>ERZ773005.200-NODE-200-length-56393-cov-4.567787_pt1 | contig 56393 bp, 43 predicted proteins | sample MGYA00580666_ERZ773005 | MGnify/ENA primary metagenome ERZ773005 (study PRJEB29015, sample SAMEA2737999) | human oral metagenome | biome: human oral; feature: human-associated habitat; material: dental | place: China | collected 2061 ...
GGCTGCCCAGGATGAGCTGGCCGGTACGCCCGCCGCGCCCGCGCCCTCCGCGGCCTTCTGCCCCGGATGCCCCCGGGCGGTTCATCGGATGCGGCCGCGGGATATCCCCCGGAGTGGGGGCACCCATATGCTGCCTGCTCATAAACGGATTATTCCCGGGGCGGGGGGCTCCCGGTTTACGCTGATGCGGCGTCGGGACAGGGACGCCTGCTGCAGCCGGGGCACCCTTCGCATCGCCCGGGCTCTTCCCCTGGGCGTTCTGTTTCTTTCCTGGAGTACCCGGCTTACGGGACGAAGGTGCCGGGCTGCCGCTGGCTGCCGCCTGCGTCCTGCCGGTACCCTTCTCCGGGCTGGCACCATCTTGCGCACTGCCGGCAGGCCCTGGCGCAGCCTTCCCGGCTGCAGCAGAAGTGTCCCCTGAGGCTCCGGGCTTTGTAGCGCCTGGCTGGGCCGCCGACGGGCTGCTGCTGTCCTTCGCAACCTTTCCAGCATCTCTGCCTGCACTGTTGCCTGGCTTCCCCGCCTGCTGCCTGTCAGCCTGCGAAGGGGCGCCTTTAGATTCGGTGCCCTGCCCTGCCGCTGCAAACGCATTGCGTATCTTGCGGGCGACCGGAGGCTCAACTGTTGATGAAGCTGATTTGACGAACTCGCCCATTTCCTTGAGCTTGTTCAAAACGTCTTTGCTACCTATGCCAAGTTCCTTGGCTAAATCGTACACGCGTGCTTTAGGCACTCATATCTCCTATCTATGGCCGCGCGCACGTTGGCACGGCTTATATGATACGGGTTGTCGATTTCCGTCTCATCGTGCGACCATATCTTTTTACCTTAACTTTCTGGCGCTTTAGCCTTACCAGAGTTTAACTCTACAGTATCCCATAGATGAAAGCTATGGTAAACCATGCGTACTGTACCCTATGATGCCGCCAGGGGGATACCTGTCTGTCGCTGCACCGGTCCGCAGAGCCGCAAGCCATGGAGGAGTACAGGATGCGCAGGGCCATCGGCCGCACAGAACGGTGCAAAGTATCCTGGATGAAACCCAACGTCAACGGGGGATCCGGCGATATCTCCGCCTATCTACTCCGCAGGCGCCTCCTCAGCGGTCGAAGCTGCAGTTGCCTTATTGCCTGGAGTCTCGCCAGCAGGAGGGTTACCAGTTTCCTCCTGAGCAGCTTCAGATACGGGGCTGCCCCCATTCCCTGAGACAGAAGCAGAAGCATCGGCCTCTCCGTTTTCTGCGGCGGCAGGGGTGGCCTCACCAGCCTCTGTGTTCTCACCGCTTTCACTGCTTTTCTGGGCTGCAGCCTCATACGATTCCACACCGATCTTCCATCCTGTCAGTTTTGCTGCCAGGCGGGCATTCTGTCCTTCTTTGCCGATGGCGAGCGAAAGCTGGTCATTGTGGATAAGGGCAACGGCTGTTTTAGTCTTCTCACTGACCACAGTGATCCGTACCGCGTGGGCCGGAGAAAGTGCAGCCCCGACGAATTTTGCGGGGTCTTCGGACCAGTCAACGATATCTATCTTTTCCTCACCGAGATTTTCCATAACAGCACGCACCCTTTGTCCGGCAGGCCCGATCAGCGAGCCTTTCGGATTCACGCCCTGTGCATTCGCCCGGACAGCAATCTTAGTACGCTCCCCCGCTTCGCGGGCAATAGACATGATCTGCACTGCACCCGTAACAAGTTCAGGCACTTCACGCTCAAAAAGCCGGCGGACCAGCTCCGGATGCGAGCGGGATACAATGATCTCCGGCCCCTTAAGCCCGCGGTTCACACTGACGACATAGACGCGGACACGCTCCCCGTGCCGGAACCTTTCTCCTGGAACCTGCTCACGGCGGGGAAGGATAGCTTCCACGTCACCTACTGCAATATGCAGATTACCGCGGTCACTGCTGTCCTGCTGGACTACCCCTGTAATCAGTTTGCCCTTCTGCCCGGCAAAGACGCCAAAAATCTTATCATCCGCAGCTTTACGGAAAAGTGCCGTGATCACCTGGCGGGCAATATAAGCTGCCTGCCTGCCAAAATCGCTCGGAGTATCATCATACTCATCGCTGAGTTTCGGGACCGGATGAGGGTCAGCTTCGGTAGGCTCCTGAGGGATCTCGTTCTGCGCCCAAATCGTGAATGATCCGCCGCGTTCATCAAGTTCTACGCGGGCGTGCTTTGCTGCATGAGGCGTTTTTAAGTATGCAAGCCTCAGCGCTTCTGCCAGCGAAGCATCAAGACGCTCTGCGTCGATGCCCTGCTCTGCAGCGACACGGTGCATACCTGCGATATCAAGGTTCATAATCGATCCCTCTTTCACTTTCATTACACGTATTTAGTTGTTCTTAAGTTTTCTGCCCTCAGCCCCGGACACCTCACATCTGACGATGTACAGGCGGCCCGGAACGCCTGGTGCTGTTGAAATTGTAGCAATTCAAGCAGACAGCCTTTGCCGGAAATAGCCTTACAGGAACCTGAAAAGGCAGGAGGAAATGTCCTGCAGCTGCGGCGCCTCCGGGGAACAGGAAGGCCCGTACCTCAAAGGTACGGGCCTTCTTTTACCTGTTAAAGTGTAAATAATCCTACTCAAGGATCTTGGTTACACGGCCGGAACCAACAGTACGGCCGCCTTCACGAACTGCGAAGGTAAGGCCCTCTTCCATAGCGATTGGCTGGAGGAGCTGTACAGTGAAGGTTGCGTGATCACCAGGCTGGACCATCTCAACGCCGTCAGGCAGGGAGATGATACCGGTCACGTCAGTTGTACGGAAGTAGAACTGAGGACGGTAGTTGGAGAAGAATGGCGTATGACGGCCGCCTTCATCCTTGGTCAGAACGTAAACTTCACCCTCGAACTTGGTATGGGGGGTTACGCTGCCCGGAGCTGCAACAACCTGGCCACGCTCGACATCTTCACGGCCGAGCCCACGGAGGAGAAGACCGGTGTTATCGCCGGCCTCAGCTTCGTCCATCTGCTTGTGGAAGGTCTCGATAGAAGTTACGGTCGTGGTCTGAGTGTCGCGAAGTCCAACGATCTCGACAGGTGTGTTGACTGCCAGACGGCCACGCTCTACACGGCCGGTAACGACAGTACCACGACCGGAGATGGTAAATACATCTTCGATAGGCATAAGGAATGGCTTATCAAGATCGTGGACCGGCGTCGGGATGTACTCATCAACGGTGTCCATGAGCTCTTTAACAGTCTTGGCCCACTTGTCATGGTCCGGAGCATCATCATGGAGTGCACCGTATGCAGAAGTACGGATGATCGGGGCATCGCGGTCGAAGCCGTTCTCATCAAGGAGATCGCGGACTTCTTCTTCAACGAGCTCAATAAGCTCATCATCTTCTACCATATCGCACTTGTTGAGCGCAACGAGGATCTTCGGCACGCCGACCTGCTTGGCGAGCAGTACATGCTCACGGGTCTGTGCCATAGGGCCGTCGGTTGCAGCCACAACGAGGATAGCGCCGTCCATCTGGGCAGCACCGGTAATCATGTTCTTCACATAATCAGCGTGGCCTGGAGCGTCAACGTGTGCATAGTGGCGCTTCTCAGTCTGATACTCGATGTGAGCAATGTTAATAGTGATACCGCGCTCTTTTTCTTCAGGGGCGGCGTCGATCTGATCAAAGTCATACTTAGGGTTCAGATCTGGGTACTCTTCATGAAGTACCTTGGAAATAGCCGCCGTAAGGGTCGTCTTACCGTGATCAACGTGACCAATGGTACCGATGTTGACGTGCGGCTTAGTGCGTTCGTACTTGGCCTTTGCCATAAATTGTCCTCCTGGACGTCTCGTAGTTTATCCTGCTGCCTTTTCAAGCATTGCTGCCTCTCAGGCTCGCAGGCCACTCGCTACATATTACCTGTTTTTGGGTTAGTTGTCACTTCGTGTCCCCGACCCGAGCAAACATAACTATCTTAATGTTTGCATAAGACCAAGTGGGTGCGAAGCGTTTCACATTTCTTGGATGTACTGCTGTCCCGGCCCTCCGGTCCTGTGCAGCAGAGCCTACCCTGCTGCACATCCCCGGCAGGCTGCAGCTGAGAGAGGCTACTCGCCCCTCTGCGCCTTGATGATCTCTTCGGAGACCGACTTCGGGACCTCAGCATAAGAATCCATCTGCATGCTGTATACTGCACGGCCCTGTGTCCGTGAGCGGAGATCGCCGATATACCCGAACATCTCAGACAGCGGGACCTTGGCATCCACGACCTTGACACCTGTGGCGTCAGTCATGGACAGGATGTTCCCGCGCCGGGAATTCAGATCGCCGATCACATCGCCCATATACTCTTCAGGGGTACGCACCTCAACAGCCATAATAGGCTCAAGGATAACAGGGCTTGCCTTGGGGGCGCCTTCCTTGAAAGCCATGGAACCGGCAATCTTGAAGGCCATTTCCGAAGAATCGACCTCGTGCATCTGGCCGTCAATGAGCTCGGCACGCACGCCAACTACAGGATAGCCGGCAAGGATACCGGATTCCATAGCTTCCTGGATGCCGGCATCTACAGAAGGTATGAACTCCTTGCTGATATGGCCGCCAGTGACCTGGTTGTCGAACTCGTAATTGCTGCCTTCAGCCGTATCCAGAGGAAGAAGGTTGATAAGCACCTTGGCGAACTGGCCGGAACCGCCGGTCTGCTTCTTATGGGTGTATTCAACATTCATCACAGGCTTGCGGATCGTCTCGCGGTAGGAGACCTGCGGGTTGCCGACGTTGCACTCAACATGGAACTCGCGGCGCATGCGGTCAATAAGGATGTCGAGCTGGAGCTCGCCCATGCCCGCAATAAGCGTCTGGCCTGATTCTTCGTCAGTTGTCACCTGGAAGGTAGGATCTTCATCAGACAGGCGCTGCAGGGCAATGCCCATCTTCTCCTGATCGGCCTTGGTCTTAGGCTCGACTGCCACCTGGATAACAGGCTCCGGGAAGCTCATGGATTCAAGAACCACAGGGTTCTTTTCATCGCAGAGCGTATCACCGGTAGTGATGTTCTTCAGGCCGATAAATGCGTAAATGTTACCGGCAGAAGCCACATCTACAGGCTCTTCCTTGTTGGAATGCATCTGGAACAGCTTGCCTACGCGCTCACGCTTGTCTTTGGTGGCGTTAAGGATGCTGTCGCCGGGATGGATCTCACCGGAATATACGCGTACATAGACAAGCTTGCCGTAGAACGGATGCGCGGCTATCTTGAAAGCAAGTGCAGCAAACGGCTCATCTGCGCTGGGCTTGCGGTCGATCTCAATAGCCTCATCGTGGATATCATACCCCTTGATTGCGGGGACATCTTCAGGACTCGGCAGGAAGTCCACAACGCCGTCAAGCATTGGCTGGACACCCTTATCCTTGAACGCCGAACCGCAATATACCGGATAGGCTTCTGAACGGACCGTGAGTTCACGGATACCGGAACGGATCTCTTCCTCGGTAAGCTCACCGGCTTCGAGATACTTTTCCATCAGGGCATCGTTGGCTTCAGCCGCCGATTCCATGAGTTCTGTACGGTACTCTTCGGCACGGTCCCTGAGCTCTTCAGGGATATCTACAGTGTCGTAGTGCGCGCCCAGGTCAGAGGTATCGTTCCACACATAAGCGACCATGCGGACCAGATCGACAACACCGGTAAAGGTATTCTCTGCGCCGATAGGCAGCTGCATGACAAGCGGTTTGGCTTTCAGCTTTTCCTTGATGGTATCTACTGAATAATAGAAATCTGCACCGAGCTTATCCATCTTATTGATGAAGCAGATACGAGGAACGTTGTATTTATCAGCCTGGCGCCACACAGTTTCAGACTGCGGCTCCACGCCTTCCTTACCGTCGAAGACTGCTACTGCACCGTCAAGGACGCGCAGCGAACGCTCCACCTCAGCGGTGAAGTCCACGTGCCCCGGAGTATCAATGATGTTGATCTGATAGCTGTCCTTCGTGTCATGTGACTGGCGGTTCCAGAAACAGGTGATAGCAGCGGAAGTAATAGTGATGCCGCGCTCCTTTTCCTGATCCATCCAGTCCATAGTCGAGGCGCCATCATGAGTTTCACCGATCTTGTAATTCACACCGGTGTAATACAGTATTCGCTCAGTCGTCGTCGTTTTGCCGGCATCAATGTGAGCCATGATACCGATATTGCGCACATGGGCGAGATCTTTAAGCACTCCTTGTGCTTCTGCCATATTTACCTAACTTTCGTAAAACTTTTAGCTGGGATCTGCGCAGGCCTGTATCCCAGGCCCGCAGGCATAACTACCAGCGGTAGTGGGCGAAGGCCTTGTTGGCCTCAGCCATCTTGTGGGTATCTTCGCGGCGCTTCACTGATGCGCCAAGCCCGTTGGACGCATCCATGATCTCATTAGCCAGACGCTCGGCCATGGTCTTTTCGCGGCGTGCGCGGGAGAAGTCCGTGAGCCAGCGGAGGGCAAGCGTATTAGCACGTGCAGGCTTGACTTCCACAGGCACCTGGTACGTTGCGCCGCCAACGCGGCGGGAACGGACTTCAAGGCTTGGGCGGATGTTGTCAAGCGCGCGCTTGAGCACGGCAACGGGTTCCTGGTCAGTTTTTTCCTTTACCTGTTCCAGGGCCGTATACACAATGTTTTCAGCGATGGATTTCTTGCCGTCAAGAAGAATTTTATTGATAAGCTGAGCTACTACTGTCGAACCGTAGATAGGATCTGGCAGGAGCTGGCGCTTTTTTGCGGGTCCTTTACGTGACATATTTACTTAGCCCTCTTTGCTCCGTACAGGGAACGCCCCTGCTTGCGGTCTTTTACACCCTGGGTATCAAGGGCGCCACGCACAATGTGGTAGCGCACGCCAGGAAGGTCCTTTACACGGCCGCCGCGCACAAGCACGATGGAGTGCTCCTGCAGGTTGTGGCCTTCGCCTGGGATATACGCGGTAACTTCCACGCCAGAGCTCAGGCGCACACGGGCGACCTTACGCAAAGCCGAATTCGGCTTCTTTGGGGTCGTGGTATACACACGGGTGCACACGCCGCGGCGCAGCGGGCTGCCCTTTAATGCCAAAACCTTTGATTTTTTCGGTTTCGGCTTGCGTCCTTTGCGGACCAGCTGTTCTATGGTAGGCAACTGTTTTCTCCGATTTCTAAATTCATTCTTTCGCGTGGCCGCCACACTGCAGCACACACATATAATAAAACCGCACTCCTGGACTGGATCAGCCCAGACATATGCGGCCTTCAGGATCATACGTGAAAGCCACAGTCCACCGGCCCGATGGCCCCCGCCCCTCAGCACACACCTGTTGCCAGGCTGCTTCATCAGGCCAGGGGATGCCCCGCTGCCGCATACCTTAACATAGGCATGCCAGCGGCACACACAAAAAGTAACTATATGACAGTCCTGAGACAAGCTGTAAACCAGCAGCCGGCCTTTACCTCTCAATCATCCAGCCGCGTGCAGGCCCCTGCACACTGCCGGCACCCTGCAGCCCCTGCGCTATGCAGCGGCGCTTTCGTCGTCTGTGCTGTGTTCCACAGCAACAGTGAGGCGGTTATCATCGAAAGACACGAAGCCGTCCCGGACTGTAAAACGGTGGCTTTTCCCGTCAGTATCAGTGACCGTGATCGGACCGTCGCTCAGGATCGACAGGATAGGCTCATGGTTAGGGAGTATGCCCATACCGCCGCTTGTGGCAGGCAGCGACACATACGTAGCGTCCCCCGACCATACAGGATGGTCGGAAGCCGCTATATTCACCCTGATCACAGGTTCAGTGCTGCTGGCCATTATTTGCCCAGCTCTTTCTGAAGGTCATGCCACTTGCGCTCGAGGTCCTCAATACCGCCGATACCGGAGAACGCCTGCTCGGGGACATTGTCATAGACGCCGTCGCAGATGCGGGTAAATGCTTCGATCGTTTCATCAGCTGGGACATATGAACCTGGGCGCCCGGTGAACTTTTCTGCCACATAGAAGTTCTGCCCGAGGAACTGCTCAATGCGGCGGGCACGGGCAACCGTGGTCTTGTCTTCTTCGCCAAGCTCATCAATACCAATCAGGGCGATGATGTCCTGAAGCTCCTTATTGCGCTGGAGGATAGCTTTCACGCGGTTGGCGCATTCGTAATGCGTCTGCCCAACATAGCGCGGGTCAAGGATGCGCGATGTAGAGGACAGCGGATCCACAGCCGGATAGATACCTTTGGATGCGATATCGCGGGAAAGCTCGGTGGTGGCATCCAGATGCGCGAATGTTGTTGCAGGGGCCGGATCGGTATAATCGTCCGCAGGCACATAGATAGCCTGGAGCGACGTGATCGAATGCCCTCGCGTAGATGTGATGCGTTCCTGCAGAGCCCCCATTTCATCAGCCAGGTTCGGCTGGTATCCCACGGCTGAAGGCATGCGCCCGAGAAGCGTGGACACTTCAGACCCTGCCTGTGTGAAACGGAAGATATTGTCGATGAACAGCAGCACATCCTGGTTCTGGACATCGCGGAAGTACTCAGCCATGGTCAGGGCTGTCAGAGGGACACGCAGACGGGTCCCCGGAGGTTCGTCCATCTGCCCGAACACAAGCGCAGTCTTCTCCAGGACGCCTGCATCCTCCATCTCGCCAATCAGGTCGTTGCCTTCACGGGTACGCTCGCCGACACCGGCGAATACTGATACGCCGCCATGGTTCTGCGCTACCCGCTGGATCATTTCCTGGATAAGCACAGTCTTGCCTACACCGGCACCGCCGAACAGGCCGATCTTTCCGCCCTGTACATAAGGGGTGAGCAGGTCGATCACCTTGATGCCGGTCTCAAACATTTCCGTTTTCGATTCGAGCTGGTCGAAAGGCGGGGCTGCACGATGGATAGGCCAGCGCTCCTTTACAGTAAGCGCTTCGCCTTCCTTACCGTTAAGGATATGTCCCGATACATCAAAAACGTGGCCAAGGGTAATATTGCCTACCGGCACTTCGATTGGCCCGCCGGTATCGGTCACTACAGCGCCGCGCACCAGGCCGTCCGTAGGCTTCAGCGCTACAGCGCGTACAATGGAGTCCCCGAGATGCTGCTCAACTTCCAGCGTGATAGTCGCACTGTTCTCGCCCTCAACTGTCCCTACTGCCGGGATCTCAACAGTAAGCGCATTGTATATATCAGGCATATGCCCGATGGGGAACTCAATATCGATCACTGAGCCCTGTACACGGGTTACACGGCCTTTAACGGCCTCAGATTCATCGATCTTTTCGGCCTCGTTAACCGCAGAAGCATTATTTTGTGGCATTGTGCTCCTATCCTTATTATTTTGTTTCGTTCTTCAGCGCATCCGCGCTGCCGACTATTTCAGTAAGTTCCTGCGTGATCGAAGCCTGGCGTGATGCGTTAAGCTTGCGTGTCAGTTCATCGACCAGTTTTCCGGCGTTATCTGTTGCCGTATGCATCGCATTCTGGCGGCTTGCAGTTTCTGAAGCAGCAGCAGTGAGCAGGCATTCATGGACACGCGACTGCACATATTTCGGCATGATACTGTCCAGTACTTCTTCGGTGCTGGGTTCAAATGAATACAAAGGCGGGGTCGCCAGTACATCATCATCCCCCCGCAGGGCTTTCCCAGGGCTGCCCGTACGGCCCGGCTGACCCTCAGCGGAAGCGCTGTCAGCACTATCATCCCCGCTGTCATCCAATACTTTGACTTCAACAGGGAGCATCCGGAGTATCCGGACTTTCTGCACGACCATATTGATGAATTCAGTGAATACAATATAGAATTCGCTCACGCCGCCGGCAGAAGCGGGGGCCATATATGTGTCGAAAAGCGCTTTGGATATGCGTGCTGCCATTGCTACAGAAGGCGCATCGGATTCGCCTTCCCATGTAGCCGCCACTTCACGGTTGCGGTACTTGTAGTAGTTCACACCCCGGCGCCCATAAACAAACAGCTCAGGTTTCCTGCCGTCAGCCTCAAGGCGGTTCAGCAGCTCCTCCGTTTCCCGGATGATAGAAGATGTATACGCCCCCGCCATGCCGCGGTCTGAGGTAAGCGCCAGCACAGCTACACGCGGATTATCCTCTTTTTTGCCCAGGATGGGGTGCTCAATATTTGTATGGGCTGCCAGTGACCGGACTGCATCATAGATAGCATCAGAAAAAGGCTTCGCAGCAAGCGCCACATCGCGGGTTTTTGCGATGCGCGACGACGCGATCATCTCCTGGGCGTTGAAAATCTTTTTCAGCGACTCAGTAGATGCAATGCGTGATTTAAATGCGAGCTGTGATGCCATACTTATTCAGCTTTCCTGCCGGGCTTGCCTTCCCTGCCTCTGCGCCGTGAATTACGGCTATCGCCGCCATCAGCAGAGTCAGTCCTGTCAGAAGTACGGCGGGCAGAAATCACTTCCTGCTCGACTTCGGTCGGCTCAGCAGCCGCAGTTTTCATATTGACCAGCGGTGTTCCGTCACGCCTGACATAAGTCTTGCGGAAAGCCTCAACCGCATCATCAAGCTTCTTTTCTGTCTCATCAGTAAAGTCGCCAGTCTCGCGGATAACTTTCAGGATATCGGTATTGTGGTCAACATAATCAAGCAGCCCGCGTTCAAACGGGAGGACATCAGAAAGGTCAAGGTCATCAAGCTTCCCATGTGTGCCGGTCCAGATGGAGACTACTTCCTGCTCGGAGGAGAACGGCGAGAACTGAGGCTGCTTCAGCAGCTCCATAAGCCGGGCGCCTCGTGTCAGCTGGGCTTTCGAAGCAGCATCCAGGTCAGACGCAAACATTGCGAATGATTCCAGCGAACGGTACTGCGCAAGCGATATCTTCAGGGTACCGGAGACTTTCTTCAAAGCTTTGGTCTGCGCCGCGCCGCCTACACGCGAGACAGAAATGCCTACATCCACTGCAGGGCGCTGGTTAGCGTTGAACAGATCAGACTGGAGGAATATCTGCCCATCCGTAATGGAAATAACGTTCGTCGGGATATAGGCAGATACATCATTAGCCTTGGTCTCTATGATTGGAAGCCCTGTCATGGAGCCGCCGCCCAGATCGTCAGACAGCCGCGCGCAGCGTTCCAGAAGGCGCGAATGCAGGTAGAACACATCGCCGGGGTATGCTTCACGCCCCGGCGGACGGCGCAGGAGCAGGGAGATCGAACGGTATGCTTCAGCCTGCTTGCTCAGGTCATCGAATACGATAAGCACGTGTTTGCCGCTATACATCCAGTGCTGGCCGATAGCCGAGCCGGTATATGGCGCAATGTATTTGAAGCCTGCCGAATCAGAAGCGGGGGAAGCCACGATAGTCGTATATTCCATGGCGCCGGCATCTTCCAGCGAAGCACGCACAGCAGCGATCGTAGAGCCTTTCTGGCCGATAGCCACATAAATGCAGCGCACCTGTTTCGACGGGTCGCCTGACTCCCAGTTCTTCTTCTGGTTGATGATGGTATCGATCGCTATAGCAGTCTTACCGGTCTGGCGGTCCCCGATAATGAGCTGACGCTGGCCGCGCCCTACAGGCGTCATGGCATCAATAGCCTTGATGCCCGTTTCCATAGGCTGGTCAACAGGGTGGCGGTGCATTACATCAGGTGCCTGCGCCTCAAGGATCCTGCGGCCTTCAGATTTGATCTCGCCAAGCCCGTCGATAGGATGCCCGAGCGGGTCAACAACTCGGCCAAGGTACCCGTCGCCAACAGGGACGGAAAGCACTTCCCCTGTCCTGCGCACCTCCTGGCCTTCCTCAATACCTGCAAATTCGCCCAGGATCACTACGCCGATCTCACGCGCGTCAAGGTTGAATGCCAGCCCGAGAGTGCCGTCTTCAAAAGTGAGAAGCTCATTTGCCATACATCCCGGCAAGCCTTCTACCTGGGCGATACCATCGCCGGCAGTTTTGACATAGCCGACCTCCTGGGTCGGAGCTGCCGAAGGCGTATACGATTCAACAAAATCGTCAAGCGCCTGGCGTATCGCAGCGGGATCGATGGTTAGCTCTGCCATTGATCACTCCTTTTCTTACAGCACCTGCTGCAAATGATGCAGCTGTGCCACAACTGTTGTATCTGTCACTTCTGCCCCAACCTGGATGCGCAGGCCGCCGATAACGGTTTCGTCTACTACCGAATTGATATGGACAGGGTGATCAAGTTTGAGTGTATAGAGGTTCGTAATACGTTCTGTCTGTTCTGCGGACAGCGGCACTGCGGAGGTCACTGTAACGACTTCTTCGCCGCTGTGCTCGGATATCTTGTTGATCAGCCAGGACAGGGTTGACAGGAAACGGCGGTTCCTCAGGTCGCGGGTGGAGTGCTCAGCGAGTTTCATGGTGATCGGGTCAAGGCTGTTTCCGCGCAGGAGTGTCCGAAGGCATTCCACACGTTTCCCCGCAGATGTATAGGTATCAGACAGATAGGAACGGACGGCTGTAAGGTTCAGCACAGCCGAATGGATCTTCGCCAGTTCCATCGCAACTGTGCTTGTTTTGCCTTCCGCATCGGCCTGGTACAGGATAGCGTCAATCGCCAGGTCCTCAACACCGTTGGAGATGTCGTAAACACGGCTCCACTGGCATGCTACAAGCGCATCCAGGATCTCCAGCGTTACCGGCTGCATTTTGCCGGCCACAATCGCCCGCAGAAGCTTCTGCTTATCAGAAGCGGGACGGGACGGATCGGTCAGCGCACGCTCAAGCTTGCCGTTCGCGTCAAGCACCGAAGAGAAGCCGAAAAGCTCGTCAGAAACCTTCCCGGCATTGGCCCCTGCAGCTTTGAGCACCGGTGCAAACTGTTCCCGCACCTCATGGTCAGCTGCTAATGACATTTCTCCGTGCATGCGTCACCTCCTTGCCTTTATCCGCAATACTCACTTGCGCTTCCTTGAGTCCAATCCTGTGCCTGATCCGTCTTACCCAGCGTGATCTGCCTTATCTGTTTTTTCCATTGAAGAGATCATGCTGTCGATCATGGAATCCTGCACATCACCCTTCTGCAGCTTAGTGTCAAGTATCTTTCCGGCGAGAGCCGTAGCAATAGCGCCGACCTCGCTTTTCAGGCTGACCAGCGCCTGCTGCTGCTGGGATTCAATAGATTTCTGAGCATTATCAGCTATCTGCTGTGCCTCAGATTCAGCACGCGAACGCGCATCGGCAATGATATTCGTTGCCTCAGCGCGCGCATTATCGCGGATCTTGGAAGCTTCTACCCTGGCGTTCTTCAACTGGCCTTCATATTTTTCCTTAGCTGCCTGGGCGTCTTTATTCGCCTGTTCAGCCTTGGCAATATTGCCTTCGATCCTGGATGCACGCTCGTCAAAGATTTTCTTGAACCGCGGCATGAAAAATATGAAGAAGAAAACACCAAGGATAATGAGGACTACAAGTGACCAAAACATGTCATACGTTTTCGGCAGGAATAGTTCGATGCCGTCAGCAGCCATAGTAATCACTGTTTACCTCCTTTACCTTTACTGTAGATCTTCGTTCCTATGCTTGCTATTGCCTGTTCCCCGTGGTTGGGGGAACGAGGGCTACCTGGCCATCATGAAGGCCACGAACCCCAGCAGGCCAAGGACTTCGACCACAGCGAAGCCGATGAAAACAAGCATATTGATCTTGCCGCTGGCCTCAGGCTGGCGGGCGATGGATTCCATAGCCTTGCCGAAAATCATACCCAGACCGATACTCGGGCCAAGTACTGCCATACCATAGCCGAATACGCTGAAGTTACCGGCAATTGCTGCGAGTGTCACGAGATTCATTTTTTCCTCCTTATTGCGACTGTCGCTTTAAGTTTCCAATCGGATACCCTGTGAGTCCGCTGCTATGGCCAGCAGCTTTCCTGCGGGTATTCCGATCTTAAGTTTCCTTAAGTCTGCTGTTTCTGCTTTCTGCTGTTATCTGTACTTGTTTACTTATTTTCTGTTTTCTGCTGCTGCGCGATTTCTCGCTGTTCCCTATTTTAGTACCCGTTTAGTACCTGGGCACCTTCCGGGTACCGTATCCCCAGCAGTACCGCCGATATCCGCACCAGCCGCGCCCATCAGGATCACTCAGTTTCCGGGAAGCTTGAATTGATATACACCGTGGTAAGGATCGCGAAGACGAATGCCTGCAGCAGCGCCACGAATATTTCAAACGCTGTCAGAGCAAATCCGCCGAGGAACCATGCCGCGCCGACGAGTTTGATCGGGCCTGCTGATGTTACCAGATAGAACTGCGTAAGCGCAAAACATATAGCCACAACCAGGTGTCCGGAAACCATATTGGCAAAAAGCCGCAGGGTCAGGGACAGCGGGCGGAACACCAGAAGCTCAAGCAGCTGGATCGGCGCAAGGATGATGTATACCGGCCAGGGTACGCCCGGGGGGAACATCTCATTACGCAGGAATTTAAGTATCCCCTGCTCCTTATGGGCCGTCCAGAAATAGTTGACAAGGGTAGCGATCGAGAACATCAGCGGCATAGCTATTGTTGCCGTGGCTGCAATATTAGCCCCCGGTATGACCCCGCACAGATTGAAGCATGCAATAGTAAGGAAAAGCGATGCTACAAACGGAGTATACTGTTTGCCGCGCAGCTCCCCCATCACCTGATATGTGATATTGTTCTGTACGAATTCAAGGACCCCTTCAACTGCCGACTGCCACCTGCCGGGGATGAGCTTTGCCCTGGCAGCCGTTATGCCAAGCACGATCACGATAAGCGCGGTCATGATAAGGCGGACCATGATGATCCGGTTCATGGCAAAAATAGTGCCGGGGAAAAGGTTAACTTCAGGAAGGAAATCTTCCAGGCCTGGTATTTCAGGCTGAGCAGCAGCTAAAGTGACGGATGACTGGGCCGCCGCATAAGTGCCGAGGATCCCTATCCCCAGAGAACCAGCCATATATCGCCTCCTTATTGCAAACTTGACTAACTATAGCCCAAAATCCCTAAAAAGGTAATTCAGGTGTTTGCCCAGCGTTTCGCACGCAGGTACAGAACTGCCGATGCGGGGCAAAGACACAGCGTATCAGTACAAGGTGCACACAGCACAGCATTTTCGCTGAGTTTTGTACCAGGCTGCCGTCAGATGCGATGCAGGGCATGCTGCAGAAGGTATTCCGCGCTTCTATTGCTTATTATAGCTCGCACCTTGGCCGAATGCAGCCCCGCAGACACGACACGCGGCTTGACAAATCCCCATATCCCACTAAGGTGGTAGAAGCTGTTTTAAAACAGCCGACGCGGGGTGGAGCAGCTCGGTAGCTCGCTGGGCTCATAACCCAGAGGTCCAAGGTTCAAATCCTTGCCCCGCTACCAGTGCCGCTGCATCCACACGGAAAAACGCAGCGGCCTTTTCTATATCAATCTATACCACCCATCCGTTTATACCATTCAATATCCAGCACCGGCTGTATCTTGCCCGTCGTCTTCCTGGCATAGCTGGTCTTTGCGTATCGCCCGCTATCCAACGGTACAAACTATTAGTCTCTTCATAATCACAGCCGGTGCGGCAGGTCTTCCTGTTAACCGAATACGGCAAAACAGAATTCATGGATCCCATTCCGGCAAGGTACAGGACATATCAGCGAAGTCCTTCAGCAGCCTGTTTCAGATCTGAATAAATGCCTGGAAATCAGATTGCCGGAAAGGCCATAAACGGAGTAATCTCCCGGCAGAATCACACTCATGTAGTACACTTGCAGGCAGACGGGCCCCACTGTATGCAGCACAACATCTGCACGTGTCCGCAAAACCATAATGCCGATATCAGCTTTTGATATTGCGTTGAAAACAGGAATAGAAACAGAACTGACTAAGAGGAAGGCGTCATATGACTGACAGCTCACAGCAGAACACACCTATACAGCCTGAGCAGCAGGACGGGCAGCAGCACAACGGAGACAACGGCCAATTCAGCCAGCCCACATATGCTGTGCCGCAGCCGAAGCAGGGTTCTCCCTCCCCTGCACAGCCTTATGTAAACCAGCCTTCCCCAGGCCAGCCCTACCCTAATCAGCCATATTCCGGCCAGCAATCCCAGCCCGCTCAGGCGCAGCCTTATGCTGCCTATCCTGCCCAGCCGGCAGGCCCTTATTCCGGTGCGGCAGCCGGCCCCGCGGGAGCAGATATGGTCTACTGGGAGGCAAAAGGGTATTATTATGCCAACAATAAGTTCCCCGCATCGCCGGCAGCATTCGCCGTTATCGGCTCCACCCTCCTGGTCACCAGGGCAAACTATTTCCTTATCGCTATGGGCCAGACGTTCGGCCTTCTCGGCGCTTTATTTCATCATGCCGCAGCGGGAGCTGTAAAAACTGCTGCGGATCCGGAGAAAATTATCCTCTCCGCTCCGGCCCAGAATATCCATAGTATTACTGTGCAGTCTAGCTTCACCAAGTCACCCGGCCTGCTGGTTACTCTGACGGATGGCTTCACTTTCCATATCGGCTCGAATTATCTGCTTTTCGGCGGCGCAAAAAGGGCACTTGCAGCCGTCCGCGGCCCGCTCAGCGCAGCCAATCCTAACATCATTTTCAGTGATGGGAAGAATTAAACATAGAACCAAGCACAGACATCTTATTCTTATTAAGAGGAAATAGCGAGAATTACGGAGGCTGTACCGGATATCCGACACATCCACGGTACAGCTTCTGTGCTCTACCGGCTAATATAAATATAGCAGGATACGTTACCGCTTAAAATCATTGCCTGCCTGATGTGAATATTGCTGATAATCACCATCGCCCTGCGCGCCGGCATCCGCATCCTGCCCGTCTATATCCGGCATATCCGGCAGACCCTCCGCAGAATCGCTGCCTTCAAAAAACTGAGCCGCCGTCCTGCCGGATCCATCTGTTGTTTCGGTCCGCGTCCAGCTGGATGTATGCCCGTCCGCATCAACGGAATAATGTGTCGTAGTAGTACGGCTGACCGTCCCGTCGCCGCCGGGGGTTCCATAACTTCCGTCTGTACTGGCGTCTGCAGTATCTGTACGGAATGCATCCTCATCATCCCCATTATCCCCATCATCATCCTCATCGTCAGCACTGCTGCCGGCACCATTGCCCATACTTGCGGGATCCCCATATTCATACCTGTTTTTCCTGAAGAATGCGATCCACAGGAGGATAGCGATAATAACTACCCCTGTAAGCAGGAAGGAAAAGTCCCAGGAGCGCCTGATACCCGCTATGATCAGCCCGCCTCTTCCATACCTTACGGACAGAAAACGGGACAGCGCATAAACCATACCGCCCGCAATAATAACGGCACCTGCCAGTGCCACCCAGCTCTGGACTATGCGCTTGCCCGGCCTGGTATACGGCTCATTCTGCCGGCGCAGGAGGATGTGCTTAGTGAGTTCCGAGTTGAACTGGCAGGCCCCCTCAAAAAGGCACAGTAAAACAACGAAAAATATAAACATCCCTCCTTCCAGGTTTTTGACTGAATCATACAGTGCCTTCATGGGGAAGAAGCCGAGAAGGCAAAGGACGGCGGGAAAAGCAGTGCAGTACCTGCGTATACGGATAAGGGAATCAAGGTCCTCCTGCCGGTCCGACACTATTGCTGCAATCTTCTGCGGGATCCAGCCGAAAAAGGCTATCAGGGCCATGATCACTGCTATCCAGAAGAAATTAAGCCCTCCACCAAATACACGGTGGAAAAGGGAAGAAAGCCCGCCCCCCTGGCCTGCTGAGGCAATACTAAAACTCATATCATATTCCCTTCTTTCGTGTGCTGCCGGTAAAATCCGAAGCCGGCGCCTGCAATCTGCCTGCAGCCTGCCTGTACCGCTGCAGACAGCACCACCGTACAGCAAAGCGGCGCACCCGGCAGAGCAGTGCCAGCCGCGGCCTGTACTTACAGCGTTATTTTAACACCGCGGTCAGCCAGCTTTTTGAAATTCACATCGTTACCGGGGATAGATACTACCTGTCCGATAAGCCGCGCTTTCTTCTGCTCGTCCGAGCTGACTTCATCCGGAGTAAAGCTTTCGAGGATAGAGAGCAGCTCAGGATAGTATACTGAATCTTCCGCATACTTCCAGAAATAATCTGCATTCGCGGCATGGCGGTAATGCCATGGCTTATGGAACAGGTTGTAATGGATGATCTTCGGATGGTCTGACCCCGCAGTGCCATCGGTCATCATAGTATTCCATTCGCGCGCAAGCAGAAGGATCCTGCCGCGGCAGATCACATTGAGGTAATCCTGATCTACCGCAGCACATTCTACATGGTATTTTCTGAGCAGCCTTACAAAATGTTCGGTAAAATGTTCTTCCCGCATCGCCTTAAGGTTCATCAGGAGCATCCCTGAATTAATATAATCCCTGACCGGCATTCCAAGCGCATTTTCAACATAATCTGTTGTTTCTTTATTTGCCGACATGAATACATCATGCACGCCTGCCACCAGGTTATCCCCCAGATCATATGAATACAGTTCCGCCACATCAGTATTTATTACAGTATCAGAGTCAAGATAAATGGCTTTATCGATATCGGGGAACATCTCCGGGATAAACAGGCGGAAATAGATAGTCATCGTTATGTAGTCCGCACGAAGCATGTTCTTGTCATCGCTTACGGAATCAATATAATCAGCATCCATAGGGTACAGTTCAATATCCACGTTGCCGGTAGCCATGTTGGTGAGATTGGTTTTCGATTCTTCACTCAGGCCTTTGCTGACAATAATAATGCGATACTGTGTATTGCCTGAAATATCCGTATGGCTGATAAGCGAAGTTAAGGCTACTGACAGGAATGGGACGTAGCCTTCGTCGGCAGTGAAAAATACCGGGACTGTTTTTTGCATAGAAGTACCTCATGTGTTGAATTATCGTCCTGCGAGGAGGCGCCAAGCCTCCTTCTCCAGGCATTACCAATACACCAGCATAGAGCACGCCGCCAACAAAAACAGACGGCGGCAAGGCGGACGGAAAGCCAGTCAGGCATTAACGCTGCCGGCGGTAAAACACGCAGGTACACATATGATTTGAGGCCCGGACGAAGTGACGCCCGGGCCTCAAATCTGCAGAGCCAGAATTGCAGGAAAGTATTGCTGGCCTCACATATCGCTATCCGCTACCCTGCGTATGCTTCCTTCCCGCCTTTGCGGCGCAATGCGAGTATAATCCCCGCAGCAAGAAGGGCTGTTCCTGCGATTGTTATGGCCCATAGGCCTGTGCCTGTCCTGGCCAGATGTGGTTTCTTCGGGGCTGGTGGCACTGTCGGAGGAGTAACCGGAGGCGTTGGAGGCACCACCGGGGTATGCGTATTCGTTACCGTAAACCCGGAAGCCATATCACCGGAGATCGTCGACGTATACCCGTGCGGAACGCTGGTTTCCTTCACCGTATAAGTAATGGCTTTGCCTGAAGCATTCTTATCCAAACCACTCCAGGTATGCTTCCAGCTGTTAGCCGCATCCAACGTGACCGGATCACCGGAAGCCTTCCCGTTAGCATACAGCTGCACAGACACAGAAGACGGACGCACCCCATCCTTATTATCCTGATCCTTCCACTTTTTCTCCACGGAAACAGAGGTTTTCTCTGTCTTGTGGGTATTAGTGATAGCCGTACCATCAATCGTGGTCTTATATCCATCAACAGGCTGTTCAGACACCGTATAGATTATCTTCTTGCCATCCTTAAACTGCGGAAGATCCTCAAACGAATACCTCCACCCATCAGCAGCAGTAACCGTCTTACTCTGGATCTTCTCACCATCAGCCAGAAGATCCACCGTGATAGACTTCGGGCGCACACCATCCTGGTCATCATTATCATCCCAAGTCTTCACACCACAAACAGCAGTCACGCCTGGCGTATGCTTATTAGTGATAGTGTACCCGGAAGCAGCATCGCCTGCAATTTCGGAAGTATACCCTTCAGGGATGCTGACTTCCTTCACCGTATAAACAATAGCCTTACCAGCAGCATTCTTATCCAGATCAGACCAGGTGTGCTTCCAGCCGTTGGCAGCATCCAATGTGACTGGATCACCCGAAACCTTCCCATTAGCATACAACTGCACAGACACAGAAGACGGACGCACACCATCCTGATTGCTGGCATCGCTCCACTTCTTTTCCACAGAAACAGAAGTCCTCTCCACTTTATGGGTGTTGGTAATATTGCTCCCGTCAACCGCAGAAGTATAGCCATCTACTGGTTCTTCAGCGACTGTATAGGCGATCTTCTTGCCGCCCTTGGACTCAGGAAGGTTCCCGAAAGAGTACTTCCACCCGTCTGCGGCAGTCACCGTCTTACTCTGGATTTTTACACCGTCAGCCAGAAGATCCACCGTAATAGCCGCGGGACGCTTCCCGTCCTGGTCATTACTGTCATCCCATTTTTTCTCGCCGGACACTGATATCAGCTTTGTATTGACGGCATTCTTAACAACAGCCTTTGCATTGTTATTGAGGTCATCCGCTGTTACTTTTATAGGGGTGGTATCCAGCTGATACCCGGCTGGGGCTGTGACCTCAGTGATCGTATAATCGTCACGGAGCAGGTTGCCGATCCGGCCGTTACCGGAAGCATCTGTCGTGATAGTGCCCACAACTTCTTTCGACCTGTCACGCACGACTTTGAATACAGCACCGGCAAGCGGCACACCGTTATCATCTGTCTTATGGACCCCTACGGAATAGTTGTAGCCGTTGGCTTCCCCCGATGCGGACTGCCAGATGAAGTTATTCGTTGACTTTTGTGTTTCGTTCAGCCCGACAGCCGTTTCCGATGCACTGTTCCTGAACGCCTCATGGTTGACAGGGTGATGTCCGATTTTGGCCTTATAGGAGATAAGGAACCCTTCGCCCTTGACATCGCCGAGGCTGATAGTGAATTGCGTATTGTCGGCATTGAAATTGATTTTCGCAGAGCTGGTTACATCCGTAGCATCCTTTATCTCCCACTGGTTCCTCTCATTCCTGATGAACCTGCCTTTCCTGATGTGGAAGCTTTCCGGGTCAAAAGTCATGTCGGGAGTAGCAGCAGTATCTGAAAGGACAACATTCTTCAGAGTCTCGCCTATAGCATTGATACGGACCCAATAATTGATTGCATCTGTATTTGCATCGGTGACCCAGCCCTATTTTGCGAGCCTTTCCTGCGGATGGTCGCCCCTGGGGCCTGTGAAATGGATCTTGCCGCCGTTGACGGGGATGCTTGTTTCGCCGACCTGTATACGGAAGGGGATGTCTGTTTGTGTATGTACTTTAGCGCTGTCTACTACAAATGCCGCAGTAATTTTCCCAGTGATATCAGAATTCTTTTCTACATAGTCTGTATATGTCAGGACCAGCTTCTTCAAAGTGCTGTCTATAACTGCATGCGCAACCACTTTCCCGTCTGCGGAATATACATCGAATGCAGATAATGTTGAAAAACGCAGCTGCTCAGGCAATGAAACCATACTGGTATCCCCTGTATGGATCTTGTTATTGGGCAGCTTGAAGTCAAGATTAAGCGAGTACGGATCAGGAGTAAGCTGTGTTGCCTCATTACCCTTGGAATCTGTAATCGATACTTTAGTAACTATATTGTCAGATATCACTGCTGCTGAAGCCGCAGTTTTCGGCAGGAGTGAAAGCATCATAGCGAGAGCTATCAATACTCCCCAGGCCAATGCGGACATATGTTTCAGCCCGCTGAACTGTTTTTTCTCCCCGGTAGGGCTCATTTCACAAGACCTTTCTTAGTAATTTATCTCTTTCTTGTTTATTTTTATTAATATTATTCTTAGCAATCTTATAAATTATTTTGTTATTTTATTTAGTTATTTTCTGTCATCCTGTGCATCACACTTCCGCCTGTATTGTGGCAGTGAGCAGGAAACAGTGGCAAAGAGATACTTCACCTCATGAACCCGAAGTTGGAGGAGTGCTGCATAGCCATCTTCACAGTGGAAGAATATAACTCTTACAGACCAGTATCCCTAAATATTAATTTGTAACTAGCTTATTTTCCTCTTATCCCCAGACTACGACACTCCCAGACCAATTCGGTACTTTCCCAGTAATCTCACGGGATAAACCGGTAAAATGATCAGCTTTTTAGCTATGCATGCATGCTGGTGGTAAAACACGCAGATATGAAAAGAGAAATGGCAGAAAATCGCAGAAGTCGGTTTTGTATCTGCGTGTTTTACCACCAGCAGCCTGAGCATGGGGCAGCGGAAGTAATGAGAACATCACAGCAAGGGCAATAATGGCCCCTCCCGCCGCAACAATCCTCTGCGCGATCGCAAGGCAGCAGCCTTTCCCCAATGAATCTCATCTGTCAGTTTCTTTATCCCGTATTCTTTACCCCGTAATTCTTAAATTATCTTATTTTTCAATTTTTCCTGGCAATGCCCGCCTTACAGGTGAGTGCCTCACACCATAGGAGGATCAGGCCTGCAGAATTTCAGGTATTGGGAGAGGTAGTATATCCAAGCGCTGTATATACATGCCGGAAGCCTTTCCCGCTATCCAAAACCCTGCTCTCATAATTATCCCCCGGGACTTCTGTCACGCTATTAAGCGTATTCATGTATTCTGGCAAGTTTTTACAAAGGCTTGCCGTCACAGCCATTCCCGCTTGCCTCCGGCGGTGCGGTATAATAGAATGATTTTATCTATAAATTCACAGGACAGTTCTGTTCTTATACGAATTGAGGTACGCTATGACGCAACCTATCCAGCCGCAGCCCCAGATACCGGGACAGGCACAGGGGGCAGCCTCCCCCTACGATCTAGAAGCCGCTATGTCCATACGGGGGCTGCTGAAAATATTCGATAAAAAAGTTGCTGTCAACAATATTGATCTTGATATCCCTACCGGTTCCTTCTACGCTTTAGTAGGGCCGAACGGCGCCGGCAAGACAACGACGCTGAGGATGGCAACGGGGCTGCTGAGGCCGACATCCGGCGGCATTGCTATCCACGGTACCGATTTATGGGGGAATCTCAACGACTGCAAGCATATGCTCGGCATAATGCCCGATGCAGACGAGCTTTTCACACGTTTAACAGGCCTGCAGACACTGGTCTATGCAGCTATGCTGCGCGGTGTAGACCGTGCAACAGCCAAGGCACGCGCCAACGACCTGCTCACTGCCATGGACCTCACCGAATCAGCAAACATCCTCGTGCAGGATTACTCAGCAGGCATGACAAAAAAGATTGCTCTGGGTACGGCGCTCATCCACTCACCGAAGATCCTCATCCTTGATGAGCCGTTCGAGGCTGTAGACCCCGTATCTGCGGCGAATATCCGCCAGATACTGCGCGGGTATGCGCAATCGGGCGGGACGGTGATCATTTCTTCGCATGTGATGGCACTCGTTGAACAGCTATGCGACCATGTGGCCATTATCTCCGACGGAAGCATCCTGGCTGCCGGGACCACGGCGGAAGTAAGCGGCGGCATGTCGCTGGAAGACCGCTTCCTCAGCCTTGTTGGCGGGCTGCATGAATCAGATAACCTCGGATGGCTTTCCCAGAACAATCCCGCCGCGACGGCAGCAGCACAGCACCCTCAGGGAGGGCAGCCAATGCAGCCGATACAACCAATACAGCCCACGCTGCCGGCGAAGGATGGACAGCCGCCATACGCCCGGCCTTCCAACCCCGCCCAGCCGCTGGGCCCTCAGGCATAGGAGGCTGCACATGGAATGGCTTATCGTCCGGATGCGGTATGCGATGACCCTTGCCGGCTTCAAAAAAAGCAAATGGCAGGCTGTTGCTTTTATCCTGGGGGCACTCCTCGCTCTAGCCGTTATCGTTATAACTGCTGCAGGTTCGGTTATGGCGGGCCGGCAGCTCCGGCAGCCGCTGCTGTCCCCTGTCGCTTCAATGGTTACTGTCTCCACTTTTACCGGCATCGGTTTCTGGTGGCTTGTTATGACGCTTTTCATCAGCGGCCAGGGAGGATCCCTTGATATCAGGAAATTTGCCCGGTACGGGATCCCTGACGGGAAAGTCACACGGGGGATACTCCTGTCCGGGATGATGGGGATCCCCTTCATAACAACACTTATCTGTATGGTCCTTACCAGTTTCCTGTGGAGCAGCGCCGGCATTGGGGTCATGGCCGGGGCAGCAGCCGGAGGCATCCTCAGTGCAGTGACGGTCATTATGGTCTCACGCGCCCTGGCACAGCTCGCAGACACCATAGTCACCACTAAGAAAGGCCGCATGATCCTTAACGGCATTGAAGTGGCCGTGATTATTGCCCTGTGCTATGTCCCTTCCTTCGGAGGCAGCTTTATATCAATGCAGCTTTCGGGAAAGACACCGGAAGATATTATGCAGATTTTTTCCAGCATACCGGCCCCCATCAGCATACTCGGATGGCTGCCGTTCGGGGCAGGGGCAATGATCCCCAATGATATCGCTGCCGGCAATGTAGCCTTATGCGTGCTGCGCATCCTCATAATGGCTGCAGTTATTGCTGTGTGCTACTGGGTATACCGGTTCTGCCTGAAATACCAGGCAATAACTCCCCCAACTGCCGGAGTCTCCCATGCCAGGGGGCTTGGGGCTTTCAACCATACAGCAGACAGCCCCAGCGGTGCTGTTGTCGGGCGCCTTATTACATCATGGATGCGGGATGCGCGGTACCTTTCCCAGCTTATGTCAGTGATGTTTATCATTGTTGCTTACAGCGTTATGAGCATCGCCATGGGCCCTAAAGCAAATCTGACGTCCCTTTTTACCGCCCCGGTAGTCGGGTTTGTTTTCGGTACGGTTGAATTCAATAACCTTGCCTATGACGGCAGGGCCTTCAGCCTGTTTGTCACTTCAGGCGTGCCCGGACGAAACGAGCGCATAGCACGGCTCAGCATCAGCTCTGTGATCGGGGCAGCCCTTATGTTTCTCAGCTTTGCTATTACGCTTATGATCAACCCTCTGAAAAGGTTCACCTTTATCAACCCGGTCTCAGCATATACAGTACTGTTTGGAATATCTGTCTGCCTGCTCCTGACGGGGCTGGGGATGAGCGCAGTCCTCTCCACCTACATTATTGCCCCTGTGCCGTCGGCTGACCAGCCGTTCAAAAGCCCCCAGGGGCGTGGGGGGCTGAGAGCCCTTGTACCGCTGATCTTCATCCTTGTTGAACTGATACCGTGCATACTGCCGGGGGTACTGGGCTTCTTTGCCCTGCGCGACGGCAACCTGCTGTTCGCCTTGGCAAGCGGCATCCTGGCACTTGCTATTGGCGGCGGGATCTTTATGCTGGGGATAGCCCTGGGAGGAAGGTCTATCGACAGGCGTTCACCTGAAATACTGGTCTCCCTGGAGAATGTTGCCGCAGCAGCCGGCAGCTGAGGAAACGCCCCTCTTTGCCCTAAAAATATCTGATATCCAAATTTTCACAGGGACAGCCGTATCCGGGGCCCGTAAGCAGCAGGCTTACTGTTTTACTGTCCGGCCTGCGGATACGATTGCCTATATATCGTATATCCGCACTGTTTGGATTACCTGCTGCTGCGGCTGTCAAACGCAGCCCTCAATGCCCACAGGATGCTGGACGCATCGATCAGTTCCTGGATAAGGGCGCCGATAATAGTCGGTATAACCCCGAAAGATGAGACGACCATAAAAACCAGAGCCGCCGCCAGCCCGCCGACAACTGCCTGCAGCATGATGCGCACAGTCCTGCGTGAAATAGTGATTGCCTTATTGATACCTGACAGGTCATCGTTCATGATCACGATCTGGGCAGTCTGAGAAGCAGCAGTGTTGCTTCCGTCTGTCATAGCGACACTGACGTCGGCTGCCGCAAGGACAGGGGCATCATTGACACCGTCGCCTACCATCATTGTAGTAACGTTTTTATCCTTGTCTGCCTTTTTGGCATATCGGACAGCATTATATTTGTCTTCCGGAAGCAGGGCCGCACGGACATCTGTTATCCCCACATCTTCAGCTACCACAGCAGTGGACTCCGGCCGGTCACCCGTAAGCATAGTCACGTGTTTCACGCCCTGCCTGCGGAACTGGCTGATCACTTCCCTGGCATTGGACCGCGGCACATCACGCAAAGTGAGGCGTGCGGCAAGCTCGCCGTTGACCGATATATAAGTGGCCATCTCATCAGCTCTCAGGGGCGAAAAATCCCCAGCAGTATGTGCACCCATAATATCTACAAAATCAAGGCGCCCAACACGCACCTGATATCCTTCGATCTGAGCGCTGAGCCCCTGGCCCGGAAGTTCGCTCACATCGCGGGCGATCATGCGTTCCGTCCCGAAAAAGGCATCTTCGCGGCGTCCGGCAGCACTGATCCCCTTAGCCAGGATATGCATGGAGTATGCCTCTATCGACCCTGCTGCACGTATGATCCATGACCCGTTGATACGCCGGTCAGGCGCAGCCCATGACGGGAGGAGCTCCACTTGCGTCACCTGCGGCTGAGTGGTGGTAAGAGTACCCGTTTTATCAAAGAATACATGCGTCACATGCGTCAGGCTCTCAATAACCGACTGGTTCTTGATAATGATATGCGCCCTGGCAAGCCTGTTGGTGCCGCCCATGAATGCTACCGGGGCAGAGATAAGGAGCGGGCACGGAGTGGCAAGGACCATAACCTGGGTGAACCGTATGGGATCGCGCGTGATGATCCATGCAATAATACCGATGAGGAGCGCTGCTATAGTGAACGGGACCGCGATACGGTCAGCAAAACGGACGACCGGCGCTTTGGTCGTCTCGGCAGAAGCGACAAGATCGATGATCTTCTGATACTGTGAATCCGCGGATACTGCAGTAACTTTCATAACCAGCGAAGTCTGCCCGTTGACGGACCCTGACATAAGCCTGTCGCCCACGAGGGCCCGCTGGGGCAAAGGTTCCCCGTTGATCATGGAAACATTCAGCTCAGCAAACTCTGTAAGGAGCTCACCATCCACAGGCACTGTTTCGCCGGGACGGACAAGCAGCGTATCGCCCAGGCGCACATCGGCTACATCCCGCGTCTGCCATTGGCTGCTCAAAGCCTCTTTAGGGTCTTTGAATTTTCCTGTGATAACATTTGCTGTCACCGGTGCTGCTTCTGCAAGTGCAGAAATGCTGTTTTTCGCACGGTGTTCGGCGAATGTCTCAATAACATCCCCTGTGCATACCATAACGCATAAGATCCATGCTGCTGCGATCTGTCCGGTTGCCAGCGTGGAGATCAGGGCAATGATAACCAGCATATCGGTACCGACGTTGCCGGATTTGAGGCTTTGCATGATATTGCGCATGACGATGCCCGCAATATATACAGACAGGATGCCGACAATAACTGATGCTGCTGTGATGAGGGCGCGGCTATGCCCGGCCGACCCTGCCGCCCACAGTATGATGCATACTGCGCCTACCGCTATAGTGATGACCATGTCCCGGTACAGGGTCCACATATGCATGAATTTTCCACCACTGAAGGGATTCCGCGCTCCCGGCTCCGGTTTCCCCGCCGCAGGAGAAGGCTCTGTATCCTGCGTTTTTCCCGTGCTCTGCATATCTTCTGTATCCCGGGTATCCTGCCCGCTGTGCATATCCCGGATACCGCCGCCGGTGCTGCCAGATTCCATATTTCCTCCACTGTGCCCTGCCAATCTTAGTTTCTTCATCTTACCCCCTTTCCTGTATCACGCTATGCGCATGCGCCGCGTCTGCGGGGGAAACTTCTGACACACGGGGCTACCGGATACGTGATGCTCCTCACACTTTGCCGGTCAGGCGCAAAGCCAATAAAACCAACGAAAATCAATAAAAAGCTGCGCGAAAGGATTTCTCCAACAATCCTACACATTTTCCGTGACCACAAGATATGCATATGCAGGGCCGCAGGATACCATATTTTTAGATCGATAAAATTTGGAAAGAAGATTGCAATCCTGCAAATTACACGCAGGTAAGTAAATTCCCAAAACCACTATATCTAGTAATTTTCAATTAAGACACGTCTACATTTTGTGTCAAACACGTGTATCATCATATAAGTACCTCAAATTACATGAATGTGAGTAAGTAGCGTACAGACCACATCAGGTAAGGGAAATAACGGAAAGTAAGGAAAGATTGATATGGACCAGCTTGTAGCCGAAGAAACCATAGTCAGGGAACCGGCAGTAACAGAATCCGTAAAGGTGGAAAAGCGCGACGGCCGTGTTGTGCCGTTTGATTCCGTCAATATTATCCACGCCATCAAGTCTGCTTTCAGCGCAGTCAATGCCGAAGTCGGCCCGGAAGAAGAGCGCGGCATCGAGCAGATGGCACAGCGCGTGGAATCTGCCATTACCGGCCGTTATAACGGGCCTGTACGTATCGACGATATCCAGAGCCTTGTAGAGCGCGAACTGGTGAATGACCATCTCTATGATATCGCCAAAGCATACACGTCTTACCGCCTTGACAAGGATATCAGGCGCGCGAAGGCATCTGACGTCAATGAAGCAATAAAGAAGCTCGTCAACAAAGATGAGAGCCTTGTCCGCGAGAATGCGAACAAAGACAGCAATGTCTACGCAACCCAGCGCGATCTGCTTGCAGGGACGGTCAGCAAGGCGTCAGCCATGAATATGCTGCCGGCTGATGTTGCCAACGCACATCTCAAAGGCGATATACACTTCCATGACGCGGATTATTCGCCCTTTACCCCTATGACGAACTGCTCGCTGCCTAATTTTGGCGATATGCTCAAAAACGGTTTCGAGCTTGGCAACGCCATGATGGATTCACCGAAATCGATAGGTACCGCAGCAACCCAGATCACCCAGATCATCAAGGATATTGCGGGCAGCCAGTACGGCGGCCAGACCGTGAACCGCGCTGATGAGATGCTCGCCGAATACGCAAAGCTTGACTACGCCAAGAACCTCGACACTGCACGCGCGATCTTCCCTGACGGGGAGGACATCAGCCTGGCACGCACTATCGTTGAAGGCTTCAAGAAGCGCGAGCCAAAATGGCTGCACTTCGAGAACCGCGAGCCGCTGCCGATGGATGAGCCTTTCACCAGGGACGCCGATGAGCTTGAACAGATCCGGGAGATCTATGCAAAGATCATGACCCGCAAGAATATCTACGATGCCATGCAGACTATGGAGTACCAGATCAATTCTAACCGCGTGAGCAATGGGCAGACGCCGTTCGTTACTGTCGGGTTCGGCCTGGGCACCGACTGGTTCGCCCGCGAGATCCAGCGCGCGATCTTCCTGATCCGTATCCGCGGGCTGGGCAAAGACCGCCATACTGCGATTTTCCCGAAGCTTGTCTACACCGTAAAACATGGGCTGAATGATAAAGAAGGCACACCGAACTACGATATGAAGCAGCTCGCCCTTGAATGCTCGACCAAGCGCATGTATCCGGATATCGTTTTCTACGAGAATATCGTTAAGATTACAGGGTCTTTCAAAGCCCCGATGGGATGCCGTTCCTTCCTTAACGGATGGACTGACCCTGACACCGGTGAAGATGTTGAAGATTCACGACTTAATCTCGGTGTGGTAACAGTCAACATTCCGCGTATTGCCCTGGAATCGCACGGTGATAAAGACCGCTTCTGGAAGCTTTTCAGCCAGCGCATGGAAGTTGCCCATGAAGCCCTGCAGTTCCGCATCAAGCGCTGCAAAGAGGCGACCCCTATCAACGCTCCGACCCTGTTTGAGCATGGTGCATTCGGGCGCCTGAAGCCGACTGACAACGTAGATGTGCTCTATAACCGCAGCCGTGCTACTGTTTCACTCGGCTATATCGGCCTGTATGAAGCAACAGCAATGTTCTACGGTAAGGACTGGATGACCGACCACTCATGGGATCCTGAAGGCAAAGAGTTCGCCCTTGAGATCGTCCGCCGTATGCATGACCTCTGCGTTGACTGGGATAATGCCGAAGGATACCACTATTCCGTGTATTCCACTCCTGCAGAAAGCCTGACCGACCGTTTCGCACGTATGGACAGGGAGAAATTCGGGGATATAGACGGCGTTACAGATCACGACTTCTATACAAACTCCTTCCACTATCCGGTATGGCTGCGCCCTACCCCTATGGAGAAGCTTTCCTATGAACGCGACTTCCCCTACCTGGCGAACGGAGGGTTCATCAATTACTGCGAGTTCCCCTCGCTGCAGCAGAACCCTAAGGCGCTGGAAGCTGTGTGGGATTACGCCCATAACATCGGCATCGGCTATCTCGGGACCAACACTCCGATCGACCACTGCTTCGAGTGCGGTTTCGAAGGCGACTTTGAGCCAACGGAACTCGGTTTCAAATGCCCGGAATGCGGCAATGCCGATCCCGAAAAATGCAACGTCACCAAGCGCACGTGCGGCTACCTCGGCAATCCGGTGCAGCGTCCTATGGTGCATGGCCGCCACGAGGAGATTGCCCATCGTGTAAAGCATATGGCAGGAGAAACCGGCCATGTTACCCTGAGCAACGGCACCGTTAAAGAATGGTGGGATGAAGCCAAGTAAGCTTCAGCAGGCGGCCCATAGTGCGCAGCAGGAAAACGCTGCTGCAGGGATCCGGCGGGCAGTGCAATGTCCTGTACTGCAGCCCGCTGTCCATCTGCTGAGGCTTATCCTGCTGAAACGTATGAGTAAGGCGGCTCTGGGAATGGGGCCGCCTTACTCATTAGGTGCCAGGCGCACGGCATATCCAAAATGCTTAAATACTTTACGCCGGGGCACGGTACCCTGCACAGGCTGAAGCAGAGCCGAAACGGAACGGACAGGGCATGATCAACGGAAGGCATACTATGAGCGGCGGATTCAGAAAGACAAAAGCAGATATATCGCTGCACGGCGGACGGATAGCGGGATCTTCAGGATCCGGCAAGCAGGCGGCCGAGGAGAGCCCGGCAGACAGAAACCCATCCCCTGCGCAGCCGCAGCCCCATGGCTCCCATAACTCCCCTACATCCCGCAAACAGCACAAGCAGAGTTCCCATCGCGATTTTGCGGCAGGCGAGGAAGGGAGGGGGCCCTCAATACCAAGCCCGCTGACGAATAACCCGAAAGCCGGGCAGTGGGACGGGCGCAAGCTCAGCCGCGATATGGTTGCCGACTATAAACGTTTCGTTGTCACCGACGGGGAAGGGATAAGATGCTCGTTATACGTCAGCGGATGCCCTTTCCATTGTGATGAATGCTACAATGCTTCGATCTGGGACTTCCTCGCCGGGCATGAATACACGCCTGCGCTGGAAGACCGGATCATTGCAGATATGTCATTGGACTATGTCCAGGGCCTGACACTTCTCGGCGGGGAGCCTCTGCTCAACACCCCTATGCTCCTCCGGCTGACGAACCGCATACGCAGGGAATTCGGCCACACAAAAGATATCTGGTGCTGGACCGGCTACACATGGGAAGAACTTATGCGCCCGGGCGAGACGGAGGATAAACTGGCTCTGCTGCGGAATGTTGATGTCCTTGTAGACGGCCGCTACATCAAGACCCTTCATGATTCGCTGCTGCAGTTCCGCGGGTCAAGCAACCAGCGCATTATTGACGTTCCCCGGTCCCTAGCTTCCGGGAACCTTGCCCTTTGGGATAAGGTCCATGACCAGGAGCGCTTCATCCCCGAAATATACGGTAAAGACCGCGGTGCAGCCGAGAACACAGAGAATAAATAAACCGCATACCACCCCATCAGGCCTGTACAACACTAGCTGGCAGCAGTGTGTGGTGAGACGCAGCGGGGGCTTACTGCGCTTCCCGCCGCATCTCACCTATTATCTGTATTGCTGCGCTGCCAGCTGTCAGGCTGCTTTTCAGCGGATCACTTCCTGCTGTCTTTATACAGTATCCGCCCAATAATAATTGCCATAACTGCAAATGCAGCCATGAGGATGCCGATAGCTGCGGCTGCAGATACCCCTGTGCCTGTTGACGCCAGTTTATGCGGAACCTTAGGCCCAGGCCTGTCCACCCTTACCTGTTCGTGCTGGGCACCAAGCTCATGCGATGCCAGTATCTCGCCCCTGCTGTTCCTCACAGTCGCCTTCCAGCACGAGACTCCTGCTGTTGCAGTACGTGCCTGGGGGCTCTGTACTACGCAGGTACGTTCACCGCTTTCCCCCTCTGCGCCGGTAGCCCGCCTGCAGCCTTTAGGATCAATCGGTACGCGTACTTCATCAAGAAGTTTGCGGGCGCTGCTGTCCGGCCTGTTTCCGGGGACCGCATCATAAACCGTAAAAGTGACGTAAGCACCGTCATCAAAATTCCCCGTTACTTTCGCATTGTCATAGAACGCTTCATTAGCTGAAACTGTGCCGCTGCTGGCCCATGTAGTGATAGATGCATGCTTATATGTCCCCTTAGGGCTGTTATACACCCGCACCATCTCCCACTCATCGTTATAGGCTGATGAAGCCGGAGCCACACGGCTGTCGCCCGTAAACGTATAAACAAATACATAGTAGCCGTGCTTTTTCGCATATATCCTTACAGGATTCCCATATGCGTCAGGGGCTCCGCCGCCAACCTTGATGCTGCCATTCTTAGCCGCGTACGTCCATGTCCCTATGAGTTCATGGTTCTCATCAGCCTGCGGGGTATCTGCGCTGGAAGGTTTGAAAGCCTCATCATATTTCTGGTCCCGGGTACTGCCGGACCAGTATACGCTTACCTGGGCAAACTTATTATCAGCCTCAAAACCGAAGGCCTTGTCTCCCTTAAAGTCGCCATGGTCCTCAGGATAGCCGGAAACAGTAATATGGTCAGTCAGCTGAGCACCTGCGGCCGCGGTATGCTCGGAAACCGTAGAATCGACACTGACAATATTCCTGTGGGCAACAGTTTCATTAGCTTCAAGGAAATCTGACAGGGCATCCCCTTTCAGCCACTGCTGCACATCCTTATCCTGCGCACTCTTCCTGATGGCCCATACCCATGTCCCGAAACCCGAATTACGTTTCACCGTATACGGCTGTGCGGCTGCAGGATCAGGCCCTGTCATAGCGGTAACGGCATGGGTCTGCCCGGAGCCGGTGAACGACGTATGCCCGTATGCCGACGGTTTATATCCGCGGGCAGCGATCTGCCGCATAAACCCGTCAGCAGACATCCCCGCTGACGGCCGGATACTGTTTTTCAGGTCATCCTGCGTCAATCCTGCAAAGTAATAGCCGTCAGCTTTGAACTCTGCGCCTGAGGGCCACTGCCCGGCACTCACGCCCGATGTAACGTTATCAATAATATGCCCTCCCTCGTTAACGGTATGTGACTCGGCAACAGTATGTACAGAAGGCTGAAAAGTTTTCTGCACCTCAAACGTGATGCCCCGGAAAACAGCTTCCACTCCTGCACCGGTCCTGAGATAATCCTGCCGGCTGTCCAGCCTGTCGAGGCTCCCCACGCGGGACCGTGCCTCAACAGATACTTCGCCATCATCGGTGGCGGTCCATGCTATATCAACAGGTTCATCCCTGCTGGTAACGGTTATAGTGCGGGAATGCACGGAGTCAAATTCGCCCGGCCCGTTCAGCGTAATGTCCATACGCACCCCTGCCACAGCTTTGCCATGCGCATCCAGTACCTGCGCGTGGAACACGCCGCGCCTGCGCGCTTCAGTGTATGAATTTTTAACGCTGAATGTTGATATATCTGCCGCTTCAGCCTCCGCCCATAACTGCTCCATACGCACAGGGATCTCAGGATGCTCTTTAAGGAAATGCCCCCGCCTGTACGTCCATAGCCCTTTATCGCGCGCTTCAAAACGGTCCTTGATCAGGGCTGCGATCGCCGCATGGGTGATGCGGTCCGGCTCGTTGCGGTATTTCTCCGCAAGGTACGCGATCCGGCGCGTATCCGGCGTATCTGACAGAGGCGTGCTTGACGTGTACGAATACTGTTCATGGACGCCGGTCTCTATGCAGTAAGTGTTGCGCCCCTGGCTGTCGCGGGCAATGGCCCCAAGATAATACGGCAGCCCGTCAATCGTCTGAGTGATGTAATAGCTGTCTGCCGGCTTATCCAGCTTGTGTGTGTCCGCATACGCGAAATCAGCTTTGGCCCCTAAATAAGGGAAAATAGTAGCGGCAGCCAGCGCGGCACAGCACAGGGCAGCAAATACCGCAGCCAGGAAGCGCTGCCTGCGCATGGCTTTCTTCCGCGCTGCCACCCTGTCCCGGAACGCATCCGGCTTCCCCCTGTGTGAATATGTTCTGCGCATATTTCTCCTTCACATTTTGATTGGCTGCCTGACGGCAGCGTTGATATATCCCTGCGGTTCCGCATGAAACATCGGCCCGGACGGCAGTATGCATACTTCACGGCATGCGTACTGCGCTTCATGCAGCAGCAGTAGGTCTACTATGGCAGGGATATGGCTTCCGGATAAATAAATATCAACGATGTGGCCGAATGCGGATAACACGCTTCATTTCCAACTTGCAAACACGTACAATAAATAGTAAGAAGTAAATAGTGACCGATCTCAAGCTGCATCTCTGACGGCCCCGGACTCTGGCATATGCAGAGCGGACAGGCATCATTTATCTGCCCGCGGCAGGCGTATCAGCAGGCGATGCCGGGGATACAGGCATGCGGCTGCTACAGGGTCCCTGCAGGACATACACATCAAATATTGCATGGAACAGTGCATATACCAGCGAAAGGCAGACCATGGCACGCACAGGATCATCTAAAACCGCACATAAAAACAGAAAAAAGGCAACAGAAAAAACTGCGGTAAAGGCTGCATCCGCATCACAGAAGAAAGCAGCACCGCGCTCCTCAAAAACCGTGCCAGCTGCAAAAACCAGGACCGGGAAATCCGCGGGCCGCCCGTCCGCCCCACGTAAAAGCCCATTTTCACGTACCACCGGCAAAGAATTCGGCCGCATAAATATTATCAACGTTTCGCCCGCCCCTCAGAACGGTTTTGCCCCCAAAGCAGAAATCGGGGAGCTGATCACTGTGCGAGCAAATGTTTTTATTGACGGCCGCACAAAAGTTGGGGCAAGCGCAGTCATCTACACAAAAACGGGGACCGTATCCAGCCGCGTCCCGCTTACACTGACTGTCGCAGGCCTGGACCAGTGGGAGGGGGCGATCCGCATAGGCAAGGCCCAGTCCGCACTCCCCTGGCAGCCGGGTTTCGATGCGGTGTCGCGGAAGCTCGGTACATGGAAACTCGTTGTTGAGGGCTGGAAAGATCCTTATGCTACGTGGCTGCATGATGCGCGCATCAAAATCGCCGCACATGACGACCAGGACAACACCCTTGAGGAGGGCCTCCGCCTTTTTGAACGGTGGTATGGAAGCGATGATGCGCATCTTATAAAATCTGAGCGTGCCATTCTCAATACTGCAATCAGGGCTCTGTCCAATACAGGGCTGCCGTATGATAAACGCCTGGCTGCAGCCGATAATGCGAAGATCCGCGCCCTGCATGCTTCCAAGCCGCTTCGGGAAGATATCACAGAATCCAACCCCGTGGAGATCAGCGTCCAACGTCCGCACTCGAGTTTTGCGGCATGGTACCAGTTCTTCCCGCGTTCTGAAGGCGCTTATGTTGATACGGATACAGGCGCAGTAGTCCAGGGTAATTTCAGGACTGCGACCAGCGGGCTGGACAGGGCTAAAAGCGAAGGGTTCACTATTGTTTACCTGCCTCCGATCTTCCCTATCGGAATCACGAACCGCAAAGGGAAGAATAATGCCCTGACAGCGGCTGATGATGACCCCGGCTCCCCCTTCGGCATCGGCAGCAGCTTTGGCGGGCATGATACCCTTGATCCCCTGCTGGGGACGATGGAAGATTTTGAACAGTTCGTGGCCCATGCGCATGATCTCGGTATTGAGGTCGCGCTTGATTTTGCACTCCAATGCTCGCCTGACCACCCATGGGTAAAGCAGCACCCTGACTGGTTCCGCATCAGGCCTGACGGGTCTATTGCCTTTGCCGAGAACCCGCCGAAGAAATATCAGGATATCTATCCTATTGATTTCGAAAAAGATATGCCAGGGATCGAAAAGGAAGTTATCCGGATACTTGAACTGTGGATCAGCAAAGGTGTGACTATTTTCCGTGTTGATAATCCGCACACCAAACCGGTGCGCTTCTGGCAGGATGTTATTGCTGCAGTCACCCGCAAGCATCCTGAGATTCTCTTCCTCGCCGAGGCGTTCACCCGTCCGTCAATGATGCGCGCACTCGCTTATGCCGGATTTACCCAGTCCCACTGCTATTTCCCTTGGCGCAATACGGGCGAAGAGCTTAACGAGTATCTGGCAGAGACGAACGGTGACGGCGCATTCTTCCAGCACAACTCTTTCTGGCCGACAACGCCGGATATCCTCACCGCCTACCTGCGTGATAACGGTATCGCCGGCCACGCTGTGCGCGCGGTGCTGGCGGCTATGGGAAGCCCAAGCTGGGGCATCTACAACGGCTATGAGCTTATTGAGAATGTCCAGCGAGGGCAGGTGGAAGAGCCTAATGACAACGAAAAGTACGAGATCAAGGTCCGTGACTGGAGCAAAGCTGAAGAATACGGGATATCTACACTGCTGGCACGCCTTAATGAGATCCGCAATACCCATCCGGCCGCGCGCTCATACCATGACCTGCATGTACTGAGTACTGCGAACCCCAATATCGTTGCGTTCTACCGCCATCTTCCCGCTGAGCTTGCAGACGACGGCAAGGCGGATACGGTGATCGTTGTCGTCAACCTTGACGGGCATAATGCGCAGCAGGGCAGCGTCCATATTGAGCTTGCCGATATCGGCATCGCCGGAGGTGAGCTCCATCTCCGGGACGAGCTGACAGGCCGCAGTTTCACATGGGGCTACGATAATTACGTATCCCTGGCCCCGTGGGCTGATGTTGCGCATGTGCTGACGGTCAGCAACAGCGCTGACTGAACCATGTGAAGGCCGGCGGCCAACACCGGGAGCTAGCCTGACCAGCCGACCGGCAGAAATGCCCTGCCCGGCCAGCGGCCCTGCCCTGTGACGGCAGTGCCCTATAATAGGAAACACTACAAAGCGTTACGCATATGCATGACTGCTGAGCTGGAATAAACTACACTATGGATAAGTTCAACACACTGGTGAAAACCAAAGGAGTCCTTATGGCAGAAACATTTGATGTCCTTGTTGAGATCCCGCAGGGTTCCCACAACAAGTATGAAGTCGATCACGAAACAGGCCGCATCAAACTGGACCGTATCCTGTTCACTTCTATGGTGTATCCGGATAATTACGGTTATATCGAAGGTACCCTCGGCGAAGACGGCGATCCGCTGGATGCCCTTGTTATGCTCCCGGAACCTGTATTCCCGGGCTGCACAGTAAAGTGCCGCGCGGTGGGCCTGTACCATATGGTCGACGAGGCCGGCGGCGACGATAAGGTCCTCTGCGTCCCTGCTGACGTCCGCTTTGATGCTGTTAAAGATATTGACGATGTCTCCGATTTCCACAAGAACGAGATCGACCATTTCTTCAGCCAGTACAAGGCACTTGAGCCGGGCAAGGAAGTACAGCCGGGCTCTTACTGGACCAATGCGGCCAGGGCTGAAGAAGAGATAGCCGCTGCACGCCAGCGTCTCGCCGATTCCGAAAGGTAAACCGGCACATACACGTACCGTACCAGTCAGAATACTGTATCAGAACGAATACGTGACCGGTAATCGTAAGGCAGCCTTTATGGCTGCCTTTTGTGCCCCCTGCGCTAGAATTGCTTAGCAGGCAGTAAAGGCCGGCAGCCCATGGCGGGGGCTGCGGCAGCCAGTGATTAAGGATTGCGATAGACATGTCATCGGTATGGCTTGACATCATCTTCATTATTATATTTATGCTTATCGGCTCTGTTTTTTCGGGGACGGAGATGGCGCTTATCTCGCTGCGCACATCCCAGATAGAACAGCTGGAACAGCAGGATGCGCGGGGGGCGCGTGTGGCAAAGGTCGCGAAAGACCCTAACCGTTTCCTGTCTACAGTGCAGCTCGGCGTGACCCTGGCGGGTTTCCTGTCTGCGTCTTTCGGCGCAAGCGCTGTTGCACCGTATCTCGCCCCTGTTTTCGTCAGATGGGGAGCACCTGCCGGTTTTGCCGACGGCCTGTCAACGGTTATCCTGACTATTATTATTTCCTATTTTTCCATTGTTATCTCAGAACTGACACCTAAACGGATAGCGCTACAGCGGCCTGTGGAGATCGCCCGGGCTGTTGTCCCGGCTGTAGATGCTATTGCAACGGTATGCGCGCCGCTTATCTGGCTTATCAGCAAAAACATCAATGCACTCGTGCGCATCCTCGGGTTTGATCCCGATGAAACGGAAAATGCGGTAAGCGACGACGAACTGCGGGTCCTGGTGTCGTCGAATGACCAGCTCGGCAAGGATGAGCGCGTTATCCTCGATGACGTTTTTGACGCCTCGGAAACGATTGTCGCCGAAGTCATGCGGCCGCGCGCTGATGTGACGTTTATTGACGGCGATATGCCGCTCAGTGAGGCTGCCCGGTTCGTCCGCGACCTGCCTTATTCGAGGTACCCGGTAACGGGCAAAGATTTTGACGATGTCCTGGGGTTCGTCCATGTCCGTGACCTTCTTGATATCCGCGATTCCCATGCCCGCACTGTTGCCGATGTAACACGGGAAGGGATCAGCCTGCCGGGAACGTCAAAAATACTCCCCAGCATCAGCCTGCTCCGCAAACGCGGCATCCATCTGGCCATAGTTATCGATGAGTACGGCGGAACTGACGGTATCGTTACCCTTGAAGACATGACCGAAGAGCTTGTAGGCGATATCCGCGACGAATATGATCTTCCGGAGGCCGGAAGCAATACGGCTGCAACCGCTTTCCATGACGGGAAACTCACTGTGGACGGCGGGATCACCCTGGAAGATTTTGCCGATATCTCAGGTATTGAGCTGGAGGACGGACCGTATGAGACCCTTGCCGGGTACATGCAGGCCCACACAGGCGAGCTGGGGTTTGTCGGGCAGGAACTGTTTATCGCTGATCCGGAGGTCGGGAATATCGGCCAAAGTACGCAGGAAGACGGGGCTGACGGATCGGATCCAGGCGGAACCGGCCGCACAGCAGGGTTCACTATGGCTGTTACTGCCGTAGATGGAAGGCGTATCCAGGCCATAGAAGTCCGCCTGGGCCTGTCCCGGGATCACGCGCAGCATACGGCCTCACCGGATGCGCCGCAGGGGAATTAATCCTGCATCCATACTGTTGATCCATGTGCGGGCAGGATACCTGTCCACATGTGGAAGATGGATGCCTTCCCGCAGAAGGAGCAGAAACACCGTTCAGTACTATATCGATAGGGTCCGGATACGGACATTTGGAGGTATTATGGAACTTGTATATACCAATCCCGGCCTTGATGAACAGGTCTCGCAAAAGATCATTGCCATCCTTCAGGACAGGCTCAGCCAGGAGCAGGAAGCGGCCCTTCTGCTGAAGCATGCCCACTGGAATATGAAAGGCACGAATTTTATTGCAGTCCATGAGATGCTTGACCCTGAAGTCGATTCCTGCCTTGAGCAGGCCGATGAGACTGCGGAACGCATAGCCCAGCTGGGCGGATGGTCAGACGGGCGGGCAGACGCCATCGTGGGCAACCGGTCATGGGAACGTTTTGATGTTGAAGGCTCACAGGACACTTCTGTATATCTGAAAGCCCTGATCACATATTATGAGGGGTTCATTGAGAACGACCGTAAAGCCATCGCTGAGCTTGACAGCCTTGACGTCATCAGTTCGAATATTATCCAGGACCATGTTCAGAGCCTTGAGAAATTCCTCTGGTTCATGCGCGCACACCTTGCATAGCCCCATCTGAGATATGCCGGCGCGCCCGGATGCCGGCACACGCACAAAATACCGGCCGCGCAGTATGCACAGCATGCTGTCTGTACCGCGCCGGAGCCTGAGGCAGCAGGGCAGGTTATCCGTCCTGCTGCCTTTGCCGTACCTGCACTGTATCTCCATCTTCCCCGGTATGATAGGAACAGTGCTGAGGGCGCTGGATAAAAACGCGAACCTCAGATGAATGACGCAAAACTTACCCAGATAAAGTATCAAAGGAGCAATAATGGGTGGCTTTATAACTTTAGGGATAATCCTTGTTATCTTTCTGTGGATATTCCTTTCCGGGCTGTACGTTGTGCCGCAGCAGCGCGCCTATATCATTGAGCGTTTCGGAAAATTCCTGAAAGTTTCAGGAGCAGGCATCCATGTCAAGATCCCGCTGGTAGACCGCATCGCAACGAGGACAAGCCTCCGGGTCAATCAGCTTATGGTCAAGGTAGAAACCAAAACTTTAGATAACGTGTTCGTGACCGTTGTGGTGTCAACCCAGTTTCGTGTTGAAGCTGCAAATGTGGCTAAGGCTTACTATGAGCTGCAGGATCCCGCCGGGCAGCTGCGGTCCTACATGGAAGACGCCCTGCGGAGCGCCATCCCCATGCTGACCCTTGACGATGCTTTTGCCCGCAAGGACGATGTGGCTTCCGACGTGCAGGCTACCGTGGGCGCCGAGATGGCACGCTTCGGTTTCACCGTCGTCAAGACCCTGATTACTTCTATTGACCCTTCCAGCCAGGTGAAAGCCGCGATGGATTCCATCAACGCTGCCCAGCGCGAGAAGGAAGCTACACGCGAACGTGCTGAGGCAAACCGCATTGCCATTGAAACGCAGGCCGCAGCTGAGGCTGAGCGCACGCGCCTCCAGGGTGAGGGCCAGGCAAATTACCGCCGCGAGATCGCCAACGGTATCGTTGACCAGATCAAGAGCTTGCAGGCTGTCGGCATGGATATTGACGAAGTGAATAATGTTGTGCTGTTCAACCAGTATCTGGATGTTATGCGTTCTCTGTCTGAGTCTGACAACGCGAAGACTGTTGTCCTGCCTGCTTCGACCCCCGGCGGATACGGCGAGCTGTTCAGCCAGATGACCAGCGCAATGGTCACTGCCGAAGATTCCAAGGGCACAGCCACCCTTTCACAGGCTGCCCGGAAGCGCACCGGTTCCGGCACCCGCGGCGCCGCTGATAAGAGTGCAGGCAAGTAAAGGCCCTGCCGGCAGATAAAACCTTGGCCTGCACAGAACAGCAGGCCCGCGAACCGGGCAATCCATGCGGGCAGCCAGGCCAGCCGGGTCAGTAAATAGTGTACTGGTTGATTGCATGCCTGCGTGAACGCCAGCCGGGCAGATACATATCCATACGGTCACGGAACCCCTTTCCGTGGCCTTTTTCATATAAATGCACCATTTCATGGACCAGCACATATTCGAGAAGCTCCTCAGGCATATACGCAAGTGCCAGGTTAAGGCGGATCCGCCGCGTAGCCGGCGTGCAGGATCCCCATCGTGATGTCATGGTACGCAGCGTGATATGGGACGGAGCCCTGTCTGTTACCTTTGCGTAGCGGGCAAGGAGGGTATCAACTTTGGGCCGGAGTATGCCGGCTGCTTCCTTTTTATGGGCATCGTCCCATTGCGATACACAAAAGCTGCCGGGTACACTGCGGTCTGCCGGCCTGCCGGCTGCAGCCTCTTTATTGCTGCTGCCCTGTGCCATCTCAGCAGCGATAATACTGTCCTGCTGCCTGCGGATCCAGTCCCTGTGCGAACGGATGAGCTTCTCGATATCAGCTGCAGACGCATGCACAGGCGCACTGACCTCGATACGCCCATGCGGCGGCTTGACCCTCAGATACAGGTTTTTATTCGCCGGCCTGCGCGTCACTAATACTTCGAGATAGTCAACGACCAGGCGTTCCCGGACATTTCCGGAGCGGCGCGGCACCCTGTTTCCCCATTGCATGCTCTTATTGTGACACACCACGGATACTAACCTGCTGATGTGTTCCATGGGTGGTTGTAACATAACTCTTTGTGCGGTCTGATTGGCTTCGGATTGCAGGTACGGGCCCATAGCTCAGCTGGTTAGAGCGCGTCCCTGATAAGGACGAGGTCGGAGGTTCAAGTCCTCCTGGGCCCACGCGGATTCTCGCAATACGCAGTGTAAGGTGCTGCTTTTGGGGGTATGGCGCAGCTGGTAGCGCATCTGCTTTGCAAGCAGAGGGTCAGGGGTTCGAGTCCCCTTACCTCCACCGACTCGGAACCACTTAACCCATGTAACGGTTCCGAGTTTTCTTTTAATATATCCTTATCCCTCACCCATTCTTTTCTTTCCGCTCGCCTGAGAAAGCTTCAATGCATAAAGCGCGCTGTTCCCAATGGATGCGCGCAGATTGCGGGAGCAGTGCTGCTAACCGCGGGCTTCAATCATGATGCGTGAAACGTCAGCAAGGGTGAAGCCTGCAAAATCAGGGATCGACGTGGAATGGGGCGCACGTTCAGAAGCCGGGGTGCTCGTTTCCCCGGCGACCCGTACAACCACTGCCCCGGCGGCCGACGCTGCATGAAGGCCGGAAACAGAGTCCTCAAAAACCAGACACTCGCCCATTGCCTGCCTGTCATGCGGGTCAAGCCCGGCTATTTCTGCGGCCATATAGTAGGGATCCGGCTGCGGTTTCTTCTTATCGTCAGGCAGGGATTCGTCACACACATAACCGGTGAATATCCCGTCAGGGACATGGTCGATAAGGTTCTGGACCAATACACGCGGCGACCCAGTGACCAGCACAGCCGGGATATGCGCATCATGGACCTGCTGCAGGAAATCCCTTGCCCCGACGTTCCACGGCAGCTGGGCGGATTCTTTATCATGCATATAATCAACCAGCGTATGAGCAACTTCTTCGTGCCCCATGGGGACGCCCAGCCGGATAAGCTCGTCAGCCACATGGGCCAGGGATGTCCCCTGCAGCCCTGCCATCAGTTCCGGTGTCCACTCTACCCCGTTCTCAGTTGCAAGGGCGCGTTCTACCTGCGCCCAGTACACTTCCGAATTGATAAGCGTGCCATCCATATCAAAAAATACCGCACGCGGAAGATACCGGGCCTCCCCTGAAGCGCGGGAGCTGCCGCCTGCACTATCCGATGCACTGCCGGAAGTGCCGTCACCACTGTTATGTATCGCCTGTTCACTCACAATCCTATTTTCCCACAGGCGAAGGATAGGGGGGACAGGTTTCTGTGCGCGCAACAGGAAGGGGTGGTCAAGGCGCAGAAGGGCAAGGAATAAAAACCGCCGGCATGGGCAGGGTATCCGTACGCACAACAGCACACATGCAGCACTGTGATATATGCCATATACGAAAGTGGAATTATATCCGCCCCTGCCATGTTGACAGCTTATGTAAACATTTGACCTGCAAAACTTAAAGGAGCAGCTTATGGCCAAGATCCTTATGATCGTCGGTTCCGACCGCAAACGGTCCTTCAATGCGCAGCTTGCGCACGAAATCGTTAAAGAGATAGGAGACCGCGCAGAAACAGAGTTCCTGGATTTCAGCAATATACCGTTCATCAACCAGGACGAAGAATTCCCGGCACCTGAAAGCGTCGAGGAAGCCCGTAAGGCTTTCGAAGAGGCTGACGGCGTATGGCTTGTTACCCCTCAGTATAATGCCTCGTATCCCGGCCGTGTCAAAAACCTCCTTGACTGGATATCCCGTGGAACCGAAAAGGGTGTAAGGGAAAGCGCCATATCATACGGCGTGAAATTCACTGTAAGCTCAGCGGCCGGCGGGGCGCGTGAAGGTGTCCTTCCTAAAGCTGTGGAACTGGGGAAGTTCACGGGTATGGATGTTATGGATGAGCCGATCGCCGCGGTGCCCCTTTCAGCAGAATCATGGCAGACTGACACGCTTGTCCTCAGTGATGCCGACAGGGAAGCTATTGCAGGCCAGGTTTCCGCATTCCTTGATTTCATCAGGTAAAGCCAGCCGTAAAAAGTAAAGGCAGCTGCAAACAGCACGCAGCAGGACGGACAGCTTTGACAGGAATACAGGGGCAGGAGAGGAAAAGTACAGCTTAAGGGACCGCGCGCCCAGCCGGAGGCAACCTCAGCCGGATTTGCCTTTGCGCTTGAGTTCGCGGTTCTTGCGCATAATATCAAAGACGATCCATGCAGACAGGATGAATGCCACTACGTATCCCATGAACCCGATAATCGGTATGCCAAAAACCACAGGTTGGATACGCGCAAAATACACGATCGACGATCCGACATAGAGCCCGACGACTATCAGGGCCATAGTCAGGCGGTCAACCATAAATGACAGCTGGCGTATGGGCTCTTCAGACCCGACCAGTTCCATATTCGTTTTCAGCTGCCCGCGCGTAAGCATTCTCATAGCAGTGCCGGCCTCGCCCAAAGCCCCAAGGGCCCCGTGGAGCGCCCCATGGGATTCAAGCCCCAGTTTCTGTGCTTCATCTTTGATATACTCTTCAGGCTTCTGCGAAGAAAGCACATGCCGCGTAATGATATCCATCATATTCGTTTTCGGCATGAGCTTGCTGACAAGCCCTTCAAGCGTTACCATACTCCGCGCAACAGTTGTGATGGATCCCGGAAGTTTCAGGTTATTGCGCGACGCCAGCTGGACCATGGACATAATGTATTTAGCGATATCAAGGTCATTCAGGTCTACAGTCCCGAAATCGGCAATAAGCAGGTCTATATCCGACAAAAGCGCAGCGCGGTCAATACGGAGGGCACCGGGGGATACTTCCGCCAGCCGCAGGAGCCCATCTTCAAGGGTCACCGAATCTTTGCGGGGCACAGCGAATATCATCTGCCTGAGGATGGAGCGCATCTCGCCATTGATGCGGCCAACCATGCCCAGGTCTATAAGGACTATCTGGCCGCCGCGGATAATAATATTGCCGGAATGCGGGTCAGCGTGGAAAAACCCTTTGTCGAGGACCTGCGTTGCATAGTTGTCAACGAGTTTTGTGCCGATCTCATCGGGGTCATAGCCTTCATATTTCAGCAGGCCAAGATGCGATACAGGCGTCCCCTCGATATAATCCATAACCACAATATGCTGCGTGCACAGCCGCATATACGGCCTCGGGCAGTCCATATATGCATAGCTTTCAGTAAAATCCCTGAACTCCTGCAGGTTTTTAGCCTCTATCATAAAATCAGTCTCAGACTGGAAAGTATCCCACAGCTCATCAACTACGCCCATAAAATCAACGATCTGGGTATTCTGCGATGCAACTTTCGTAGCCGTGCGCGCTACGGAACGGATTATTTCGATATCCTGTGCCATCGTTTCACGCACACCTGGGCGCTGCACCTTAACAGCAACATCTTCGCCCGTTATCAGCGTTGCACGGTGGACCTGCGCCAGGGATGCAGATCCCAGAGGCTGGGGGTCAACATAGCTGAATACCTTCCCAACCGGGCAGTTATACTCATGCTCAAGGGTTTTGCGGACGATCTGGAAAGGCATGGGATCCGCATCAGATTTAAGTTTAGCCAGTTCTGCGCAGTACTCTTCGGGAAGTATCTCCGAGCGCATGGAAAGGATCTGCCCGACTTTAACGAATGTGGGCCCCAGCTCCTCCATGGCCATACGCAGCTTTTCAGGCGTCACATTGTAGGGGACACCGTATTTCTGCGTGATGCGCACTATCTGGGCAAGGCGATGGAGACGCCCCCGCGGCTGTTTCCTGCCCGGCATGCCTTCCGGGCCCCTGTACTGGCGCCGATGCCTGCGGCCCTTACGCATACTGGATGTATCCACGTGTCTGGGCACATGGCGCTTCCCCGCCGGCACACCGCTGCGGCGGGGCAACGGGTATTCCCCGGCAGAACGGTCAGCCATTCTTTTCTGATGGGTCCGGGCTGCCTTCCTGCGCAGTGTCGCCGGGCGCATGGATGCCGCTGGCATCGCCCGTATCGTCCGGGCTGCCGCCATTCAGCTTCTCAGCGATCCTGGATACACGCGCTACATATTCTTTACGTTCATCGTCGTTCATGGCTGCCAGGCGCATCCGCAGCAAACGGTCCTGTGCATCGGAGACCGTGCCGTCTACCTTATCTTTAACCTTCCGGGACAGTTCGCTGTTCAGTTCGCGCCCCTGCTCCACAGTCAGCTTGCCTTTTTCCACCAGGTCATCAATGACCTCTTTGCTCTTATCAACACCTGTTGCAGCAAGCCCTACACCGGCCATAAAAATATCGCGCACAGCGTGAGACAAAGAGTCAAAACCCGATTCTGCCATAATATGCCTCCTTCGGCGTTTTCCACCACTTTTCCTGTCCGGCAGCTGCAGGGTATCCCACGGGGATCCGCACAGCTGCTCTTCTAATTCTAGCCTATTGCACCGATGGCGCAGAAATCCGGCATCATGCCGTTATCCGATACGATGAAATATGCTGCATATACAACGTTTATGCTATGCTTGGTGGAGCCTTAAAGATCCACTGATCCGCATAAAGTGAAATACCAATACGCTACAGAAGACAGGAAGTGCAGCCCCATATGCTCGCAGACACCGCAGGCCCCGATCCCGGCCATGATGGCGGCAGTTCCGGATTACCGCCGCTGATCTTCGCCTTCAATGTTATGGGCCACATCACCGAACAGGCCCTGGGCAAGGCGATCCCTGACATTTCAGGGGCTAATGCGCGGATCATCATGCTTATTGCGCATAACGATTCCCGAGGCGTGCCGACATACCAGTCCGATATAAGGGACTGCTTCTCCACCACCCGCTCAACAAGCAGCAGGGTTATTAAGCTCATGGAGCAGAAGGGCTGGATCACGTGCAGCGCTTCCACCCGCGATGCCCGAAAGATCCGGCTGCGCCTGACGAAAAAAGCTGTTATCATCGCAAACAAAATAGACGCTGCGAGCGCCCTGGTCCAAAGCCAGATGCTGGAAGGGATTGACCCGGGCACTGTTTCGCAGGTCACTTCCGCCATCCTCCGGATGCGCGCCAACCTGGGGAAACATGGCGTTGGGCAAAGGCCGGCTCCAGCACGGCACAGGCCTGGGGACGGGCGGGCAGCGCTGCACAGGAATCACCGAAAACAGAAATATCAGCAGTAATCCGTTAAACTATAACAATCACAATTGTAATGGAGGAAAAATGACACAGCGTTCCAGCGCTACAGCCCGCAGGGACAGCAATACGCATTCCAGCCTGAATACGGATATGCGCGAGGACCAGGACGGCCAGACTGAAGACGACATCGCTGCCGGAGATTACGGCAGCGGAAACAGCGCAACACTAAAAGACTTTTCAACAGTATACGGGACCGTGCGCAACTACAAAAAATTTGCCTGGGCAACACCTTTCCTGGTTGCCGGTGAAGTCGCAATGGAACTGCTCATCCCCTTCCTTATGGCCATACTTATTGACCGTGGCGTAAGCGCAAGGAACATGTCTGAAGTATGGAAGTGGGGGATAATCCTTGTTATTGTTGCATTCATCTCACTTGCTTTCGGCATAGGGGCAGGAAAAACATCAGCGGTCGCATCAGCAGGCCTGGCTAAAAACCTGCGGCACGACCTGTTCAGGAAAGTACAGGGATTCTCCTTCACCAATATTGACCGCTTCTCTACAGGGAGCCTGGTCACCAGGCTTACCACAGATGTGACCAATGTGCAGAATGCATATCAGATGCTTATCCGTATTGCTTTCAGGGCACCGCTGATGATTATTTTTGCGTGGCTGTTCACTTTCCGCATCAGCCCGGATATCTCTTTCATTTTCCTTGTAGTTGCACCGCTTCTCGCATTTGTCCTTGTTGCTTTGGGGATGAGCGTCCACCCTATTTTTGTGCGGGTATTCCGCCGGTATGACCGCCTCAATAACAGAGTTGAGGAAAACCTTGCGGGAGTGCGCGTGGTAAAGTCCTTTACCCGGGAAGGCTACGAAGATAATAAGTTTATGCAGGTCTCGCAGCGTATTTATGACTCTTTCGTCAAGGCAGAACTGCGCCTGTCATGGATCATGCCTGCCATGTACACTGCGATCTACACCACTATCCTGCTGCTCAGCTGGATAGCCGCCCATCAGATCGTGGATTCGGGGAATAATGAAGCTTTGGGGATGACCACAGGGAACCTGACAAGCCTGTTCTCCTACACCCTCCAGATCCTGATGGCCCTGATGATGGTGGCGATGATCTTCATTATGGTTATCATCTCACGCGCATCCACAGGCCGCATTGCTGCCGTACTGCGCGAGGAGAGCACAGTTACCACCCCCGCAAAACCCGTATCGGAAGTAAAGGACGGATCCATACATTTCAGCCATGTAACCTTCCGATACAACGAAAATTCAGAAAAACCCGTGCTCTCCGATATCAGCCTTGACATCCCCTCCGGGACAACACTGGGGATCGTCGGCGGCACCGGTTCGGCGAAGTCTTCCCTTGTGCAGCTTATCCCCCGCCTCTACGATGCATCTGAGGGGGCCGTCCAGGTGGGCGGCACCGATGTGCGCGGATATGAGCTGGATATCCTGCGTCAGAGTATCGGGATGGTCCTGCAGAAGAACGTCCTGTTCAGCGGGACAGTTGCTGAAAACCTCAGGTGGGGCAATCCTGACGCTACGGATGAAGAAGTAATGCGGGCGGCAAAACTCGCCCAGGCAGACGAATTTATCCAGGGCTTCCCTGATAAGTACGACACCTACCTTGAACAGGGCGGGGCCAACGTTTCCGGCGGGCAGAAGCAGCGTTTATGCATAGCCCGTGCATTGCTTAAAAAGCCGAAGATCCTTATCCTTGATGATTCCACCTCTGCAGTAGATACAAAAACCGATGCCCTTATACGCCAGGCTTTCGCTACAGAGATACCGGATACCACCATTATCATCATTGCCCAGCGGCTGTCCTCAGTCGAGAACGCAGACAATATCATCATGATGGATAACGGGCATATAGCCGCACAGGGGAACCATAACGAACTCCTGCGGACATCCGATGAATACCGCAGTATCTACGAATCACAGAATAATTCAGGGGTGATCAGCGATGGCGAATAATCCCGCGGAAACCCCGAACACAGCACACGCGGGCAGCGAAACAGGCAGCCCGGTACATGAGGATAAAAAAGTGACTGGTAATAATCAGAATAATACCGATACCAAAAAAAACCGAAATGAGGCCGGCAGCTATGGCCGGCCCGGCAGCCGCGGACCGCGGAGAAGCAGGATCAGGAAAGGTACCCTCAGCCGTCTTATGCGGTATATTTTCGCTTACAGATGGCAGATGAGCGTTGTTGTAGTATGCATTATCCTTTCAGCTGTGGCTAATGCAGCTATGGGGCTGTTCCTCCAGCGGCTGATAGACAGCTATATCCTCCCGCTTGTAGGAAAGGCAAACCCTAACTTTATCCCGCTGGTGCAGGCACTTGGCGTGATGGCTATCATCTTCACCGCAGGGATACTGTCTACCCTGCTGTATAACCGCATCCTCGTGCGCGTGGAACAGGGCGTGCTCAAAACTATCCGCGACGATATGTTCGTCCACCAGCAGGCATTGCCCATCAAGTACTTTGATACCCACCTGCACGGTGACGTGATGAGTTTTTATACGAATGATACAGATGCCCTGCGGCAGGCTATTTCCCTAAGCTTCCCGCAGATGTTCTCCTCAATTATGAGTATGATAGCCGCATTTTTTGCAATGCTTGCCATCAGCGTATCTCTGACAGGGTTTCTTATCGTCTTTACCGTTATCCTGCTTGTTGCGATCAGCAAGATTGCAGCAGCCAGCGGACGGTATTTCGTCAGCCAGCAGCGCAGGCTGGGCGACGTGAACGGCTATATTGAAGAAGCCATCAACGGGCAGAAAGTCATCAAGGTCTTCACCCATGAAGAGGCCACGCAGGAAACTTTCGACGGGAAGAATTCCAACCTGTACGAAGCTTCCTCGCAGGCAAACTATTACGGGAATATCACCATGCCGGCGGTCAATAACATGAGCTACCTCCTGTACGTGCTCCTTGCTGTTGTCGGTGCAGCATCAGCACTGGGCGGTTTCCCTAATTTCTCGCTTACCGGGTCCCATGCACTCACTATCGGGGGCATCATCTCCTTCCTCACGCTTTCCCGCAGCTTCACGAACCCGATTGGGCAGATATCCAACCAGTTCTCTTTCGTCCTCATGGCACTGGCCGGCGCATCACGTATATTCGGCCTGCTGGATGAGCAGCCGGAAACCAATACCGGCGATGTAACGCTTATCAAGGCGCATGTTGCTGAAGACGGCACGATCACACAGGCAGCGCATCATACCGAGAACTGGGCGTGGCGCGTGCCTGAAGGCGTGGAAGTTGACGGTAACGTGGCAGATGTGACAGTAGCGAATACGGGTGCGAGCATGCTCCCCAGGGACAGGGCAAGCAGTGTGGCATCCCTCGCCGGCACGCCAAAGAAAAAGGCTGCCAGCGCCTATACTCTGCTGCGCGGCGATATCCGGTTCAACGATGTTAATTTCTCTTACGAACCGGGGCATGAGATCCTCCACAATATCTCGCTGTATGCGAAGCCGGGCCAGAAAGTCGCCCTTGTGGGGGCAACAGGTGCAGGGAAGACGACTATAACCAACCTGATCAACCGTTTCTACGACATTGACAGCGGGACTATCCTGTACGACGGTATCAATATCAAAGATATCAACAAGAAAGACCTGCGCCAGTCGCTCGGCATCGTGCTGCAGGATGTCAACCTGTTCACCGGTACAGTGATGGATAATATCCGGTACGGCAAGCTGGATGCTACTGACGATGAATGCATCGCCGCAGCCAGGCTGGCGAATGCGGACGGCTTTATCCGCATGCTCCCCCACGGTTATGAAACCATCCTCAAAGGCGATGGGAGCGGCCTGTCCCAGGGCCAGCGCCAGCTGGTGTCCATTGCCCGGGCAGCTGTAGCTGACCCTCCGGTCATGATCCTTGACGAGGCCACCAGCTCCATTGATACCCGTACTGAGCAGATAGTCCAGGCAGGTATGGATGCGCTGATGGAAGGCCGTACAGTGTTCGTTATCGCGCATCGCCTATCCACTATCCGCAATGCGGATGTGATCATGGTGATGGATCACGGGCGGATCATTGAGCGCGGCACGCATGAGCAGCTGCTTGAGCAGCGCGGCGAATACTATCAGCTGTATACCGGTGCATTTGAGCTGGAGTAGCAGGCAGTATAGCTGGCAAACGCATATACGGGGTTTCTATTTCTCCCCAACGGCTTCGCCCTTACGGGCTGCAGATTGTTGGGAGGGGGACAGGAACCCTCTTTTTATACCCTTGAATAATTTTTGCCGTAATGGATTTATGGGCATTACCGGGCCAGTGCCGGTGGTAAAACACGCAGATACAAAAATAGAAATTGCGGGAAACCAGCAAAACCGGTTTTGTATCTGCGTGTTTTACCACCAGGGTTAATTTTTTCGGGGACAGGGAAAGAGCGAAAAATACAGATAAATGATGGGGAGAAAGGACTGGGGAATCCCCCAATCCGGTATTGCTATATACTTGAAGTAGCATTTCGCAGATTAGGAGAATCATGGCTAATACGAGTTCCTCAATGCGGCCGGGAGATATGCCGGGCGCAGCAGCGGGAGGCTCCCGCAGCGACATACCAGGCAGCTTTTCGGGTGACTACGCGGACTATAACGACGAGGACGATGCAACGGTTGCCGGCAGGCAGCTGCATACCGTTTCTGGAATAAACGGCAGCATGGCGGACCGGGACGCCGCCGGTACAGGTAACCAGGATCCGCCGGCACCTTCACAGCCATCCGGCTTTTTTGCAGGTATGCGTTCCGTGTTCGGGCTGCCTACATGGATGTACTATTTCTTCTGGGCATTTACATGGCTCCTCGGTTTCGGTCTGCTTGCTTTCGCCACAGACAGCTTCGGGCGCACAGCTTTATGGGGGTACATCCTGTACATAATCTGCATTGCGGTCTCTGTTGTTTTCGCAGTGATAATCGGTTACGGGGCCAGCCAGAGGCGTAACGATACTGCCAGTGATGCCCTTTCCCGGCATATCCTGCATGGTTCACGCATCTGGGCACTCACCTGGGGTGTGGCTTTCTTTGTCTGTGAGCTCGCTTTCAATACAGTAGCTGCACAGTATAATTTTAATGCTTCAGGCATGGGTATTATAAACTGCATCCTTGCCAGTGCGCTCGTAGGGATCATGTATTTGAGCGGAAGTGCGATTTTTGGCGATACGCCGATGTTCGTCGTAGGTATCGTGCTTCTGGTGGAGTCCCTCGTTATCCCGGCATTCCGCGTGCCCCGCGGGTATTGGATCACCGCTGTTATAAGCGGAGCAGCACTCCTTATTGCAGGCATAACAGATTATCTCGGGCAGTCACGCAGGATCAGGAAAAGCGGGCCTGCTACAGGGGATAACGGATCATCACGCAGCAGGCAGCCTTCTGCAGCGCGCAGGAAAGGCCTTTTCAGCAGATTATCACGTAAAAGCCGCAAGGACGGGGAGGACCGGAACGCCAGCGATAGCATACAGCACAGCGCAAACGGCAAAGACCCTTCCGGCCTGGCAGCCGCCCCATCTTCCCGGGCTTCTTCACGCACGAGCAGCTGGGATTAAAGCCTTCAGCATGCCTCTTTTCAGCGCGGCCTTGCCATTGCTGTTTTGCGTGCAGCATCGGCAAGGCTGTTGAGCTTTTCCAGCTGTGCCTTCTCATCGCTGCCGCTCAGGTCTTCGAAATCCCCATAACGGTTAGCAGCCGCTGTCCCAATAAGATAGTCGGCAACAGCCGGGTTCTTGGGGAGAAGGGATCCGTGCAGGTACGTCCCGATAACATTCCTGTATACAGCCCCCTCAGTATGGTCTTCACCGTTATTCCCCATACCGCCGCCGTCTACTGTCCCCCATGCATGCGAAGGGTCATCAAGGAATGTCTGCCCTGAATGGTTCTCATACCCTATAACGTCGCCAAACCTGGAAGTATGCTCGGTGATATTCCCAATCATACGCACTTTCTGGCCAACTGTATGCACGCCGAGGATACCGATCCCGGAAAGCCGCGCCCCATCAACAGTCTCGAAATAATGCCCGAAGAGCTGATACAGCCCGCAGATGACAAGGATGGGGACACTGTCATCGGCAAGCGTGTGCAGGGTATCGCTGACCGTAAAAAGGTCCTTGCTCACACTGACCTGCCCATGGTCCTGTCCGCCGCCCCCAACAATAAGGTCAGCGCGTGCAGGCCATGCATCCCCAACGTTATACATGTAGATCCGCGGTTCATACCCATACAACCGTGTACGCTGTTCGATCACCTTGAGGTTGCCGAAATCCCCGTAAATATTCATGTCTTTGGGATAGAGGCTTACGATATCAAGCTGTTTCCTGCCGGTACTCATAATCCCACATCCTCAACTCTGGTGATCTGCGACAGCACTTTACGCGCGGCAAGCATGGCAGTATAGGTACAGTATATGTGGTGCGGCTTTTCAGGATCGGTTTTCACAAAATTGCGGACAGCACGGCTGATGGAACTGTCTGCCGGTGCGCTTGGCACCGAATCGTATGCCAGCCTCAGAGCCATATCATCGGCACGGACTCCGGAAACTGCTGCAACACCGGTTTCCGCAAGGCTCGTAAAATCAACATCCCACAGCCAGCTCATATCACGCCCGTCTGCATACTCATCGTTGATGATGATCATCGTCGCACTGCCTTCAGCAGGGAATGACTTAAGTGCAAGCCTGAAGCCCATAGGGTTCTTTACCAGGATCATTTCAACAGGCGTACTGCCGATATATACCGTTTCACCGCGGCCAAAAGCAGGGGTGACTGCAGCGAGTGCGTCCAGCATCTGCCCGCTGCCTGTATGGCTGCCGCGCAGCCGGTCAACATCAGACATCACAGCACGGACCACTCCCAGCGCAGCGGCAGCATTGTACAGGTTATACACACCTTCCAGCCGCAGCGTCCGTGTATACGAAACGTCCCCAATGGCATACGAAGCAGTATGGCCGTCTAATCCGGTGAGCACGACATCAGCCGGCAGGCTGTGCGCTGCGGAGTAATGCTGCCGTACAGGATGTGCAGGCGCCGGGTCCCCTGTATCCCCAGCACTGCAGCTGTCGCTGTCATGCATGTCATCATCGCTGGGGAAAAAGCCGGTAAGCGTATCAGACAGGCCAAAATAACTGATGCGGGTGCCGAAGGGGGCCTTTTCAGCAAGCGCAGAGATACGCGAATCTTCACGGTTCAGCACCAGGACCCTGCCTGTAGCACCGGCAGCATGGGCGAGCAGCCGCGCCGTAGCATCGATCTCCCCGAACCTGTCAAGCTGATCCCGCATAACGTTGAGCAAAAGCGTATACTGCGGTTTTACCTGTTCAACGAAATGCACTGCATACGCTTCGTCCAGTTCAAGCACGGCGATATCGGCATTGACCTTTCCGCGCAGATCCACCCGGTCTATAAGGGCAGAAGCCACCCCCCGGGTAAAATTCGATCCCGTAGGGTTGGTGAAAACCTTAAGGCCCAGATCCTTCAACATAGAAGAGATAATACGGGTCGTTGTGGTTTTGCCGTTTGTCCCTGAAACAAGGACCACCCCGAAAGGCAGCTGTCCAAGCGTCCTGCGAAGGAAATCGCGGTCTATCGACTCAATGACCCTGCCGGGGAATGCAGTACCGCCGCCGCGGAGACGGGTCAGTGCCCGTACTGCTTTGCCGATAAGGGGGGTCAGGATCGTAACAGCCATCGTACTTACACCCCCTGCTGGTAGTCCTTCGGCATATCATTGAACTTTGCATTCGCCCCCAGGAAAGCCAGATGGAAAGTCCCGGCAGGGCCGTTACGGTGCTTCGCCATAATAATATCTGCTTCGCCCGGGCGGTCTTCCTTATTGTAGAAATCCGGACGGTGGACGAGGAAAACCACATCGGCATCCTGTTCAATAGAACCGGATTCACGCAGGTCAGCCAGCTGGGGGATCTTATCCTGCCGCATTTCAGACCCGCGGTTGAGCTGGGAGAGAGCAACAACAGGCACGCCCAGCTCCTTGGCCAGGAGCTTCAGCGCACGGGAGAACTCAGACACTTCCTGCTGCCTTGATTCAACTTTTTTCCCGGAACTCATAAGCTGGAGGTAATCGATAACAACAAGCTTGAGGTCTTCTGTCTGCTTGAGACGCCGGCATTTAGCGCGGATCTCCATAAGGGACATATTAGGCGAATCATCGATAAACAGCGGCGCATCATGGAGTTTGTCAAAAGTGCTGTTGAGGACCCCCCACCGTTCCGGCGTGATCTCGTCCGGCTTGCGCAAAGCGCTCAGGGGGATATTGGTTTCCGCAGAAAGGATACGCTGCGCAAGTTCGATCGAATTCATTTCCAGGGAGAATATTATAGTTGTCAGCCCTTGGCGCAGGGCGGCCGACCTGGCGAAATCAACCCCAAGCGTGGACTTGCCCATTGCAGGGCGGCCGGCGACTACTATCATCTGCCCCGGCTGAAGCCCCTGGGTCATATCGTCGATATCCCTGAACCCTGTTTTGACGCCCAGCGGGATATTCCCCTGCTGGATATCATCAAGCTGTTTGAGCGTTTCATCCGCAACACTGATAAATGACCTGTAATCCTGCCGGACATTGCCGTTGCCAAGCTCATATGCCTGGGCCTGGGCCAGGTTGACGATGTCTTCCGCCTGGGACCCGTCAGCAGAATATCCCAGCTGGGTGATCCTGGTGCCGGCCTGGATAACTTCCCTCAGGATCGCCTGTTCGTGGATGATATTTGCGTAGAATGATGCGTTCGCAGCAGTAGGGACAGATTCAACCAGCTGATGCACATATTCCGAGCCGCCGACCTTCCCTATCTCCCCATTGCGCGTAAGCTCATTGACTGTCGTAATGACATCAGCCGGCTGAGAGGAGCTGTACAGCTTGATAACAGTGTCAAAAATCATCTGGTTCTTAGGATCATAAAAATCCGAAGATACGATAAGCTCGCTGACTTCGCCGACCGCCTCCTTGCTCATCAGCATGCCGCCGAGCACCGCCATCTCTGCTGCAGGATCATGCGGAGGGACACGGTCAAAAAGGGAACTGCCGCTATCCCCTGGCGCATTAAAGCCGCCAGCCTGCGAGGCCTGCGCTGTGCGCGAAGCTGGGTAACTGGCATAATCCGGATTCTGATGCATATCTTGATTGTAATCGGAACATAGTAATTATCGATGCCTTAGATATCCACATGTCCTTTTTGCCTGTGGAAACACACGTGGAATACATTCTTACTTATCCACATTCCGTGTGTTTCCCGGTGAATGAAATTAAGAGTTTTCCACATTTCGTGGATAACCAGGTGGAAAACCTGTTAACGACACGAAATTATTTCGGCGTGGAACCCGGTACAGCTATTTTCCTGTCCAGAGGTACATTAAACACCTATATGCATTATTTACGAGCTATGGGATACAAGTGGGATCCTCAGGGGATATTAAGGGATCACAGGGACGCATACTGAGACAGCGCCCAGGAAACGTAAGCCTCACCTCCTACAATAAGACCTAGCTATTCAGATCTAACA
>ERZ773005.213-NODE-213-length-53982-cov-20.959816_pt1 | contig 53982 bp, 52 predicted proteins | sample MGYA00580666_ERZ773005 | MGnify/ENA primary metagenome ERZ773005 (study PRJEB29015, sample SAMEA2737999) | human oral metagenome | biome: human oral; feature: human-associated habitat; material: dental | place: China | collected 2061 ...
CTCTTTTGGGCCGGAACAATTTCCAGTTCCGCACTGGCAAAATCCTCTTCCTCAATGCCGTATTTATCTTTAAGAATCTGCAGTATTGCCGGTTTAACTTCCTCTTCTTCCCCGCAAAGCCCGACAACCGGCATGAGCATTTCACCTTCAATCGCTTCGCTTAACTTTTTTGCTGCCTGGTCTTTTCCCAAATGCGGTAATAAATCATTAATGAAAAATACGGGATCATCCGGATTATCACCGATGGAGACTTCCGTCTTACGACCATCCGTATTATATACAACTCCGATTAAACTTAAAGGCCGGCATACCCACTGGTATTTTAAAACCCCGCCATAGTAATGGGTCTTAAAATAAACGATTTTATTTTTTTCAACAACCGGCATTACCTTTAAATCCAGTCGCGGGCAATCTATATGAGAGCCGACGATCCTGGCTCCGTTTTCCAAGGGTCGTCTTCCAATGACTGCCAAAATAACGGACTTGTCCTTTTGATTCCAGTAAACCTTATCTCCCGCTTGCAAACTCGTATATGAGTCTATAGAACGAAATCCCGCACTCTCAGCCTGTCCGAGAATTTCTTTAGCTGCCAAGCGTTCCGTCCGTGCCGTATCAAGAAACTGACGATAATTTTTACAATATTCATCAACCTTTCTCCGTTCCTGCACATCAAATCTGGCCCATACGCTATGTTCTCTATCAAAAGTCTGCATTCTCTTCCTCCTACTTCATAAGCTTCTTATACAGTTCACTCCGACCGCAAGCGCTCATAACCCGTATCGGAATCTTCTTTATTATAATACATCATACTGAAATAAACAGGGCTGTTCGTTCATATTTTTAATAATTTCTTCCGGTCTTCCTTGAAAAGCACGGAATTTCATGCAGTTGAGTAATTCTTCTTGACTATGTCGTTCCGAATCGGCATAGAAGGCCCTGAAAAGTTTCATTAAAAAAGAAGGATTTTTTTACTCTACGCCGAATTATAACAATAACGTATTTCTTAGGAGGCGATTAATGTATGAAAGAATATGCAAGCGATAAAATTCGTAACGTAGCTGTACTTTCACATGACGGAGCCGGCAAAACGGCCGTCGTAGAATCATTACTCCTTGCCGGCGGCGCCGTATCGGCCGTAGGGACAGGCAAAGATAATAAGCACATTATGGACTTCGAACCTGAAGAAATTAAGCGGAATGTAACCATTCAACTGGGCATCGCTCCGTGTGAATGGGATGGATATAAGCTCAATTTCCTCGACACGCCCGGCTACTCCGAGTTTTGCGGAGAAGTGCGTGCCGCCTTACGGGCCTGTGACGGCATTTTGCTTGTCGTATCGGCTGAAGAAGGCATTGAAATGGATACTGAACGTGCGTGGGACTATGGCGTAGAATTACAACTTCCGCGTATGATTTATGTTAATAAAATGGATACGGAACATGCCGACTTCTTCGGAACGTTGGAAAAAATGCGTTCCCTTTTCGGCAAATCCATTATGCCCTTACAAATACCTATAGGCGAAGGACATGATTTTCGCGGCATTATCGACGTTTGCAAAATGATGGCTTGGGAATGGACCGGTGCAGAGGTCAAGGAAATCAAAGTACCTCCTCAATATATGGCAAAGGCGCGCGAAGTTCGTGAAATGTGCATGGAAGCGGCGGCTGAAGGTGACGACACTTTACTGGAAAAATATTTGAACGGCGAAGAACTGACCCTGGAGGAACTACGTCTCGGCTTACGTCAAGGCATGCTCACCGGACGCGTTTGCCCTGTTATGTGCGGCAGCGCCACAACCCACATGGGTACTACGGAACTGCTGAATCGTCTGGTTCGCTATATGCCCGACGCTTCCCAAAAAGTAATTATGGGCACTAACACGGCGGATAATGAACCGGTTATGGTTTATCCCAATAAGCCCTTTACCGGATTTATTTTTAAAACGTCCGTCGATCCGTTCTCCGGAAAATTAAGCTACATTCGAATTTTTTCGGGCGAATTAAAAGAAGGCGACCGCATTGTCAATGTAAATCAGCAAAAAGAAGAAAAAATCGGCAAAGTCTTTACTCTGGTAGGAAAGGAACAGATTCCTGTAGATAAGGCTATGGCCGGTGATATTGTCGTCTTGCCGAAGCTGGGCGATGCCAAAACAGGTGACACGCTGGCAACCTCGGCCTTCCCCATTGTGTACGAACCCGTTCGCTTCCCCACACCTCTTCACACGATAGCCGTGGTTCCTGCGAAAAAAGGCGAAGAAGAAAAACTGACAGCTGCTCTCCTGCGCATCAGCGAAGAAGATCCTACCTGCCGTATGGAAAAGGACCCTGAAGGGCATCAGGTTATCTTACATTGTATGGGTGACGTTCATTTGGAACACATTCTTACAAAAATAGAGCGAAAATACGGAATCAAAGCTCTGCAAGAAAAGCTGTACATTCCTTACAGAGAAACAATTCGCGGCTCCGTAACGGCTGAAGGGAAACATAAAAAGCAAAGTGGCGGCCATGGCCAATTCGGACATGTATTTTTACAAATTGAGCCGTCCGACAACGGTGAATCTTTTGAGTTCATCGATGCCGTATTCGGCGGTGCTGTACCGCGGCAATATATTCCGGCCGTTGAAAAGGGTGTACGCGAGACCTTGGACAAAGGGTTATTAGCCGGCTATCCTATGATTAACATCAAAGTAACCTTAAAGGACGGGTCCTACCATCCTGTCGATTCTTCCGAAATGGCTTTCAAAACAGCTGCCGCCCTGGCCTTGAAAAAGGGTGTGCCTGATGCAAAGCCCGTCATTCTTGAACCGATATACAATGTAGACGTCGTCATACCCGAAGAATTTATGGGCGATGTCATGGGTGACTTCAGTAGTCGTCGAGGGCGAATCCTCGGTATGGAACATCATCGCAATCGTAGCGGCATCATAGTCGTCAAGGCTCAGGTCCCCTTAGCCGAAATGACCGGTTACGTTACAACCTTGCGGTCCATGACCCAAGGTAAGGGTACGTTCAACATGGAATTTTATGCTTACGAAGAAGCTCCTCAAAAAGTAATCGATTCGGTTATTGCCGAAAAGGCCGCTCAAAAACAGGAATAGAATATGAGCACCTCTGCCATTGCATAAGCGGCGGGGGTGCTATTCTTTTTTCGTATATCGCTTAACCGATTATTGCATTGTTTACCTTGTTCTTTTTATCACAAGGAACTATAATTAAGAATAAGAGTACGTATGAACAACTATAATAACAACTTATATGAAGGGTTTGGTGATTACAATGTCTCAATGGACAGATATGTACAAAGAAAAGACTGTCAGTGCCGCAGAGGCCGTTAAAATTGTAAAAGACCACGATTGGGTCGACTACGGTATGGCTACGTCACAACCTATTGTGCTCGATAAGGCCCTGGCAGCCCGTAAGGATGAATTAAAGGATATTAAAGTCCGTATGGCCTTTTCGCTCTCTCCGCGGCATATTATAGATGAAGACCCGGAACGAAAAACATTTACGGCCATGAACTGGCATATGAGCGGATACGATCGCAAACTTTGTTCGCAGGGACTCAGCAACTTCATTCCCATGATGTACCGTAACAAACCGTCTATTTATAGAGATATTCTGGATGTGGACGTAGCGATGATTACAGTGAGCCCCATGGATAAACACGGCTTCTTCACCTTCGGACCTACGGTTTCCGCAACGGCTGAAATTTGTAAAAAGGCGAAAAAAGTAATCCTGGAAGTTAACGAAGCGGCACCTCGCGTTCTCGGCGGCTCCGACGAATGCATTCATATTTCCGATGTCGACCTGGTCGTCGAAGCCGGTTCCATTCCCATGCCTATCATTCCTTTCAAAGACGGCAACGACACGGATAAGACGATTGCCAAAATGATTCTGAAAGAAATTCCCGACGGAGCTACCTTACAGTTAGGCGTCGGCGGTCTTCCCAATGCGGTAGGCGCCATGATTGCCGACTCGGACTTAAAAGACTTGGGTATGCACACGGAAATGCTCGTCGACGCATTCTTACTCATGTATAAAAAAGGCCGTCTGACCAACCGTTGTAAGAACCTTGACCGGAATAAAGCCGTTTGGTCTTTTGCCGCAGGCAGCGAAGAATTGTATGAATGGTTGGATGATAACCCCTATTTAGCGGCTTACCCCGTTTCCTATGTCAATGACCCTTGCGTAGTAGCTCAGCTGGATAACTTTATCTCCATCAACAACTGTCTTGAAGTAGACTTGTTCGGACAGGTTTCTTCCGAATCGTCGGGAACAAAACACATCAGCGGAAGCGGCGGGCAGCTTGATTTTGCCGACGGTGCTTATCGTTCAAAAGGCGGTAAGAGCATCATTGCCTTCCATGCCACCTTCACGGATAAGTCCGGAAAAATGCAATCCCGAATTCGTCCCACCTTACTTCCCGGTACAATCACGACCGTACCTCGCTCCCAGACCCATTACGTAGCAACGGAATACGGCATTGCCAATCTGATGGGCGCTTCTACCTGGGAACGTGCGGAAAAACTCATTAACTTGGCACACCCCGACTTCCGTGAAGATTTGATTAAAGAAGCGGAGGCTTTCAAAATTTGGCGTTACAGCAATAAGCGGTAACCTTCTCCCTTTCCACACCTCTTTTCTTGTGTTCGCCTGCCGAATGTGATAGAATATAAAAGCTTGATTGGGTCAAGCATCTTTCTTGCCCTTTTTTTCGAAAAAGGGCCATATGTCCAGAAGAGGAGGTGATTTCGTGAAAAAGTACGAAGTCATGTTTATCGCAAAACCGCTCGAAGAAGCTGAAGTTACTCCTATCGTAGAGTTTATCAGCAATCTTCTCACAAAAAACGGTGCAAAGATTGAAAAAGTCGATCTCTGGGGCAAACGCCGCTTGGCATATCCCGTCAAAAAACAAAACGACGGTTACTATGTCTTGATCAACTTTGAAATTGAACCGGATGCGATTTTCGAAATTGACCGTGTCATTAAAATCCGTGAAGAAATCTTGAGACATTTGATCGTTAAGATCGGCGAATAACCGGAGGCGCAAAGGATATGAATTCAGTACAATTATTGGGAAACTTAGCTCGTGACCCGGAAATCCGTTTTACCAAAACAGGTAAGGCAGTCGCAATGTTTACCGTGGCCTGCACACGTACGTACATTCCTGCAGGAAGCACGGAACAACGCGAATTAACTGATTTTATTCCTTGTGTCGCATGGGGTAATTTGGCAGAAAGTTGTGGTAACAATTTGGCCAAAGGCAAGCGTGTATTCGTAGAAGGTCGTATCTCCGTTCGCTCGTACGAAGGAGCAGATGGCCAGAAACGCTATCGCACGGAAGTCGTCGCCGATTTTGTAGCACAGCCGATGGGTTCCGATTCGTCCCAGAGCATGGGCGCTCCTGTAAGTAAACCCGCATCATCCGATACCGGTTTTGACGGTTTAGGTAGCGAGTCGGACGAAGAAATCCCGTTCTAAAGTCAAATACATCCCTTCAAATCCAATAGAGGGAGGAATTATATAATGAGAAGAGATCGTTCGAGAAGACCTAGAAGAAAAGTTTGCAACTTCTGCGTAGATCATATCGAAGAAATCGATTACAAAGATACGGCTAAACTCCGTCGTTTCACGACGGAACGAGGAAAAATTCTTCCTCGCCGTGTATCCGGTGTTTGCGCTAAACATCAGCGTAAACTCACAGTAGCAATTAAACGTGCACGTGCAATTGCATTGTTGCCGTACACAGCAGAATAATAACGAACAAAAGGCTGAAACTGCATACAGTTTCAGCCTTTTCATTTTGCAAAACTCATTGTCGAGTTATAGGACATTTCGTGTTGGTTTTAATGGTGATGAAGCTATATTTTATCTGGCTTCATCACCATTTTAAGTTGTTTGGACTAACTTGCATATGAAATTAATAAACTCATACCAGGTACTACGCACCGGTGCATTTTACCTTCGAGTCTTAACTATTTAATAATAAAACTGCCCCTTTACAGAAGTGGTCAAATACGTTACCCATGGAACAACTCTTTGGGGACAACAATAGGATTAAACCCTGTCTGAACGGCCTTTCTAGGCACATAAACACTTAGAAACGAAGGGCAGACTTCCAGTTCAAGCGGAAAATCCGGTCCCTTATCCCCGTCCATATTAGTCGACAGTTTCTCATCGTCTACAATGGAAATACGTGCTTTTTTTATCTGTGTCAGCGTCATATACTCCGAGTTTATGGGTAACCCCGCCAGGACTTCCGGGATAACCTTTAATACATCCAGGTAATTAAATTCCTTAAACACAGCCAGCCAAATCGTACCGTCATCGACCTTGGCCTTAGGCGCTATGTTGTTAAAACTGCCGACAGAACTGGTGAGCATTGCCACGATAAGCGGCGATCTGCGGACTTCCGTTCCCTCGTCCGACTCAATCTTAAAAAGTGATGTTCTGCGTGATTGCAAGGCCTTAAGACCTGTAAGGAAGTACGCCATCGGGCCGAGACGCGTCTTTTGTTCAATAGATACGCTTCCCACCGCTTCGGGCATTACACCTGCCGCAACAGTATTGACAAAGTAACGATCATTAACTCGACCTATATCCACTTTTACCAACTTGCAATCCCGTAACATGTCGATAGCATCTTCCGGCTGCAAGGGAATATTTAAAGCCCGTGCCAAATCATTCACTGTTCCCAAGGGTACAAAGCCGAACTTGATTTCTTTTCCGGCCTGAGCCAAGCCGTTTACGGTTTCATTTAAAGTCCCGTCTCCACCCATGGAAAAAACGGCATCATAATTATTGTTAGACGCTTCTTTCGCCCAGTTGACGGCATCCCCGCTACGCCGCGTCTCACGCAGTTCCACTTCATCAAACATAGTTTGCAGTTGAGCGTACAAGTCGTCCTTATAATACTTTGCCTTTTCCCGCCCGGACGTAGGGTTTACAATCATCATACACCGGCTCACTGGTATGCCCTCCTATCATTTCATCTGTCCTTATTATAACTATAATAAATTGTTTAGTGAAGATAAAACGTTCCTGTGCTATAGTAGAAACGAATACATAACGAGGAGGCCTTACATCTATGTCATGGGGTTTTAATACTATATCACCTTTATATAACCGACCTCGCCGCACCGTATACGGTCGCAAGGGCATGGTTTGCACCTCTCAAACGCTGGCGGCACATATCGGCCTGGATATGTTAAAAAAAGGCGGAAATGCGGTCGACGCTGCAGTAGCCGTTGCCATTGCGCTTACCGTTTTAGAGCCCGTAAGCAACGGTATAGGTAGCGACTTGTTCGCCATTATTCATATGGACGGACATCTATACGGCTTAAACGGCAGCGGGTTTTCCCCTGCAAAACTGACACAATCCGATCCGAATATACCAAACCGTCTCCCCTCCTACGGATGGCTGCCGGTTATGATTCCCGGTGCCCCGGCTGCTTGGTATGAATTGCACAGTCGTTTCGGCAAGTTGCCTTTTGAAAGTCTCTTCGAGCCGGCTGTAGATTATGCGGAGGCGGGCTTTGCCGTCATGCCGGTTTTGGCCCGACTCTTACAAAGCGAGTACAAAAAGTACGCTCCCTACAAGAGCCGGCCTGAATTTTCAGGCCTCTTCAACACGTTCTTCTCTGACGGGCCCACTAAAGAAGGCTGCGTCTTAACCCTTCCCGACCACGGAAAAACCTTACGAGACTTGGCCGAAACGGCATGTTCATCCCTTTACACGGGGCGGTTGAGCCAGGTAATAGATGAATACTCCCGTATGACGGGCGGACTGATTCGTCAGGAAGATTTAGGGGCTTATAAACCTTCCTGGACAAAACCCGTAAAAATGGCATATAAAGGTTACGATATTTGGGAATTGCCGCCTAACGGTCAAGGTATTGTTGTAAGTGCCGCACTGGATATATTAAATAATATCACGCCGCCTACAATCGACCCCGTTGAAAAACTTCATATACAAATAGAGGCTTTAAAAGCATCTCTAACGGACGGTAAGAAAGTTATTGCCGATCCGACCTACATGAAAATATCAACAGACGACTTTCTCTCTGAAGAAAGCAGGCTGAATCGACAACGCCGCATTTCCGCTACAGCTCACTTGCCGGACTGTGCCGACGTAAGCGATGGCGGTACGGTATATGCCTGCACGGCCGATAAGGACGGAAACTCCGTATCCCTCATCCAAAGTAATTATGACGGCTTCGGTTCCGGCATTGTCATTCCCGGAACGGGCATCGCTCTTAACAACCGAGGACGAAATTTCAGTGCCGACCCGACTTCCCCCAATGCCGTAGGACCGCGTAAAAAATCATACCATACAATTATTCCTTCATTCTTAAGTAAAGATGGCATACCTATCGGTCCCTTCGGCATCATGGGTGCCTTCATGCAACCGCAAGGACAACTGCAGTTAGTTATCGATACAGTAGACGAGCACCTGGATCCGCAATCGGCTTTGAACAAGCCTCGTTGGCAATGGACGGGCGACAAGAACATAGAAGTTGAACCCGACTTTGATCCCCGCCTCGTTGCCGCCTTACGAGAAAAGGGGCATTGCGTTACTGTAAATTCTGATATAGCCGTATTCGGCCGAGGACAGATTATTTGGCGAAACAAAGATGGCATACTTGCCGGTGCTACGGATCCTCGCACGGACGGGGACGTAGCTGTCTGGTAACTATTCGAAAAAAAGGGGACTTACCTATGTCTGAAAACACTTTATACATACGTATCATTGAAGTTTTGAAAAAAGAGGTCGTCTATGCCACAGGCTGTACCGAACCCATTGCTTTAGCCTACGCTGCGGCTACGGCTCGCAAATACTTAGAGTCGGACCCGACCGAGATAGCCGCTTTCGTATCACCCAATCTCATGAAAAACGGCATGGCCGTCAAGGTGCCCGGCACGGGACTTCCCGGTATGGATATTGCTGTGGCTGTAGGCGTTACGGGCGGCGATCCCGAGGGCGGTCTGGATGTTCTTCGTAAGCTGACAGATGTCGATGTCGAAAAGGCAAAAGAATTAATTGCCCAAAAAATAGTTTCTGTCCAAGTTGCCGACACTGGTCTGCCGCTTTATGTCGAAGTCTGTCTTACCGCGGATGCACACTGGGTTCGCGTCATTATCCAAGGACGACATACAAATATTGTCCACATTGAAACGGATGAAAAGGTTATTTTCCATAAAGATGACGAATCAGCATCTCCTACCAACCCCGATCTGCCTTTTATGGAAACACTAAATCTAAAACTTTTATATGAATTCGCAAAAACCGTTCCCTTAGCCGATATTGAGTTCATGGCCGAAGCCGGTCGCGTTAATGATGCCTTGTCAGCTGAAGGCCTACGCCATCATTACGGTCTCTCTCTGGGCAAATCCATGCTGGATGATTTGCAAAACGGAATGATACCCGAAAACTTCCACGATCGCCTGATTATGGAAACTACAGCTGCTTCCGATGCCCGTATGGGTGGAGCTCCGTTTCCGGCAATGACGAATGCCGGCTCTGGCGACCAGGGCATTACAGCAACCGTCCCGGTTAATGTGACGGCTCGCTATCTCAAGTCATCCCGTGAAGACCACATACGTGCCTTAGCACTCTCACATATTACGGCGATTTATATTCACGCTTTTTACCCTAAACTTTCCGGTCTTTGTGCAACAGCAACGGCTGCCATGGGCTCTGCAGCCGGTATGACTCTTCTCTTCGACGGTTCATACGAAATGCTGGAAGCCGTCATCTCCAATATGACCGGTGAACACATCGGCATGGTTTGTGACGGTGCCGGAGACGGCTGCTCCTTGAAAATCGCCACGGCTGTCGACGCCGCCTATAGAGCCGTTTTTCTGGCTCGTAAAGGAATTCGTGTCGGTGGAGCCGAAGGCCTTGTCAGCAACGCCGCCGACGAATCAATACGAAATATAGGGGCTTTTGCGACTAAGGGTATGCAAGTTGCCGACAAGGAAGTCCTCCATATTATGATGACGAAAAATCGTTCTTAAAAACAGTTTATACGAAAATACCGAAGAATTGACATATGTTATTTGCCTTCCTATAATGAGAACGATAGGATAGCTTTTATATCCCGACCGCATGGTTATCATGACGCTTCTCTCACGAATGTTACCCCATCTCGACACAAGAAGAATGAGCCATGCCGTATGGTACAAGACTACAACACAGGTTTTATACATCTGTCCGTCGAAAGTTTGCAGAAGTTATCCTTCAATGAATAAGGGCTGCTCATAAGAGGGATACTATTATTTACCCCCTTAGCAATACGTAGCCGCTAAGGCTGTAAAGTTCCCGTAATATACCTAAAGGAGATTGATATAAATGAGCGAAAATTGTACAAAAAGCAGTTGCTCCGGCTGTGCCAGCAACTGTTCCGATCGGAAGGCTCCTCAAAGCCTTTTGGCAGAACCGCACGAAGGAACGCACGTAAAACACGTCATCGCGGTTGTCAGCGGCAAGGGTGGTGTAGGCAAATCTTTAGTAACCTCTCTCTTAGCCGTACAAATGCAAAAACACGGGTATAAAACTGCGATTCTTGATGCTGATATTACAGGCCCCTCTATCCCCCAAGCCTTCGGTTTGAATGAACGTGCTTCAGGGGATGAAAGCGGCATTATTCCTGTAACAACTTCAACGGGTATTAAGGTTATGTCCATGAATGTACTTCTCGATAATGCTGCCGATCCGGTTGTTTGGCGAGGCCCCGTTATCGGTGGAGCGGTTAAACAGTTTTGGACGGATGTCTTGTGGGGAGATATTGATTACATGTTTGTCGACATGCCTCCCGGAACCGGTGATGTACCCTTAACAGTCTTCCAATCCTTGCCTATCGACGGAATCATTGTTGTTACATCACCGCAGGAGCTGGTTTCCATGATTGTCGAAAAAGCTTTGCGCATGTCGGATCTCATGAAGGTCCCCGTACTCGGTATCGTAGAAAACATGAGCTATTTTGAATGTCCCGACTGTCATAAGAGACATTCAATCTTCGGCAAGAGCCATGTAGACGAAGCCGCTAAAAAGTACGAAATTCCTCACGTAGCCAAGTTGCCTATTGATCCGCAATTTGCCGCCCATGTGGATAAGGGTGATATTGAATCGTACGCGGTTAATTACTTGTCCGATACGGCTGAATACCTCGCGGCCACAACGAATAATTAGAAACTAAAAAGAAGGTTTCTCTTTACATAAGAGAAACCTTCTTTTTTATGCATGCATTTATACATTCTGTCGTCTCATATGACCTACAACACTTCCGACAATAAGACCGACAACAAACGGAGTAACCCAACCGAATCCGACTGCCGACAAAGGCATGACGGAAACGATGGATTTTGCCGCTTCCAGACTGCTAAGTCCGGGCAACGCTTCTATAAGTGCATAGGCTGTAACGGCATAAGTAGCTCCTTTATAAGCTTCATTATGAGAAATAAAAGAAGCGAATGTTCCCAATACCATAAGTGCCAAAACCGGCGGATAGCTGACTCCGAAAATCCAACCGATATATTCGACAATACCGTCCACTCCGAGAAGCGCGGTCAATGCCGAAAGTATACAGGTCATAATGGCAACGACCTTATAGCTCACACGATTACTCGACGCCGTATGGAAAAAATCGGCAACAGCCGCAATCTGTCCGACAGCGGTCGTTAAGCACGCAAGGATAACCGCCACCCCCATGGGTAACATAACTGCCCCGCCGACACGCTTAATAACCAAAACTAAAAGCTCTGCGCGGCCCGTATCCGACGGTACATCGGCACTTACACAAGCCCCCATAAACAAGAGACTACCGTAAATAATAAATAACAAAATAACCGATACGACACCGCAATAAAACATCATGCGATTACGATCCCGACTTTCAACATACCCTTTGTTCTCAACGGACTGTATAAACAGGGATGCCATAATAAAACTGACCAAGACATCCCCCGTATTATAACCGCCCAAAAAGGCATTGGTAAAGGAGTTGGCTACTGTCGGTTCGGCGGGAGTTCCAATGGGGCTTACTACCCCTAACACTCCGATAACCACCAGAATCAAGGCTAACAAAGGAGTCAAGAATTTGCCTACCTTATCAAGTACGCTCGTTTCATCCGACGTAATCCAATAAGAAAGTAAGAAATAAATAACGACTCCGGGAATAAAAGGAACATTAGGAAAGTTTCCCTGTATTCCTAACTGAATAGCCGTAGCACACGTACGGGGAATAGATACAAAAATACAAACAATCATCAATAAGGTAAGCAAAATATTATATGTATAAGGGCCGACCCGCTCCGTAATACGGCGTACATCACCATATCGGGAAATAATAAGAAGGGCAAAAATAGGTAATAAAATTCCCGACAACGTCAATCCTACCAATGCCGGCCCGTAAGACGACCCGCTAACAAACCCCAGTTGTGGTGGAAAAATAAGATTCCCCGCTCCAAAATACGTAGCAAAAAAAGCAAACCCCAAAATCAGCACATCTTTGACTGCAACCGATTTATGCTTAATACGGCTGTCATTCATAGCCTCCGACCCCTTCCTTCCAACAGCATATAAAAAACGTCATCTTGACAGATGACGCATTCATTACAGGCCATATCATCTGCCGTCACCCGCAAGTGACGCTGGAGTTGGCACCTTTCCTGCCGGAAGGTTGCCGCAGCTTCAACGGGCCAGTCCCTCGGCTGCTCTGGATGATTATTTATTTGATTGAAATCATACAGGAATCATCCTTACTTGTCAATAAAATACATGTCCGGTTCACAGTACGACCTATCTGTCTTTTCTGTGGATAATACAGGGATCCGTGCCTGTTTTCATCTCGGTTTTGAGTGCAAGGATTGATTTTCTTTTCGGTTATCATTACTCATTCACCCAAACCATCCCCATTTCAAAGAATTTTATACACATTATCTTAAATAAGATAGATTGAAATAAAATAGCGTATCTATGCCGTTTATATAATGATATTTTTGTTTTATATCCTTATCATTTTAGACTTATCCACATTTTATTCGAAGTGCTACTAATATATACTCCCCAAAAACAGCTTATTATAGGCATAAAAAAAGTTATGCACATAAATGTTTCAACAATGTGCATAACCTGTGTATAAGTCCTACTCAACCGGACGACTCCAGTCAATATATACGGTTGTCGCCTCCCAAATTTTACCCAATGCAAGTTTGAACATATCTAAACTATCATTCGGCATTCCCGACACTTCTTCAAATTCTGTAAGCCCCGTGAAGCGTTTCAGCACTTTCGGCGTAGATAAATATTCATAAGCCTTATTTTTTAAAACCTCATCTTGAAGACAGACCGTTATTTCCTTCGTTTCTTCATTATACCCGATCCAGCCCTGGTTATCGGCTCCTGTATGTGCCGCTACTTTAAACATTGACATATACCATTACTCCTTTTCTTTCACTTCTTTGACACTACTTTCCGCTTCCCACAAAAAGCCCTTCATAACAGCACGTCTTCCGAATCGTTCCTGTAACTTATCGATAGCCGTCGTTACCTTTTCTTCCGCTAACCGTTTTTTGGTTGTCGGTTCTTCCGCAAAGAGAGAGTCCTGGATAATGACGGTCTGCAGTTTACTGACCGTAACCCCCAGTAACCGTACGGAACCCTTTCTCGTCTTCTTAGCATATAACTTTCGTGCAGAAAAATAAAGCTGTTCTTCTGTATAAAGGCCCATGGATTCCGATGACTCCGACCTCGTCTCGGTCGTAAAATCATTATACCGTATTTTCAAAGTCATCGTACGCCCCATTAACCCGTGTTTACGCAAGCGATGTGCTACTTCTTCAGCCAAAAGACGTAGCTGCCGATCCACGTCTTCCTGTAAGACCAAGTCCTGTTCGTATGTTTGTTCATTACCTATCGATTTCACTTGCTGAGCCGTTTCAACTCGTCTGTAATCTCTTCCGTGAGCCAATTCATAAAGTCTCTCAGCCTGATTGCCTACAAGAGGTCGCAACTTATCGGGAGAGGCTGCCGCAATACTGCCTATTGTATCGTACCCGGCAGACAAAAGACGATTTTCCGTTACCTTGCCGACACCCCAAATCTTGCGAACAGGTAACGGCGCTAACATTTCCTCTTCTTTACCGTAAGGAATACAAACCAATCCGTCGGGCTTGTCCAAATCGGATGCCAGTTTAGCCAGAAATTTATTCGGGCCGATGCCGGCCGACGCAATAAGACCGGTCTGCTCTTTAATATCCCGCTTTACAGCCCGCCCGACTTCCAAAACATCCTTATAATGTCCGTGCAATCCCGATATATCTAAAAATGCCTCATCCAAAGAAAGCGGCTCGATATCCGGTGAATAACCTTCGAATATCTTCCTGATTTGACGGGAGATAGTTCGGTAATAGGCAATCCGCGGAGGCAAAAAAATCCCGTCGGGACATAATTGTCTGGCCTTCTTTGTACCGAGTGCGGAATGAACTCCGTAAGCTCGCGCTTCATAAGAGGCCGTGGCAACAACACCGCGATCACTTGTACCGCCTACAATGACGGGACGACCGCGAAGTTCGGAATTATCTCTTTGTTCTACAGACGCATAGAACGCATCCATATCGACGTGCATAATCCATCGTCTGGCCACAAAGCTTCCTCCTTTCCCGTCGGTTATAACATTATACAATTTTGTTCAAAATAAATATAGACAAAGCCATTTTCTTGTTCTATTCTCTTATGAAATATGGTACTATGTATAAGCATAATATTTTAAGAAATTAGGTATAAATGTAACATTTTAGAAACGAGGCATTCGTCCATGGATTTGTTCCAATTAACCTACTTCATTGAAGTAGCTCACAAAAAAAGCTTTACCAAGGCATCCCATTCACTCCACATCAGCCAGCCCTCTATCAGTAAGGGTATCAAGGCCCTGGAAAACTACTGGCAAGTACAGCTGTTTAACCGAACGGGAAAGCACGTGGAGTTAACGGAAATCGGCGCCTATCTCCTTCCCAAAGTGGAATCGGTAATCGATCAGTTGGCACAAATCAGCGACGAGCTGGGATCCCCGCACCAATTCAATTCCGGCACCGTTTCCATCGGTGTACCGCCTATGATCGGCTCTACCTTTATATCTCCGTTTATCCATCATTTTTCTGAAAAATTTCCGGACATCAAAGTGGAACTTGCCGAAGTAGGCTCACACGATGTTATTTCCTCTATCGATAACGGGCTCATTCAGGCGGGCTTCGTAGCCTTGCCGATTAATGCGGATACCCCTTACGACTTCTTTATTTTCGATCAGGAGTATTTGCGTGTCGTCCTTTGGCCCGATCATCCGCTGGCTAACAAAAAGGCGATTACCTTGCAAGAAATTAAAGACGAACCGCTGATTTATTATCCTGAAAGCTTCTCTCTTTATTCTTATGTTCGTTCATTTTATCAAAAAATATCGGCTCGCCCCAACATTGTAGGCCAAACCAGTCACTGGGATTTTATGGGGGAAATGGTACATACTCAAATGGGTATTGCCTTGCTGCCCGAATCAATCTGTAAAAGACTCGACCCGACTCGTCTGGTAACCGTTCCCCTTGTAGACCCTAAAATTACGTGGACCTTGGCCATGGTTTGGAAAAGTAAGGGCTTTCTCTCTCATCCCACTCGCATGTGGGTCGAATACTTCAAAGAGTTTTACAAAAACTCTGACTAGACTTACACATAAAGAAACCGCTGTACGGATTTCCTCTGTACAGCGGTTTTTCTGTTTTACAACCTTCAACATACGCAATCCGAATATCCCTGATACATACGCATAATCTCTTCTCGACTCATCCGAGACGCCTTCCAAACAAAGGAGAATGAATCCTTGCCGGTAATCCCCACGACCCGTATGCGTCGTAATCGCCGAGCCCGCAAATCCTCATGAACAACCCCTTCATAGACAACGGCAATACCGCAGTTTCCGTAAGCAAATCGTTTTACAATCTCATCGGTTCCTAAATCAATATACATAAAAGACGATTCCAAAGTAAGCCGTTGCTCCGCCAGGCACTGCTCAAATAACCGTCGCGACCCCAGGTGACTGCCGCAAAGTAGTAGCTTATGTCTTTTCAACTCTTCCAAGTCAATGCTTCTATCTATATCATAACTTTTACCGCAACATAAAATCAGTTTTTCCGTATGGAAAGCCATGCTGTCGATCCCGTCCCCCTCTACCGGCCCGTCGACAACGGCAAAATCCAGAAAGCCTACTTCCAAGGCCTTTGTCAGTTCTTCTGTCGTATCTATACGAACTGAAATTCCTTTTTTCCCGGATCGGTGCAAAAACTCAATAAGCTTACCTCCGATATCATGCTCCGAAACGGTCGGAGTCACGCCGAGCAACAAACTGCGACTATGCGTTCGGAATTGCTCGATCTGCCGCTTCACAACCGTATCATCATGATATACGTTCTTTGCCGCCATACGGAGTAATCTCCCCGCACCGGTAAGGCTCAACTTTTTCCCGTTATACGAAAAAAGTTTAGTTCGGTAGTAGCGTTCAAGCCAGTGAATCTGTTGTGTCACCGCCGGTTGGGTAAGATGGAGTTCTGACGCTGCATGCGTAAAGTTCATGTGGCGACAGACGCTCAAAAACGTGTACATCCTGAAATCCAACATAAAACCGCCTTCTTTTACCAAAGATTTTCGCTTTATGCCTCACGTCTCTGTACGTTCATTTTACGCCTTATTATTACTTTTTTGCAAGCATTTATTACAATTTTGCGCATTATATTTTGCAAATATAATACGGCGGAGGGACTCAACCTTCCGCCGTCAATTTATTATTTATTCGATTCAAGTTCTAATTTAAACACGTGGATAACGTCCACATCGGGACAGCAAAACACAGCCGTTCCTTCCGGTTGATCCGGTATGGCCCCTCCGTATCTCAAAATATCGATATACGGAAAGGCGACATGCATGGCCATAGGACAAATACGTCCCCGGTCCTTATCATAGCTGAACGTATCCCCTACACGATGCCCTCTATGACAACCTTTAGGTCCGAGGGAATCGATGATTGTAATTTTTACATCTTTCTTTTTCATACCTTTCCTCTACAAAAGTCCGAAAAGCCGCTTCCCGTTCTCCCACGTCATCTTTCGGATATGGGCACTGTCCGTTCCCCTCAACACGGCAATTTCATCAGCTACAAAACGGACATAAGCCGGTTCATTACGTTTACCCCGATACGGCGGCGGCGTCAAATACGGACAATCCGTTTCTATCAGAATTCGGTCTTCCGGCAGGCGTGCAACAATATCCTTTAATTTTAACGATTTAGGAAATACCGTCGTACCGCCGAAACCGAGATAGAAACCCATGTTTATCAATTCTTTAGCCATTTCATAGCTGCCGGAATAGCAGTGAAAAACACCGCGACAACCCTTTCCGTACTTACGTAAAATATCTACCGTATCACCGTGTGCCTCCCGGTCATGAATAATTAAAGGAATATCCAGTTCCGCCGCCATCTTGACCTGTTCAATGAAAACATTCTGTTGTATCTGTCGAGACGGTTCGGGCCAATGGTAATCCAAGCCGACTTCGCCGATGGCCACCACCTTGGGTTCCTGACAAAGCCATGACCTCATCTGCGCAAACCCTTCGTCCGTCGCAGCCGCAGCCTCTTCAGGATGATATCCTACAGCTGCGTAAACCTCATCATAAACACGAGCTAATTCAATCGCCGAAGCCGATGTGTCCACGCCCGTGCCGGGGCAAACCATACAACCTACCCCGGCTTCAAATGCCCGTGCCATCATTTCCGCACGATCATCTTTATAGGCTTCATCGTTAATGTGGCAATGTGTATCAAAGAGCATTAGCGTACTCGACTTCCTGCCGCCATGGAGTCGGCAAAGATAACTTGTAAATTATCGTTGCCGTCTGAAGCGGCCAATAGCATACCGTAAGATTCAACTCCGCAAAGAATAGCCGGCTTTAAGTTTGTAACGACGATGACATGTTTACCTACCATATCTTCCGGTTTGTAATACTTGGCAATGCCGCTGACAATTTGTCGCTGTTCTGTGCCCAAATCAATTTGCAACTTCAACAACTTTGATGTCTTAGGCACCTTTTCACAAGCCAAAACAATACCGACGCGCAAATCCGTTTTTCCGAATGTATCGATATCGATTTCGGGCTTAAGCGGTTCTTTGGCCGCAGGCACTACATCGACAGCCGACGTTTCATCAACGGGAGCTTCCGCCACTTCTTCCGCCAAGTCATAACGCGGGAAAAGAGCTTCTCCTTTATCTATATGTGTGCCTACCGGGTAGCCTCCCCATACAGCCACATCTGCAAGCTTAACCTCTTTAAAATTCTTCAGGCCGAGTTGCGTCCACATGTTTTCCGCACTGGCAGGAATAACAGGACTGACAAGAACGGAAATAATCCGTAACGATTCCATTAAGTTGTATAAAACTGTACGCAATCGTCCTACGCAGTCGGCATCTTTAGCCAAAACCCACGGCACGGTTTCATCAATATACTTATTGCTTCGTCTGATAAGACCCCAAATATCATTTAAAGCGTCATCAATTTTCATATCGTCCATTTCGGCTTCGAACTTGCGAACCGTTTCGACCGCCAATGCCGCCAATTCGTCATCGACCGCTTCTTTATCCGTCGGACCGGCAACAACGCCGTCTTCATACTTTTCGACCATAGCCAAGGTACGTTGCAATAAGTTACCCAAATCATTCGCTAAGTCAGCGTTTATACGATTAATAAAGGTCGGCAATGAGAAATTCCCGTCCTGTCCCAAACGCACTTCTTTTAGCAAATAGTAGCGCAATGCATCGGCTCCGTACCGTTCAATCAAGGGTACGGGGTCGACAACATTACCCAATGATTTACTCATCTTCGTGCCGTCTACAATAAGCCAGCCGTGTCCGAATACTTTCTTCGGCAAAGGAAGACCGCAACTCATGAGCATAATGGGCCAAATAATCGTATGGAATCGCACAATTTCTTTGCCCACTAAATGCAAGGATGCCGGCCAAAATTTATCAAATTTTTCCGGATCTTCCAAATACCCGGCCGCTGTCAGGTAATTAGCCAAGGCATCAAACCAAACATAAACAACATGCTTCGGATCCCAAGGCACCTTAATGCCCCAATCAAAGGATGTACGCGAAATACTGAGATCTTCCAAGCCGCTCTTAACGAAAGCAATCATTTCGTTGCGACGCGATTCAGGCTGAATGAAATCAGGGTTTTCTTCAATGAATTTAAGCCATCTGTCGGCATATTTATTAAGGCGCAGGAAGTAGCTTTCCTCTTTTACCAATTCCAACGGACGTCCGCAATCGGGGCAGACGTGCTTACCGTCAGGCAACTTGTTTTCCGGCCAGAAGGTTTCATCAGGCGTACAATACCAGCCTTCGTATTCAGATTTATAAATATCACCGTTATCAAAGGAACGTTGCATCAAATCTTGAACCACTCGTTCATGGCGCGGCTCTGTTGTCCTGATAAAAACATCGTTAGATATATTCAGACGCTTCCACAAATCTTTAAACAAGGCTACAATGCCGTCTACATACTCGATGGGCTTCATTCCCTGTGCTTCGGCAGCCCGTTGAATTTTTTGACCGTGTTCGTCCGACCCGGTTATAAAAAGAGTATCGTCACCGCGCAAACGATGAAATCTGGCCAAGGAATCGGCAATTGTCGTGCAATACGTATGGCCGATATGCAGTTTAGCACTGGGATAATAAATAGGGGTAGTAATATAATAAGTTTTCTTTTCTTTATTCGACATGAATAAATCCCTCCTGTTGACGGCAAATGAGCCGACAGTCTGTTCGAAACGGCAATAGTACGCTTATAAACGTAAGGCCGCTTTATATACCTCTCGTTTCGGAACACGACACCTCTCGGCAGTAATCCGAATGGCATCCTTTTTATCCGTACCCTCGGCCAAAAGTTGCCGAAGTACACTTTCATAATCAAGGTCGGCACGAAGTTCACCCATTTCCTTCGTATCGGCACCGATTAAAACAACAAATTCACCGCGACACCCTTGCTCCTGTAACCGTTGTCGCACACAACTCAAGGACCCGCGAATATATTCTTCGTACTTTTTAGTAAGTTCACGGCATAAGACGGCAGGCCGGTCGCCGAGGACTTCCTCTATTTCAGCCAAAACACCTTCAATGCGATGCGGCGCCTCGTAAAAAATCAAGGTCCCGCCATACTCTTTAAGCCCTTCCAACACCGGCCTGCGGTGCCGTTTCGTCTTCGGCAAAAAACCGACGAAGGTGAACAGAGTCGTATCGAGACCCGAAGCGATCAGACCGGTCAATCCCGCATTGGCACCCGGTAAGGGTACAACGGGAATACTTGCAGCCAAGGCCTCGCGCACCAAGTCGCTGCCCGGGTCACAAATACCGGGCAATCCTGCGTCACTGACAACGGCTACCATATCTCCGTCCTGCAATCGCTCAATTAACAGGGGGCCCTTTTCTCCCTTATTGTGTTCATGATAACTCGTCAATGGCGTCTCAATTCCGTAGGCTGACAGCAACTGACGCGTATGGCGCGTATCCTCAGCCGCAATAATGTCCGCTTCCGTAAGACAACGAACCGTACGATACGTAATATCTTCCAGGTTGCCGATAGGCGTAGCACATAAATACAAGGTGCCTTTTTGAAATACTTCCGCCATCCTCGTCAATCCTTTCCGTAAAAATGCAAAACCTCTTGTGTATAGGCCCCGTCAGCTTCATGTACTACCAAGGGGCCTTGCAGCACCATACCCGGATTACCGCCGCGAATCCCTTCTACGAGGAAGCACTTGGCATCCTTATCAATACGACCGTATACGGGACGAAGCACCTTCGGTTCTATGGCCACCTCCCGCATAGCCGCTAAAATCTCGGCTAACCGTTGAGCCGTGTGCACCATACGGAAGCGCCCGTGGAATTTCAAGGCGTAAGCAGCTGCCCGCAATACGTCGCGAAGTGTCGCCGTCTCCTCATGTCTGGCCTTGCGCACGCCGTCTTTATCGCTTGATGAGCCGCGAAATAACTCACGGTACGGCGGATTGGCATAAACCACGGAAAAGCTGCCTGCCGGGAAAAGCTCCTCTATGCGGCGATAGTCGCCTCTGCGAACAACAACACAGCTCTCTTTTCCGTTCAGCACCACATTGCGTGCCGCAATATCCGCCATGACGGGATTCAGCTCAAGAGCCGTAATCTCCGTAGCTCCGCGAGCCGACAGGATAAGCGGAATAGCCGCCGTCCCCGTTCCCAAATCCAAAGTCGGACCCTTTATGACGTCTCCGAAACGGGCCAATAATACCGTATCAAGGGAAAAACAGAACTCATCATTTCGTTGAATCAGTTTCATGCCGTCCAGAATTAAGTCATCCAGACGCTCATTTTCATTGAGCTTAATCGTCATTTTCCGGTTCCGCCACATCATTCCATGCTACATTCACAGTCTGTCCCGATTCAAGCTGAACGCGTACCGTATGAGTCTTAACTTGAACTCGTAAGACCGTACCCAGGCCTTCATCGGTAATGACTCTCTTACCTACTGTCGGGGGCTTTTGCTGCTCACCGCACTTATGACAGGACTGACATTGCAATTCTCCCGATGTGTACAACGAATTTTCATACCGCAGGCAACACATGAGCCGACCGCAAATACCGGAAATCTTGGTGGGGTTTAATGACATGCCTTGACTCTTTGCCATGCGAATGGACACGGGCTTGAAATCTCCTAAGAAAGAGGCGCAGCACAACGGCCGACCACAGTATCCCATGCCACCGATCATCTTTGCTTCGTCACGCAAACCGATTTGTCGCAACTCGATCCGAGTACGAAATACGGAAGCCAAATCACGCACAAGCTCTCGAAAATCGATGCGACCGTCAGCCGTAAAGAAAAAAATGATTTTGCCCATGTCAAATGTATAATCCACATCAATTAATTTCATAGGCAACTTGTGCTTCTCAATTTTTTCAAGACAAATCCCGAACGCCCTTTTTTCCCGTTCCTTATTCTTCGACGCCTGCTGCAAATCCTTGGTAGTAGCACGCCGAACGATGGGTTTTAAAGGTTGCACAACCTCCGACTCTTCTACGTCACGCGGCTCTATAACTACCGTACCGAACTCTGTGCCCCTGGCGGTTTCAACTATAACTCCGTCTTGTATATCCAGGTCTATGCCGGCAGGGTCAAAGTAATAGACCTTCCCGGCCGGTTTAAAACGAATACCGACTACAATCAACTAATACAATCCCCTTCCTTGGAGAAATGTGAGACAAATATAATCCCAAATCAAATGTATATTCACATATCTGGAAACGCCTTCAAGCCCCTCTTCTACAACCTTGATACCCTGCTGTATTTCATCCTCAGGCCATTGTAATACAATTGCCGACAACTCCGAGGCATAGCGTTTTAACTGTATTTTTTCTATGGAGACACCGACTCTCAACAACAAGAGATCCCGTAAAATACGCAATATAAATTGCATGACCTCTACAGACTCGGATTCATGAAATGACACCGTATACGCAGACCATTCGGCAAAAGGCACGGGGCTTTCTTTAACGGTCTTCAAAAAATAAAATGCCCGCTCGGGCGCAAGAGATGACCGTGCATGCAAATAGTCCAATGCCGCCTTAACATTACCGCCGCTGTAAAAAGCCGCTTCTTCACAAAGTCCCTCATCCCCTTTATAGCGAGTCTTCAAAGCTGCCGTAAGTTCATCCGTTCCTACCGAATCGAACCTAAACATGACGCAACGCGACACAACTGTAGGCAATAGGGCCGCGGGTTTATCTGTAATCAAAATAAACACGATACCCTCTGCCGGCTCTTCCAGGGTCTTCAACATACGATTCGCAAATTCGGCATTCATGGTTTCTACATGGTCGATAATAAAAACACGTATATCCTGTGCACTGCCCCGCAAAGAAATAATTTCCTGCAAATCCCGAAACTGAGCGGTTTTCAGCATAGATTTTTCAGGCCCTATATAAAATACATCCTCCCCGTCATGGATCATACTGTCAGGTGCTGAAAAATCAATGTGTTGCAATACTTTTCGTCCTACAAGAGCCGACGCAAGAGCCACTGCTGCCACGGTTTTCCCCGTCCCTGCCGGGCCGGAAAAAATAGAAGCGTGTGGTACTCGACCTTCCTCGATAAGGTGAATCCAGCGTTTTTTCAGTTGTTCATGACCGATGAGTTCATCAAAAAACGCCCTATCCGCCATAAGGCCCTCCCTAAATATACATATCTAATTTATTATATGAAAAAACGGCGGCAAAGTCCAGTAATACCGCCGTCTCAGCCACTTTATCCCGTCATCCGCAAGGGATTTGGTCGAATGATTGTTATTATTGCTTACACCCCTGTTCATGCAAAATTGTTACGGCACTTTCCAAGTACGACAAACCGGCTACACTCCCCATCCCGCGATCACACAGACCCTTGCCCGCAAGCGGTGCCTGTAATCCGGCTCCTTTAAACTGCATAACCTGTACAGGCTCATCATAGGCTACGGATGTAAACACATAATCACGCACACCTTCACAAATAGTCTCTCCTATTAAAAAGGCCGCAACGGTCAATGCATTGTCCAAAACAACGGGTATTTTTCGTTCTGCTGCCGAAAGGATAAATCCGGTCATAGCCGCCAAATCGGGAGATCCGATTCGCTCCAGCAGTTGAATCGGTCGATCTGCTACGACACCCGTTTCATCTATAAGAGATAAAAATCTCTCAGCCGCTTCACGCTGTTTCGTTGATTCCGGTTCCGTCACAAGTCGTTTTCGGAAAAATACAGCCGTTACGGCCAAAGCCGTCAACGGCCAGCGTTCGCCTACATTCCCCATGCCCAGTGCCGTATAGCCTTCATCTGCCAAACGTTGTGCAATATCTACACCGATCATAAAGGCATCTTCCGTCGCCTGTCTCGTCATCGCCGTCCCTTGAGCAAAATAACGACTCCCTGCCGCTACTCGCAATGACTGAACACCCGGAGATTCAGTCAAGGGTTTTTGTAACCCCATATCCAACAAAAGGACTCCGACTCCCGCCTTATGAGCCGCCTTGTTCAACTCATCCTTCCCGGTTGCAATCCGTTCTGCTTCTGTATGGCTATCCGCCCCTTTCGTCTTATTTTCCGCTCCGTTTACAGCATGGTCGGCGGCAAAAATGACCAATCCTTTTTGCAAAGGTTGAGGCCGAAACGTTGCAAAAATACCGGCTAGTCTGCCTGCCGTCTCTACAACTCCCGAATTATTGATTCCCTTATATGTCAATTCATCGCGAACACGAGTTTCATAATTCCTGTTCGACGCTTCAATACGAGTCCTTAACTCCTGTATCAGTCTATCCATTACGAGTCCCCCCTTATTACGGCATATTATATCACATTCCTCGTCTCCTCTGGTTCAAATATTATTCGACCATTTGGGCCATGGTTCGAGCATTCGGCACCTTGATTCAATATATTCCGTTTTCTAATACCATTCGCTTATCGATTAACATTATTAATTGAGTTTTATTTATTATTGCTCGCTTGTTATAATGGCCGTGTCATCAATAATCAGAATACATGTTTCGTAATTTGCGGTCTCTATTTACGGAGGGATTACTTTTATGTTTAATTTTTCCTATTTTTTTGAGGTTTTGCCGAAAGTTGCCGACCACCTGTCCGTCACCCTTGAACTGACCGCCGTATCGGCCGTATTCGCCTTGTGTATCGGGCTTGTAGTCGCCATTATTGCCTACTATAAAATACCTGTTCTCTATCCGGTTACTCGGGCCTATGTTTTTCTTATGCGCGGTACTCCGGCCATTGTACAACTGTACTTTTTTTACTATGGCATCGCTACATTCAGTAAATTTATCCGCGAAATGGATCCGGTCCCGGCCGTCGCCATTGTCATGAGCCTAAATATCGGTGCCTTTATGTCCGAAAGCATTCGTGCCGCCCTCATGTCTGTCGACCAGGGACAAAAAGAAGCGGCTCTATCTCTAGGCATGTCCAACTTACAACTTGTCCGCAGAATTATTATTCCCCAGGCAACACGAATTGCTCTACCCACCTTATTTAACGATATTATTAACTTGGTTAAACTTTCATCCCTTGCCTTTATGTTAGGTGTTATCGATATCATGGGTGCCGCAAAGATAGAAGGAAGCTATACGTTTCGCTATTTTGAAATCTATGCGGCCGTCATGGTCATTTACCTTGTTGTTATCGGCATTCTCACGCTGATTCACAAGCGAATTGCCGCACGCAATGCCGATGCTTATTAAACTTATTTAATCCTAAAAGGAGACTTGCTATGAAAACCAAATTATTTACCATCTTGCTTCTAATCTGTGCAATGCTGGGGATCGCCGGTTGCGGCCCTTCTTCCGAAAAAACAGCATCAGAACGAACAATTACTATCGCAACTACCGGTACGAATATTCCTTACACGATTGTTAATGAGTCAGGCGAATGGACCGGTATTGACGGGGATATCTGGAAGGAAATTGCCGCTCGTAAAGGCTGGAAAATTCAATTAAAACGAGTTCCATTCGACTCTATCTTCGGTGAGCTTGATACGAAACGAGCAGATTTAGCAGCGAATTGCTTCGCCGTAAAAAAAGAAAGAACTGATAAATATTATGCCTCCATTCCTTATTACGGAGATGCTCAGGCACTAGTCGTGAAAGACGGTAGTCCCATTAAAACATTTGAAGATTTGCGAGGAAAGACAGTCGGTATCACCAACGGACAAGCCAGTCAGACTATCATTATGGATATGTCTAAAGAATACGGCTTCGACGTAAAAATCTACGAAGAATCTAATCAGGGAATGCAAGACGTTGTTCTCGGGCGAATTGACGCGCAAGCTTGTGCAGTCTCAACAGCCGAACAGTTTATTAAGAAAACAGGTAATAAACTCACAGTTCTTGATCAGAAGTTAAAATCCAATAATGTGGCTTACTTCTTCCCCAAAACGGAAGATGGGGCTAAGCTTCGCGATGAAGTTAATACGGAATTACAAAAAATGCTGGATGACGGTACCATCGCCAAAATTACGGAAAAATACTTCGGCGGCGATATGACAAAATTAATTATAAAAGAATAATTACGGAGGCTTTCAGTCATGAACGATCCGCTCGTTAAAATAGAACATCTGACAAAACGTTTCGGTAACAATCCTCCTGTACTGAACGGCATTGACTTGGACGTATATAAGGGTGAAATTATTGCATTTATCGGCCCGTCAGGCACAGGCAAATCTACACTGTTACGCTGCCTCAACTACTTGACGGAACCTACGGGGGGTACCGTCTCTATCGATAATGTTTCCATTACGGCCGGTACGCAGACGCCGTCTCAGATCCGAGAGCTGCGTAAACACTCCGCCATGGTCTTCCAAAACTATAACCTGTTTAAAAACAAAACGGCTATAGAAAATATTATGGAAGCCCTGATCGTCGTTCACGACATGTCGAAAAAGGATGCGACTATACGAGCTATGGATCTGTTGGCCAAGGTAGGCATGTCGGAGCAGCGAGATTACTATCCGTCAAAACTTTCGGGCGGACAACAACAACGAATTGCCATTGCTCGAGCTGTCGCCGTAAATCCGACGATCTTACTGCTGGACGAACCAACGTCCGCGTTAGACCCCGAGCTGGTCGGTGAAGTGTTGAAGGTTATCCGGCAGTTGGCGGACGACGGTGCTACGATGTTACTCGTAACTCATGAAATAGCCTTTGCTGCCGAAGTGTCTACACGGGTTATCTTCATGGAAAACGGCAAAATTGCCGCCGACGGTACACCGGAAGACATCATTCTCCATCCGAAAAACGAACGTTTATGCCAGTTCCTTCAGCATGTAAAATAGCTTTAAATAAAGAACAGAGGCTTGTCGATTCCTTCCGAATTGACAAGCCTCTGTTCTTTATTCCCTATTTTCGGTGAAATTATAAAGCGCCGTTCTTCTTCAAAAAATCTTCTACTTCTCCCTCCGTTTTAGGTGCAATCAGCATGTCGCTGTATTTTCCCTGATTATAAACGAAGAGAGCCGGGATATATTCAATGCTCCTTGCCTGGGCCAATTCAGGGCTTTCATCCGTGTCAATCGCTACAAATGCCACCTTGCCTGCTAATTTTTCGGCTAAGCCGTTAAGTACCGGTAAAAGAGCTTGGCAATGGGGGCACCATTCGGCACTGAAATCCAATAACACGGGAACGTTTGAGTTTTCTACAGCTTCTTTATAGTTTGTACTGTTTACTTTCGTTATCATATTACAATCTCCTTCAATACAATAATAATAGACTGGCCGTTGGGGTTATTATAGCACAAACCATACCTTTTTTGTACACCATTTATGCAGAATTCCCACAAATCCACTTACGTATGCATTGGAAATATACAATTATGTCAAATCACTATCGTTAATTTCGCCCCTGTTCTTATTACTATATACAATATATGGTATATTTAATGTGGTATTACCTCTTTTAGTCGCCTTTCGTACTATCTTTCACTTGTCTTTTCAGGGCGGTAGTATATAATATAGCTGATATATATAGTTAATGTAACATATATATGTATTTTCAGAAGGAGGTTCACTTAATATGAACGGCTTGTTTCTAGTCATTATTTCAGCATTAGTCTTTGTATTGGCATACCGTTTCTACGGTGCATTCATTGCAACTAAAGTGCTTGCAGTAAACCAATATAAAGTAACTCCTGCATTCCGTTTTGAAGACGGTCATGACTACGTACCGACAAACAAATACGTTGTTTTCGGTCATCACTTCGCAGCCATTGCCGGCGCCGGTCCTTTGGTCGGTCCTGTCATTGCTGCTCAGTTCGGGTACTTACCCGGCGCATTGTGGATTCTTATCGGCGGCGTTTTAGCCGGTAGTGTTCATGACATGGTTATTCTTTTTGCATCTATGCGTTATGACGGTAAATCCATTGCCGAAATTGCTAAACACCAAATGGGCGGCAGTATCGGTTTGGTAACGTCTCTTGCCGTACTCTTCCTTAACATCCTGGCTATGGCAGGTATGGCCGTTGTTATCGTTAATGCTTTGCATGACAGCCCTTGGGGTACGTTTACTATCGGTATGACGATTCCTATCGCTGTATTTATCGGTATTTACATGCATTATTTACGTCCCGGTAAAATCCGTGAAGGTACGGTTATCGGTGTCGTCCTTACCTTACTCGCCGTTGTCCTCGGCCCGTCTGTAGCTGCCAGCCCCACTTTGGCACCTCTCTTTACAATCAGTGCTCACGGCATTGGCGTATTACTCATTATCTACGGCTTTATCGCTGCCGCAATGCCGGTTTGGATATTACTGGCTCCGCGTGACTACTTGTCTACGTACATGAAAATCGGTACTATCGGTGCTTTGGCTCTCGGCATTATCATCGTTATGCCGACCATCCAAATGCCGGCTGTAACACAGTTTGTTTCCGGCGGCGGCCCTGTTATTACGGGTCCTGTTATTCCGTACATCTTTATTACCATCGCTTGCGGTGCTATTTCCGGATTCCACTGCATGATCAGTACGGGTACGACACCGAAGATGCTCATGAACGAACGTTCCATCCTGCCTGTCGGCTACGGCGCTATGCTTACGGAATGTTTTGTCGGCATGATGGCATTAATCGCGGCAACAAGCTTAATTCCTAACGACTACTTTGCAATCAACTCGACAGCAGAACACTTTGCAGCACTCAACATGCCTGTAGTTGATTTGCCTCAGCTCAGCCATATGGTCGGTGAAGACGTTGCTCATCGTCCGGGCGGTGCCGTTTCCTTGGCAGTCGGCATGGCATTCATATTCTCCAGCATTCCCGGTCTTGATCACCTCATGAACTACTGGTATCACTTCTGTATCATGTTCGAAGCATTGTTCATTATGACAATCCTCGATGCCGGTACTCGTGTCGGTCGTTACATGTTGCAAGAACTTATCGGTCGCGTAGTTCCGAAGTTTGCCGACCCTCACTGGCTCCCCGGTGCATTGATTGCATCCGCTCTCATCTCCGGTGCTTGGGGCTACATTGTGCTTCAAGGTAACTTATCCACCATTTGGCCTATCTTCGGTGTATCGAACCAGTTGCTGGCTATCATTACCCTTGCCGTATCTTCTGTTGTTATCTGCAGCATGGGTAAGGCACGCTACCTCTGGGTAACGATTATCCCTTGGGTATTCCTCACGGTTGTTATCTTCTATGCAGACTTCCTGAACATGTTTGAAATCTACTTGCCGAAGGGTGAATGGTTGCTCTTTAGCGTATCTGCAATCATGGCTGTCTTCGTTATTATCATCAGTATTGCTTCGATTCGTAAATGTATCTACCTCGCTAAGACAGTTCCGGCAAGCTATGATACTACAGAAACTGTAGAAGCTATCGAACTCAAACGTTTGAAGGAAATGGAAAACAGCGATCCCGCTGCTAAACACTTTGATGAAGAAACGGTAGAAGTACACTAATTCGTTATACGACTACCTTGCATCTGAAAGAGGTCGACCTTATACTAAGGTCGACCTCTTCTTTTATGAAGAAACATGAAAACCAGCTAACAAGGATAGGTAAGACTATGGAAGATTCTCAGACCTTAATTTGTAATGATTGCCCCCGAAATTGTAATATGGCGCGTTCCCTCTACGCAAATGCCGTGCCGCTGAAAACAGGGTTTTGCCGTAAAGCCTTTCAACCTACTGTGGCCAGAGCCGCACTGCATCATTGGGAAGAACCGTGCATTAGCGGCACAAACGGATCGGGTGCCGTTTTTTTCGGAGGGTGTAACTTACAATGCGTTTTTTGTCAAAATGCGGAAATCAGTCATCAAGATTCAGGCATTGCCGTAACCCCTGAAATCCTAAAAAAGATCTATACCGATCTCATCTCTCAAGGAGCACATAATATCAATCTGGTCACACCGACTCATTACATACGAGCCGTAACCGAAAGTCTGGATACCCACTTGTCGGTTCCGGTGATCTATAATTGTGGCGGTTATGAAAAGATTGAAACCATACGTCTTTTAAAAGACAAAATTCAAATTTGGCTACCCGACTTAAAGTATCTGGACGAGGCTGCAGCCACTCGCTATGGTGCCGCTTCCGATTCCGACTATCCCCGGGTAGCTACAAGAGCTATCAAAGAAATGTACGAACAAACCGGACCCTTTGAGATGGATGACCGGGGCTTGTTGACGCGTGGCATTATTATTCGGCACCTTATTTTGCCGGGAAACACGGAAAACTCCAAACGAGTCATAGATTGGGTGGAAAACAACTTTTCAGAAGGCCAGGTCCTATTCAGCCTTATGAGCCAGTACACACCGCACGGTAAGGCTCATGAGTATCCGGAAATCGCTCATCCGTTGACAACTGCCGAATACAAACAAGTAGAACAATACTTGTTTTCGACGGCCATTGAAGACGGCTTTGTACAGGAAGAAGAAAGTGCCGACAGTCGCTTCATTCCGAAGTTTGACGGCACAGGCGTCCCTGCAAAATAAAGGGCAGCCTACATAGTCATACTGCAAGGGCTACCTTTTTTATCCATCAATATCAAAAATTTTTCCGGGGTTCAAAATTAAATCCGGATCCCAAGCCTTTTTCAGATCCCTCATTAATTCAAGCTCCACAGGGTCCGTATACGTTAACATAAAGCCCTTTCTGACAGTTCCTATACCGTGCTCTCCTGAAATCTTACCACCTTTGGCATAGACGGCGGTATAAGCTTCTTTTTCGTATTCTGCCAAACGTCGTTCCCATTCTGCATCAGTCAGTCCGTTTCTTAAAATATCCAAATGAATATTGCCGTCTCCCGCATGACTTACGCCGCGAAAACACAACCCCGTACGTTCACCGATATTCTGCAATTCCTGAAGAAGCTCTGCAATACAATCCGGAGGGACAACAAAGTCTTCCATAGCGACAGGCCCTTCTGCCCCGGAGGCTTCGGAAAAAATTTTTCGTGCCCTCCAAATTTTATCGGCATCGGCCATAAAAACATCTGTGGCCCCGCAGGTCCGGCATATTTCATCAACTTGCATACAAATATCGTCAGCCTCATCTTCATTACGGCAATCTATCTGAATGATCATATAATTACCCTTTTCAGACGCTACTTGTCGCTCTCCTGTAAAACGCTCTACGGCACGTATCGATTCATTATCCATAAATTCCAGACAAGTTGTCTCTATCCGATTTTTAGGTAAGACGGTTACCAGTGACAACGCCTCCTGTGCCGATGAAAAAACAGACAGTATATGGACGCTTACAGGGGGCAAGGGAACCAGCCGGACAGTAACTTCCGTAATAATTCCCAAAGTCCCTTCAGCTCCGATAACAACTTTTTCTAAAGCATATCCTGTAGAGGACTTTTTCAGGCGACCGCCCAATTCGACAATCTCCCCTTTAGGCGTTACCATTTTAACAGCATAAACCTGATCTCGTGTCGTCCCGTACTTTACGGCACGATTGCCGCCGGCATTGGTAGCCGCATTGCCGCCTATAAAGCAACTGTCACCGCTACAGGGGTCCCCGGCATAAAGAAGTCCCTTTGCAGCGGCCATTCTCTGCAAATCCGCTGTAATAACCCCTGCATCGACACGTGCATACAGGCACTCGTCATTAATTTCCAAAACGGCATCCATGCGTTCTGTCGACAATATAATGCCTCCATACTGATTAGCCACAGCCCCGCCTTCAAGACCTGTTCCGGCACCGCGGGGAATGACGGCTATATGGTATTTGACAGCCAGTTGTATCACAGCGGCTACCTCTTCTGTCGTGGCCGGTAATACCACGGCTTCGGGCAATCTATAAGCTTTACGCTCCGCCCCCTCATCTTGACCGTATAAAACAAGTCTGTCCTTTTCCGTCAGCACATACTTATTCCCTACAATAGCGACCAAGTCCTTAATTATATTCTCATTCACAACCGTATAAGTCTGCATAATTTTCCCCCTTTATTACATTGACACACGGCCTGAGCCTATGCTAGAATCACTGACACTGTAAATTAATTGAAACGAGGCGATTCATATGTTAAGACCCCTTATCGGAATTAGCGGAAATTGTTTTGACACCCGCCCGGAGCCCCTTCGTTCAGGTGTTAACGATGCCTATATCCGTGCAGTTACCGATGCCGGCGGCACACCCTTTATCCTCCCGTATACGGATGATACGGAAGCTGTGGAAAATATGATAGCTCATTTAGACGGACTGCTTTTATCAGGGGGGCAAGATATCTATCCTCCCCGCTACGGTGAAGACGTATTACCGAAATGCGGCCCCCTAAATCCCGGAAGTGATCGCTTTGATTTTCTGCTCCTTGAATCGGCAGAAAAGAGAAAGCTACCGATTCTGGCAATTTGCCGCGGCCTACAAGTTGTGAACGTCTTCCACGGCGGTACCTTGTATCAAGATATCTCCTATATGCCCGAAGAATCCGTTGCCCATAATTTAAAAGGAAATCGGGATCTTCCGGCACATACCATAATGATTGAAGCCCACTCCCGATTACAAGACATTTTAAAAAAGACGGAATGGTCTGTCAATTCGCTACATCATCAAGCCGTAAAAGAGGTCGGCAAAGGTCTGATCGTAACGGCCCGAGCCAAAGACGGTGTAGTAGAAGCTTTGGAGCTGCAAGACTATCCTTATTTACAAGCCTATCAATTTCATCCTGAAGAAATGTATGCCTCCAACTACTTCGCCAAACAACTCTTTTATGATTTCATAAAAGAGTCTGCTAAATATATGATCAGTCCTCTTAAATAACAGAAAAGCCATGGATTTTTCCATGGCTTTTTCTTATGAAAGGAAGAACGCTCGGATAAAGGGAGCTACGTGAGGAGCATAAAGACCTTCTACAAAGCCGAAGACCAGAAGCCCGATAACTGAGCCTACCAGGGCCCCGTTAATGCGAATCCACGCCAAATCTTCACCAACTTTATTTTCCAAGAATTCGTTGAATTTACGCTTATCAAACCCCGACAATACTTCACGTACGGCGACACCGATAAGAGAGTGTTCGTGTTCGAGCACCACTTCAACACAGCGACGAATCTGATCATCGAGCCATTGCTTGATTTCCGGATGTTCATTGCAGTAGTCCAAATAATTCATAAACTCACTTTCCAACAAATCCTGCAACTTTTCCTTACCTATAGGACCTGTGGCAAAATAGCTCTGACTGGTTTTATAGGTGGCCTTAAACCATTTTTCAATGGGTAGAGAATCAACAAATCTATCTTGCCAACTCTGTACCGTATACGTAAGCTGCCCGTTCATGGAGTACAGGCGCATTTCCAACTTTCGGCACAACCACTGCCGTTTAACAGGGTCCGCTTTTTCCCAACTCGTAAGCCAGGCCAACAGACCGCTTTGTACATCAGCGGCTATCTTGCTCATATCGACCATACCCGTAAAGCGATTAAGCATAACAATAACATGAGGTGTCGTCTTCGATTCGTTCAGCCATTCCTTTAACGATTGTTCTAAAATTTTTCTGAATCCGTCTGTGGCAACACCTTCTTTTAATAAGCCTATTCCATCATCCAATAAGTGACTCTGCTCGTCTTCTAACAGGGCTATGAATCGATCCTGCACGATAGTTAATAAAGGTTGCCGTTTCAAATAGTCGCGAATATGGCGGATAATCGTTTCCTGCGTATCTTCTTTACCGGTATATGTATAAATCTGTTTAGCCCCTTCATACAGAAGGTTACGAAACCGTTCTCTACCTTCAGTCGTATCCAACCACTTATTAAAAGTTTCGACAAAGGAGATTTTATACAGTTTTTCACGCCACATATGAGGCTGTAAAAGCTTTTCCGACACAATTTGTGTCATGCCGTCTATAATTTGATTGCGATGTGTATGCACCAATTCCGTGTGCCACGGAAAGCCGAGAGGCTTTTCAAATAAAGCCGTAACGGCAAACCAGTCGGCAATACTGCCGATTAAAGCCGATTGAAAGACAAACAGGGCCAACTTTATGCCAAGTGTCACTTCATGGGTACACCAATACCAGAAAACACCGAAAAAGCAGATGAAAGACATGGCCAAAATCAAATCCGCCCGTTGACGATAATTCATACTATTGGCCTCCCTTCGCAATGAACATTCCGATATAAATAAGCGTTCCCAAAGCAGCCCCTACCAGAGAGCCGTTAATACGTATCATCTGCAAATCATACCAAACACCGGATTCTAACTGCTTTGCCAAAACACCGGTATCATACTTGAGAATTTCTTCTTCCGCCGTCTTACCGAACCATTCCTGCACTCGCTTCAGCTCTCTTGCCGCTAAAGCCAGAATATAGCGATTTAACTGATCTACCTGGTCAGGGCTTGATTTCCACGACTCCAACCGTTCAATAGCAAATGAAGCGGCTGAATAGCAGACCCGACTCTGACGATCTTCATCCAGTACATAACGCTGCCAGGCTTCCTTCATATCCGGTCGAGAAATTAAATGCCTGTAAAACCGAATCTTATATGCCTCAATACGTTCTTGCCATTCCTGATTGTGTTCTAACCGATCGGCTTGCTTCCAAATAAAGCTTACAGCCGCTTCTCGCTCAGGCGTACCTTTTACCTTCACTTGTGCCAATTTTGCTCTTAGCTTGCGTTGCAAAACCGTAGCTACGTTCTCGGGGCTGAATACCTCACTGGCCAGTGCCGCTTTGACAACAAGAGCATAGACAAAGTTCCGTTTTTCATATTGATGTAATGATTCTTTATAAATATCTCCGATATATGCATGTAAAGTCTTGCTTTCAGTCAACTGCTCGCCCGTGAGAACAACAAAATCCACAAAAGCAGCTCCCGCTTCACCCGAAAGACCGGCCTTAACGGCCTTGGACATCATGGGCGCAATATGAATCCGTTCAATAGCCCCTTCTCCATAGCGAGAAAATGCTTCGACAATGGCTCGTAAATCAACGGTATACAAGAAGGTGTTCAGTACTTGTCCCAAAACGCGTTCAGCCGACTGAAAGCCTTCTTTTGTATGTAAATAAGTTAAACTGGCTTCCAATACAGGATGATTTTTCAGAACCGAATACATATTAGAAACCGTCAAAATCTCGCTGACAATCATATGTCGGGCCGTTTCAGCAATACGCGTCTTACTGCGAGGAATCAGAGCTGTCTTGAAGGAAATGCCCAAAGGCTTGCGAAACAAGGCCGTAACAGCATACCAATCGGCAAGACCGCCGATAAGAGCCGCTCCGCTCAAATGAGAAAGCAATCCACCCCAAAAGAAATCTTCCATAGGAAATGAAAGGAGAAAACAAAGTGCCGCCCCTATCAATATATAATCGGCAATATGCGTGCGTCGCCGACGTATCTCTTCTGCCATAATATCCTCCTCACATATGCCTGCCTATCCGCAAGTGCCTACCACTGACGGCTGTCTCCGTCTTTTTGCGGTATCCACAAGGGCGTACTCCCGTACTTCTCGGTAAATTCCGCCGACGGGTCCCACACGGGCCCGAAATAATGCATAGGTATCAAGCATAAGTCTACTTTTACTTGATTTAAAAAGGCTGAAACACCCCATTCACGAGTACGGCCCAAGCGTGCGTCTACAGGAAAAAAGGCCAAATCCGTTTCACCGATATCCAGTCGACTCATTTCCCGTGCAAACAGTTTATCCGCTTCTCGTCTGTCAGCTTCAGTATCTCCGTCCCAATGCCAGTGATTCAAATCTCCGGCATGAAAAATTCGTAACCCGTCCGTTTCTACATAAAAGGAGCCTCCTTCATCGGTAGAGCCGAACTCATGCACATATACATTATCTTCACGCCACTCTTCATAGGGCCTCAGAACGACTGTTTTTTTGTCCTTCCACGCCGATAACGGTACGGTTGCATCCGTAATACGTCGAGCCGTCACATCCGAAAAATTGACTATATACGGATTGAAGTGATCGGCATGACTATGGCTGACAAAAAACCAAAAAGGCTTTTCCCCTGCCTGTAATCTCGGCAATACCTTTGCCGGATCCTTATAATAATCAAAAATCAGTACCTTCGTATCCGTTTCGACTGCAAAACCGCTATGGTTCAAATAATACACTTTCACAAAAGTCATTAATTCCTCCGGCATCAAAATAGTACCTGCTACTATCACTATATTATAACAATCAGAATGTAAAGACTCAACACCTATGCCCATTCCGGTACATAAGAGTTTGTCGACTTTTCTCGTTGGGAATATATCGAAAAACAAACCTCCCGAAAAAAGCTTCGGAAATTTTTATTTATAAAAATACAGTCTGGACCAATACCATATAGCACAAGGTACCGACAAACATGCTGATAAGAAAGTTTTTCTTATATAAATGAACCCCAATGGTTACAATCAGTGCCAGCCCTTCAGGAATTCCGTTTGGCCAAGTCGTAAGACTGACGTCCTTCAACGCATAAACAACCAACATCCCCATGACGGCGGCCGGCAACACCTCTCCTAAATAGGTAACGACATCAGGCAACTTCCCGTCTTGTTTATGTACAAAAAGTAAAAAGGGCGAGAACCGTGTAACCCAAGTACCGAAAGCCACTATAAAGATTGTCCACATCATCTGTTCACTAGTCCGCAAGCGCAGTCCGTGCACAGGGTGATGGCAGCCGAGAATTGAGCATTCCAGAAATCCACAGGCTGGAAGAGGAATTTGCCGCCGCTGCCATGCGGGTGAAAAAGGCCGGATATGACGGGGTGGAGATTCATTCGGCGCACGGGTATCTCTTGAACCAGTTTTACTCACCGCTTTCCAATTTCCGAGCGGACGAATACGGCTCTCAGAACATGGAAAACAGGCTGAGGTTCCTGACGGAAACGGTCCGGAAGATAAGGGCGTCGGTCGGTGATGATTTCCCTGTCGCTGTCCGTTTCGGCGGTTGCGATTATATGGACGGAGGCAGTTCCATCCATGACGCGGCAGAGGCAGCTGCGCTTCTAGAAAAAGAAGATATTGACATTCTTGATCTGTCCGGCGGATTTAACGGCTTCACGCGCGGAGAAATGAGTGAGCCGGGATGGTTTTCAGATATGTCATATGCCGTAAAGCAAAATACAGTTGTTCCGGTGATCCTGACCGGGGGTGTCCGGACGCCTGCGCAGGCAGAAGAGCTGCTTGAAGAAGGTAAAGCCGACCTGATCGGGATCGGCCGGCCGATGATGAGAAACCCGGCATGGGGATTGAACTGAAGTAAGGAGGAAAAAGTCATGCATTTTCATGGACCTATCATAAGACCGCAGACAGACGCATACAGCCTGTTTATCGAGGTGACGGCAGGATGTTCTCATAACTCCTGCACATTTTGTAATTTCTACAAGGACACGCCGTTCATGGTTGCGCCACTTTCCCAGATTGAAGAGGACTTAAAAGAGGCAAAGCGCAAGTGGCCGGACGCAAAGGACATTTGGGCATCCGGCGGGAATCCGTTTGTCTTGAGTACGGATAAACAGGTTGCGGTATGGGATCTGATGAGAAAATACTATCCGGACGCGCGGATCTCCACATATGCGATGATTTCGGATTTCAAGCGAAAATCTGTGGAGGACATCCGGCGCATCAAAGAGCATGGGCTCGATGAGATCATGATCGGCATAGAGACCGGCGACGATGAAGTCCTGAAATATACCAATAAAGGTTATACAGCGCAGGATATCATAGAGGCAGGACATAAGATGGGCGAGGCGGGCATCACCTACCGGATGATTTATCTCGGCGGCCTTGCCGGGAGAGGGAAACTCGTGGAAAGCGCGAAGAAATCCGCAGCTATCTTTAACCAGATCCATCCTTACAACATGATGCTGACCAACGTTACTGTCCTGCCGGGGACAAAGCTGTACAGCCAGATGAAGGCGGGTGAGTGGGTGGAAGCCACGGAAAAGGAGCGCGTTGAAGAAATTCGGGCTTTGATTTCGGATCTGAAAATTCCCATCACGATTAATTCCGGCACATCGGCGAGCAGCGTGAATTTCGAAGTGAAACTGCCGGAGGACAAGGATAAGATCATCAAGGAACTGGACGGGATACTTGAGAATTTCGACGATGAAAAGGAAAAGCGGCTGGAAAGATGGCGTCATGCCCAGATGTCTGTATAAGGAGGAACGAGAAATATGCATTTTTCGAGCAATGTTGTAAGGCCGCCCTATGAGGCGAGGAGCGTTTATCTGCAGGTAACAAGCGGGTGCAGCCATAATGCCTGCCGTTTCTGCACTTATTACAAGGACGCTCCATTCGCGGTTTCGCCGGAGAGCGAGATCATAGAGGATTTAAAAGAACTAAGAAGCTGCATGATTCCATTTCCGAGGATATGGCTGCAGGGAGCCGATCCGTTCCTGCTTTCGTTTGACAAGCTGAAAAGGATTGCGGAGCTGATTCATGAATATCTGCCCTACGTAAAAGAAATCGGCGGCTATGGCAGGGTGAACAGCCTCCGTAATAAAAATGTGGAGCAGCTAAAGGAACTGAAAGCGCTTGGCTATAAGGGAATCGTATTTGGCGTGGAGTCCGGAGATGAGAGAATACTTAACTACATGAACAAAGGATACCATGCCGATGAAATCGTCCCGCAGCTTTCCAAAATGGATCAGGCCGGTATTTGCTATGAGGTAATTTTCCTCTCCGGGCTTGGCGGGAAAGGATACGGTCTTGACCATGCGAAGAAGACGGCGGCAGTATTCAACCAGCTGCACCCGGACAGGATCCTTATTGCCGGGCTTACCATCTTTCCCGACACGCCTTTGATGAAGGATGTGCTATCCGGCGATTTCGTGGAGATGCCGGAAGGTGAAAGAATTCTGGAATTAAAGGAATTCCTTCAGGATCTTAACAATCCTACGCTCATCGACGCGACAAACGCCTCGATCATCACAACGATCTATGGCAGAATTCCCGAACAGAAGCAGGAAATGGTAAACCGGCTTCAGGCGATTTATGATTCCTGCGGTGAGGAAAGCCTTAGGAATATGCGTGATTCTCTCGAAGCGATCTGAAGGGGGAATGAGCCACGACGGACCTTTCTATCTCAGCGTGATCATTTACTTTTTGAAAACACTGAGCATTTTATCAACATCAGGGTTGTATTTGGTTTCATTCTTGTGGACCTTCATGATGCCCATGTAGCCTATAAGGGATTTCCAATACATATCGCCGAAGAGTTCAGGGTCACCATCTCTGAAATATCCCTGCTTCTGGCCTCGTTTAAAAAGTTTTCCAAAGTAATCTCGCCCAAACTCCTCGCTGATCGGATTGAGGGATTCCTCGAGATGGACTTCTTCGCGCATCAGAGCCGTAAAAAACACCCGGATAGGAGGGACATATCCTTCATAGCAGGGATAGGAGAGCAGTCTTCTGGTAAACAAAGTGATCGCTTCTACAGCGTCCTCTACATTTGCACATTCTGTGATGCAGGCATCTACCCGGTCGAGTACGGCAGTGACGATCTCTTCTTTCGATGTAAAGTAGCGATACGTAAGACCTTTGCTTATGCCTGCCTTTTTTGTTATGTCAGATATTTTTGTATTGGAGTATCCATTCTGATCAAATAATTCCATTGCGGCATCAATGATCTGTTTTCTGCGCAGCTGCGTAGTCTGCTGCTGTTTTTCCAATGACATTGCCATAGTGAACCTCTTAATATTCGCAAGAACAAAACCCCAAAATATTTTCCGTATTTTCGCAATGGGTCAATATTGACTGATGAGTCAGATACATTTTGACAAACCCTCCGGATTTTGTCAAAATCGAAGAACTTAAAATTGAACGAATGGGCAACCATGACAAAAAAGAGCGGCAAAGTTTGGTCAAAAAAAGTTAATATTGACCCACGGGTCATTTATGATATAATGGCAGTAACGCAAATAGTATTAAACATTGAGGAGGAAAACAGTATGCTAGACCACATCTTCAACCCTATTACAATTTCCGGCAAGGAAGTGCGCAACCGTACGGCAGTCCCTGCAATGGTCATGAATTTTTGCACAGAAGACGGATTTTGCACCGATCAGTGGACTTCCTACCACGAAGAGAAGGCAAAAGGCGGTTTTGGAATGATCATTACAGAGAATTTTGCGGTATGTCCTCAGGGCAAAGGCTTTATGAGGCTTCCCGGGCTTTGGAAGGATGAGCAGATTCCCGGGTTTAAAGAGGCTGTTGATCGCGTACATGCGCATGGAGCTACTTTTGTGGCACAGATCTACCACGCCGGACGGCAGAGCCATCGTTTTATCATCGGACAGGCTCCGGAAGCTCCGTCTGCGATTCCGTGCCCCTTCAGCCCGTCGCCGGAGGATTATCCTGAAGAGCTCACAGTAGAGCGTATTCACGAAATCGTCGGTCAGTACGGGGACTGCGCAAGAAGAGCAAAAGAGGCAGGATTTGATGGGGTAGAAATTCATGGTGGCCATGGGTATCTGATCGCGCAGTTTACGTCTCCTTACTCAAACAAGAGAACCGATGAATACGGCGGACCTCTTCAGAATCGTGTGCGTTTTGCCCAGGAGATCATTCAGGATATCCGCAGCAAATGCGGCCAGGATTTTATCGTTGGATATAGGATCAGTGCAGATGAGTATGTAACCGGCGGGCGCAATCTGCAGGATACGCTGACGATCATTCCTATGCTGGAGCCGCTTGGAGTCAGCTATTTTAACGTGACGGCAGGCGTCTATCGCTCTTTTGACGCGGTTATTCCTTCACAGTATACCCCCCACGCCTGGAACGTAGATGCTGCAGCGGAGGCAAAGAAAGTCGTTAAGACGGCAAAGATCATTTCTGTGGGTCGTTACAACGACATCCGCCTTGGGGAGACGGCGCTTGCCATGGGCAAATGCGATCTGGTCGCTATGGGACGCCAGTCTCTTGCGGAGCCTCATACTCCCAGACTTGCAAAAGAAGGCCGTTTCGATGAGATTCGTCAGTGTATTGGATGCCATCACGCCTGCATCGGCCATCTTCTCCAGAATATCCCCGGTGGCTGCATCCTCAGACCGGAGACGGGCCGTGAATATGAAATTAAACCATTGGATCCTGTAGCAGAACCGAAGAAGGTAATGGTGATCGGCGCAGGTCCCGGAGGACTTTCCGCGGCTATCGAAGCGGCTAAGAAGGGGCATAAGGTTCAGGTCTATGAGAGAAGGCGCTGGGCTGGCGGACAGTTCAGGCTGGGAAGCGTGCCTGCGGGGAAAGGCGAGATCAGCGCCTTTATCGTATGGCAGCAGACCATGTGCAAAAAATACGGCGTGGAACTGTTTTTCAACACAGAAGTCACCATGGATCTGGTAAAAGAGAAGAACCCGGATGTGATCATTGCGGCAACTGGCGCGACACCCGTTATCCCGGGGAAAATTCCCGGAATCAAAGGAGCAAATGTTGTCACCGCCCATGATGTTCTGGAAGGAAAAGCCTGGACAGGCGCAAAGGTCGTCGTCATCGGCGGCGGAAGCGTAGGAGCGGAGACAGCCAACCACCTCGCAAGCAATCTCAAATCCGTGACGATCGTGGAAATGATGGACGATATTGCCAAAGACGAGATCGTCGTTCCCAGATGGGGACTTCTTGCAGATTTGAAGAAGAACAACGTCACCGTCTATACAGATACAAAGCTGGAATCCATCAACGAGAACGGCGTTGTCCTTTCCGGAAAGTATGACGGACAGCTGAATGCCGATACGGTAGTTTTGTCAATGGGCTCCCGCCCGGACAACGCATTCGCTGAAGAAGTGAAAGAGGCGGGTTACGATGTTTGCGTCATCGGCGACGCCGCAAAAGTCGGACTTGCAAGTAAGGCAATTGAGGAGGGATTCTTCCTGGGCAGAGAGATCTAACTGTTCAGCGGCTCGAAAGCGCCAGGGGACGGGAGGAAACTCCGTCTCCTGTTTTCAATGTCGCACCTTTCTGCAATTGAAGGGGAAAAGAATATGGTAAAGAAAGTACTGGTCATCGGAACGAGTCCCAGGCTGAATGGTAATACAAATATCCTCGCACGGGCATTTGCGGACGGCGCGAAGGAGGCGGGAAACGATGTGGAATTCCTCCCTCTGGCCGGAAAAAGGATCGGATTCTGCGTTGGCTGCTGGGGATGTCTCAAGACGAAGAGCTGCGTAGTGAATCACGATGAGACAGAGGAAGTCGTTCAGAAAATGAGGGATGCGGATGTGATCGCCTTCGCCACGCCGATTTATTATTACGAGATGAGCGGGCAGATGAAAACGCTGCTTGACAGGACAAATTGCCTTTATACAGCGGATTATCGTTTTCGGGGTATTTACCTGCTGACAGCTGCGGAGGCGACAAGTCCAGACACCCCTGAACACACCATCGGACGTTTAAAAGGGTGGCTCAAAGTCTTCAGCAAAGCAGCCTTTAAAGGAATGGTTTTTGCCGGAGGAACAACAGCCGACGGGACGATCAAGGGACATCCGGAGATTGACAAAGCAAGGGAAATGGGACAGACGGTGTAATATGCTGAAACTTCAGCTTTGAAAACATAAAGACTATTCTACAGCGCATTATTGAAGTGAACCCCCTAAGTCGGACAACAACCTAGGAGGTTCACTTCATATTCGTAATGACGTAAGTGCTTTATTAATTTCCTTATTTCCGTCTCGTCTACAGATGTGAAACGGATATCGTCCCTGCTGCAGCCAGTGGACCCGGAAGACATTAGGAGCATCGTAAGCGGTGACTACAGACCGGACATGAAACAGTATCATCATGAGCAATCCCCCCTAAGCGGTAACGTAGTAAAAACACAAAAAGTATACCCGCCATAGCCGGTATCAGAAAGGAAGCGGGACCGCATATGACTAGGGCTACCAAGGTAATAGCCAGCCCCATGATACCGCATTTTGCCGATTTGGAGCGGCACAGATCCAAAAAAAGGACAACAAACATAGCTGTCAACACAAATCCAATCCCCTTAAGCGGCAAAAAGGTCAGTGTACTTCCGGCAATAGAACCGATTAAAACACCCATAAACCAATATGCCTGATTCAGCAGTGTAACCCAAAAATAAAACCACCCTTCATCAATATTTTCAGGGACCTCCGTAGTTACATTAACAGCAAAGCTTTCATCACACATCCCATAAATGAGGTACGGTGTTTTCCAACCTTTTCCCCTATACTTACCGAGCATCGTGATCGCATAAAATAAATGCCTACCATTTACCATAAGAGCCATAATAAAGGCTCCCACGGGATCAAAGGGTTGAAATAACAGCGTCACTGTAATAAATTCCATAGACCCGGCAAAAATAAGCAAACACATAATAAGGGGGTACCCTAAAGGTAGCCCCTGTGAAACGGTAAATAACCCGTACGTAAGGCCAATAAATAAAAAACCGGCAGCAATAGGCACAGTTAGTGGAAAGGCAAATCGTAATGCCCGTAAAACAGTTTGTGACAACATGATTGTCTCCTTCCATTACTTTATAAGATATAACGTACATCAAAAATCAGGCTAAATCAATAGATCTACAAACTACCATAGCATAGGAGAAAATCATAAATATACTTCACTTGTGAAAATATATTTTATTCTTGACAATTCTTATAACGACGTATAGAATTACAATTAATTTCACAAGTACATGCAATGACCGAAACAAGTACACATATGTACGGGTCACACAGAGAGTATCGGCCACCGGCTGAAAACCGATACAGCAGCCCACTTATGTCGAATGCCTTCGGGAGCAGGATTATCGAACAACAGTAGATAGTCCCGTATGACTGACGTTACAAGTCCTTGAGTGGTAATCAATATATGATTACAATCAGAGTGGAACCGCGGATTCGACGTCTCTGTGAGACGTCGGGTCTTTTTTTATACCCTTTATTAGGAGGTTGTACTACGTGTTTTCAAGATTACGTAAAGATATTCAAGTAATCAAAGATCGAGATCCGGCTGCTAAAAACGTGGCGGAAATCTTGCTTTGTTACGCCGGTCTGCACGCAATTTGGGCACACAGACTCTCTCATTTTTTTTACCGTCACGGTTGTTTTGTTACGGCTCGCCTTATTTCCAACATAGCCCGCTTCTTTACAGGCATCGAAATCCATCCCGGTGCCCGCATCGGCGAAGGACTTTTCATCGATCACGGTACAGGCATTGTCATTGGAGAAACAACGATTATCGGCAATAATGTATCACTCTACCAGGGGGTTACCCTAGGCGGCACGGGTAAGGAAAAGGGAAAACGGCACCCGACCATAGAAGACGGTGTGGTCGTTGCCAGCGGAGCCAAGGTTCTCGGTTCTTTTACCGTCGGAGAAGGCTCAAAAATAGGTGCCGGCTCGGTCGTCTTAAGAGAGGTCCCGCCATATTCGACAGTCGTCGGCATTCCGGGGCATATCGTTTCACAGCAGGGCAAGCGAATTCGCCGAGTACTTACGGAACAGGATATTGACTTGGATCATACCAGTCTTCCCGATCCGTTGGAAGAGGAAATTGCCGAGCTGAAGCAACAAGTGTGCTTTTTACAAAAGCGCCTGAATGATTTGGACTCATGGAACTCCAACGTTCGTCATAATACGGCACATCACCAATAGTGCCGATCGTATTGCAAGGGGGGAAGCGATAACTATGGAACAACTATTTGAAAAATTTATTCTCTGTAAGCGATGTTGTCGCCTCATAGGCAGAGAATAATTAACTATATTTCGCTAAGATATAAAAGGAGACATTTATCATGACAAAAATAGCTACTTCTACATTAGATTTAATCGGACGTACACCCTTACTCGAACCGCAACGTTATAACAAACAAACTCAAAGCCTTGCCAGAATTCTTGTTAAAGCCGAAGCCTTTAATCCGGCGGGCTCCGTAAAAGACCGTATTGCCAAGGGCATGGTTGAAGCGGCTGAAAAAGAAGGTCTGCTAAAAGAAGGCTCCGTAATCATTGAACCGACTAGTGGTAACACGGGTATCGGTTTAGCGGCCGTCGCAGCGGCTAAGGGCTACCGCATCATTTTGACCATGCCGGAAACCATGTCGGCCGAACGCCGTAAACTCATGTCCGCTTACGGCGCCGAAATCGTACTTACGCCCGGTTCTACAGGAATGCAGGGGGCTGTCGACAAGGCCGCAGAATTGGCAAAAGAAATCCCCGGATCCTTTATTCCCGGCCAGTTTACCAATCCCGTAAATCCCCAGGTTCATTTTGAAACAACAGGTCCGGAAATTTATGAAGATACTGACGGAAAAGTAGATATCTTCATTGCCGGTGTCGGTACAGGCGGTACCTTATCAGGTACCGGTAAGTACTTAAAGAGCAAAAATCCCGCCGTCAAAGTCGTTGCCGTCGAACCGACCGGTTCGCCTCTACTTTCCGAAGGCCATGCCGGCCCTCATAAGATTCAAGGTATCGGTGCCAACTTCATTCCCGATACCTTAGATACAAAAATTTATGACGAAATAGTTACGGTTGACAATGATGCGGCATTCAAAACGGCTCAAGCATTTATTAAAGCGGAAGGCTTCCTCATCGGCATCTCCGGCGGGGCAGCCGTATATGCCGCAACCGAATTGGCAAAACGCCCGGAAAATGCCGGTAAAACCATCGTCGTTGTTTTACCCGACAGTGGAGATCGTTATCTCTCCACCCCCGGTTTTATTGAAGAATAAGCACTATAAAACGAACAGGTACCTTCAAAGAAGGTACCTGTTCATTTTATATTCTCATGTGTGCGCTTTACTATCAGTCTGATCCATTTCCTGTTCCAACTGCCGGCCGGTAGGTGATAAAAGTCTGGCTTTCTTACTTCTCGGCCATTTCTTAATACGAGCTTCCCAATGCATAGCTTCGTGTTTATCTGTAAAGGCCTTTTGCCACACCAGTTCAACAGGGCGGCGGGAAGCCGTATATTTAGCCCCCTTGCCGCTGTTATGAGTAGCAGTCCTTCGTACTGTGTCCGTCGTATATCCCGTATAAAAGGTTCCATCGGCACACCGAAGCATATACGTGTAATATAGCATTAGAGACTGTCCGTAATTATAACGGATTCCAAAACAACGTCTTGTACCGGACGATCTGCACCGGACGTCTTTACATGGCTGATTTTTTCAACTACATCATAATTCTCTACAACCTTACCGAAAATAGAATGGTGATTTTGCAGCCACGGGGTAGGAACTACCGTAATAAAGAATTGTGAGCTTCCCGTATTCGGACCCGCATTGGCCATGGCCAAGATGCCCGGCTCCGCAAACGTAAGCCCGGGAGCGAATTCGTCAGGAATCATTTCATCGGAGCCGCCGAATCCCGTTCCTTCAGGATCGCCACCTTGAATCATAAAGTCTTTAATAATACGATGGAAAATTGTCCCGTCATAAAATTTTTTGTCTGCCAATTTTTTAAAGTTACCCACCGTAATCGGAGCTTTATCGGCAAAAAGTTCTACTGTAAAGTCTCCTTCGTTAGTTTTAAATTTTGCATACAATGTTTTTTCCATTATAAAAATCCTCCTGAAATATTATCTGTTACGGTAAAAACAAGATGGGATTAGTTGGGGATCCGTTTACCCGCACTTCATAATGGACATGCGGCCCCGTGCTGTTTCCCGTACTGCCGGCCAGAGCGATAATATCACCCGTCTTTACTTCCTGCCCTTCTACGACAAGAAGCATAGAGTTGTGTCCGTACCGAGTAACAATTCCGTTACCATGGTCGATTTCAACCAGATTGCCGTAACCTGAAACCCAGCCGGCAACCGTAACCTTCCCTGATGCCGTAGCCCGCACAGGCGTACCGTATTCAACACCGATATCGATGCCTTCGTGGAAGGAACTTGCCCCTGCCATAGGGCTTGTCCGATATCCGTACTGGGACGTAATCGTTCCGTTTACAGGCCAAATAGAGGGATACGTAGATGCGCTATACTTACTTGTCGCCTGCTGCATATGAATAACTTGCTGTCCCGCCGTATCGCCAAGTACTGTTTTTAGCGTAATAAAGCTGATAATTCGGGCATTACTCTTTGTTTCCAAACGGGAGGCAGCGTGCAGTAATTCATTATATCCGGCATGTGATAAATCTTCGCTTTTCTTTTTTTGGCCTGCTACGCTGCCCTCACCTTTTGGGGATTCACCGGCGCCGGCGCCTTTAACCATCTGGCGGAGCTCTTGATCCAAAGAGTCCATTTTATCCATTTTTTCTTCCAGTGATGTAGTCTTATCTCTTAACAGTTCTAACTGCTGTTGATGCAGTTCTTCCTGTTCTCGCATAGTTGTATATGATACAAGCCCGAAAACAAAGGCTATAAGAAGCACGGCCCCTACAATAACAACTATGAGAGCCGTTATTTTATATTTCCTGTATCGTTCAGGCGAAAGAACTACCGGCTCTTCCGGAGCTTCCAGCGCCTTCATACTACGCAATTTCATTTTGAGCCCGCAAGACTTTGCGGTTTCAATGAGCTGTACCACCTTATCCTTAGCGTCCAAAAAATCGCCTTCCTATCCCTTTTGTACCGGACTGACCGTTCCGGTATAACGTAATGCATCGGCAAGGCTTTCTTTTTCTTCCTCACTCATGCTGTATAGACACTTACCGTCAATAATAGGCTTTGCAAAAATACGCGACTCATTTCGACCATATACACTCGACAAGCAGAATCCGTCATTCTTGCCGTCTAAAATAGTAAAAGCAAAACTCAGATTGTTACCTATATTATCAAAAGCATTATATTTAACAAAGCCGATTTTACGAAAGCATTGATTTTGCATGGATAAGATATCCTTCTGCGTACTGTGCATTAAGTCCAGAGACCCTCTCAACTCCTGTAGTTCCGCAACATCTGCATGCAATTTCGCCTCCAGGCTTTGTCCTATCTCATCTTGCATGAAAAAAGTGTACTTTTTCTGTAATTTCACAAGACGATAATTTAAAAGACCGATGTAGATGAGTAAGAGCAACAAAAGTACGATAATAGCTCCGCCGCCTGCCCATAAAAAGATTTCCGTATCCAATCCTTCAAACATAAGCTCTTTCCTCCCTATATCAAAAAACAGGTCCTGCAACAGACCCGTCTTATGCACGTTATACCGTAAAAGAGAGGCCGTCTTGCATCGTTTCCTGTGTATTGGTTTCTGTTAAAAGAGACATTAATCGCTCAAATTCCGCTTCCGAAGCAAAGGAAATTTCGATTTTCCCTTTATTTTTCTTATTAATACGAATGGCCACATTCGTACCGAAGTGCATTTTCAGTCGATCCCGCAAAGCCTCTACATGGGCATCGGCCGGCGGTACATCTGAACGTCCTTGGGAACCTTCCAGTAAGTGCTTAACAAACTGCTCCGCCTGACGGGCATTCAATCCTGCCGTAGCAATGTGTAAAGCCGCCTTCTTTTGCACACTTTCTTCCGACAAGGCCAATAAAGGTCGTGCTTGCCCCATGGTCAGTACCCCGGCCTCCACCGCTTTGAGCACAGCCGGCGAAAGACTTAAAAGACGCATCAAATTTGCTACATGAGAGCGACTCTTACCGACCTTCTCCGCCAATTCCTCCTGCGTCCAACCGTTCATATCAATAAGAACTTTATAGGCAGTCGCTTCTTCGACAACGTTAAGATTTTCGCGTTGAATATTTTCAATTAAAGACACTTCTGCCGCCACACGGTCTTCATATGTTCGCACAACAACCGGAACCTGAGTGAGACCTGCCGCCTTGGCGGCTCGCCAACGACGTTCTCCGGCAATAATTTCATATCGCCCCTCTCCGACAGCGCGTACAACCAAAGGTTGTACAATGCCGTATGTGCGTATAGATTCGCTCAATTCCTGTAAAGCCTGCTCATCAAAGATACGCCGTGCCTGCTGCGAATTCGGCACAACAGATGCCAAAGGGAGTTCCGTAACGGCACCATGTAAGGTCGTGTTCGTCTCCTTATCTCTGAAAAGAGCATTTACCCCTTTGCCCAATCCGCCCTTTTTAGCCGACACGTCTAATCACCTCTCTAGCCAACTTCTTATATACAGCCGCCCCCTTGGACGAGGGAGCATAAGTCGTAATGGGTTCTCCGAAGCTGGGTGCTTCGCCGAGACGAACATTACGCGGAATAATTGTATTAAATACACGGTCTTTAAAATACTTACGCACTTCATCGGCTACTTGTAAGGATAAGTTGGTCCTGCCGTCATACATGGTTAAAAGCAATCCGAGAACGGACAGCCTGCGATTCATATCCGCACTGATACGTCGGATCGTTTCCGTCAGCTGTGCCAATCCTTCCAAAGCATAGAACTCACATTGTACGGGAATCAAAACAAAGTCCGCAGCAACCAGAGCATTAACAGTCAATAAATCCAAAGATGGCGGACAATCTATAATAATATAGTCGAAATCCTTACCCTTCGGGGTCACAACACCCTGTAGGGCTTTTTGTAAGATATATTCTCTTTCTTCCAAATTAACCAGTTCCACAGTAGCACCGGCCAAGTCCATCGTTGCAGGTGCCACAAAAAGACGTTTAATATCCGTACTTACGATAATGTCGTTCATGGTCCGGTTGCCGATTAATGCATCGTAAGTTCCCCCGTCAAGGGTCGTTTTATCGACGCCTAAGCCGCTCGTCGCATTCCCTTGGGGATCCAAATCAATAATTAAGGATTTTTTTCCCGCTTCTGCCAAACATGCGCTTACATTAACGGCTGTCGTAGTCTTACCAACGCCGCCTTTTTGGTTGGTTACGGCTATTATTCGCGCCACCGGATTCACCTCACTGTCCCCACATCATATCTACAGTCTATCGTATAGTATAGCATAAAGCCGCTTATTATACGATAGATTTTCTCCTTCTACCCCCGACTTCACTACAATGCTATAATACAAATATATATATGTATTGAAAGGAGATTACTATGGTAACAACAGCACTTCATATAGATACAGTCGACGAAAAACGTCTCCAATATCGCCTGTCGGAACGAAACCTTACAGGTCTTGATACTTCCACTATAAAAACGGCGGTTCAAACCCTTCTCCCTCTTATAAATGCAAAAGGAATCTATGATGAACTCCCTTACGACTTATGCACCGACAGCTTTGGCGGAAAAGCACCTTTTGCCGTAGAAGGAGAACAAATTATTCCTTTCCTGCAGCAAGCGGAAACAATTATAGCCATGTCCGTCACCTTGGGCAAAGACATTGACGATTACATCGACAAATTTTTTACTTCCGGAGATTTTGCTACCGGCATGCTCGCCGACTGCACAGCTGCCGCAGCTCTGGATACGCTTTTAAATAGATTGACGGAAATCATTGATATCACGTATTCTCGCGATGAATTGAAAACAGCTTGGCGTATTTGCCCGGGTGAAGGTGATTTCCCCTTGTCACAACAAATCGAAATTCTAGCCTCTCTACAGTCCGAAGAAATCGGAGTTACCGTCTCACCGGGACGCATGATCAGTCCGCGTAAAACCTTAACAGCCTTGGCCGGCCTTCGCTCATTACAAGGAGGATGCAATTCCTGCAGCGGCTCTTGTAACGGTTGCAGTGCCTGCGGCGAAGAATAATAAAAGCATCTCTTGCCGGCGGCATACTTTGTGCCGTCTTGCAAGAGATGCTTTTTGCATCCTTAAAATACGTCGTGCAACACAATCGTCTGAGACCGGTCGGGACCAACTGAAACAATTCCCAGAGGAACCCCGACAAGTTGGCTGATTCGTTCTACATAATAACGGGCATTTTCGGGCAATTCATCATAAGACTTACAACCTGAAATATCCGTCTTCCAGCCGGGCAATTCTTCGTAAACAGGCTCTACATCCTGAAGTATATTCAAGCTTTCCGGGTACTCTTTCAATTCAATACCCTTGTACATATAGCCCTTACAAATGTTAATTGTATCCAATCCGTCTAAAATATCTAACCTCGTAATTGCCAAGTAATCGAGGCTATTCAGCATAGCTGCATAGCGAACGACGACAGAATCGAACCATCCGCAGCGACGGCTACGCCCGGTTACGGTACCGAACTCATGTCCCGTTTCACGCAGGTATTCACCGATTTTATTGTTCTGCTCTGCCGGAAAGGGACCGGCCCCGACACGAGTCGTGTAAGCCTTAACGACACCGATAATATTGCTCATCATACGCGGGCCTACGCCGGATCCGACACAAGCTCCACCGGCCGTAGGGTTGGAACTCGTTACGAAAGGGTACGTACCGTGATCCAAATCGAGCATCGTAGCCTGAGCCCCTTCAAACAAAACTTTTTTACCTTCCTTAATATATTGGTTCGCCGAATATTCCGTATCCTTTACATACGGACGAATACGTTCAGCTAACGCCGTATATTTAGTAAAAATTTCTTCAAAGTCAAAGCTTTCACAGTTGTAGTATGTCGCAAAAAGTCGGTTCTTTAATTCTAAGTTTGTCTTTAATTTTTGATAGAATACGTCACGATCCATCAAGTCGCCGATGCGAATACCGACGCGGTTAATCTTATCCGCATAGCAAGGACCGATGCCATTTTTAGTAGTACCGATTTTATCATCACCGCGCAGTTTTTCATCTTCTTCATCTATGCGAATATGATACGGCATAATAACATGGGCACGTGTTGAAACTTCCAATTTACTGATCGTAACACCTTTTTTAACCATTCCGTCAATTTCTTCTAGAAGAACTTCCGGATTTACAACAACACCGTTACCGATGATACATGTTTTTTCGGAAAATAAGATGCCCGACGGTAAGAGCCGTAATGCGAAGGATTGGCCGTCTGCCACCACCGTATGACCGGCATTATTACCGCCTTGTGAACGAATAACCACATCAGCTTTTTGTGCCAAATAATCAACAATCTTACCTTTACCTTCGTCACCCCACTGGGTTCCCAGTACCATAGCCGTCGCCATCTATTCAACATCCCTTCAAGTGTATATGTTCACTATATCAAACACTTAGTATTATACATTAAAAATTTGTAAATTCATACCTTATTTACAGGCCCCGACCTCCATAGAAGAGCTGTTCCCGTGCTTACGATGAATTTTCCCTTATATTATTAGCTTTTTGCAATCATTTACGTTATAATGGATAAACGTATTGCTATAATTTTGCGGTCTAAGGAGAGAATCATTATGTTATTTGATAAAACTCAAATCGGCGGTATTGATGCGAGGTGTCGCATCATTCGTTCCGCTACTTTTGAGGGTATGGCCGATACCAACGGATTCCCGACGGAACGGCTACTTCAAAATTATGCTACCTTAGCCGATGGCGGGAGCGGAATCATCATTACGGGAATGATGGCAGTCAGCCCAATGGAGCCGCATCAACACAGCCAAATTCGAATCAGTTCGGATAATTGTATCGAACCGTTACAAAAGCTTACTGCCTGCGTACACGAACACGGCGGTAAAGTAGTAGCACAATTAGTTGTCATGGGTTCCGCCATCGCATTACCGGAGGGTTCTGTAAAAGCCATAAGCCCCAGCGGAATTCAAGAAAAAGTGGTAACAACGGAAGGCCCTTTGCATATATTGGAAACAAAAGAAATAAAACAGCTCGTACAAGACATGGCAAAGGCTGTCGTTCGTGCTCGTAAAGCCGGTTTTGACGGCATTCAGATTCATGGTGCCCACGGTTACTTGGCAAGTAAATTTCTAACGCCTTACTTTAATCATAGAACCGATGAATACGGCGGCAGCTTAGAGAATCGCGCTCGTTTTCTTATCGAATGTATTATGGCAGCTCGAACTGTCGTAGGCCCCGACTATCCCCTGTGGCTTAAATTAAACAGTGCCGATTACATGGAAGAGGGTGGCATGACCTTCGAAGAAAGCAAGGAAGTCATGTCTATGGCCGTATCTGCAGGAATTAATGCCATTGAAGTAAGTGGCGGAAATACGGCATCTTTACCGCGCCAAGGCCCGATTCGTGCTATTCGTCGCACGAAGGAACCCATGTATTTTGCTTCTTATGCCGCAGAAGCAGCTACCGTATTAAAAGGTAAGGCCGACGTCGGTGTTGTCGGCGGTTTCCGCAACGTAAGTGATATGGAAGCCTGTCTTGAGTCTACGGACATATCCTTTATCTCCTTAAGTCGACCTTTACTTCGCGAACCCGATTTACCTCGTCGTTGGAGAGCCGGCTCTCAAGATCCGGCTCTATGTATTTCCTGCTCTCGCTGTTTTAAAGCGGAAAACGTAGACTGTATCTTTAACGAAAAAGCGGCCGACAACTAAACCGATTTATTTCTGCCGATACTTTTCATATCGTAAGAGGAGGCTCGTCTTATGGCGGTTTTGTTGATTATTATTACATTGCTGTTAATGCTTATCGTAACAATACTCTCCATACCGCTGGCCTATACAGTTCGTCTATACATAACCTCGCCCTTTAAGGCGACAGCAACTGTGAACTGGTCAGGACGGGTCTTTTTGTTTTCCTTCCGTTATGTTCTCGGAAAAGCTCCGTTTCTGCGCTTGTATATAAAAAGGGTGCGACACCGCTCGCCCCTTGCTGAACCGGATATAAATCAAGATTCGGAACTACTGAAAAATGATGCTGAAGCGAGCGAAACGGATGCGGTAGAAAGGGCCGTTCAGGCAACTGCAAGGAACGAAGATGACAATGCCGGTGCGGCAAAAAAAGTCTCGCAAGTACATGTGCGCCTTCGTCCGCTTCTACTCAATCGAGAATTTGCCGTCCAAGTCCTGCTTTTGATCGGTCGCATCCTTCACCATTCCCGCTTGCGAACTTTCACTGCAAACGGTACTATAGGCATAGGCAGTCCTCACGAAACGGGAATCTTAGCCGGATGGCTTTATGCGACTATCCCGCAAAGTGTTCACGAACTGCGATTCAACTATTTGGAAAAAGAGTATAATGCTCGTCTTACCTCCGGTGGACGCATTATTCCGCTTATCCTGATTTTCTGC
>ERZ773005.215-NODE-215-length-53478-cov-7.285158_pt1 | contig 53478 bp, 41 predicted proteins | sample MGYA00580666_ERZ773005 | MGnify/ENA primary metagenome ERZ773005 (study PRJEB29015, sample SAMEA2737999) | human oral metagenome | biome: human oral; feature: human-associated habitat; material: dental | place: China | collected 2061 ...
CGGCCGCCGTGGCCGGCGTTGCCGATGAACCTGCCGCCGATGCTGCGACCGGTGCTGCCGGTGGATCTGCCGTCGCGGCTGATGCTGCCGACAGGCCTGATGGCGCTGGCAAGCGCGAAGCCGCCGACAACGATGGGGCCGATAAGCCCGCTGCCGAGGCTGCGGCCGATGCGGCCGCCGAGCCCGAAGCGGTTGCTGCCGATGCCAAGCTCACCGGCTGGCAGAAAATCGAAGGGAAATGGTATTACTACGATAAAAATGGGCACATGGTCACCGGCTGGTATAAGCCTGGCAACTACTGGTTCTATCTGGACCCGGAAAAGGGCTTCATGTATGCCGACGATGTGTTCAGCATAAAGGGCAGCCTCTATTACTTCGATACGCACGGGCATATGGTCACCGGCTGGCAGAAGATCTATGAGGACTGGTATTACTTCAACGACCAGGGACATATGCTCTTCGAATGGCAGAAGATCGGCGACCTCTGGTATTACCTCCATCCTGAAGGCGGCAGCATGGTCACCGGATACAAGAAGATCGGTGGGAAGATGTACCTCTTCGCTGATTCCGGGCGCATGCTGACCGGTTGGCAGAGGGTCAACGAGAAATTCCCCGATGCCGAACACGCGGACGTATTCTTCGAATCCAATGGCGCTGCATCGGGCATGATCAGGGCGATGGAGGATGGGAAGCTTCTGGTTTCCGACGAAAACCTCAAGACCTTGACCGGCTGGTCCGAAATCGGCGGCTCCTGGTTCTTCTCGGACAAGGAGGGCATCGCGCAGACCGGCTGGCTCAAGCGCGGCGGCAACTGGTATCACATGGCCGGCAACGGCCGCATGGACACGGGCTGGATCAAGGACGATGGCAGCTGGTACCATCTCGGCTCTTCCGGCCGCATGGACACCGGTTGGCTCGAGGACGACGACGATTGGTACCATCTTGCGTCGTCCGGCCGCATGGACACCGGCTGGGAGAAGATCAAGGGCGACTGGTACTACTTCAAGGGCTCCGGCCGCATGGTTACGGGCTGGCACAAGATCGATAGGACGTGGTACTTCTTCGCATCCAACGGCGTGTGGATCGGGTAGTCGAGAGGAATTCGGCAACTCGTGCGGCGATTGCGGATAATCGCTTGCGGAGAGGGATTTCCCCAAGATCGTGTTTCGACAACGGCCTCAGTAGTGCACCGGGGCCGTTCCTTTTTTCTCGGTTCGATATCGGTTCGATAGCGTCGTATGTTCCGATGGCGTTGCGCGTTCTGGCAGCGTTGCATATCCCGGCGCTGCATGCTCCGATAGCGCAGCGAGTTCTGACGACATTGCATATCCCGATAGCGCTGCAGTATGTTCTGACTCCGATAGCGCTGCACGTTCTGACGACATTGCGTGTTCCTATAGGCGAACGAACATGCCGTCTCCGCAGCAAGGATCCTGGAAGAAACCTTCGGTGAAAACCCGTACGGCCGACGGCAGCTTGATGGTGCAATGGGAGGTCCGGCTCGTCGTCACCGAATCAGATATCGAGCAATCCTAGGTCGCCGACATCGGCTTTCGATGCGTCGCGTGCGGTAAAAAGGGGTATCGGCCAACCCGACGCACCGTGTTGGCGACTGCATCAAGTGCCGTCGGGGGGGGGTATAGGCTTTTTTCACCGAGTGAATTCGACGCCGATGTCAAAAAATCGCTGCTTAGAGAATCCCGAGCATCATTTCTGTTGTATTCGCAACTAAACTGCCCTTAATCAAGCATCATTTCGTTGCAATAACAACTTATGTACCGAAAATATACCTCTATAGGGTATACTAAACGTCGATTTTTTGGCATCGAGGAAGGGTTTGACTTACATTCTTCGGCATTCGGCACACGACGGTCGTGTGCCGAATGCGCATCGAACGCATCGAACGCGGCAAACGCAGCCGTCCCTCCGTTCCGACCGCTTGGATCCTCGCTCGTCTTCGCGCTTCCTTTGCAAGCGGTATCATGCATTCGTTTTGCAGCATCGCATCGACGGCCTCGACGGATCAGCTTGTGCGCGCCCGATACCATCCGCCCCGCGTCTCGAATGCCGGACACGAAGGCGGATGGATACCATGGGCGATAACACGGCTTTCGATGCAGCCTTTCTTGACGGCATCGATTCTCGGATAGTCGAACGCATCTGCGCGACGCTTCAATGCGATCGGCGGAATATCGTCGATGTCGCGCCCGTGTCGGCGGGCCTTACCAACAAGTCGTTTCGCTTCTCGTGCGCAGGTGAGGCATACATTTATCGGCATCCCGGCGTCGGATCCGACGCGCTTATCAACCGCACATCGGAAGCGTACGCGCTCGGCATCGCGCGCAAGCTGGGGCTCGATTCGACGTTCGTGCACGAGGATCCGATCGAGGGCTGGAAGATCTCCCGCTTCATACCCGGATGCGTCGAATTCGACTATGGAGACGAGGCGCAGGTGGATGCCGCTATGGAACTCATTCGTCGCCTTCATCGAAGCGGCGAGACGTCGCCTTGGTCGTTGGACTTCCATGAAGAGGCGCTTCGTATCCTGGGCATGCTTGAGCAGGCGTCGTATCCGATACCTGACGGCTTCTCCGAGCTTCGCGCGACCATCGATGAGGTGGCCGACTTCCTTGCGCGCGAGAGAGGCGAGAAGGTTTTCTGCCACAACGATTTCTACGGCCCCAACATCCTCGTGAAGGACGGCCGTCTCCAGCTTATCGACTGGGAATATGCCGCCATGGGAGACTACGGCTGCGACCTGGGGAATTTCATCGCGCAAACCCCTGAGTACTCCCTCGATGACTGCACGAGGCTGTTCGATTCCTATTTCCAGAGGCCGGCGACGCCCGCCGAGGCCCGCCATTGCCTCGCGTGCGCGGCCGTCGTCGGGTTCTACTGGTACGTCTGGTCGATGTTCCAGGAGATGCAGGGGAATCCAATGGGCGAATGGCAGGATATTTGGCGCCGCGCGGCCCAACGGTTCGGCGCGCATGTCCTGCCGTCGTACCGATGCGATCCTGCGCTTCGTGCGAGGAGGATGTCGCGCAAGGAATTCGATCGCCTGGTCGCGCGCGCGGAGGCGGGGAAGGCGAGCGAGGACGAGCTTCAAGCGCTCGAACCGTATAGCGCGAAGAGGGCGGTCCTGCTCGCAGCCGGGTTCGGCAGCAGGCTCCTTCCCATCACCGCGACCACCCCCAAGCCGCTCGTGCGCGTCCACGGCGTCCGCATCATCGATCGGCTCATCGATGCCCTTCGCGCCGTCGGCATAGAGGAAATCTACGTGGTCAGGGGGTATCTGAAAGACGAATTCGACCAGCTGCTTCCGACGTATCCCATGCTGAGGTTCATCGACAATCCCCTCTACGATTCGACGAACAACATATCGTCCGCCGCAGCCGCCGCCGGCTGCTTCGAAAACGCCTACGTCTTCGAGTCGGATCTGTTGCTCGCGAACCCCAGGCTCGTCACGAAATACCAGTTCGAATCGAACTACCTGGCAATTCCCGTCCCGGCGACCGAGGACTGGTGCTTCGATGCCGATGAGAAGGGCTCCATCACGCGCATCGCGAAGGGGAGCGACAAGCCCTGCTGGCAGATGGTGGGGCTGTCGTTTTGGACGAAGGAGGACGGTGCGCGCCTCGCCGCGGACATTCCCGCGGTGTTCGCGCAGGGCGGGGATTGCGCGCAGATCTTCTGGGACGACGTCGCGCTCGTGCATCGTGCGGACGCCTATGACGTGCATGTGAGGGAATGCTCCTTCGACGATATCGTCGAGATAGACACGTTCGCCGAGCTCCAGGCCATAGATCCGGCCTATGCCGCCGAAGGGGATTAGGCCGCGTCGGGCGTCGATAGTGTCGAATGCCAGATGTTGACGCGCTGTGATGGTCGAAATGCCGTTCACTCGGTATCCTACGAGGAACCTATGGACAGAAGGAATCCTGGGAACCATACGGATTGCACATGACGACAGTGAAGGATTGCATGCATGGCAGGGCAGACTACAGCTCAAGGTAATTCGTTCGAACTATCGCGGAAGGTTGCGGCCGTATGCTGCGCAGCGGTTCTCGGCGCATCCCTCTACGCGGTGCCCGCCTTCGCCGATGAAGATGAGCTTCTTCTCGATGCCGCTTCGGCCTCGCAAGATGCAACCGCAGGGGCTTCAAGCGAAGCCTCCGCCCCGACGGCCGCCGATTCGCTCGGCAACTCCGACGCATCCGGACAGGGCGCGGCATCCGAGGCCGTGCCGGAAGCTCCCGTCCCCGAATCTCCCGCACCTGCCGTTCCTCCTGCAGGTGCGCTTACCCTCAGCGAATCCTCGCTGATGTTCGAAGACGTCCAGGATTCCGCGACGCTTGCCGCTGCGGGCGCCCAGGGTGCCGTTTCCTGGAAAAGCACCGATCCGCGCGTCGCGACCGTGTCGGACGGCGGCGTCGTCACGGCGGTCGGTGCGGGAACCTGCCGCATCATCGCGCGCGACGATGCGGGCGTCGAAGCATCCTGCGAGGTGAAGGCCAGTGCCTTCGACCGCAGCGATGCGTCCGGACGCCTGGCGTACCTGCATCCCGACGGATCGCGCGCCCAGGGCATGGTAAGCGTCCATGGGTCGCGGTATCTGTTCGACGCGAGCGGCTGGGCGCGTTCCGGCTGGCAGAAAAACGACGGCGTCTGGATGCACTTCGATCCGAAGACCTTCGCGGCCGTTACCGGCTGGAACCGTCTTACGTGGAACGACCGGGCGTCCTGGTACCTCTTCGATGCCGAAGGCCGCATGCTGACCGGATGGCAGAAGGACGACGGGAAGTGGTATCTGCTTTCCGACGGCGGGCGCATGCTCAAAGGCTGGCAGAAGGTCGGCGGTTCCTGGTATCACATGGCCGATGCCGGCGGTGCCATGGATACGGGCTGGATCAGGGACGACGATAGCTGGTATCTGCTTGCGGAATCCGGGCGCATGCTGACCGGATGGCAGAAGGACGACGGGAAATGGTATCTGCTTTCCGATTCCGGCCGCATGCTCAAGGGCTGGCAGAAGGACGAAGGTTCCTGGTACCACATGGCTTTCGACGGCGGCGCCATGGAGACCGGCTGGATCAAGAGCGGCGGATCGTGGTATCTGCTCGGCGAGTCGGGCCGCATGCGCACCGGATGGCAGAAGGTCGATGGCAGCTGGTACCACCTGGATGATTACGGCCGCATGGACACGGGGTGGCTCAAGCTTCATGGCACGTGGTACCTGCTTTCCAGCGGCGGACGCATGCTCACCGGCTGGCAGAAGGTCGGCGGAGAATGGTATTACCTGCATGATCAGGGCGACATGGCGTCCGACGAGTGGGTCGGCGACTACTATGTGCGTCCGAACGGGGAGTGGAGCGATTACGCGACCTCGTACAAGACGGGGTACCAGAATCCTTCGGGGTACTATCAGCTGAGCAGCAAGAACGTGTATTTCAACGGGTACGGCTCGAGCTTCGACTACGCGACGCCCTCGAGGATCGCCAAAAGCGCCACCCGCTCCGAGGCCATCGAGGCGTTCATCGATCGCGCGTACGATTATCGGGGCACCGACTACGTGTGGAACTGGTCGAAGCGGCCGGGCGAAGGCGTCGACTGCATAGGCCTCGTGTTCCAATGCGCATACGCCTGCGGCATGGATTTGGACGGCGGCACGAAGAACTTCGACGACTTCAATCCCTACACGCATTACATGACCGGCGCGAACGGATGGCATAGCCATGATGCCGATAATATGTGGAACTACGGTAAGGTCCAGCATCTTTCGCTATCGCAGCGCGAGCGCGGCGACGTGATCTACTGGCCCGGCCATGTGGCGATATACCTGGGCAACGACAAGATCATCGAAGCGTTCGGCGACGATGTGCACATTACGAGCCTCTGGTCCCATAGAAGCTCTCCGACGGGCGTCATGCGCTTCTTTGTGAAATAATGGCCGGGAAACCGGATGTTCGATAGGCGCATCGCAGGGGTGCGCCTATTTTTTCGGCTGCCCGTATGGCCGGTACGACGGAGGGATGGGGCATGGCGCTTCATACGAAGGACGACAAATTCGCGCATCTTCTTGCGATGTACTGTGAGTTCGATGACTGGGCCCGCGCCCACGACGTCAAGGTGTTCCTCGATTGGGGAACGCTGCTCGGCGCCGTGAGGCATCGCGGCTTCATTCCCTGGGATTTCGATCTCGATATCAGCGCGACGTGGGGAGACTACCAGCGTCTGTTGAAGGCGTGGGACGAAGACCCGCTGCCGAACCGCGCGATCGTCAACATCTACCGCAATCCTGGGTACCCGTCGCTTTTCTCGCGCCTGGTGGACACCACCACGACCGAGATTCGCCGGGCGTCTGCCTGGGACCTTGCGCCGTGCGGCATGTCCATCGATATCTTCCCCCTGGTTCCTTTGCCGAAGGATCCGAAGAAGCGCGAGCGTGCGAAGGATGCGATGCTCGTGTTCTACGAGCTGACGAACCACATGATGCTCAACAAGCGTTCGCGCAGGAAAAGCATGCGTCGGCTCCTTGCGAAGTCTTTGGTCAAACGCCGCATCTTCGGAGAGAAGCGGGTGCTCGAAGACCTGCACAGAATCGCATTCTCGACGCCCGAGGAAGAATGCACGGCCTATATGGAGCTCACAGGCGGCAGCGTCGATGCCTGCGTCATCGAGAAGGACGTCCTCGGCACGTACAAGGAGCTGCCCTTCGAGGGGCATATGTCCTACGTGCCCGAGAAATACATCGAATTCCTGCAGGCCGGCTACGGCGTGACCTGGCGCAATTACCCGAGCAACCGGTCGGGCGGCTACCATTACGTCGAAAACCTCGACATTCCCTACGACGTGTACGTGCACGACTACATGCAGTTCCTCGACAAGGAGAAGGTTCTCAAGAACTACCGGACCTTCAAAGCCAAGGAGCTTCAGGACGTGCTTATGCGCGCGCACGTATCCCCTGAATACTGCCGCACGTCCCTTCAGCCTGCGCGGCTGCGCGTCGAGGCGTTCGGATCTCCCTCGGAATATGCCGAAGGCGTGCCCGAAGACCTTGAAGCCGCCCTGACGGACTACGTGAATGCGCAGATCGCCTCGAAGCCGTGGTACTGGCGCGTCTGGGGCGGCCTGTCGGACGAATGGATCGCGCTCGCGTGCCGCATCTTCTTCGACCGCGGCATGTACAACAAGATCATGCATATCATCACGCAGAGGTCCTGGTCGCTCGACGAACCGTTGCCCGAAAGCATCCTCGAGGTCAAGAACAAGATAGAAGCCATCTTCCGCGTGTACAACGCCATCGATTACGACGATACGGACGAGGTCAGACGCCTTGTCGCGCAGGACGGCGCGGTTCTCGACGCGCTCGTGTCCACGCATGCGGATCTCTATCTGCGCTCGTGCGACGCCGAAGGCGAAGATGATTGGCGCGCGGTCGCCGAGGCGGCCGAAGCGGCGCTCGCCGCATTTCCCGGCGACGACGAGATCGAACGACGCCAGGCCGTCGCGTACGCGCGCATCGGCCGCACGGACGAGGCGTCCGCCATGCTCGAAGATATCATCGTCCGTTCGAACAACGGCATGACGGTCCTCGCCGCTAAGGATGACAGGAAGGAGCTCGGCCTTGACGAGCGCGATTGAGAAGCATCACCTGAAACTCCTGAAGGAATTCGACGCGTTCTGCGCTGAGCGGAACATCCCGTATGCGCTCGCGTTCCATTCCGCATGGGATGCGGAGAAGTTCGGCGGCTATCACGGGGGGATGTACGAAACCTCGGTCCATATGACCGAAGAGGCGTTTCGCAGGCTTCAGGAGGCGGCACTTCCCGAAGGCCGCGGCATCGTGGGCTTCTCGAAGCGCGGCCATGCGGCGAAGTATGCGGATATGAACGCCATCGCCATCAACTTCGTCGACGAGCCGGTGGAGAAGCTGCCCGTTCCCGGTATCGCCATCGCGATCCTGAACCGGTCTTCCGACGGTTCATGGACGGGATCGAAGCCCCGCAAGCGCAGAGGGTCGTTCGTCCTGCCCGGCACCATCTTCGACGAGCTTCGCCGCGTGAAGCTGGACGACGGCGAGTTCTGGGCGTTCGCCGATGCCGACGCGTACCTCACGGCCCTTGCGGGCGAAAGCTGGCGCACGGCGAAATGGCCGTACTTCACGCCGAAATCCGACATCTACCTCACGTTCGACACGGACACCGATCCGCATCGGTTCATGGCGTCCCCCGTCGTGCGCAGGATGCTACGGTGGCCGAACCGTGTGTTCCGCGCGAAGTATCGCGACTGGGTCCGCGAGAAGTACAACCCGTTCTACAAGAAGACCCTGCGCTATCCGCTCTACCTGACGAGGACCGAGAACCGCTTCGATCTGTGGGAAACCTATTATCCCCTCGAAGCCGACCTCATCGCCATGTCGAAGGACCCCGCGCGTGCCGAAGAGTTCGAGACCGTGCTCGAACCCCTGATCGAGCGCATGGTGTATTGGAATACGCAGAAGCTCGGCCTGTCCGTGGACGACGATCTGCTGGATCTGTGCATGCCCCTTCTCGAACGCTGTCTGGGCAAGGAAGGCGCCGAGAAGCTCGTCTCGCGCATTCCCGAGGCGTACCGCACCTCCCGCATCGAAGACGTCCTGCGCGAGCGCGGCGTGGGCCATCCGCTGCTCGAAACGGTATAATCCATACGTTCATCTGCCTGCATGGCGTTTAAGGAGCATGGAATGTCACGTACGTACAAGCGGATCCTCCTTCTGATGATGGGCGGGTCCGGCACGCGTTTCGGCGCGCCCGTTCCCAAGCAGTTCGTCGAGGTCGAGGGCAAGCCCACGTTCAGCTATCTGGTCGAGAAGTATGCGAGCATCGATTTCGCCGACCGCATGGTCATCGTCTGCAACGGAGACTGGGTCGACTATACGCGCGAATGGGTTGGAAACCTCGGGCTCGGCATCGATTGGGCCGTGGTCAACGGCGGCGCGAGCCGCTCCGAATCCGTCAAGAACGGCCTGACCGAGGCGGCGAAATCCGCGGTCGCGGGCGATATCGTCTTCATCCACGACGTCACGCACCCCTACGTCGACGAGGCGCATCTCGAGGAGCTGTCCGCCGCTGCGGCGGCCCACGGCGGCGCGACGATGGGCGAATGCCAATACGACACCGTCTACGGCATCGACCCCGAAACCCGCATGCTCGAGCGTGTCATCCCTCGCCAGACGGTGGTGACGGGCGCGAGCCCCGAGGCCTTCGAGTTCTCGCGCATCTGGGGCATTTACAGCACCCTTTCGGTCGATGAGCTGGAGAACTATACGTCGGCGGGCGCCCTTGCGCTGGCGTTCGACATACCGATCGAAGTCGTGCCGACCGACCTCATCAACCTGAAGATTACCTATCGAAACGATATGGAAGCCTTCAAGAAGCTCTTCCATAACTATTATTTCTAGGACAACGATTCCAATCGCGCGGTCATCGGGCCGCACGATTCTCATCGCAAGGGAGCGCCTATGAAAGCTGCGGTGCTGCACGGCACGCAAGAGGTCGTCTACGAAGACATCGAGCGCACGGAGCCGGCCGCCGGCGAAGTGGTCGTCAAGGTCCACTACACCGGCGTCTGCGGATCCGACGTGCCGCGCGTCCTTCAAGGGCGCGTGCATTTCTTCCCGCTCGTGCTCGGGCACGAATTCTCGGGCCGAATCGTCGCGGTGGGCGACGGCGTCTCCTCCGACCTGGTCGGACGTCGCGTCGCCGGCGTTCCGCTGCAGCCCTGCATGGAATGCGAGGATTGCCTGGAGGGCGACTATTCGCTCTGCGGCCATTACGGCTTCGTCGGCTCCCGCTCCCAGGGCAGCATGGCCGAATACGTCACGCTGCCCGAGAAGAACGTCGTGTTCCTCGGCGATGACGTGCCCGATCTGGACGGCGCGTTCTTCGAGCCCGCATCGGTCGCCATCCACGGCATCGAGCTCGCGCATTTCAAGGAAGGGGCCACGGCCGCGGTCGTGGGCTGCGGGACCATCGGCATCCTCTGCGCCCAGGCGCTTTCCGGCTACGGCGCGTCCAACGTGGTCGCCACCGTGCGTTCGGCCCCGAAGGCCGTCGCCGCCCGCGCCGCCGGCGTGACGAAGCTTGCCGACACGCTGGAGGAAGATTGGCTCGACCAGGTGCTCGCTCTGAACGACGGGCGCCGCTTCGACTACGTCTTCGATACCGCGGGCACGCCGGAAACCATCCTTGATTCGTTCGAGCTGGCCGCCAACAAGGCCCGCGTCATGTTCATCGGCACGCCGTCGCGCGACGTGGCCTTCACCGCGAAGCAGTGGGAGACGATCAACCGCAAGGAACTCACGGTCGGGGGCTCGTGGATGTCCTACAGCAAGCCGTGGCCGGGCGTCGAATGGGATATAGTCAACCGTTTCTTCAATCAAGGAATCATGAGGGTGGTTCCCGAGATGTTAGATACGGTTTACAATCTCTCCGACACATCGGATGCCTTCGAGCGTTACGCCAAGCGCGACGTCGAAGGCAAGATTCTCATCGACTCTTGGGAGGAACACTAGATGATTACGCTGCAGGAAATCGTGAAGAAGAACAAGGAAGGCCGTCGCGCCGGCATCTATTCGTGCTGCTCCGCCAACGAGGACGTCATTCGCGCCGCGCTCATCCGCGCACGCAAGACCGGGACGCCCGCCCTGATCGAATCCACATCCAACCAGGTGAACCAGCTCGGCGGCTACACGGGCATGACCCCGTTCGACTTCGCCGATTTCGTACGCCGTCTCGCCGAGGAGAACGCGGTGCCTTGGGAGCAGGTCATCGTCGGCGGCGACCATCTGGGCCCGCTGCCCTGGGTGGACTGCGAAGAGGAAGAAGCGCTCGTGAACGCCGAGGAGCTCGTGCGCGAGTGCGTGCTCGCCGGCTATAAGAAGATCCACCTGGACACCAGCATGCGCGTCGCATCCGACGACCCGGCGAAACCCTTCATGACCAAGACCTGCGCCGAGCGCGGCGCGCGCCTGTGCCGTGCGGCCGAAGACGCCTATGCCCAATACAAGGAATCGCACCCCGAGGCGCCTGAGCTCGTCTACGTCATCGGCAGCGAGGTTCCCGTGCCCGGCGGCGATTTCAACGCCGGCGAAATGGGCGTGACCACGGCGGACGACGCCTACAACACCATCCGCATCTATCGCGAGGAGTTCGAGCGCCTGGGCCTGGAAGAGGCCTTTGGGCGTGTCGTCGCCATCGTCGTCGAGATGGGCGTCGAATTCCACGAGTTCAGGATCGACGAGTACGATCGCACGCGCGCGGCCGACCTCGTCGCCGCGATGCGCAAGGAGCCCCTGTGCATCGAGGGCCATTCGAGCGATTACCAGACCACGACGAACCTGACTGCCATGTGCGAAGACGGCGTCGCCATCCTGAAGGTCGGCCCGGCGCTCACCTTCGCGCTGCGCGAGGCGCTCTTCGCCCTCGAGCAGATCGAGCGCGAGATCTACGCCGAGACGCCCGAGGTCTGGTCCGACTATCGCGAGGTACTCGAGCGCACGATGCTCGAGAACCCGAAGTCGTGGGCTCCGTACTACCAGGGAACCCCCAACGAGCAACGCATCGCGCGCGCCTACAGCTTCTACGACCGCTGCCGCTACTACTTCGCGCAGCCGGCCGTCGTCGCGGCCCGCGACGCGCTGGTGGAAAACCTGTCCGGCAACAAGATTCCGCATTGCATGCTGAGCCAGTACCTGCCCAACCAGTACTATCGCGTGCGCATCGGCGCTCTGAAGAACGAAGCCGCCGACATCATCTGGGATCACATCGGCGATGCCATCGACGGCTACCTGCGTGCGACCGATTACTGCGGCGTGGGCGAGCCTCTTTCGGCTCCGCTCTTCTAAGACGAGTGCTTCAAGGGGGAACGCACGCTATGGCGGACATCTCAACGCTCCGGACGTCTGAAGACATCGATTTCATCAAGCAGGCGTTCGGAGAGTCCTACTACGACATCAAGACCTACGAGGACCTGCGCGCGGCGCAGGTCCTTTCCGCCACGCGCGCGGCGAACGTCGAGCTTCTGGCGAAGTTCGACGCCTTCTGCCGCCTGCATGGCATCAAGTACTTCGCCTACGGCAGGACGCTGCGCGGCGTGGTGTCGTATGCCGACTTCCTGCCGGGCGATGCCGAGCTCGAGCTCGGCATCCTGCGCGCGGACTACGACCGGCTGGTCGGCGCCTGCCGCCGTCTGACCGACGAAGAGATCGAGGAGCTGGGCTGGCGCTTCGATAGGAAGTTTGCCAAGAAGCGCTATCGGGACATCGACGCCATCTCCCCGCGCGTGACCGCGCTCGAACCGACTCCGGTCCTCTACGATGGGAAGGTCGTGTTCGACGGGTCGTCCCTGCCGATGCAGGTGCGCGGATCGTTCGAACTGCCCGTTTTCGAAGAGGTGCCCGACGACTTCTTCACGCGCAAGAAGTTCTTCCGCCAGATGAAGAGGCGCAACACCATCATGAAGCGTGCCATGAACGCGCGCGAGCTCATGATCGACGACGAGGGCGTGACGCGCTTCCAGCACGGTGCGCGTCTGCGCTATCGGTTCCTGCCGCTTCGGTTCGCCTCATGGCTCATGCATCATCGCGCGCGCAAGTACGCGGGGCGGGGCATGAGCAACGTCACGCGCGTCGCGGGATGGCGCTCCGTCACGGTTCCCATCACCGATTTCGGCGAGATGCAGCGCCTTCCGTTCGCAGGCATCCAGATTTACTGTCCGATTCGTCCCGATATCTGGGCGAAGGAGCCGATTATCGAGACGACCCCCGAGCTGCGCCGCCTTCAGGAGGACGCGAAGGAGATCGTCGCCGAGATCGACCGCATCTGCCAGAAGCTCGGCATCCAGTACTTCGCATGCGGCGGCACGATGCTCGGCTACGTGCGTCACGGCGGTTTCATCCCGTGGGACGACGACATCGATATCGGCATGATGCGTGCCGACTACGAACGCTTCAAGGCCGAGGCGGGCGCGCTGCTCGACGGCGAGCGCTTCTTCCTGCAGACGCGCGAGACCGATCCGAACATCCCATACCTGTTCTCGAAGGTCAGGATGAACGGCACCACCTACATCACCGACTACAACAAGTTCCGCGATTTCCATAAGGGCATCTGCGTGGATGTGTTCCCGTTCGACTACATCCCGAACGATCCGTCCGAGCAGCGCGCGTTCCGCGGGCAGGTCAAGGCGGCGGCGCGGGCGCATAACCGCATCGTGAACCGCCAATATCCGAAGGCCCAGTCGGCAAGCGTCGGCGCGAAGAAGAACATCGACTGGCTCATCTCGCAGATCAACGGGCGCCTGCTGGCGCACCATTACTGGTCGTTGTCGCTGGATGAGACGCAGCGCCATTTCGACGAGGTGGCCGGGACCTACAACGACCAGGCGGCCGAAGAGGGTCTGCAGTACGTCGCCTGCTTCGTTCCGTCGTATACGATGGCGAAGGTGTCCGACCTGTATCCCGCGCAGCGCGTGAGCTTCGACGGGCTCGACATCATGCTGCCGAACAACCCCGAGGTCTTCCTGCGCATGCAGTACGGCAACTTCATGGTGCTGCCGTATCCGCATCAGCGTGCCGGCCATGACCTGCTGCTCTGGTCCGATGAAGAGGGCGTGGGCGGCGGCCGCGAGGCCGAAGAGCTCGCCGCCGAGGAAGCCGACGAATAGACGTCTACGGGCGCCTGCGGGGCGCTCGGTCGCGATGCGCCCCGTCTTCTTTGGATAGCATCCATGTCGAGACGGGTTCGATGGCGTATTCCCGCGCGCCCCATGCAGCGAAAACGGCCGCGGCGGCCACGACGAGGTAGGGAAGAAGCGCGCCTTCCATGTAGAGGGGCGTGAAGGAGTAGATCTGGTTCAGCGCGATATGCGTGAGGTAGAGTTCGAGCGAGAACCCGCCGACGAACGATAGGAACCGCATCGCCGCAGGCTTCTCGGGTACGCCCGGTTTGTCGAAGATCGCGAAGATGCCGCAGATCGCATAGCTGAGGGAAATGCCGCCGAGAGCCTGGAACAAGCGGTTCCAAGGAACAACGATGAGATCGGTGGGCTTGAGGGATACGAAGGTCACGGCCAGCGCCGCGACGATGATCCAGGTCCACCAGCTCAAGGTGCGGCGTTCGTAGACGTACTTTCCCGCGAAGCAGCCGAAGACGAACACGGGGATGCGTCCGATGGCGATTTCGATCATGTAGTAGAAATCGGGGACGTATGCCCACAGGGAGAGATCGACCGCGATGATGAGCGCTTCGAGGACGACGAGCCTGACCGCCGCGTTCCCGCGCGGCGATTCGAAGAGGAACGCATGGATGAGCGGATAGCATGCATACAGGGGGATGAGGAGCGAGACGAACCAGACGGAGGCGACGCCCGTGAACCAGAACTCCAGCGTCGTGGCCTTCAAGACGAAGTGCGCCATCGCCGTGCCCAGGTCGGGATCCTGCACGAGGCAGCGGATGATCCAGTACCCGTAGTCGATGACGACGAGGGGCACGATGAGGCGCACCGCCCTTTTCTTCATGAAGTCATGCAGCGTCGGTTTCTTCGCATACGAGAAGAAGAGGCACACGCCCGAAAGGAAGAGGAAGACGTCGACGCCGGCGTTGCCGAGCTCCATGATGTCCTTGAACCAGAGAAGCTGCTCGATGCCGAACGAGAAGTCGACGCTATCGATCGTCGCATGGTAGATGACGATCCAGAGTATCGCGAACCCGTACAGAGGCGCGCGATAGGTGCTCACGATATCGAGCCTGAAGGGCTTCAAGGGCGGATTCTCCTTGCGGCGTGATGGATGGGGAAGTTGCATGGATTATACGCCCACGGCTTACGTCGTACGACCGCATCGGCAGGCGGGCGCTTATTTCGATAGGTCGTCGTTTTCGTCCCAGCCCCAGTAGACCGCATGGGTCTGCCCATACCACCAGACCCAGGATCCTAGGTCGACCGTGCGAATATAGCCGACGTTGTCCATGACGCGCCCGTTGCCGATGTAGATGCCGATGTGTCCCCAGATGGATCCGGCCCAGGTGTGCGGATGGGAGGATGTGGCGACCTCCATGCCGACCTTGAGGTCGGCCGGATCCTTGGAATTGCAGAAGTCCCAGTACATGTTGCACGCATCGCCGGGATAGACGTACGACGTCCCCGTCGCGTCGCGATAGACCCGATCGACCCACTCCGAGCAGAGGTTGCCGCCGGGAGAAGGAACGGTGTAGCAGGACGCCACCATGTCTCTCTGCCGCTTGGTGAGCGTGCCGTCCTGCACGCCGTCGAGGGTGGGAAGGGCGCCGTTCGGCATGAGGCAGTACCAGACGCCGCCGGTCTTCACCCATCCCGTGTCCATACGGCCCGAATCGTGCAGGTGGTACCAGGTGCCGCTCAGTTTCGTCCAACCGGTGTCCATCCTGCCGGAGGCGCGCAGGTGGTACCAATATCCCTCGTCTTCGACCCAGCCCGTCTCCATGGCGCCGCCGGCATCGGCCAGGCGGAACCAGGAGCCGCCGTCTTTCTGCCAGCCCTTGAGCATGCGGCCGGATTCGGCGAGCAGGTACCATTTCCCGCCGTCTTTCTGCCAGCCGGTGCGCATACGGCCTTCGTCATCGAAAAGGTACCAGGACATCGTGCCGTTCCATGCAAGGCGCGCCCAGCCCGTATCGGCCGCGCCGGACGATGAGAGATGATGCCAGAAGCCTCCGTCTTTGATCCAACCGGTCCGCATGCGTCCGGATTCGCCCAGGCAGTACGATGCGCTTCCGACCTTCTGCCAGCCGGTGAGCATGCGGCCCTCATCGTCGAAGAGGTACCACGAGGGATCGTCGCCGTTGTAGGAGACGCGTCGCCATCCCTGCGCCGCGGCGCCCGTCTTGCTGTCGAACAGGTACCAGGCGCCTTCGTGGTCGATCCATCCGGTCCGAGGATCGCCGTTTCCGTCGAAGAAGAAGATCGCCTCTCCGACCTTCTGCAGCCCGACCGCCTTCGAACCGTCGGGGTTGAGGTAATGGGGTCGGTCGAGCTCGTCGTAGACGAGCTGCGATGCCGATACCGCGCATGTCGCGACCGCGCCCGTTTCGTCTGTCGCGGTGATAGCGCAGGTGCCGAACCCCGTCGCCGTCACGATGCCTTCGGGCGATACGGTCGCCACGGCATCCGATGAGCTTGTCCAGGTCACGGAGCCCGATGTACCGATCGCGGCAAGCCGGTGCGTTTCGCCTGCGTTCGCGAATGCGAGCTCTGCCGCATCGAGCGAGAAGCCTGCGGCTGCGCCGTCGTCCCCATTGCCCGCGACCGTCGATCCTTCTTCGCCGCGAACGACGGTGCCCGTGGCGGCTTCATCGACAGGATCGTCCGATTCCCGATCGGATGGCATCGAGGCCGCCGCGAAAGCATCGCCTTGATTCGCGTCTGCAGCCAAGGCGGCATCCGGATCCGCATCGGCGGCGAAGGCGGGGCGCGCAAGGAAGGCGGGGTGCGCGAGCGCAAGGAAAGACATGGCCAGAAGCGCAGCGATTGCGGCCGCGACAAGGGCGATTGCGGGGCGTGAGGCCTGTTTCGGGACGGATGGCACGGTCATGGCGGCCTTTCTTGAGGAGATGTTGCACTTTTTAGGCGAAAACAAGACCGAAGGGTCTCGTCTATACACGTTACGGCAGGTAGTCTCACATTATGCAGCAAACAAGGACGCGGTGCGAATCGCGGATGCTGCACGACGCGCAACGCCGACGGCATTTTCTCGGCATCCCTCCGTAAACGCAGCCTGCGCGTCGGGAAGGTTTGATATGAACGCTTTGACCAAGGCCCTCCTCACCCTGGCGTGCGCATGCTGCGTCGCGCTGTGCATCGGGGGAATGGCGCCGAAGCCCGCCTGCGCTCTTGAGCCCATGTCGTTGTCCGACGAGATGAAGTACTTCGCGAAGTACGAGAGCTCCCAGAATTACGCGCAGACCTTCAGCTCGGGCGACGACTACAACGCGATGGGCTACTACCAGTTCGATCGTCGGTACGGCCTGCGCGATTTCATGCAGACATGCTATGACGACCATCCGCATATCTTCAAGGCGCTGGGAAAGGCCTTGGAGTATTCGAGCGGGGATTTCAAGAACAAAGACGTCGTCTACACGGACGATGACGGCTACGTGCATTTCACATCGTTCGGCGTGACCCTCAACGCGGCGTGGAAGGCCGCGCACAAGAGCGATCCGGAGCTTTTCGCCGGCTATCAGGACGCCTGGGCATATCAGCAGTACTACCGGCCCGTGCAGAGGATCATGAAGTCGCGGTACGGGATCGATCTTTCCGAGCGTTCCGACTGCATCAAAGGCCTCTGCTGGGGCATGTGCAACCTCTTCGGCCAGACAGGCTGCCTGTATTTCTTCGACAAGGCGGGTCTGAGCGCCGGCATGTCCGATCGCCAGTTCGCACGCGCGGCCTGCAACGCGGTCGTCGACAATGTGGCGGCGCGGTACCCGTCTCAACCTCAGTATCATCAGGGCTGGCAGAACCGCTACAAGAAGGAGCTCGCCGACTGCCTCGGCTATCTGGGTCAGTGGATCCAAAAAGCCGGAGGGTGGACGTTCGTGGTGAAAGGCGAGCCGCTCACGAGCGAATGGGAAGAGATCGACGGCTCCTGGTACTACTTCGATAAGGACGGATACGCCGTCCAAGACACGTGGAAGAAGATCGGCGGCTCCTGGTATCTGTTCGACGACGGCTGCCATATGCTCACCGGCTGGCAGAAGCCGGAGCGGGCCTGGTATTACCTCGATTCGTCGGGCGCGATGGTGCAGGGCTGGCGGAAGATCCGCTACGACGGCACGATGAGCTGGTTCTATTTCCGCACCGGCAACTCCGGCGGACAGATGCTCACGGGTTGGCGGACGATTCCCTACGACGGATCGGATCGCGACTTCTACTTCACCGACGACGGCGTCATGCTCACCGGCTGGCAGAAGATCGGCGGTTCCTGGTACGCGTTTTCCGGCAGCGGCGTCGCGTATGCGGGTTGGGAGAAGCTCGACTACGGCGGAACTGCCTCATGGTTCCTCTTCGGCGACGACCATCGCATGCGCACCGGCTGGCAGGATGCGGACGGCGAGCGCTACTATCTGGCGGGAAGCGGCCGCATGCTCACCGGCTGGCAGAAGATCGACGGCTCATACTATCTGCTCGAAGGCAGCGGAGCGCTCGTGCGCGGCTGGTATTTCGGCGGCGTGAACACCTACTATCTCGGCGCGGACGGCGCGATGGCCACCGGCTGGCAGAGGATCGACGGATCCTGGTATCTGTTCGACGATGACGGGCATCGCCTGACCGGCTGGCAGAAACCGTACGTGAACTGGTATCGCTTCGACGATGACGGCAAGATGCTCACCGGGTGGCAGAAAATCGAGCACGACGGCTCGATGCGCTGGTTCTACTTCATGCCGGGCGACGAGGGCGGCCGCATGCTCACCGGCTGGCAGAAGATCGTCTACGACGGCAAGGAGCGCACGTTCTACTTCGACAAGAGCGGTGCGATGCTCACGGGCACTCAGGTCATCGACGGCGTCACCTACACCTTCGCGAGCAGCGGCGTGCTGCAGGAGCCCGATTCCGTGAACGCCGCGCCCCACGCATTGATGATGGACGTGCAGGACGATGCCGATGACGCATCGGGCGCGCAGGTCCGTGCGGCCGACGCGACGGAAGCGGCGGAGATGGAGGAGATAGGGGATGCGGCGGGCGACCAAGGCGTTTCCGCCGACCCCGATGCTGGGGCTGCGTCGGTCGGGTCTGCAGAATCGGATGGCAGCGCGGCTGTGCGCGACGAGGCGGCCGCGAGCCTATCGGATGCGCAGCCTGCGGCATAATCCCGGTCTTCGGCCCGGGTGGATGCACGGCGTATAATGGCACCTACGTTTTCCCGCCGATACAGAACGGACGCGCGCATGCTTGGTTCATACGAATTCGAGGCGCTCTACGCCATCTATGCGAAGGGCGCGCGCACGCAGCGCGCGGTGGCCGCGGCATCGGGGCTGTCGCTCGGCACGGCGAATGCCACGATCAAGGCGCTCAGAGCATTCGGCCTGGTCGATGATTCTCTTGCGCCGACCGATGCAGCTCTTGACGCGCTCGCGCCGTTCAAGGTCGACAACGCCGTCATCATGGCGGCGGGCCTGTCGTCGCGCTTCGCGCCCATCTCCTATGAAAAGCCCAAGGGCGTTCTGCGCGTGCGCGGAGAGGTGCTGATCGAACGTCAGATCCGCCAGCTGCGCGAGGCCGGCATCGACGACATCACCGTCGTCGTCGGCTATAAGAAAGAGGAATTCTTCTACCTTGAAGACCTGTTCGGCGTGCGCATCGTCATCAACCACGAATACGCCACGCGCAACAACAACTCGACGATCCGCTGCGTGCAGCACCTGCTCGGCAACACCTACATCTGCTCGTCGGACGACTATTTCACCGAAAACCCCTTCGAACCGTACGTCTTCCGCGCCTACTATTCGGCGACGTTCGCGAGCGGTCCGACCGAGGAGTGGTGCCTGGTCACCAAAGGCAAGGAGCGCTTGATCTCGGGCGTCGAGGTCGGCGGGCGCGATTCTTGGATCATGCTCGGCCATGTCTACTGGGATCGTGCGTTCTCCCAAGCCTTCGGGCGCATCCTCGATGCCGAGTACGACGATCCCGCATGCGCCCCGCGCCTCTGGGAAGAGATCTACGCGGCCCACATCGACGAGCTTCCCATGGTCATGCGTCCCTATGAAGATGGCGTGATCTGGGAATTCGACTCTCTTGCCGACTTGCAGGAATTCGACTCGGACTTCATAGACAATGTGGATTCGGCCATCATGGACCATGTGTGCCGCATGCTCGGCTGCGCACGATCGGACATCCACGGCATCGTGCCCCTCAAGCAGGGTCTGACGAACCTTTCGTTCGCCTTCGAGGTGAAGGGCCGGCGTTATGCGTACCGTCATCCCGGCGTCGGGTCGGATGCCTTCATACGCCGCAGTGCCGAGGTCGCGGCGGAATCCATCGCATATGATCTAGGCCTCGATCGATCGTTCATCTTCGAGGACGTGACCGACGGGTGGAAGCTCTCGCATTTCATCGCCGCACGCGAGCCGTTCGACGGAAGGAACGCCGCGCACGTGGATGCCGCCATGGCGGCGGCGCGCGCGCTGCATGCGTCGGGGGCGGTTGTCGAACGTTCTGCCGATCCGCTCAAGGACGCCGAGAGCTATCTCGAAGCCCTGTCCGCCGATCGGCGCATCTCGTTCAGGGATTTCCCCGAGATGCACGAACAGGCCCGCCGCCTCCATGCGTTCCTTGCGAGGACTGAGAGCGGCATCGTGCTGTCCCACGGCGATTTCTGCGCTGACAACCTGATTCTCGGCAATGAGGGACTGTGCGTCATCGATTGGGAGCGCGCCGGCATGACCTGGCCTGAAGTCGATCCGGCAACATTCGCCTGCTGCTGTGCCGATTATTCCTTCGACGATGCCATCGCCGCGTTCGAATCGTATGCGGGGCATGCGCCCGAGCCTCTTGCCCTTGCGCGCTACGTCGCCTGCCTGTCGCTCGTGAGCTTCGACCGCTTCGTGCGCGCCGTGTATCAGGACATGATGGGCAAGTCGGTCGATGAGCCCTTGCATTCCTGGTATAGATTCGCGAAGGCGTACGGACGACGCGCCGAGGAATTCATCGCCATTCTGGATGAGGCTTGAGACGCTCGCGACCTTCATGGCCGCACCTCCTTGATGGAATGGTATTCTGCGCACAAGGGTGTTTCTTTCTATTTCAGGTGGTTTTCATGAATGATCTTCGGACTCGTCACGCGGCGGCGTTTTCTCGCGTCGGCCGGTTCTGCCTGATGTCCGCCGCGCTTGCCGCAGCGGCTGCGGCTCTTGGTTCGACCTGCGTCTTCGGCTCTCCCGCATACGCCTATGCCGACGATGCGGCCCTTCCGGCCGGCGGCGCCCCTTCGTCTGCCCTCGCTGTCTCGCCTGACGGCGGCTCGGCGGACGCGGGTTCCGACGGCGTTTCGGGCACGGTGGACGGCTCGGCGGACGCTGCGGCGCCCGGCGTTGCCGAAGACGCTTCTTCGCCAACGGGCGATACCCCTGGCGTTGACGCATCTCCTGCGCCTGCGCCTTCCGAAACGCCTGCCGCCGATGCTTCCACGGCTCCTGCGCCTGGCGAGGGTTCCGGTTTTCCGGACATGGCCCCTGCGGCCCCGATGGGCGATCCGTCTACTCCCGGCTGGCATGATGTCGAGGGCGGACGCATCTATGTGATGCCTGACGGCACGAAGGCTTCCGGCAAGGCGGAAGTCGACGGCGAGATCCATTATTTCGATCCCGAGACGAATCTCGAACAGAAGGGCCTTATCGATATCGAGGGATCGACGTACTACTTCGACAACGAGACCGGCATCATGAGGACCGGCTGGGCGAAACCGAACGACCGTTGGTATTATTTCAACGCCGACGGATCGGCGAAGAGCGGCTGGTTCAAGGACGTCGAGGCCGATGGTGCGTGGTACTGCTTGGAATCGACCGGTCGCAGCCGCACCGGCTGGATCAAGGACGGCGGCGACTGGTATTACCTGCGTGAATCCGGCAGGATGGACACAGGCTGGTCGCATATCGATGGCGACTGGTACCACCTGCGCGCCTCCGGCAGGATGGACACGGGCTGGACGAAGGTGAAGGGCGACTGGTACCACCTGCGCGGTTCGGGACGCATGGACACGGGCTGGCTGAATGACGGCGGCGACTGGTATTACCTGCGGGGGTCCGGCCGGATGGATACCGGGTGGACCAAGGTTTCCGGCGATTGGTACCACCTGCGCGCCTCGGGCCGCATGGACACCGGTTGGATCAAGGTGAAGGGCTCCTGGTACCACCTACGCGGTTCGGGACGCATGGACACGGGCTGGTTGGAATACGACGGCGACTGGTATTACCTGTACGGATCGGGCCGCATGGCGACCGACGACACGGTAGACGGATACTACCTGTCCGGATCGGGCCGCTGGATCACCGATTCTGATCTCATCTACGCCAATTCGTTCTACAGCGATACGAACTACCTGATCATCGTCGACACCGATAGCAATTGGGTGACGATCTACAAGGGTGCGAAGGGTTTCCGCTACGAGGTTCGCAGCTTCCCCTGCTCCTCGGGCGCGTATTCGACCCCTACGGTGACGGGGACCTTCGAGGTGGGCGAGAAGGGCTACGTGTTCGGCCATGGCAATTACCGCTGCTATTACTATACGCAGTTCTACGGCGACTACCTCTTCCATTCCGTGCTGTATCGTCCGGGCGGCGGCATCCTGGACGGACGTCTGGGTTATCACATCTCGCACGGATGCGTGCGCCTGGATATCGACGATGCTGAATGGATCTACGACAACGTTCCTTCGGGATCGACGGTGCGCGTGGATTAGGATCGCCGGGTCCTGCCGATATGAAGCTTCGAGGGCGTCGTTCGCGTGGCGGATGGCGCCCTCTCGCATCGGTTCCCGTCGGTTTCAGCCTGAAGCCGTTGGTTTTGCATAAATCGTTCAAAAAAATCGTTACTTAAAAATATTTGAACACACGTCGCGTAGATGCGATACTTACGCACGAACGATTATCGGCACAGATGCCTATGCAGGGAGATGCATACATGCTTTCGGAAATCGAATTCAGGGTTGTGCGCGCCGCCGCCGTCGATGCGGTTGCGCCTGGGATTGCTCTTGGGCTTTCCGCCGCAGGCGATCCCATGGTCTTGGATGGCCGGACGCTCGATGCGCTCGTATCGCACGGGCTGATCGATGCGGCAGGCCATTGCACGCAGGCCGGCCTCGATGCGCTCGCGCCGTACAAGGTGGACAACGCCGTCATTCTGGCCGCAGGGCTTTCCACGCGATTCGCGCCCATTTCCTACAAGAAGCCGAAGGGCGTGCTCGAGGTTCATGGCGAGGTCCTGATCGAACGCCAGATCCGCCAGCTGCACGATGCCGGCATCGACGACGTGACCATCGTCGTCGGATACATGAAGGAGTATTTCTTCTATCTCGAGGATGAGTACGGCGTGCGCATCCTCGTCAATCCCGATTTCGCCGCCCGCAACAACCATGCGTCGCTCAATGTCGCCCGCGACCTGCTTGCGAACACGTACGTGTGCGTGTCCGACAACTACTTCTCCGAGAATCCCTTCCATGCATACGAGCGGCATGCATACTATGCCGCCCAACGCGCGACCGGCGCGACCGAGGAATGGTGCGCCTCGATCGACGACGATGGCCGCATCGTGGATGTCGCCGTAGGGGGGCGCGATGCATGGGTGATGGTCGGCCAGGCGTATTTCGATCGGGCATTCTCGGAGCGTTTCGCGCCCTTGATCGAGAAGGCGACCGCATGTCCCGACGACGCCGATGCGCTCTGGGAAGACGTTTTCGCCGCCCATCTGGACGAACTCGACATGCGTCTGGTGCCGTACGCGCCTGGGACCATCTTCGAATTCGACAGCATCGACGAGCTGCGCGCCTTCGACCCTCAGTTCATCACGAACGTCGATTCCGATGCCCTGGTCCATATCACGCATACGCTCGGCTGCGGCATTGAGGACGTATACGACTTCTACCCGTTGAGCGAGGGGCTCACCAACCTCTCGTGCCATTTCCGCGTGAAGGACGGTGCCGAAGGAGCCGGGGAATACGTCTACCGCAATCCAGGCGTGGGCACCGAGGACCTGATCGATCGCGCATCCGAGATGGAGGCGCAGATGCTGGCGCGCGATCTGGGCTTGGACGAGACGTTCGTCTATGAGGATCCGGATGCCGGCTGGAAGATCTCGCGCTTCATTCCGGATTGCCGTCCGCTCAACGCGCATGATCCCGTCGAGCTTTCGCGCGCGATGGCGTATGCGCGCGATCTGCATGCAGCGGACGGGCGTCTGGCCCGCTCGTTCGACTACTACGACGAAGGGTGCCGCTACATAGAGCTCATCCAGGCGAAACGTTGCATCGACATCCCTCGGTTCTGGGATATGGCCGATCGTGCGCGCAAGGTGCGCGCGTATGCGCGTGCGGACGGCGGCGAGCCATGCGTCACGCATAACGATTTCTTCGAGCTGAATTTCCTCGTCGGCGCCGACGATGCCTTGTATCTCATCGATTGGGAATACGCAGGCATGGGCGATTATGCGAACGACCTGGGCACCTTCACGGTCTGCTCGAAGCTTTCGCACGATGAGTTCGTCGCCGCGCTCGAGGCGTATTTCGGCCACGAGCCCACGCTCGCCGAGAAGCGCCACGTGGCGGCGTTCGTCGGCCTTGCGGGCTGGTGCTGGTCGGTATGGTCGATCTACAAGGAATTCGAAGGCGAGAACGTCGGCGAATGGAGCTACGTGTACCGGTCGTATGCTAAGGAATATCTGGCGCGCGCGCTGGAATGGTATGAAGGGGATGAAGCATGAGATACGGGCTTTTGAGCGGCTGCCTTTGGGGCCTCGATACGGTCATCTTGGGGATAGCCTTGGCGATGGCTCCCTATCTGGGAAGCCCCGAGACCGCGGTGCTCGCGTCTCTGGCCGGCGCCTTCCTGCACGATGCGTTCTGCGCCGTGTGGCTGTTCGCCTACATGGGCGGCAAGCGTCGCCTGAAGGACACGCTCGCCGCGCTGAAGACGAGAAGCGGCAAGGCCGTTGCGGCGGCAGCGCTTCTGGGCGGCCCTCTGGGCATGTCGGGATACGTCTTCGCCATCGGCAATATCGGCGCGGGGTACACGGCGATCATCTCGGCGTTCTATCCGGCGTTCGGGTCTCTCATGGCGGTGCTCTTCCTCAAGGAGAAGATGTCGCTCAAGCAGGTCGTGGCGCTTCTGGCCGCGCTTGCGGGCGTGTGCGTGATGGGATACGCCGCAGCCGGGTCCGATGCGATCGGCAATCCGATCATCGGCGTGGCGGGCGCGCTCGTGTGCCTGGTCGGCTGGGGTTCCGAGGCGGTCATCTGCGCCTGGGGCATGCGCGACGATGCGGTGGACAACGAGACCGCCCTTCACATCCGCGAGACCACCTCGGCGCTCGCCTACGGCCTGTTCGTGATCCCGGCCTTCGGTGCCTGGGGCTTCACGGCGAGCGTCGCGCCTTCGATGGGCACGCTCGTCATCGTGGGCGCCGCGCTTGCAGGCACGACATCGTATCTGTGCTACTACAAGGCCATCTCGACCATCGGGGCGGCGCGCGGCATGGCGGTCAACATCTCGTATTCCGCCTGGGCCGTCGTCTTCGGCGCAGTGATTCTCGGCGCGCAGGTCACGCTGCTGCAGGTTGTGTGCTGCGTCGTCATCGTCGTGGGAACGGTCCTTGCGGCGAGCGACTGGAACGAGCTGTTCGGACGCATGAAGAAGGACGCGCAGCTCGCGGAGTAGGGCGGTTCGGTTCAGATGGTTGCGTGGCCTAGAAGGTTTGGGATTGTGGACTTGCCCGTTCCATTCGGGGCGACGACGCCGATGACGTGTTGAGACGATTGCGTGGCTTAGAAGGTTCGGGACTGGATGATTCGGGACTGGATGGTTCTGGATTGGATGGTTCTGGATTGGATGGTTCGGACTTAGATGGTCCTGGCTTAGGTGGTTCGACCTGGCGCGCGGTTTTCGTCGAAGGGCGAGACCGCGCGTTTTCTATCGTCGCGCGCCAGCAGCTGTGGATCAACCCGGTCGACGCCAAGGCCCGCGGCATCACCCATGGTGAATGTGTCGGGCGGCATCTCGCACCATCTCTCACGCCTATGCGGTCCATGGATTGATAGCATTGGCGGTCATGGATTGGAAGCAGCCATGGATTGGAAGCATTAGCGATCATGGATTCGGAAACACTGATGAACATCCTATGCTGACGGCGGACATCCTTCATATGAGTTCGGCAGGATTTCAATAGGGATCGGCAGGGTCGCCATGGCAGCATGGACGCATGGCCATCATACTCTCTCATAGCTCTGCATTGGCGTTTTGGACAAACGTGCGCATCGGGCGCTCTCGTGCATTTTACGGAGGATGCAAGATCGTTCCTGCTTGCAGTTCGCCTCTGCCTTCTGCTCGAGCGACGCAAAAGGAACTCGCGCGCCTCGCGATGGTTTTCAAGCCTTCGGCCCTGGATGCGCTTGCGCTGCGTGACGACATGCATGTCCTTGTCAAGCAGGGACGACATAACGATAAAGTGCGGGGAATACGCGCGCATTCGACAACGCATGATTTCTCGTCTAGGGTATTTTTCCAGATCGCACCCGATGTATTCGCAGTCTCTCCGGCGCTCTGCTTCTGTCAGATGGGCGAGATGCTCGATCTTGTGGATATGATTCGGCTTGGAGACGAACTGTGCGGAAAATACGCCGTGCTACGGGATGAGATCGCCTTCTCTATCGAACCTTTGGTGAGACGCGCAACGCTCGCGCGTCGACTCCGCGAGCTTCCTTCTGCATACGGTAGGGCTCGCGCCGTGCAGGCAATGCGCTACGTCGTCGACGATTCGGCATCGCCCCGCGAAACCGTGCTCGAGATCATGCTTGCTCTGCCGCGTTGCAAGGGAGGGTTCGGATTTTCAACACCTGAGATGAACGGCATCATCAAGGTTGGACGGGGGCCCATGGATGGCGTTGGAGCTTTTCGGAGACGTGAAAACGGCGTTGCCGAGGTCAATGCAGGGGATGCGCGAGATAGGAGCTCCCTTTCCTGGAGGAGCACATGCGTCGATCCCGGATCGTTTCAAGAGGTCGCGAAAGAAACAGATTCCGGAATACTTCAGGAGAGGGCGAAGGGCTGCGTCAAGAATGCTCGAAGAAGCCAGCAGCCGAGCGGTTCGTTTTTGAAATGCGATTTGCTGTGGCGCGCGGCCGACGTCGCGGTTGAATACGACAGCGATTCGTTCCATGCGAACGCCGAGAGGATCGAACGCGATGCGCTGCGCAGGGATCTGCTCGAGCATATGGGCATCCATGTTCTCACGGTTACAAGAAGAAGGTTCGCATCTCTTCCCATGATGGAAGAGTTCGCGGACGAGCTGCGTAAAGCGCTGGGATTGCGCAGACGTCTCCTTACGCCGAAGCAGGAGCATATTCGCCATACCCTGCATGCTGCGCTGTTGAAGCCGGGCGGTTGGAACTGAGAACGAGATTGCGGATCGAAGAAGACGTTGGCGTCAAGGATTGCGGATCGAAGAAGATGTTGGCGTCAAGGCCGCAGCGAGGGCGATGAGGGCGCTCTTCCGACGTCTTGGATCTGGCTTCGTTGGATGAGGCATCTTCGGTTTCGATAGCGTCTTCGGCATGGTCGACAACGAGTCCTCCATCGGATCTTGGCATCGTTGAATAGGGCATTTTCGATGGAATCGATGGGAGGGCGGGGAGCGTGGTGAGGGGATAGGAGATGAGGAGGTGAAATGGGGTAGGAAACAAGAGAGTGAAACGGGGTAGGCGATGGAGCTGCACAGTCAAGCATTCATTATGGGAGCAGCAGCGTAAGAAGCGAGAGAGCGAAATAGGGTATGAGATGGAACGACGGCGTATCCTGCTTTCTGATGCGCGTTGCTCTTCATTGGAGACGGGAAGTGCAGTTAGAAAGAAGACGGACCAGGCCATTGGGGGTCGGAAGCTGCGCCGAGCGTCGCCGCGCACGAACACGAGAGAATGGATTCGTCGAGCGGGCAGGCTCATTGGACGGATGCATCTGTCGAGCGGGAACGGATACATCCGTTGGGCGGGCGGATTCGCAAGCGTTGGAAGTGAAATATGCCTCAAGTGTCAAAATATGGCCGCTTAGTGGGATTTTACAAGTCGTTTTGCGAGTCAGCCACGCGTATCGATTCAGCAACATGATGTTGATCTGGTGTTTTGATGCAAGAATGGCGTCCATGGAATTCGACTGCTGCCACTCGACCATCCCGGATACCCCCTAAGCTCAGATTTTTTGGCAGTTGAGTGCGAAAGAGGCGCGGATTTTCGTTAAGCTCTGATTTTTTGGCAAGTGGGTTTGCTACACTGCTGCTTCATTTACGGGATGTCAACGTCCGAGGTGGCTTGGCTGCTTTCGAGCGATGGCCGACGTGCGTCACCCGATATCGCGATCGGTGCCGGGCAGGATCGATGCTGAGCGGAGCTCTCGCAGCGAAGCTCTCGTGGTTCGATGCCGATGCATGGGCTACGGCATCTGTCTAGCTTGGACGACGTGCATCGGCTTTGGCTTCAGGCCTACGTGGCTCGGGCTGATCTGGCAGGTTTTCAGGTCTGTCAGGTTTCCCGATCTGGCGGGTTTCAGGTCAAGGCAGATGCTTGAGGCAGGTGCTCGCGGTTCGAGATTCACCTTGCATGTCCGAATTCCGAGATGCGTCTGTGTGACGGATTTCGACGATGGTTTAGGCTGCACGATCGGGCTCCGAGCGCTTCGACCTGCGATGGTGTCCCGAATTGCAAGAATTATGACCGGCGGTCGTTCATCGTACGCGATGGCGGACCGGCGAACGATAAGAAGGGAACGATCGTGGAAACACGTGAGAAATTCGGGTCGAGGCTCGGCTTCATCCTCATCAGCGCAGGCTGCGCCATCGGCTTGGGAAACGTCTGGCGGTTCCCCTCTATCACCGGCCAGTACGGCGGCGCAGCGTTCATCATCCTGTATCTGCTTTTCCTGGTGGCGTTCGTGCTTCCGATCCTCGTCATGGAATTCGCCGTCGGCCGCGCGAGCCAGAAGAGCATCGCACGCAGCTTCGACGCGCTCGAGCCGGCGGGAAGCCGATGGCACTTCTATAAATGGATCGGTTTCGCGGGCAACTACATCCTGATGATGTTCTACACGACGGTCGCAGGCTGGATGCTGTCGTACGTCTTCAAGTCGGCGGCGGGGTCGTTCCGAGGCGCCGATGCGGATGCGGTCGGCGGCGTGTTCGGCGCTATGCTCGCGAATCCGTTCGAGCAGATCTTCTGGATGATCGTCGTCGTTGTACTCGGTCTAGCCTGCACTTTCGCCGGCTTGCGCAAAGGCGTCGAGCGCATCACGAAGGTGATGATGGGCGCCCTGTTCGTGATGCTCGTCGCGCTCTGCATCCGTGCGGTCACGCTCGACGGCGCCGGCGCCGGCCTCGAGTTCTACCTCATGCCCGACTTCGGCAAGCTGTTCGCCGGCGGCGCAGCAGGGTTCGGCCAGGCCGTCTATGCGGCGATGGGTCAGGCGTTCTTCACGATGTCGGTCGGCATCGGCGCGATGACGGTTTTCGGCAGCTACATCGGCAAGGAACACGGCCTGACGGGCGAGGCCCTGCGCGTCGCCGGACTCGATACCGCGGTCGCCTTCATGGCCGGCCTCATCATCTTCCCGGCCTGCTTCGCGTTCGGCGTTCAGCCCGACAGCGGCCCCGGCCTCGTGTTCGTCACGCTGCCGAGCGTCTTCAACCAGATGTGGGGCGGCCAGGTCTGGGGCGCGCTCTTCTTCGTGTTCATGAGCTTCGCGGCCCTCTCGACCGTCATCGCCGTTTTCGAGAACCTGATGAGCTTCACGATGGATCAATGGGGCGTCTCTCGCCGCCGCGCCGTCGTCATCAACGGCATCGGCATCGCGGCCCTCTCGCTTCCGTGCGCGCTCGGCTTCAATGTCTGGTCCGGTCTCGAGGTTCCGGGTATCGGGAACATCCAGGCGGTCGAGGACTTCATCGTGTCCAACAACATCCTGCCGCTCGGATCGCTCGTGTTCCTGCTGTTCTGCGTATCGAAGAACGGCTGGGGTTGGGAAAACTTCCTTGCAGAAGCCGATGCCGGCGATGGGCCGCGCTTCCCGCGCTGGACGCGCACCTACATGCGCGTGGTGCTGCCTGCGCTCATCATCGTCGTGCTGATCATGGGATATGTGCCCATCGTCAGTTCGTGGCTGGGGCTCGCGTAAGAGCGAAAGCGCTATGCGCGCGAAATAGCCCAGGATTCGTCCGGCTGCTTGCAGCACCCTCGGTGTCCTGTGTCGAATCAGTGATGAAGCACTTTAGTGCGATAAAGCGTTGGCGCCGATCGTGCACAGTGCTATAGTGCTCTATCGTAATAAAGTACATGCAGGGCATGGGAACTTTGAGAACAGAATCCGAAACCGAAGATCGAAGCGGGGAGTCGATGCTGGAAGTCGATGTTGGGAATTGATGCCGGGAGTCAAGGTTTAAGCTGGGATAGAAGGACGGGACAAGGTGCAAGCCCGAACCCGGCGCAAGATCAAGATCGGGCTTGAATCGCATCGGCCAGCCTGGAATCAACTGAGGATCGAGCTGGAATCGATTCGATAATCCACAGTTCAAGAACAAACCAAGACCGGAATCGTCTCAGAGTGAGCTTATAACCACCTCACGACCAGCTAGAATCAATCCAGGATCTGACGCGAAGCCCAGGCTGCTTGTCGACGGTGCGGATTCGGGCATGCCCGAGCCTTTCGGCGCAGGGAAGGAGGGTGCGGCGATGGTTTCCTCTGAGAATCAAGCAATGACGTTGCCCGCAGTTCAGGCGATGGTTCCGTCAACAGATCAAGCAACGGATACGCCTACGGATCAAGCAACGGCCCCGTCAGCGGGCCGTGCAGCGGATGCGCCTACGGATCGTACGGCGGATCCACGCGCAGGCCGGGCGACGGCTTCCCGCGCGGGTAAGCCGGGATATCCGTTTTCGGATCGAGCACCAGGTTGCGCAAGGCCGATTCCCGAGACGTTTTCCTCCGATGACCTCGAATGGGACACGCGTGTCACGTTGGCGCTCGATGCTCTGTACCGCATGTCAGGCTACGAACGCTACCGTATGAACAAGTTCGAACCCTACGACCTCTACCTCGAACACAGAGGTTTTCTGCGCGATGATGCCGTGATCAGCTTCACCGACCCGCGCGGCAGGCTCATGGCGCTTAAGCCCGACGTCACGATGAGCATCGTGAACAACGCCTCGGTCGATGCGGCTGTCGAGCGGCTCTTCTATATCGAGAACGTTTTCAGGGTTCCTCCTGGCGGCAGCGAGTTCGCCGAGATCGCCCAGATGGGGCTCGAATGCCTGGGGTGCGATTCCGGTCGCGTGCAATCGGACGTGGACGCTGAGGTCGTGGCGCTCGCCTGCCGCACGCTCGACGTGTGCGGCGGCCGATCTCGTCTTGCGGTGAGCCATATGGGGCTCCTTTCCGCCCTTCTCGATGCCTGCCTGTTGGAAGATGAGTCGCGGGACCAGGCGCTTCGATGCATCCGTCTGAAGAACGCGGCGGGCCTTGCAGACGTCCTGCGCGGGGCCGGAGCGCCATCCGAATCCCAAGATGCCCTCCTCGGCGCGCTTGTCGTGTCGTCGCCTCTTTCGAGCGCCGTCGAATCCCTGAAGGCCCTTCCTCTCTCTCGCGTCGCGCTCGAAGCCGTCGAGGCGCTGGAAGCGCTTGTCAAGCGCCTGGTCGCCTCAGGGGAAGAGCCGTGCGCGATCGAGGCGGACCCGGATGCGGCGGGGAATACGGATGAGGTCGGGGAAGAGCCGTGCGCAACCGGGAAGGAATCAGGCGCGGCGAGGGAGGACCCGGATGCGGCGGGGAGGCTGGATGCGATCGAGGAGGACCCGGACGCGACGAGAAAGCCGGATACGGCGGGGGAGGAGCCGTGCGCTATGAGGAAGGAGCCTGACGCCTTTCCTGCCGCCGCGGGCGCTGCGGCAGGCGGTCGAGGGGTGTCGGAGGGAAAGCCTCCCGCTCCCTGTCTCGAAGCCGACCGGCTCTTCTTCGACCTGTCGCTCGTCGGTGAAGCCGGCTACTACACAGGCCTCGCTTTTCAAGGCTATATCGAGGGTCTGCCGCGTGCGGTGCTTGCCGGCGGGCGCTACGACGGCTTGATGGAAAAGGTCGGTCGTTCGCAAGGTGCGGCAGGATTCGCGCTCTATCTGGGAGAAATCGCCCCTGCATTCACAGGAGGCCGAGCATGAACGGGAGAGCGGGCGCGAACGGGCGGCCGTCTGCGGGCAGAAGCGCGAATATAAGCGGCAGGCGGGCACGAACAGGAGGCCGGACGTCGATGCCCGGCTGTCCGCGGATGGAGGATCGGATGCGAACAGGAGGCCGAGCATGATCAGCATCGCCCTACCGAAAGGTCGCCTCGGCCGTGCCGCGCTCGAACGCATGGGTGGGGCGGACGGCGCCTGCACGCTCGAAGGGCAGGGACGCCGGCTCGTGCTCGAGGACGAGGCGCGCAATGTTCGCTACTTCCTGGTGAAACCATCGGATACGGCTATCTACGTCGAACATGGCGTCGCGGATATCGGCATCGCCGGTCGCGACGTGCTCCTGGAAACCTGCCCCGACGTCTACGAACTGCACGACCTCGGCTTCGGGCGCTGCTCGATGGCGGTGGCCGCACCGATGGGCTGGCATGACGCCCGCAACGCTCCGCTGCGCATCGCAACCACCTATCCGACCTGCGCGCGCGAACACTTCGATCGAAAAGGGCGGCAGATCGAAACCATCACGCTGCACGGGAGCGTCGAGCTCGCGCCGCTCCTCGGGCTGTCGGACGTCATCGTCGATCTTGTCGAGACGGGCGCGACGCTCCGTGAGAACGGCCTCGAAACAGTCGAACGCATCTTCGAGTCATCCGCCCGCCTCATCGCGAATAAGAGCAGCTACCTGTTCAAGCGCGCGGAGATCGACGCCGTCATCCAAGGGATGCTTGAGACGCCCGCGTCTGCCGGCATCGACGCTTGATGAAGGGAAGGACCCTATGACCGAATCGACCGCGCGGCCCGGCGCATGCCGCTTCCTTGACGAGACGCTTGCGCGCACGCTCGCCCCCTATACGCCCGGCGAACAGCCCAAGGATGTCGCCGATTTGCTGAAGCTCAACACCAACGAAAACCCTTATCCACCATCTCCGCAGGTCGTGTCGGCGCTTGCGGCGCAGGATCCCGCCGATGCGCGTCTGTATCCCGATCCCGAGGCGACGTCGTTCAAACAGGCGCTTTCCGAGACGTTCGACCGCCCGGCTTCGTGGTTCTCCGTCGGCAACGGCTCCGACGAGCTTCTGGCCATGAGCTTTCTGGCCTTCGCCGGCCAAGGCATCGCGTTCCCTGACGTCACCTACGGCTTCTATCCGACGCTTGCGGGCCTGTTCGGACGGAAGGTCCGCATCGTCGCGCTGCATGAGGACTTCACCTGGTCGCCGGATGACTACCACGGCATTCGCGAGACAGTGGTCATTCCGAATCCGAACGCGCCGACGGGCATCGCCGCGCCGCTCGATGATGTGCGTGCGCTGCTCGCCCAGGATGCCGACCGTCTCGTGATCATGGATGAGGCCTACGTCGATTTCGGAGCGGCATCCGCCGTATCGCTGCTCGATGATTTCGACAACCTGCTCGTGCTGCGCACGATGTCGAAATCGCGTTCACTCGCCGGCGCTCGCATCGCATTCTCGCTTTCGAATCCCGAGATCGCGCGCGTGCTCGAAGCCGTGCGCTTCAGCTTCAACCCGTACAATCTCGATCGCGCGGCCCTCGTCGCCGGAGCGGCCGCCTGCAGGGACGCGGCGTATTTCGAACAGACGCGCGAGCGCGTGATGGCGACGCGCGAGCGCACGGCCTCCGCGTTGCGCGGCCTTGGCTGCACGGTGCTGCCGAGCGCCGCGAACTTCCTCTTCGTGCGTCCGCCTGCCGCCGTGTCGGCCCCACGCTACGTTTCCCAGCTGCGTGAACGCGGCATCATCGTACGATATTTCAATGCCCCGCGCACAAGCGGCCACGTGCGCGTGAGCATCGGCCTGCCGCAGGACATGGACCGGTTCATCGCGGCGAGCGCGGAGATCTTCGACCGAAAGGACGCCTGATGCGCACGGCAACGATCGAACGCGAAACCAAGGAAACCAAGGTGGCGCTGAGCATCGACCTCGATGGCGCCGGCACCGCGCACGTCGACACGGGCGTTCCCTTCCTCGATCACATGCTCGATCTCTTCGCATACCACGGCTGCTTCGATTTGGACGTTGCCTGCCAGGGCGACGTGGAGGTGGACGGGCATCACAGCACCGAGGACGTGGGCATCGCGCTCGGACGCGCCATCAGCGAGGCGCTCGGAGACCGTCGCGGCATCTTCCGTTACGGCGACATCGCGCTTCCTATGGACGAGGCCCTCGTGCTCGTCGCCGTCGACATCTGCGGCCGCGATTTCTGCGACTGCCGTCTCGACGTGCCGGCCGAGCGCCTCGGCACCTTCGAAACCGAGCTCGCCGACGAATTCATGGCGGCGTTCGCGCGCGAGCTGGGCGCATCGCTGCATGTGCGCAAACTGGCGGGACGTAACAGCCACCATATCATCGAGGCGGCGTTCAAAGGCCTCGGACGCGCCATGCGCGCGGCGGTTTCGATAGACGATGCACGCGACCAGGCCGTTCCTTCAACGAAGGGAACCATCCTATGAGCACGGCCGCCATCGTCGACTACGGGGTCGGGAATCTCTTCAGCCTCACGGGCGCTCTGCGGCGTCTGGGTGCGCCGACCGTCGTGACCTCGGATGCGGATGCGATTCGCGCGGCGGATGCGATCATCCTGCCGGGCGTCGGCGCATTCGGCGACGCGGCCGCTCGTCTGCGTGCATCGGGGCTTACGGACGTGCTCGATGAACGCATCGGCGCAGGAGTGCCGCTCATGGGCATCTGCCTGGGGATGCAGCTCCTTTTCGAGCGCAGTTTCGAATACGGCGAGCATGCCGGCCTGGGCTACCTGCCCGGATCGGTCGTGCCGCTGTCCGAGGCGTTCGCGCGCGACGGCATCGATCTCAAGGTGCCCCATATGGGTTGGAACGCGCTCGATCGCGTGCGCGACGACGTCCTGATCGCCGACGTGCCCGAAGGCGCATGCGTCTACTTCGTGCATTCCTACGTCGCCGACGCGCGCCCCGAGCACCTCGTCGCGACCGCCGGCTACGGCATCGACGTGCCGGCTATCGTGCGTGCAGGAAACGTGTGCGGCTGCCAGTTCCATCCCGAGAAGAGCGGGGACGTCGGGCTTTCGATCCTGGCCGCCTTCCTCGACGACGCGAAGGGAGGCCGCATCTGATGGACATCCTGCCTGCCATCGATCTGCGCGACGGCGGCGTCGTGCGTCTCGCCCAGGGCGATTATTCCCGGACGACGCGCTACGGTCTCGATCCTCTCGAGGTCGCCTGCGGCTTCGAGGAGGCCGGCGCGCGCTTCCTGCACGTGGTCGACCTCGACGGGGCGCTCGACGGCACGCTCGCGAATTTCGACGTGGTGCGTCGCATTGCGGAAGGCACCGGCCTCGTCGTCGAGGTGGGCGGCGGCATTCGCGATCTCGCGCGTATCGAGTCGTACCTGGACGCCGGCGTCGGGCGCGTCATCCTGGGCACCGCTGCCGTCAAGGATCCGGCGTTTCTGGATGCCGCCCTTGCGCGCTTCGGGGCCGAAGCGGTGGTCGTGGGCGTCGATCTGCGCGACGGCCGCGTCGCCGTGTCGGGCTGGACGGAAGATTCCGGACTTGACGGCATGGGCTTCTGCCGGAGTCTGGTCGCGCGCGGTGCGACGCGCGTCGTCTGCACCGACATCGCCTGCGATGGCATGCTTGCCGGCACGAACCGCGCGCTCTACGCCCGCCTGGCCGCGATCCCGGGACTTTCCGTCATCGCATCGGGCGGCGTGACCGACGAATCCGACATCGCCGCGCTGCGCGATGCCGGCGTCGAAGGCGCGATCGTGGGCAAAGCGCTCTACGAGGGCCGCATCGACCTCGCCCATGCGATCGCCGTCGCTTCGGGCGTCGCGGAAGGGGAACCTGTATGATCGGCAAGCGCATCATTCCCTGTCTCGACGTGCGTGACGGGCGCGTGGTGAAGGGCACGAACTTCGAAGGCGTGCGCGACGTGGCCGATCCCGTCGCCATGGCGCGGCGCTACAACGAATCATGCGCCGACGAGCTGGTTTTCTATGACATCACGGCTTCAAGCGACGGACGGGCGCTGTTCGCCGACGTGCTGTCCGCCGTGGCATCCGAGGTATTCATTCCCCTGACCGTCGGCGGAGGCATCCGCACGCTCGAGGACTTCGATCGCGTGCTCAAGGCCGGGGCGGATAAGGTCAGCGTGAACTCGGGAGCCATCGCCGATCCGTCGCTCATCGGACGGGCGGCGAAGCGCTACGGCGATCAGTGCGTCGTGCTGTCTATGGACGTCAAACGCGTGGACGGAACGTTTCGCCTGTTCGCGAACGGCGGACGCGTGGATACGGGCATCGATGCCCTCGCGTGGGCGCGCGCGGGCGTGGAGGCCGGCGCCGGCGAGGCGGTGCTCAACAGCATCGATGCCGACGGCGTGCGCGGCGGCTTCGATCTCGAGATGCTCAAAGCATTTGCCGAGGTCATGGATGTGCCCATCGTCGCATCGGGCGGCGCGGGGAAGAAAGAGGATTTCCTCGAGCTTTTCCGCGAGGTTCCGAGCGTCGATGCGGGGTTGGCGGCGAGCATCTTCCACTTCGGCGAGGTGGACATCGTCGATCTCAAACGCTTCCTGCACGACGGCGGCATTCCGATGCGACTGATATAGGAGGATGACATGAACCTGGACGATCTCACCTTCGACGCCGCGGGGCTGATTCCCGCGGTCGTGCAGGACTTCTTCACGCGCGATGTGCTGACGGTCGCGTACATGAATCGCGAGAGCCTGGCCATCACGTTGGCGGAAGGCCGCACCTGCTTCTGGTCGCGCAGCCGCCAAGAGCTGTGGCGCAAGGGCGAAACCAGCGGAAACGTGCAGTACGTTGTGTCCGTCCGCGCCGATTGCGACGGCGATGCGCTCGTGGTCGAGGTGGTGAAAGACGGTCCCGCCTGCCACTTGGGCACCGACAGCTGCTTCACGAAACAGCTGTTCAAAGACGAATCCGTTCAGCGTTTCACGCTCGACGCCCTCTATGCGCTTCTGTGCGAGCGCAACGAGCGGCGTCCCGAAGGATCGTATACCACGTATCTCTTCGCCGAGGGCACGGAGAAGATCCTCAAGAAGGTAGGCGAGGAAGCCACCGAGGTCATCATCGCCGCCATGAAGGGCGACGAGGGCGAGACGGTCTACGAGATCGCCGACCTGTGCTATCACGTGCTCGTGCTGATGGCGGCAAGCGGCATCGACCTGGACGAGGTTCGCGCCGAACTGGCGGACCGGCACGTGGTGGACCGCAAGGAGAAGCAGGTCGCGATGAGTTCGGCGCTCGTCTGAACGCAAACGGGGAAGACGGAAAGGAATACGGGCTTGAACTGGGCGTGGCTTGACAAGAACCTACATGCGCACACGACGTACAGCGACGGCGCGAACTCCATGGAAGAGATGGCCCGGCGTGCCGTCGACCTGGGATTCTCCGCATTCGGCTTCACCGACCATTCGCATACCTTCTTCGACGAGAGCTACTGCATGCCGCGCGAGCGCTACGAGGCGTATGCGGCCGAGGCGGCCGGGCTCAAGCGGCGCCTTGCGGATACGATCGACATCAGGTGCGGCGTGGAACAGGACTTCTATTCCGACGATTCGACGGATGCCTTCGAGTACGCCATCGGGTCGGTCCATTACGTGCGCGTGCCCGGCGCGAACCGCGGCACGGTGGTCACGATGGGCAATCCCCAGGGCGAGTACCTGCCGGTCGACGAGACGCCCGAGATCCTGGCGCTCGGATGCGCCACGTATTTCGACGGCGACTACTATGCGCTCGCCGAAGAGTTCTTCGCCACCGCCGCCCAGGTCGTCGAGAAGACGGGATGCAGCATCATCGGGCACTTCGATCTGGTCAAGCGATTCAATGCGTACGGCAGGCTTTTCGACGAATCCCATCCGCGCTACGTGCGCGCCTGGCAGGCGGCGGCCGATGCGCTCCTGGACACGGACGCCACCTTCGAAGTGAACGTCCGCGCCTTTCGCAAGGGGCAGACCGTAGAACCGTATCCGAGCCGTGCAATCAGGGACTACCTGACGCAGCGCGGCGCCGTGTTCATCCCCTCGAGCGATGCGCATGCCGTCGAAGACCTCGAGACCTGGGATTTCCTGCGCGATCTTGACGCGTAGCCCTTCGGCGTCCGATCGGTTTTCCGCACGTCGCGCCGCCGCGCGTCCGGCGCGCCCCGCTTTTTTCTCGCGTTCGAGGGTGCAGGCATGGTTAAATGGAGCGAATCGGGATGCGTGCGTGGAAGGAGAGACGCATATGAGCCAGAACCAGGGATACGGCGTCTTCGAGGACGACCGTCCGTCCAAGACGCCCTTCATCGTGCTTGCGGTATTGGCGCTGCTGGTCGTCGTCGGCCTTGCGGGGTTCGTCTACGCCGTCGGCGGTCCGGGGGCCCAGGAGCGTTCGATGGCCGACGGGGCTGCGCAGGCGGAATCTTCCGATCAGGATTCATCTGCGAACGGCGCGGCCCAGACGAACACGGCCGCCACGCCGACGACCGTTCCTCTTGAAGACGGCCGCATCGTCATGACGCTGCATGGCAGCAAGGACACCTACGTGAAGACGGGCGAGAGCTATATCGAGTCCGGCGTCCACGTCCTCGACGTGAAGGAGGGCGACCTGACCTCCAGCGTGACGACGTCGGGTTCGGTGGATACGTCCAAGCCGGGCGACTACACGGTCACCTACACGGTGCGCAACGCCGCCGGCATGGAAGACTCGATCGAGCGCACGGTGCATGTGACCGATGATATGGCATGGGATTCCGACGGCATTTCCGTGCTCATGTACCACTACGTCTACACCGACGACGATCAGCCCGACGAGGTCAATTCCAACTACATCAACCAGAAGACGCTTGAAGAGCAGCTTAAATGGCTGACGGACAACGGCTACTACTATCCGTCCTGGTTCGAGCTCCGCGCCTATATCGACGGCACGCATTCGCTGCCGGCGAAGAGCGTCGTACTCACCTTCGACGACGGCCAGTACGGATTCCTCGACTACGGCATTCCCCTGCTCGAGAAGTACAAGGTGCCGGCCACGGCGTTCCTCATCGGAGACAACGACAACACCGAAGAGATCATCCACGAGAAGGCGAGCCCCTACATCGATTTCCAAAACCATTCGTACGCCATGCATACGGGCGGATCGACGGCGATCGGGCACGGCGGGCGCATCTACGACCTGACCGCCGAGCAGATCACGGCCGACCTTCAGAAGCTCTCGGATATGCTGGGCACGAACGAGGCCTTCGCCTATCCGTACGGCGATGTGTCCGATGCGGCACCGGGTGCTGTGAAGGACGCGGGGCTGCTCTGCGCATTCACCACGGCTTATGATCAGGTCCATGTGGGCGACAACCCCTATACGCTGCCGCGCATCCGCATCTTCGGCGAGTCCCCGCTCGACAGCTTCGTCTATCAGGTGCAGACGGGCGCCTAAAGCCTCGAGCGCTTCCTCGGGCACCGTCGCGAGGGAGCGGTTCGCCAGTGGATTCGGCGATGCTGCCGGCCACGGTCGCCCCGAAAGAATCCGGCCTTCATCGAAAGGATCCCACATGCTTCCTTCCCTGCGTCGAAAGAACCAGAAGCTTTCGGATGAGGAGGTGCAGGCCGTCATCGCCCGCAACACGCACGGCGTGCTGGCGCTCGCGGGCGATGACGGGTATCCCTATGCGCTTCCCATCAGCTATGCATACGCGGACGGCGCATTCTATTTCCATAGCGCGCCGGCGGGACACAAGATCGATGCCATCGCGCGCTGCGGCAAGGCATCGCTTGCGATCGTCGACGCCGACGAAGTCGACGGACCCGGATACACGACGCACTTCCGCAGCGTGATCGCCTTCGGACGTATCCGCCTGATCACCGATGCGCGCGAGAAGATGGAGACGGCGATGATGCTCGGTGCGCGTTACAATCCCGGCGTCGACCAGGAGAAGGTGCTGACCGAGCAGATGGCGGCGAGCTTCGCGCACATGCATATGATCGCGCTCGACGTCGACGAGATGACCGGCAAGGAATCGAAGCATTTCGCCACGCAGCGCCGCATCGAGAAGAGCGAGGAACGCGCATAGCATCGAGCGTCTCGGCCCATGCCGGCAGGTTCTCGCTCTCGCTGGCCGTGCGGCAGGCCGTTGCGAAGGAGCCTGCAAGCCCGTGCGGCGCCGTCCTTGGACGACCGGACTGGGCGGCTGCGCTCAGCTGCTGTAATCGGTGTCTAAGGTCAGTTCGATCACGTACTCGGGGAAGGCGGCCTGGATCTCTTCGCGGATGGCTTCGGCGGCCGATGCGCGATGAGGCTCGTCGAAGGAAATGACGACGTCGAGGCTTATGGTGCGGGCATCATCGTCCAGATAGAATCCGTGCACCTCGAGGATGTGCTCGTGCGTCCAGACGATTTCGTTCACGCGCGAGCGGATAGATGAGACGCGGCTCGTATCGTCGACATTCGTGGAATAGATCCCGACCGCGTCGATGACGACGTTGCAGGTGCGATAGACGGTCGTGGTGATTTCGCGGGTCAGTGCGTCGATGCGACGGGCGGTCATGGTCTCGTCGACTTCGATGTGCACGCTTCCCATCTGGCGGTTCGGACCGTAGTCGTTCAACGTGAGATCGTAGGCCCCTCGCACGCCCTCCACGCCCTCGACCGTCTTCCTCACGCGATCGGCGAGGTCGGAATCCATGCGTTCCCCGAGTATCTTGTCGAGAGCTTCGCGCAGGATATCGATGCCGGCTTTGACGATGACCAGGGAGATGACGACGCCCAAATAGGCCTCGACGGCAATCCCGAACGCAAGGTTCACGCCCGCGGCGACAAGCGTGGTGGCCGAGATGGCGGCGTCCATGGTCGCGTCGGTGCCCGACGCCTTGAGCGAATTGGATTCAAGCGCCCGTCCGCGCGCCGTGGCATAGCGTCCCAGGGCGATCTTCGCAACGACGCCGAGCGCCACGATGACGAGCGCGATTTTGCCGTATGAGGCGGGCGAGGGGTCGATGATGCGGCTGACGGATTCGGAGAGGGAGGTCACGCCGGCCCAGAGCACGATGGCCGCGATGATGATCGTCGTAAGGTATTCGATGCGGCCGTGGCCGAAGGGGTGCGCGCGGTCGGGCTCCTTTTCCGACAGGCGCGTTCCGACGATGGTGATGATCGACGAGAGCGCGTCAGAGAGGTTGTTCACGGCGTCGAGGACGATCGCGATCGATCCCGTCATGGTGCCGATGGCGGCTTTCATGGCCGAAAGCAGCATGTTCCCGACAACGCCGACGATGGATGCGCGCACGATGAGCGCACCGCGCCTCTGGGCGCCTTCCGTAGCCGAGGCGTTTCCCTGTAGCGTCTGATCGGGTCTAGGCATCTTCCCACTTCCTTTTTCCTGCGGCATTGGAATGTGGCGCGGTTTCCTGCAATGCAGGAATTCCTGTCGAACCGGTGCTCTGCAATGCTGGCATTCTACAACGTCGCTTCTGCCGCGGATGCAGGCGCAGGCGCGATGCCGATGCTTCGCGGCATCAGCGCCGGCATTCCACGGACTTGGCGCCCTGCAATGCCGGCGAGGCGTAGGAATCGGCGGCGGCAGGCAGGTCTACCTCGGGGAGCTGCAGGTAGCGGACCGTGCGGCTGTCGAAGGAATGCACGTGCTGGACATGAGAGGCGCGCACGAGGCGTCCCTGTCGATAGGCAACCAGGCGGCGCTGAGGGATGGGCGTCCAGTCTCCGAGCGTGAGCGGCACGGTGCAGAACATCGCCGCGTCGTCGTTCTGGCTTGCATAGAGTGTGGTGTCGAGCGTGTTCGTGTGAATGAAAAGCGTCTGCCCGTCATCGAGGATGAGATTAAGCTTGTTGCCGTTCGACAGCTGGTCGAAGGCGCTGCCGAGCACTTCGAACTTCTCGTCGAAGGAAAGCTCGTGCCCACGCCGCCGCATGGCTTCGTCGATGACGTCCACGAGGAACATCAGCACGCATTCGCTATCGGTTTCGCCCACTTCCCATGAATCGTATCCTGCGAGCAGCGCGTCGTTGACGATCACGCCGTTATGGATCATCGTCCAGGCGGTTTCCGAGGAATCGGTCTGGACGAACGGATGGCAGTTGTCGTAGGCGCAGGTGCCGTGCGTGGCCTTTCGGATATGGGCGAGAATATGGGTGGATTCGATCGCCTCATCGAGGGTATGCCGCACGAGGGTCGAACGGTAGGCGGGTATGGGTTCCTTCACCATGCGGACCTCGTCGCCTTCGTGCCAGGCGACGCCCCAGCCGTGCGGGTTGTCCACGCTGTTGCCGAAGAATTCGGCGAGCGCGGCGGTCGCGGTCGTGGGATGAAGCGAGCTATAGGCGAAGAGCTGGCACATATCGGGATCCTTCAAGCGGTTTCGCCGGGTCGCGAAGGGTGCGGCGCAGCGCGTTATGTGGGGATATGGTAGGCGAGTGCGCGCGCGATCGTCCTGCATTCAGGAAATCTGCGTCGAAAACGCAGGTTGGAGGATTCGATATTCGAATAGGGAAGGGGTTCGGCGCCGATGGCGGATCGAAGGTCGGCGTCAAGAGGCCTGAGGGCGCGCCTCGTTGCCGAGCCCTATCCGTTGTCGATCCCTCGTTCGATCTTCTCCATGCCGCGGCGTCGCACGTTGGCGAAGATGGAGCCGGCGATATTGTGCCAGATGCTGAAGATGGCGCCCGGCAGCGTGGCGAGGGGATTGGCTGCGAAGTTGGCGGCGGCGAGGCTCACGGCCAGGCCGCTGTTCTGCATACCGACTTCGACGGCGAGCGCGGTGGTCTTGTCGTAGTCGAGTTTGAACAGGCGCGATATGCCGTAGCCTGCAGCCAGCCCGATGCCGTTGTGCAGCGCGACGACGGCCAGCACGAGCGCGCCGCTCTCGACGATCTTCGATCCGTTGTTGGCGGTGATGCCGGCCACGATAAGCGCGATGGCCAGCACGGATACGAGCGGCATGATGCCGCCGGCGCGCTCGATCGCCTCTCCGCCGACGGTCGAGACGAGGACGCCTGCGATCACAGGGAGAAGCACTACCTGCACGACCGATGCGAACATGGCCCAGAACGACACGTCGACCCACGCGCCGCCCAGGCAGAAGACGAGCGCCGGCGTGACGATCGGTGCGAGCAGGGTGGATGCGATCGTCATGCCGACCGACAGCGGCACGTTGCCGCGCGCGATGTAGGTGATGACGTTCGACGCCGTGCCGCCCGGGCAGCATCCGACGAGGATGACGCCGATCGCGATATCGGCCGGAAGGTCGAGCGCCCACGCCAGAAGCCATGCGGCAAGCGGCATGATCGTGTACTGCGCTATGACGCCGAGTACGATTTCCTTCGGATGCGTGAAGACGACCTTGAAATCCTGGGCCTTGATGGTCAGCCCCATGCCGAACATGATCACGCCCAGAAAGACGGTCGTGTACGACGTCGCCCATGAGAAGAGCGAGGGCATGAAGAATGCCCAGACCGAAAGCGCCACGATGATGACGGCGACGTAACGGGAGAGCGCGGTTCCGATGGCGTTGAGCGTTTTCACGAGAAATCCTGCAGGTCGAAGCTGAAGTTGTCGATCAGGCGGGTGCGGCCGATGCGCACGGCCATGGCTACGAGCGCGTCGCGGTCGAGCGCCTCGATCGGCTGCATCGTGAGCGCATCGACGACGGTTACGTATTCGACGTCGGCGAGCGGCTCTTCGGCAAGCACCGCCTTCATCGCGCTTTCGAGCTCGGTGGCTGCCATGCCGGCGTGCGCGATGCGCTGCCCCTCGAAGATCGAGCGCGAAAGCACCGTGGCCGCTGCGCGCTCCTTGGGCGAAAGGTAGACATTGCGCGAGGATTTCGCCAGGCCGTCGGTCTCGCGGACGATCGGGCAGCCGATGACTTCGACGTCGAAGTCCAGGTCGGCCGTCATCTTCTTCACGATGGCAAGCTGCTGGGCGTCCTTCTGCCCGAAGTAGGCGCGGTCGGGCAGGAAGATGTTGAAGAGCTTGGAAACGACGGTGCACACGCCGCGGAAATGGATCGGGCGTGCGGCCCCATCCATGGTTTCGGACAGCAGATCGATGCTCACGAACGCGTGCGGGTCATGGTACATGGCCTCGGGTTCGGGATGGAATACGAGGTCGGCGCCGATGGTTTCGCAGAGCGCGACGTCTCGGTCGAAATCGCGGGGATAGGAGGCCAGATCCTCGTTCGGGGCGAATTGCGTCGGATTCAGGAACACCGACACGGCCACGCGGTCGTTTTCTCGGCGCGCGCGTTCGATCAGGCTCGCGTGTCCCTCGTGCAGGTATCCCATCGTGGGAACGAGGCCGACCGTCTTGCCCGCGCGCTTCCACGCTCGGGCGATCGCCTTGGCGTCTTCGACGGTACGTGCGATCTGCATGACGAATCCTTCTTTCGATTGCGCGGACGAAAGGCCTCGCGCGTCGTCTCGGGCGTATCGCACGATGATACCGTGCCTTGCGCCGTTTCGCCACGACGCCTTCATGCGCCGTGGCCAACGTGCGAATATTCCTGACCGGCGTTTACGTCTATGCGATTCGCCCTCTTCTCGTGGATAGGTTTCCGCATGACGGCTTCGTGACGTTTCGTCGGCAAGGTGTGGGGATTGTCTGCGCGCGTCGCCGAGAGGAGTACATTCGTATTCCAAGCCTTTTGGCTTTCAAACTATTCGCCGCAACGGACAGGAAGGCCTGTTTCGCAATGCGGCACCGATCGGGGGCGCGCCCGCGCATGAGGCTTTCCATGCGTCAGCCATGAGGGAATGCGCCTATGTGGGGATGGAATTTGAGCGCTGCGGGGAATCGCCTTCATCTAGGCATCGATATCGGCTCCACGACGACCAAGTACGCGGTCCTGGATGCCTCCACGCACGACGTGATGCATCTCGAATACCGTCGTCATGGCGCCCATCAGGCGGCATCGGTCGTGCGTGCGCTTGAAGAGGTCGAAGGGCTCTATCCGGGCTCGTCGGTCGAGGTCGCCGTCTGCGGTTCGGGCGGCGCGGCGGTGGCGGCCGCGCTCGACGTGCCCTTCGTGCAGGAGGTCGTGGCGAACGCGATCGCGATCAGGGACATGCATCCTCAGGTCAGGTGCGCCATCGAGCTCGGCGGCCAAGACGCCAAGATGATCTTCTTCCATAAGGACGAGGCGACCGGCGCGTTCGATGTGTCGGACATGCGCATGAACGGCAGCTGCGCCGGCGGCACCGGGGCTTTCGTCGATGAGATCGCCGCAGTGCTCGAGGTTCCGGTCGAAGGCTTCGACGCGCTGGCCCGCGAGGGCGCCACGGTCTACGATATCTCCGGGCGTTGCGGCGTGTACGCGAAGACCGACATCCAGCCGCTGCTCAATCAGGGCGTTCCGCGTGCGGACCTGGCGCTGTCCTCGATGCATGCCATCGCGAAGCAGACGATCGGCGGCCTCGCGCAGGGTCTCGACATCACGGCTCCGGTCATCTTCGAGGGCGGTCCGCTCACGTTCAATCCGACGCTCGTGCGCGTGTTCGCCGAACGCCTGGGCCTTGAGGGCGACGATGTCGTCGTGCCCGAGCGACCCGAGATGATGGTGGCCATCGGGGCGGCCCTCTCATGCTCGGGGCTTTTCGCTGGCGCGTCCGAACCGCTTGACATCGATCGGGCCAAAGACGTGCTGACGCGCATGGGGCGCGGCGCATCGGCGGCGTCGGGCCCGAAGTTCTTCGAGACGCGCGAGGAGCGCGACGCCTTCGATGCGCGGCATCGCCTTCCCGAAATCGTGCGTGCAAGCGATATGCCGGACAACGTCGGGCGCACGGTGTGCGCCTATCTGGGCATCGATTCGGGATCCACCACCACGAAATTCGCGCTCATCGATGAGCGCGAGCGCTTGATTGATGAATTCTATGCATCCAATCAGGGCGAGCCGCTCGGCGTCTGCACCGATGCGCTCATGGCGCTGCGCGACCGGTATGCCAAGGCGGGCGTCGGGCTCGATATCATCGCCTGCGGCACGACGGGGTATGGCGAGGCGCTGTTCCAGCATGCCTACCATGCCGACTGCCACGCGGTCGAAACCGTCGCGCACGCGACCGCGGCCTGCGCCATCGAGCCTAATGCGAGCTTCATCCTGGACATCGGCGGGCAGGACATGAAGGCCATCTGGCTCGACCGCGGCGTCGTGTCCAATATCACGGTCAACGAGGCCTGCTCGTCGGGATGCGGATCGTTCCTCGAGAACTTCGCGTCGTCTCTGCGCATAGGCGCGCCCGATATCGCCGCCGCCGCGTTCCGGGCCGATTTCCCCGCCCAGCTCGGCAGCCGTTGCACGGTGTTCATGAACTCGAGCATCGTGAGCGAGCAGAAATCGGGCCACGGCCCCGACGACATCATGGCGGGCCTGTGCCGTTCCATAATCGAGAACGTGTTCACCAAGGTCATCCGTGTGTCCAATCTCTCAAGCCTGGGAAACCGCATCGTCGTGCAGGGCGGCACCTTCAGAAACGATGCGGTGCTGCGGGCGCTCGAGCAGTATCTGGGCCTCGAGGTCACGCGCGCTCCGTATCCCGGCCTTATGGGCGCCATCGGCGTTGCGCTCCTGACCAAGCGCAAGGCTGAAGCCGCGCGCGCCGCCGGTTCGTTCGAGAGCTCCTTCATAGGCCTGGAAGCGCTTCCCGGTTTTTCATGGACCGAAGAGACCGGGCTTTCCTGCTCGTTCTGCGCGAACCATTGCAGCCGTACGCGCGTCACGTTCTCGGACGGATCGACGTTCGTGACGGGCAACCGCTGCGAGCGCGGCGAGGTCGTCGGCGATCCGAAGGATGCCGGGGTGCGTGCGCAGGTGGCGGCCATCCGCGCCAAGACGGCGGCGGTGCCGAACCTCTTCGAGGTGCGCAAGGACCTGCTGTTCAAGGATTACGATGCGGGGAAGGCGCCTGAGCGCGGCGTCGTGATCGGCCTGCCGCGCGTGCTGGGCTTCTGGGATCGCATGCCCTTCTGGCGCACGCTTCTGCGGGCGCTCGGCTTCACGGTGAAGATGTCGCGCCTTTCGACGCGCGCGATGTACGAGGAAGGGCTTCCGGCCGTCGCGTCCGATACCGTGTGTTTCCCCGCGAAGCTCGTGCACGGGCATATCCGCGATCTTGAGCGTCAGGGCGTCGATCGCATCTTCTTCCCGATCGTGACCACTGTTCCGACGGAGAACACCGAGAAGACGAGCGAATCCATGTGCGCGGTGGTCAAGGGGTATCCGATGGTCATCGCCAATTCGGACGACCCGACGCGTCGGTCGGGCATTCCCTTCGACGATCCTCTGTTCCACTGGTATAGCCTTGCCGATCGCGACCGCCAGCTCACACGTTACTTCGCCGATGTTTTCAACATCGGTGCGGACGAGGTCGCGCGCGCGATCGGCCGCGCCGACGCGGCCCAGGCGAGCTTCCGCGCCGAACTGCTCGGGCGCGGGGCGGAGGTCATCGACTCGACCGCCGTGTGGATGTCGGGGTAGAGGCCGGCGGCGACGGCCGAGCAGATGGCCGTGCCGAGGGTCCCCGATTCGGCCGCGTCGACGACGTCCACGGGCGCGCCGATGGCGTCGGCGAACATCTGAGTCCAGATCTTCGAGTTCGCCGCCCCGCCGGTGAAGCGGACATGGCCCTTCAGGGTCGTGTACTCGCGGAGCTTCGCGATGTGGTACATGTGCGAGAAGATGACGCCTTCGTACACGGCCCGGACGATGTGTCGGATGTCGTGGAAGGCCGTCAAGCCGACGAACTCAGCTCGACCGTCGGGGATGACCGACGTGCCGTTGACGTAGGGCACGAAGAACGGGTCGTCTTCGCCGGGCGTGAAGTCGAGGATCATCCTCTCGCAGATCTCGAAGACTTCCCCGTCGTTCAGCTCCTCGTGCCCGAAGCGCTCGAGGGTCTGGCGGATGACCTGGCGGACGAACCAGTCGAGGTTGCTCACCCCGTTCGGGCTGGCCTCGAGGATGAGCCACGAGTCGGGGACGGCGTAGGCCATCGTGAGGAACACGTCCTCGGAGGTGTCGAGTTCGCGGGAGATGACTTCGTTGATCGACCACGTGCCGGTGATGACGCACAGCTCGTTCTCGGTTACGAGCCCGGCGGCCAGTGCGCCGGCCGCGACGTCCATCACTCCGCCGGCCACCGGGGTCCCCTCGACCAGTCCGGTGAGTTCGGCCGCCTCCTTCGTCACGTAGCCCGCGATGTCGGCCGGGCCGCACAGCTCCGGGATCTTCCCCATCCACCTGGTCAGCCCCAGGAAGTCGAAGACGTCGGGGTCGAGTCGCAGGGAGCGGACGTCGAGGAAGCCGATGGCCGAGCAGTCGGTCGTCTCGATCGCCGCCTTCCCCGTCAAGCGGAAGCGGATGAAGTCCTTCGCGCACAGGACGTAGTCGGTTCGCTCCCACACGTCGGGCTCGTTCGCGTCCAGCCACGCCAGCAGGGCGGGCGGCTGGCCGGCCCAGATCTCGGATCCGGTCTTGGCCCTCATCCGGGTGCGGAACTGCGGGTCGGCCATCCATTCGTCCACGATGGACTGGGCCCGCCCGTCCGTCGAGATGATCCCCGGCCGCACGCCGCGCCCCTGTCCGTCGACGAGGTAGAGGCCGTTGCCGTGGCCGGTCACCGCGAGGGCGGCGATCTCCGCGGGGTCGATGCCGGAGGCCTCCAGGCAGCGGCGGATCGCCCGGACGTTGGCCTGCCAGAACTCTTCGATGTCGCGTTCGGAGAACAGGGGCTTGGGGGTCAGGGTGTCCAGGTGCGCCTGATCGAGGGCGATGATCGAACCGTCCGCGTCGTAGATCGCGGCCTTGGTGAATGTGCCGCCGTTATCTATGCCGAGGACATAGCGGGGTGCCATGAAGACTCCTTCGTCTTGTTATCATTTGCGTGATTTAATTATGAATTGCGTGAATTTCGTGGAGCAAGCGGATGTGTGCGTGATTTCCGGTCTACTTCCACAAAGCTGTGCTGCTTGCGGTGATCGCTCGATAGCCGCGAGCGAAGAGGGCGTCGGCGTCGTCGGCGCTGGCGATCATCCCCCCGGCCATGAGGGTTGCTGCGCTGTGCCACCGGGCGAACAGTGTGCTGAATCGCGAAGCCAGCACGCCCGGGAGCACCTCGATGCCGTCGGGGTGGGATTCGGCGAGGATCTCCAGGCTCCGCTCCAATGAGCGCGAATCCATGAGGAAAACCCGTTGGACCGCCCACAGCCCGCATTTCTGTGCGGCCGAGACCACTTGGGAGCTCTGCGAGAACACGCCGTCGAGCCGGTACATATTCTTCAAGAGCTTGATCCCCTCGCGATCCGGCCTGAAGCCGCCGAGCAGATCCGCATGTACGACCACTCGCTTGTCCGCCTCGCGAAGACGGCAGGCGAGCGCCTCCAGGTTGCCTATGTGCACATTGGACAGGAGCACGAGGGGGCAGGGGCTGGCGATTGCCGCCTCCACGTCCTGGAGGCGGCGAATCGAAGGGATGACGGAGTTCTCGGGGATACGGATCATTGATCGATGTCGGAGTAGATGCCCATGGCCTGGGCTCCGGTCGCGTTCTCGTGAACGAGGGCGCTCAGTGCGGAGACCACGGCCAGGGGCTTGGGATCCTGGGTGATGTTGCGGCCCACTGCGACTCCCGAGGCGCCGCGGGCGATCGCGTCGGCGACGAAGGCGAAGTAGGTCTCGTGGTCCGACTTCGGGCCGCCGAGGACCAGCACGGGCACCGTGCAGTTCTCGGCGATGAGCCGGTCGTCCTCCGTTCCCGAGTAGCGGGTCTTGATGACGTCGGCGCCGAGCTCCTCCGAAAACCGGGCGGCGGTGGCGATCGTGCGGGGGTCGTTCGACTCCGGCGTGGTGACCGGATACCCGTAGGGCAGGGCCTCGCAGATGAGCGGCATGCCCCATTCGTCGCCCTCGCTGGCCAGGCGGGCGGCGAACTCGTTCGTGGTCCGTTCGTTGAGCGCGCCGGGGAAGTTCATCATCACGACGCCGTCGGCCCCGACGCGCAGCGCGTCCTCGATGCCGAAGACCGGCATGTTGTCGGGCACGCTCGGATCGAACACGGCCGTGCTCGCGTCCACTCGCAGGCACATGCCCACGTCGGAGAAGCACTCGGCGAAGTTCTTGGCCTGTCCGTAGGTGACGAGGACGTTGTCCAGGCCGTGCTCGGCCATGGCGGGAACGGTCCGCGCGGCGTGGTCGACGCCCGCCGTCTTCGCGCTGAAGCCGAAACCGTCGAGGGCCAGCGTGACCGATCGGCCGTCGGCGGCGAAGATCTTGCTCATGCGTCGAGTTTTCGACATTGAATCCTCCTTGATATGTCGGCAAAATCCTCGATATACAGAAATAAAAGGCCCGGGTGAACGCGTCACCGGCGAGCCTTCATGTCTATCTCGGGTTGATATTTTGTTATGCGTGGACCATACCACATCGCACCGGGGCAGTGGCAACATCGCCAACCACGCCCGGGCTGGCGCGAATCGCTCGACGGAGCCCGGCTCGCCTCGACCGTACATGCACAGTCGACGACAACTGTGATCTCGGAAATCAGCACAGCGGGATCGGCCCGGCAATGGGGCGCCTATCCCGGGGCCGAGATAACCATGCCGAGTGCCCCGTGGCCGAAGGGCGGCGAAAGGTAGTCTCTGGGCATGGACAGACGTACGCCACCTGAGGGTCGATGGCTCGCCATGGTCAAACTCGGCCCGAAATCCCAGATTGTCATCCCCAAGGAAGTCCGTGACCTTTTCAACCTTGCGCCCGGAGACTCGCTGTTGTTGCTCGCCGACCGCGACCGAGGCATCGCCCTGGTGGACCCCGAAGAACATTCCGATGTCATCGACAGCGTGATGGGAGACGCTCCGCTCGCCCCGGCGCAGGACGAGAGGAAACTGCGAGCGGGAAGGAAGCCGCCGCCGTCGATCGCCCAGCGCACGCCGTCGCAGCCGCCGGAGGATTCCACCGGCGACTCCGAGAGGGGAGAGTGAGCTCCGGGCAAGCGAATTCCGCCCGATTCCGCGTTCGCCGCCTCGGCGTCTGCGGAGAGACCTCGCCGGTGCGGCTCGGGCCCCCAGAACCGCGCCGAGGGAGCGGACGAGGGGTTGAACATGGCGGGGCAACGCCCCATCCACCATTGGCCGGCCGTGGGAGGCCTGAAATCGCTCGCGCTTCGCGGAGCGCCGCTAACCCGTTTAACCCGTTGCGTGCCGGCGCCGCCGCGTCTGGGGCAGTGAGTGCGGCGAGCGGCGTTCCGCCCGGTCCGCACAACCACGGTGGCTGCGACCTAGGCAGCGGTGCACGGGCCGCTAGATCCGGATTTTCCGGCCCAGGGTTGTAAAAATCGTTCCCATAGGGTGAACCTTCGTCCGAAGCGCGACGATGGATACGGTTGGAACGTAACGGAATTATGGACGGCACGCGCCGTCCAATGCCAGTCAAAGGAGAACTCATGAAGCGTTTCACTCGTTTCCTTTCAGCCGCCGCAGCCTTCGCCATGGCGGGGGGAGGCCTGGCGGCGTGCGGATCGGACAAGAAGGACGGCGGCCTAGGCGGCATGTCCTCGGCCTCGGTGTCCGACAAGCAGGTCTCGGCTTATCTCAACGAGGCCGCACGGGCCGCCGGGCCGAAGGCCAGGCCGATGCCGAGAACTCAGAAGCTCCCCGAGATCGATACGCGCCAGGCCAGTGATGGGAGCTATTCCATCGCGATCACGCTCAACAGCGTGACGGTGACCGGAGGGTTGACGACCGTCATCTTCACCGCTAAGAACGCGGCGAACGGAGCTGACGACGGCAACTGGCAGGTTGGAGATTTCTTCTTCAACGGAGAGTACGAGATCCCCGTCAACGACAGCGGCGATAAAATGAAGATCAGCAATAACGGTAGAGCCGACGGGGTGACCGTCGTCGACGGGAAGAACCAGACCGTCTACCGGGCCGCATACGACAGATCTGGGAAATGCCTGTGCTCGAGCAACCTGACCTCGGTGAGCATCAAGCCGCAGAAGTCCTATACCTTCCAGGTCACCTTCGCCGGCTTGCCCAAGGACGTCAAGGAAGTCAACGTCAACATCCCCGGCGCGGGCAGCTTCGACAACGTGAAGGTGACGCGATGAAGGGCCGTCGTGTGATCGGCGCGGTCCTGGCCCTCGGCCTCTCCCTGGCCGCGGCGCCCGCCTGGGCGGAAGACGAGACGGACGCCCCCGGGGCCAAGGCGTCGTCGGACAAGTCCTCGTCGACGTTGGGAGTCACGAACTTCATGGTGCCCCCCGCGTCGCGGAAGGCCGACGTCGCCGTCAGGATGAAGCCCTTGAAGCCCGTGATGAACGTGGTTCTGCGCAAGGGTACGGCCGACGGCGCCGCCAGGACCGAGCAGAGCAAGGACGGAATCAAGACGACACTCGCCGGCGACGTGAACTTCGAGCCGGACTCTCCCACCCTGACCGAGCGCGCCAAGCAGATCCTCGACGGAGTGGCCGGCCAGTGGGCGACGGACAAACCCTCGGGCGAGGTGTCGGTCGTCGGGCACACGGACTCCGTGGCCGACGACGCCCACAACCAGACTCTGTCCGAACAGCGGGCGGCCTCGGTCAAGGCTTATCTGGAGGGCAAAGCCTCGGGGGTGAAGATCGCCGCCTCCGGAAAGGGCGAGACCCAGCCCGCCGCATCGGAGACGAATCCCGACGGCTCGGTCAGCGAGGTGGGGAAGGCCGCCAACCGCCGCGTCGAAATCCGATGGAAGAAATGACATGGCTGGTGGAGCCCGCCGGAGTGTGAGGAATCTTCCCGGGTAACTATACCGTACGTACGGTATAGTTACCCGGGTGAGCGTGCATTGCAGACCGTCGCCGCAGAAACCGCTGACCGAACGGACCGAGAGGACATCCTGCCAGCCGAGCGCGGGACGGCGCTGGGCCGTGCTCGGCATCGTCAGCGTCGCCCTCTTCCTCATCTCGATCGACGGTTCGGTCCTCTTCACCGCCCTGCCCGTGCTGTCGAAGGACCTCGGGGCGACGGCCGGGCAGCAACTGTGGATCCTCAACGCCTACACGGTCGTCATGTCGGGCCTGCTCCTGGGCGCCGGCACACTCGGCGACAAGCTCGGCCACCGGCGGATGTTCCTCTTCGGGATGGCGGTGTTCGGCGTTGCCTCCCTCGCCTGCGCCCTCGCGTACTCCCCGGGGACGCTCATCGCGGCACGCGTTCTCCTGGCGGTCGGCGCAGCCCCGATGATGCCCGCGACCCTGGCGCTCATCCGCCTGACGTTCACCGACGCCCGCCAGCGCAACACGGCCATCGCCGTGTGGTCGATGGTCAGCGTGGTGGGCGCAGTCGTCGGACCCGTCGTCGGCGGGCTCCTGCTCGAGCACTTCCACTGGGGATCTGTGTTCCTCGTCAACGTCCCCCTCATCGTCGCGGCGATCGCCCTCGGCGCCGCCGTCATCCCGCGAGACGAACCCGATCGGAGCCGGCCGTGGGACGCGGTCTCCAGCCTATTGGCCACGGTC
>ERZ773005.219-NODE-219-length-52638-cov-18.437156_pt1 | contig 52638 bp, 45 predicted proteins | sample MGYA00580666_ERZ773005 | MGnify/ENA primary metagenome ERZ773005 (study PRJEB29015, sample SAMEA2737999) | human oral metagenome | biome: human oral; feature: human-associated habitat; material: dental | place: China | collected 2061 ...
ACGCTCCCGGCAGCGTGACCAGCGCCAGCGTAAAGAGATAAACATAGGCGTTCCAGTCCATTCCCCACCAAAAGCCATACCGAAAGCAATGATAAAGCCGCCGCCCATCCCGGCTGGAAGGCGACCCGTAGACGTAAATAAAAATCGCCCGAAAAACCGCACAGAGGAGCGGCGGCAGCACCGCCAATTTGATATCCTGCTGCATCCCGGCAAAATACAAGGAAAACATCCCATCGCCCTTCCCGCTGTCGTGTAAATCCCGCCATTCCCCAAGCCGCCAAGGGCGCTTGTTATGTACGAATACTGCCGTTTGTTATATCATTTGCTGACACTTTATGACGTAGCTATTGCAACATAAAGCCAAAAATGCCCTGCCGCCAGGGAATTGCTTTTTCTTCCCAACATTTTCACCCTACCACAATATTTATGATCGAGCCAAAATTTTCTCCTACCTCACCACGCTCCTTTTCCCTAAAATGTGACCTGTGTTATAATAAAATGATACGAAAACATGAGGAGTGTGGCCAATCGTGAAGAATACCCCCCCCGCATTCGCATATTCTTATTTTAGGTTGGCCAACGGCGCGGCAAAGTTGGCTTACCGACTACCCTTTCGTTCACGTTGACCGCATCTATGCCGAAAATCTGTCTCCACTGGCAAAACGTTGCCAAACGCTTTCCTTTCATACGCCAAAGTTCCTGCATCGCATTGCTCTCTTATCGCCGCATCACTGGTACGGTACCTGGACGACCTCTATTGAAAACTATGATGCCATAATCTTGATTAACGAAGTCCGTGGGCGTGACGTTTTTGAATTTATCTTAAAGAAAAATCCGCACTGCCATCTTTCTGTCTTTTATGATTCTCCCATAGAACATGGCAGCCGGAAAGACCCCTCGCACTATCGTGACTTGCCTATCCGTTTCTGTACTTGTGACCGAAAGATTGCCACGGAATATCATCTTTCTTTCCTTCCTTATTTTTATATCTTTTCCCCTTACAGGTTCGCGCAATACGCTCATCTGCCTACGGCAAAGATCGAACGGGACGTATTCTTCGTGGGAGAGGCGAAAGGAACCCGAAAAAAAGAACTGTCGCAGATTGCTGCCGCATTGGAAAATGCTGGTCTAACCTATGAGTTTCGTCTGGTGCGCCAACGACGGCACGGGCATCATTGGCAAGATGCGGCTACCGATTATCTTCCTTACCCCCAGGTCATCCATCGAATCGAAAGCAGCCGCGCCATTCTCGAATTGATCTCTAATGGTCAAACCGGTCTTACACAACGTCCTTATGAAGCTCTCTTTTTCCGGAAAAAGCTGATTACAAACAGTGATGAAGTCCGTCATTACGACTTTTACCGCCCGGAAAATATTTTTATTCTCGGCAAACGAAATATGGAAGATTTACCCCAGTTTCTACGCGCCCCTTACCAGCCTCTTCCCGAGGCCATCATCAATCAGTACGATTTTCTCCACTGGCTGGCACGCTTTTATCAGTGAAACTCTCTGTTAATCTAAATAATCCCTGCATCCCCGCCGTTATGGCGGTATCTATCTCGTCCATCAAAGCGAAGCGGCGGCGGTAGACGGCGCGTTTTCGCGTGGGGACTTCCTCCATGGTCTTACGCTCTTCCGTCAACGGCAGTTCGTCAAAGCGGGAATCCGCCGTTTCCCACCCTCCTGTTTCCCGCCAGAAATCGCTAAAGTTCGTCTTGAGTTTGCGATCGAGTCGAACATGGTTGTTGGCGTAGTAGCCCTCGTTCGTCACCGCCAAGATGCGGGCGATTCCCATAGCGCGGGCCACCGCTTGGGTGGCGTAGAGAATGAGGTTTTTCGTCCGAAAGCCGTGACAAGATTTCGTAAGCCTTTTGATCACGTCCTTCGCGTCGCCAAGGTTCGGCCCCTGCATAGCTCCAATCCATAAAGTCCACGCCCCCGCCCCATCCTTGGCGATCCAAAAGATCATCTGGTAGAGGGCGGCATCATCCCAGTGCAGAACCACCGACAGAAGGCCTTCTTTCCTCTGCCCCGGATCAAAGGAAAGTTCAATCCTCAGGGGCTTCTCCTCAAATAAGCTCTCCCAAAGAAGATAGCCCTTCCCCTGATAAAGCCCCTCGACCACCGCCGGCAAAAGCCGCTGGGAAAGAAAGGTCATGTGTTCTTCCACCAGCCGGATGCGCTCGTCGAAAGTGGATCGATGATAGAAGAAGGCCCGGGTAGTCTGCTCGTAGACGAAAGGATAGGATGCCGCGACGGCGGCGAGAAGCGGCGTCGTGTGAAAATAGGCATCCAATTTTCGCATCCGGCCGCGGTTCAGCCAGTACCGCAGGATAAAGATTACGCAGCGGCGCGCCTCCCGTCCTTTGCGGACATCGTATATTCTTTTCCCTAACGCGATGGCGCTGTCCATGTCTCTCTCCTCAATGCCCGCCGCCCCAGACGGCGCTCCAAAACCTACCGATGCGAAGGCGAAGGAGCTGACGCCCGATGGAGCGGTTCTTTTTGCGCGGGTCAAACTGCGGCATCGGCGCGTCGGCGAAGGCCGTCTTTTCCAAGATATCGTAATAAACGCCGTTAAAAGCCGGGTGACGGGAATACTCCCACGGCTTATAGCTGCCCGCGTAGTGCAGGATGCCCGGGTTCTCCCGAGCGGCGGCGGCTTCGTAACGCCAAGGGGAGACCGCCACTTTCAAAAACATGAACCAGACGGGAGGAATCACGTTCCAGCGCAGGGGCAACGGCTGCCAGTTATCCCGGAAAAAATCGTTCAGCACGTCCTGATCGTGGTGAGGATAGTCTTTTCCTTTCGCCAAGGTCAAGAGATGCCGCGTGTAATCCCCCCGCCGCCACGCGCCAAGGTCTAACAGAAGGACGCCGGAATTAAAATACGGCGCACCGTCGGATAGGCCGATGCACGCCGCCTTCTCCCGCCTGCGCCGGGCAGAGGTCATGATGCCGCAATCGGGGACGGCCGCGACGGGCTGCCCTCCCATGTCCATTCCCCAAAGACCCGCCGCGTCGTCAAAAAAGAGCAGATCGCCGTCAAGGTAGAGAACGCGCGCTACCGTCTCCGGCAAAAGTTCAGCTGCCGCCAGGCGAACGTAAGCCGTGCGGCTGAGCTGGGCGCTGACGAAAAAATCGTCAAAAGCCTTCCCTTCAATGGAGAGGAAGGTCAGACGTTTTCCTCCCAGTGCCGCCACGGTTTTTTCCATTTTTTCCTTTTTTTCGGCCGTCACCCCGTCATCTAAGACGAAAAAGTGAAGACGCTCCGGCGCCGCCGTACGGAGCAAGGCGGAAGCCATGGCCACAGCGGCGTGCTGGGCGTACCGATCATCCGCCGCGAAAACGATATGAATCTCATCGGCCATGTTCGTCACACTCCATGCCGCGTAAAAGCGCCGTCAACAGGCTGCCCCCCTCATACCGCACACCCCGAAGGCCGGCCCGAGCGGCACATTCCATATCCCGCTGGGCATCGCCGATGAGGAAAGAAGCGTTCTTGTCGATGTGAAGCGCCCGGCAGGCCTCTTCCACCAGTGCCGTCCCCGGTTTTCGGCAATCGCAGTTCTTTCGGTACTTTGCCACAGTTCCCTCAGGATGGTGGGGGCAATAGTAAAAAGCGTCGATATGCGCGCCACGCTCCCCCAGCCGCTCATTCATCCAGCGGTGTAGCTTCTCCACATCCTCTTCCGTATAAAATCCCCGGGCAACGCCGCTCTGATTCGTGACGACAACGGTGAGATAGCCATGGTCGTTGGCCCAACGCAGGGCGGCGGGAGCGTCTTTGATCCAGCGGAATTCTTCCGGCTTGTAGAGATAGTGCGTGTCCACATTCAGCGTCCCGTCGCGGTCAAAAAAAATCGCCGGGCGAAGGCGCGCCTCTTTATTTTCCATAGGTGAAATAACCGCCGTCTTTTAAGAAATCACAGTATTCCTTGACGGCCGCCCGCATCTCCGTGAATCCCTCGTCGTACCCTGCCTCTAAGAGGAGGCGCTGATCGGACTCGGTAAAGGACTGATACTTTCCCTTCAGAACCTCCGGAAAAGCCCGGTATTCGATGGCGCCCTTGCCTATGGCATCGATGACCGCCTGCGCCGCTTCGTTATAGGTATGGGCTTCGCCGGTGCCGCAGTTATAGATACCGCTGGGCCCTTTTTCCCTCCAGAACCATAGATTGACCTTCACCACGTCTTTGACATAAATGAAATCCCGCCGCTGCTCGCCGGGGCCGTATTCACCGTACCCGCTGAAAAGACGGGCTTCGCCGGTCTCGTTGATCTGATTGTAGAGTTGATAGAAAATGGAAGCCATCTTCCCTTTGTGCTGTTCCTGAGGGCCATAGACGTTAAAATAACGGAGGCCCACCACTTGACTGCGGGCTTCAGGGAGAATCTGGCGCACGTAACGGTCGAACGCTAACTTGGAAAAAGCATAGGGATTGAGGGCATCCTCACACTCGTCCCCTTCGCGAAAGCCGTTCGTCCCCAAGCCATAAGTGGAAGCGGAGGAAGCGTAGAGGAAGGGGATGCGGTGTTCCAGGCTGTAATGGAGCATGGCCTTGGAATACTCGTAGTTGACGCTCATCATGTAGTTCACGTCGTATTCCATGGTATCCGAGCAGGCCCCTTCGTGAAAGATGGCGTCCACATCGGTGCCGTCAAAATCGTCATCTTCGATATTTTGCAGGAAATCGTCCTTGTACCGATAATCGAAGAATTTCAGCCCCCGAAGGTTCTTGTAATTCTGACCGTCTTTGAGGTCGTCCACGATGAGGATGTCGTCGCGCCCCTGTCGGTTGAGTTCTTTGACGAGATTGCTGCCGATGAAGCCGGCGCCGCCGGTTACGATGATCATGCACTTCGCTCCTTTCGCGTCAGGGCGATCCACTGGAGACAGATCGCCAGAGAAAACCAATAGGCTTTGGAAACCACCACGGTTCCCAGATTATACTCCGTCAGCCCCTGCAGCATAACACCTAAGACAATGGCCAAAAAGGCCAAATACGCCGATTCCTTCGTCCGAAGCCAGCCACGCAGAGCAAAGGCCATGAAATACAGCCACATGCCGCAGAAGGCAAACGCTCCCACAGCCCCCCGCTCCCCCAGCATCTGCATGACGTTGCTGTGGACGTGTCCCTGCCGGCGCTCTTTGGCCGCCGGGCTGATATACTGCGTCTGGTAGGCGTGGGCATAATTCCCCAGCCCCACCCCTAAGACGGGATGATCCTGAAACGCATGAACGGCACTCTGCCACATGAGTAGCCGCTCGGAATTAGACTGATACGTCGGCTGGCCCAGTGTCACCAACCGCGCCTGAAAGGCCGGGGTTTGCGTAAGGATTCCACCCAAGAGGAAAAAGGCCAGCCCCATCCTGACAAGACAACACTTTTTCTGTCGGGCCGCCAAGGCAGCCACCACGATGGTAGCGACGAAAGCCGCCAGCCAAGCCCCCCGTGTCCCATTGAGGAGTAGCGCAGCCACGGCAATCCCCAACATCACCAGTCCATAGGAACTCCAACGTCCCACCCTCTGCCGCACCAACACCAACGTCAAAACAGGAACCGCCGCGGAAAGCAGCCCCGCCTGCGCCATGAGGCCGATGATTCCGCCAAAGCGGGCGCCCAACAGCGTTGAAGCCTTAATCGCCTGCCCGATGGTGACGAGGTTGTTGAGAAAAATCGACGTCAGCAAACAGCCCGCCAAAATCCCCAGCTGTTTCTTGTCCTTCACCCAGAACAGCACGAGGGCTGCGGGAAAGAATCGATAGAGATAAAAATTGACGAAGGTCATGGCAGCGATTTTTACGTCCGGTGCGGTAACCGCCGAAAGAAACGCCGAGAGCATGAACAACCCCAGCCAACCAAACACCCCCGGCGCGATGCGCCAAATCCGCCGCCAGTCCGGAGGCTGCCGCCACAAGCGATAGATCGCCAGCGGCATCAAAAGTCCCATGGCTACATTTGTCACCGCTACTGACAGGCTGGCTGCCGCAGCAAAGAGGCAGAGAAGCCAAAACATGACCCGATCTAACCGCTGGCTTGCCAACCCTCCCCGTATCCTGTCTATGACGCCTTTGCTCATACTGTTTCTCTCCCCGCCGCACGCTCCACGGCGTGCAACTCTCTATTTTGTTAGGAAACGCTCCATGGTTTTCCCAGAGGAAACGCCGCGCTGTTATCGCTTGAGCGCCGTCAAAAGTTCTTCGCGGCTCACGGCATAGGTGCCCAATTTCCCCACCACGACCCCCGCTGCTAAATTCGCCAAATAGGCGCTGTCCGCCGGGGCAAGCCCCCCTGCCAGCGCCAAGGCGAACACGGCAATGACAGTATCTCCGGCCCCCGAGACGTCAAAAACCTCCTGGGCTTTCGTGGGGATGTGAACCGCCGACCGGGGCTTAATCAACGACAGGCCCCGCTCCGAGCGCGTCGCCACCATCGCCTTGATGTGAAAGCGCCGCAAAGCGTAGCGGGCAGCGCTCTCCACTGCGCTATCCTCATTGGCCGCCGGGGCCCGCTGGACTTCGTTCAGCTCCCGCAGATTCGGCGTGATGTAGTCGGCCCCCCGATAGCGTCCCCAATCACCGCCCTTGGGATCCACCACCACCGGCACGCCCTGCGCATGGGCGGCGGTGATGACGGCGGCGCACACTGCCGCCGTACACGTTCCCTTGCCGTAATCGGAGAGGATGACGGCCTGCGCCCCGGCGGCAAGGCTTTTCTCCGCCTTATGGATGAGCCGTGCTTCCTCCCGCGCCGCTGCCGGACTCGTCTCTTCAAAATCCAGCCGCATCATCTGCTGATGACCGCCGATGACCCGCAGTTTCGTGGTGGTAGGTGCCGCCGTTTTCACGAGTCCGCCCACGCCGATGCCGCGCTTTTTGAACCGTGCTAATAAGCTTTCCCCATGATAGTCGCCGCCGATGTACCCTACTACCGTAGTGCGGCAGCCTAAGAGCGCCAAATTGTGCGCAACGTTGGCTGCGCCCCCCAAGGTTTCCTTCGTTTTCACCACTCGGGTCACGGGCACCGGTGCTTCGGGGGAAATGCGCGTTACTTCGCCGTAGAAATACTTGTCCAGCATCACGTCGCCCACCACGCATACCCGGCAATCCTCCGTACCATGCCGGATAAACGTCTGCATCGTGTCTCTATCCTTCTTCATGCCTCTCCTTCGCTTCCGTCACCTGCGGCTGTTATCTCGACCGTATCCATGGCCTCCGCCATCTTCAATTCTACAACCTTACACTGATATTGTCCATAAACCCGGGGAATATGTCCCACCTGATCCTCGTAGGCCCGCAGCAGCTCGTCGGCGTACTTCATGACTATAGCGGGAGGAATGTGCTTCATGCAGCCCATGTAATCCGCCCCCTCCCTGGGACAGTGATGGATCCCGCAGGGATGGCAGGGTTCCGGTGTCTTGATGAGGACATCCTTGGCGTCGTAGGGATAAAACCCCGGTACCGGGGACGCCCCGAACATGGTGACGATGGGGACATTCATCGCCACCCCCACATGCATGGGTCCGGAATCGGTGGTCAAAAAGAGGACACAGCGGCGAAGGAGCGCCGCTAAAACGCCGAGACTGACCTTCCCGGTGAATATGACCACAGCGCCGCTCTCCCGCTCTTCCATCTGCGCGATGCAGGCATCCACCAGCGCCGTATCCATGGGGCCGCCGAAAAAAGCGATCTTATACCCCCGCCGGATAAAGGCGTCAGCACATTGAGCGAAATAGCTGTCCAGCCAGCGCTTCGTTTCCCAACTGGCCCCGATATTGAACGCAATCACCCGATCCGTGGGGGAAAAATATTTCCCCCAGAGCCGCGCCGCCTCTTCCTCCGCCCCCGGCGGCAGCGCCATTTCAAGACCTCCATCGTCGATCTTAGTGACCCCTGCCGCTTTCGTCAGCACCGCAAAATGGGAATGGATTTGGTGCATGACGGCCTTTTGATTGGGCAGGACTTCGTCAAAGAAAAGGGAAAACCCGGGCTTGGCGTAGCCCACGATGCGTTTTGCCCCGGAAAAAGCCGCCAAGGCCGAAGCCCGCTCGTTGCGATGGAGATTGATAACGAGATCAAACCGTTTCTTCCTCACCCGAAGAATGAATTTTAAAAACGCCAGGGGATGATTGTCTCCTCCTTTCTTGTCGATGAAGAGACATTCGTCCAGATGGGGATTATAGGCTACTAAATCCGCTAATTTTTTGTCTGCCAACAGCGTCAGCCGCGCCGCGGGATAGTTCGTCCGAAGCGTTCGGAGAACCGGCGTCACCAGCATGAGATCGCCGATGTGCATGAGATTGATGACGAGAATATTGGTGTAGGGAACGGTCATCGCTCTCATGCCCCTCTCTGCCGCGACAATTCAGCCAGCTTCAAATATTTCATGAACACGGAGAGCGCTGCCATGACGGACATGGCAAAACCCAAAAAGCCATCCAAAAATCCCAATTTCAGGACATACATCTTGAAAAAGGTAAAGGGAGGATGAAGGAGCAGCGTCGTTACACTGGCGCGGCGGCCCCCGGCGAAGAGCTTTTCCGCTGCCAGTGTCGTATAGCGGTTGAATTTCGTCAGATAGGTACTCCAGGTATCATACGTATAATGAAGAATTTCCCCTGGCATCCGCCGTATGGGGACGGACACCACCGCCCGTTCGTGGACAACGCCTTCCCACGTCACGGCATCTCGGGGAAAGAGCCGCAACGACCAATCGGGGCGGTGAGCCCCGTAGTGCATGGGCTGTCCGAACACGATGTTGTGGCGGCAAATCTCATAGGCGACGCGTTCCGGCGCCTCCGCCAAGCGGCGGATCGCCTCACCGGCAGCGGGCGTGAGCCGCTCGTCGGCGTCCAAATAGAAGACCCAGGCCGCCGCCGTCTCTCTTAGCGCGAAATTGCGCTGATCGGCAAAGCCTTTCATGGGGTGCTGTACCACCCGCGCCCCTAAGGCGCGGGCGATGGCCAGCGTCTCATCGGTGCTGCCGGAATCGATGAGCAACACCTCGTCGGCGAAGGCGGCAGAGCGGATAGCGTCGGCAATATTCTTTTCTTCATTGAAGGTCAGAATGATGACGGCAATCTTCGCCACACGCTACACTCCCTCTTCCACCACATGAATGATCTCCCGCGCCGTCGCGTCGCTGATACAGGCGTACTGGCGAAAGCACTTCCCCTTCCCCCAGCAGGGAGAACAATCGTATCCAGAGTAAAACACTGCATCCTCTTTCCCCCGCGGCCCCCAAACGCGGGGATCCGTCGGGCCAAAGACGGCCACTGTCCGACACCCCACCCCCTGCGCCACATGAAGGGGGCCGGTATCCACGGTAATGAGGCATTCCGCCTTTTGGAGAAAGGCCGCCAATTCCGGCAGCGTCAACGCCCCGCCCAACACGTTCCCCAAGGGGAGTCCCGCCAATCTGGCGACCTGTTCCAGCCGCTTCCGTTCCGCCGGGCCGCCGATGAGAAAGATCGCCCGCCGCTGTCTCCAATGACGGACGAAATGCGCCGCCGTAGCGAGGGGCAAATCCTTTCGCTCGTAACTGCCAAAGGGGCAGAGTGCCAAATACCCCGCCTCCGGGATATGATAGCGTTCCCTCTTTTCCTGCAGCCCTGCCCACGCTGCGGGCGGCGGCGTCAAGACGAGACTGGTATCCTTCGTAGTGATCCCCAAGGGCTTTAAGACCTCTAAATGGTTCAGGGTTTCGTGACGTATCCCCGCCCGCTTCGACGAAGCGACGAGGTTCAGGAAAAGCCCCCCGTGCTGGGCGTCGTAGCCCAAGCGCCGGGGAATCCCCGCCAGCCACGACAGCGCCGCCCCCCGCAGGGCGAAATTCATGCAGACCGCTAAATCAAAATGCTGTGCCTTGAGCCGCCGCGCCACACGCCACAGGCCGAAAATTCCCCGATCCACGCCGCGCTTATCGTAGACCATCACCTCGTCCACATAAGGATTCATCGCCGCCACATCTGCCGTCAGGGGAACCGTCAACATGGTGATGTGCGCCGCCGGATACGCTTCTTTCAAGGCTCTCACCGTAGGCGTCGCCAAGATCACGTCGCCGATAAAGGCTAAATCAATGACCAAGATCCGCTCCCCCGCCACGCCGCCGCTCCTCCTTTTGCCTCGCTTCATTTCACCCTGCCCACTAAGCGCGATCGGTGCTTACGCTTGCCCTTGCTAAGTGGTTAGATATATGTTCTCACTAAGTTCGGCCTTCGTGCTCACTAAGTGTTCACATTTCACCATACCCACTAAGCGCGGCCGGCGCTTACGCTTGCCCTTCCTAAGTGGGTAGGTATATGTTCTCACTAAGTTCGGCCTTCGTGCTCACTAAGTGTTCACATTATATCATATTCCCTATGCTGCGCCTACCACGCGAAACGAAAAAAGCCCGCCCTGCGGACCGGGAATTCGTAAAATCCCCCCATGGACAAAGATAGACGTTACGCAAAAGGAGCCGCCGATGGCGGCTCCTTTTGCGTAATCAATAAACTCAAAACGTGTGCGCGTAGCGCAGCATGACGGTTCTCGGATCGCTGTAGTAAGCGATCCAATCCCACTCTGTCGTGACATCCCGACGATCCAAAAGGTTGTAGACGGCAAGGGATACGGTATCCGCTGGGGAAATTTGATAGCTGACATTCAGTGTGACATCCAGCATGTTTTTTATCTGATGGGGACGCAACGCTGCGTAGCCAAGATTGAGCGCGGCGTTCCACGGCCCTTGATGATACGAAGTGCCCGCCGCCATCTGAAAGCGCGGAAAAGTCTGCGTCCAAACGCCATTTTCCTCGTTGCGTGGGTCAGCATAAGTAAAACCAATATAATACTGCCAGCCATCCGTGATCGCGTGGCTGTACTGTACCTCAATACCGGAATTTTTGAACGCCCCCACATTGCGGATCGTCTTATTTGGCCTCCCTGTCACCCGAAATACTTTGATTTTATCCCGGACATCAATGTAAAAGAGCGCGATGCGCCAGTCATCTTTTCCCCGTTTTAACTTATATCCAATCTCGTAATTCCAGCCTGATTCCGGCTTGAGCGCCCCGTCGATGTCCGTGTAAAAATAATCGTACAGGCGCGGCAAGATAAACGATTTGCCGACGTTGGTGTATAGCACCTCATTTTTCGATATATGGTAGAGATTTTGCCACTGGGGAATGATCTCATTGTACTGCTTCGTGTACTTTTGCGCCTGATTGGACGCGTCCTCCGCCGCGTGTTGATAGCGAAGTCCTAAAATCGTCTTATAACGATCATTGACCTGCCAAGTATACTGGCCGTAGAGCGCGTACTGCATCCGATGGCCCGCATTCGTCCCCACCAATTCTCGGTACTGTTCCTTCTCAACCGTCAGCCCGGCGATAAGCCGACGGGCGTCGCCGAAAGAAAATGTCTTCTGTGCGTCGAAGCCGTAACGCCGCGTCTTGTAATCCTCCGCGCTGTCAAAGCCGTCTCCGGCCCACGTTTCCGTCCGCAAATGGGACGTGCGGTCGGAATAAAAGACATTCGCCTTCTGATCCTTCGCCTCATACGACAGGACACAGTTGTTACTGCGCACCCGATACGTATCATCGTAGGATTTCTCCCAGCGTTCCGCCTCCTCCACGGCCGTCTCCCCCCAGACCATGTGCGACCATGACGCATTGTAAAAAAGCGACCAATGCGCTGTGGGGCGAAGCGTCAAGAAAAGATTTTCCTGCGTGCTATTCTTGCGATGCCCGTAGACATCTGTTTCAGTGAACCAACCCCAGTAGGGATCGGTCGTCGGCGACTGCGGGCCGATATACGTCTTCGCATAGCCAAGATTCACCCAGCGATCTTCATAGCCGACAAAAAAATCTTTATTGGAGCCGTTGCCAACGGCCCCTTCCAGCCTGACACGCGGCGGTTTCTTTTCCCCCGTATCCGTGATGATGTTGATGACGCCAGTCATCGTCTCCGGCCCGTAGAGCACGCCCGAAGCCCCTTTCACCACCTCGATGCGTTCGATGCTCTCTTTCGGAATTGCCGAAAGCTGATTGAAATTATTCGCCGTGATCGGCACGCCGTTCAAAATAACGCTGGCCCCCTGGTCTACCCCGCGGACGCTCAGTGTCGTATTGTGGTCGCCGAAATCGACGCCCTTCGCCCCCCAGCCGTTAAAATACACGCCGGGAATAAACTGCAGCGCTTCGTACACATTGCGTGCGCCACTGCGATCGATCTCTTCCTTCGTGATCACGGTCACAGCGGACGGCGTTTCCATCTCCGGCACTTTGTCCCGATTCGCCGTGACGACAATCGTATCCAGCGTAAATTCCTCCATCGCCACCGCGCTGCCGTTGCTGCCAAGAACAAAACACCCCAAAAAGACCATCAGACTCTTTCCCTTCATCCTCTCTCTCCTTTCCACATCACTAAAAATAAATAATTTCGTGATTTATTATATATATCATTATATTTTTCTGTCAATATAGCATACAAGGGAAAGATTTTCTTATTTTTTGTCGTCTGTCTATATTTCCTTCCCCTAACATGATATGATAGATTAAGAATTTTTCGCATTAACTTCTGTTTTTTTACTGTCAAAAGGAGGCTATAAACCATGTGGAAAAAAATTCTTCTCGGTACGCTGTTGTTGTGTTTCCTTTTCCCCCTGTCAGGGAGCACCCACGCCATCTGGATCAACATGACGGCTTGGAACCCTGTTCGGGAAGCGGAGGATGCAGCACGCACCCGCATGTATATCGGCTGGGGCCATCGCTTTCCCGTGGACGGCCTCACGGATCGCAACACTTTTGATTTCATTGAACTCATCGATCCCATGGGAAACCGGAAAAAGATCGAGTTGGAAAAGGAAGGCATCTCCACCGCCGAAATCGTCTCCACGCAGGAAGGTGCTTACATCTTGTCCCTGACGCGCCGCGCTTCCGTCTACAACACCTACTGGGAAGACGGCCAAATGAAGCGGGGCTACGGCGATCGCGCGGATTTTCCCAATATCATTGAATCCCTGCGCACCCAACAGTTCAGCACGGCTCACTTCCGCATCGGTGCGCGGGCCGCGTCCTACCTCCCCCACCGCGCCGGTACAGTATTAGAGCTTGTCCCCCTCGCGGACCCTTACGCAGCGGGAAAAAATTACGTGGGAGCGCTCCTCCCGGTACAGCTTCTTTTGGAGGGCGAACCGGTTCCCTACGTAGAAGTCACCGCGACATACGCTGGTTTTTCTTCAGGAGATTCCATGGCACAACGGCTGCTCACCGACAAGGACGGAATCGCTTACGTTCGCATCATACATTGGGGTCAGTGGCTGCTTAAGGCAAAGGCCGAGCGCCCGATCACCGAAAAATATAAAGATATCGCCGATAAAGAAGTGTATTACACCACCCTGACCTTCGAGATTTGAAGGACTCATGCCTTGGGGCAGCGTCACCGTTCTTTGATAAACTTCTTGATTCGCGGGAAATTCGTAGTAAAATAGAAGTATCAAGGAATTGGGAGGTCATACCATTGACGAGAGTACGCACCCGCTTTGCACCAAGCCCCACGGGGTACATGCACATCGGCAACCTGCGGACGGCGCTTTACGCTTATCTTTTCGCCAAATCCCAGGGGGGTGATTTCCTCCTGCGCATCGAGGACACGGATCGGGCCCGCTACGTGACGGACGCCGTGGACTTCATCAAGCGGACGCTGGCCGAAGCCAATATTCTCCCCGACGAAGGACCGGACATCGGCGGCGACTGCGGGCCATACGTCCAAAGCGAACGACAGGAAATTTATCAAAAATACGCGGACGAATTGGTGGAAAAGGGCTTCGCCTACCGCTGTTTCTGTGATCCTGAGGAAGGGCGCACCGACAAGAGCTTTTCCAGCTATGACCGGCGCTGCCGCGACCTCGATCCGGCAGATGTGAAAAAGCACTTGGACGCAGGAGATTCCTATGTCATTCGTCAGAAGATGCCCCTGTCGGGCAGCACCTCCTTTCACGACGTCGTGCACGGCACCATCACCATCGACAACGCCGAATTGGAGGATCAGGTACTCATCAAGCGCGACGGGATGCCCACGTACAATTTCGCCAACGTCGTGGACGACCACCTCATGCGCATTACCCATATCATCCGCGGCACGGAGTTCATCACCTCGACGCCGAAGCACGTCCTTCTCTATCAGGCCTTCGGCTGGGAGATCCCAGTATACGTCCACCTGTCCCCGGTGATGGGACGAAACGAAGACGGCTCCACCTCCAAGCTTTCCAAGCGCCACGGAGCGACCAGCTTTTCCGAGCTCATCGCTATGGGATATCTGCCGGAAGCCATCACGAATTATGTGGCGCTCCTCGGCTGGAGCCCGAAATCCAATCAGGAACTTTTCTCCATGGAGGAACTTATTGAGGCTTTTTCCCTGGAGGGCTTAAGCAAATCGCCGGCCGTCTTCGACTACGCGAAATTGGACTGGTTCAACGGCGAATATTTCAAGAAGATGACGGATTTCATCTTCTCCAAGACGGCCCGTCATTTCGCCGGCGAGCTGACGGAAGACTTGGATAAGAAGTGGCTTTACGCCGCGGGCCTGCTGCGCCCCCGGATCAGCCGCTACGGCGAGATTCCGGAGCAGATCGCCTTCTTCCGAGCGCTGCCCGAATATGACAGCGAACTTTTCCTCAACAAACGCAACAAGGTGACGAAAGAACTGGCCGAAGAGGTATTGACGGCAGCTGTCACCGAACTGGAAAAGATCCCCGACTGGACGCCCTACGCCTTGGATTCCACGCTGGAAGGCATCGCCGCCAACCACCAGCTCAAGACTGGAGCTGTTATGTGGCCGCTTCGCATCGCCCTCTCCGGACAGAAGGTGACGCCCGGCGGCGTCACCGAGCTTCTCTACCTTTTAGGCGGCGAAGAATCCATTAAAAGATTGGAAAAAGGGCTTGCCAAACTCAAAGACCTATAGTATGATATAGTCCATATTTGGCTCCTTCGTCAAGCGGTTAAGACACCGCCCTCTCACGGCGGGTTCACCGGTTCGAATCCGGTAGGAGTCACCAACCGACAGCAAACCCCCGAAGCGATCGCTTCGGGGGTTTTTGTTGTCCCGCATGATAACGCCGATCAGATTCCTAAGTCAATGTACCGCGTGGAATCAGCAAAACGAGATACGATGACCGAAAAACATGTGCCTTTTTTCACATGCATCGACCATTTTGTCGCCGCCGCGCCTCATCCTTTATCTGCCCGACGCCAAATCTCCTCGATCTTTTCTTCCACCTCTGGGGGATGGATGGCGGCGAGACAGTCGAGGCCCTTGGGACAGGCACGCTTCCAACAGTAGCGGCAGGGACGGTTCACTTCGATGGCGTTTTCGATTTGCCCGTAAGGGCCGTTGCGATTGGCATCGGTGGGGCCCATGAGCATGACCGTGGGTACGCCAAGCCCCGCTGCCAAATGCACCGGTCCAGTATCACCGCCGATCACGATACTGGCTCCGGCAATGACCGCTGCCAGTTGTTTGAGGGTCGTCTGCCCCACCAGATTCATCGGCGGCACCAGCGCCAGCCGGATGATATCGTCGATAAGATGTTCATCCAAAAGGCCGCCCCCCACGAAAACGGGGATTACGCGGCGTTCAAAGAGCCAATCCGCCAGCGCCGCGTAATCGCGCACCGGCCAGCGTTTGTTGGGCCAGTTCGCCCCCATGGCCAGCACGGCGTAGGCACGTCCCTCCGGTACCCCCGCCTGTACGAGCCGTTGGCGCGCCGTCTCCTGATCTACCGCAGCAATCGCCACAGGAAACATCACGCGCTCCACCCGGCAGCCGATGGCCCGGGCCACATCCAGATAGCGTTCTACGATGTGTCCCCGGGCGTTGGCACCATGTACCGACTTTGATATCCAACCGCTCCCTTCCCGCATGTCAGCGGTACCGTAGCGGCGGGAAGCGCCGGAGAAATAGGCAAGGGCCGCCGATTTTCCCAAACCTTGCAGGTCGAGAGAGATGTCAAAATGACCGGCCTTGAGTTTTTGCCGCAGCGGCCCGAAATTTTCCCAAAAGCCCCGCAGGGATGTTTTAAATTTCTTTTTCTCGAAGACAAGAATATCGTCGATGTAAGGGTTATCCACGAGAAGTTCCCGCGCCGGGGGTTCCACGGCCCAGGTCAGCCGGGCCTCGGGATACGTTTCTTTGATGGCGTAGGAAACCGGCAGCGCATGAATGACGTCGCCGATGGCGCTGAGCTTGATGATCAGGATATTCATGCCCGCTCCTTTCCCCATAACAAAAAACGCCGTAGTTAAGGAAGCACTATCATTACTTCCCTAAATCGGCCGCGGCGATTCCAGCGATGCTGTACCGCCCCGTTACAAAGCTGTACCCCGGAGTTTTTCAATGACCCGTGTCGTGGATCGCTCGGGTACCAAGTCGATGAATTCCACGCGGCCGCCGTAGCCTCTCACGATCTCTGCCTCGGGCAGCGTAGCAATGGTATAATCGCCCCCCTTGACGTAGACGTCGGGGCGGATGATCTCAATGAGCTCCGCCGCCGTCGGCTCGTCAAAAATCGTCACATAGTCCACCGCCCGAAGAGCATCCAGCACCTCAGCCCGATCCGCTTCCTCGTTCACGGGGCGTTCCAGCCCTTTCAGACGGCGCACGGAAGCGTCGCTGTTGAGCCCCACCACGAGGCAATCCCCCAGCGCCCGAGCCGCCCCCAAATAGCGGACATGTCCCACATGGAGAATATCAAAGCAGCCGTTGGTGAAGACGATCCTCTGTCCATGGGCGCGAAGGGCGGCCGCGAAGGCCGAAAGATTATCCCGGGTAACCTTCATCGGTCTTTCCCTCCTGTTTTCCCAGTACGTCGCAAAGCTCCGCCGCGCTGACGGTGGCCGTCCCCAATTTGCGGACGGCAATGCCCGCGGCCACATTGGCAATCCGGGCCGCCTCCACCGGAGACGCGCCCGCAGCCAGCGCCAGCATGAAGGCCGCCACCGAGGTATCCCCCGCGCCGGACACATCGTAGACCTCGCTCTTATCCGGCACCGGGATATCCGTGACCTTTCCCTCCGCTTCGAACAGGGTCATGCCCTTCGCCCCCCGGGTCACCAGGACGCCTTTACCTCCTATACGATCCAAAAGCTCCCGCCCCGCCAGGCGAAGCTCTGCTTCGGTGGAAAGCGTCCGTCCCACCGCGGCAGCCAGCTCCGTGTCGTTCTGCTTTACGTAATCCACACCGGTAAACTGCCGAATCGCGTAGCGCGAATCCACCATGGTGGCGACGCCGGCGCGGCGGCAGCCATCGATCACCCGACGGCGCAGGCCGTCGGTCAGCACTCCGCCGCCGTAATCGCTGAGGATGAGCCCATCGATCTCCGAAAGCATCGCCGTAACCTTCGCTTCTAAGGCCGTTTCCGTTTCTGGCGCGAGAGGAGCACGGCTGTCCCGATCCACCCGCACGATCTGCTGACTCACAGTCTCCCGGCCCCCCGCCACGATCCGCGTCTTGGCAATGGTGGGTCGGCCCGGTTCCGTGAGGAGCGCCTCGACCTGCGCCCCGTTTTCTCGCAGAATGGCCTTTAATCCCTCGCCGCCCCGGTCATCTCCCACGAGGCCCACGGCGATGGGCACGCCGCCCAGGGTCGCCGCATTGTTCACCACATTGGCCGCGCCGCCGGCCACCACCCGCTCGCGCTCATATTCCAGCACTAAGACCGGCGCTTCCCGAGAAATGCGCGCGATGCGCCCCTCCAAATAGATGTCGGCGATCATGTCGCCTATGACCAGAATGCGCTTCCCGGCCATCCGGATCACAATTTCCGTCAGTTCCTTCATCCTTGTTCCTTCCTCACCAGGGCGTAAACTGCATCGATACATTCCAGGTGCTGCGCTTCGCCCGGTAGCGCAGGATGAGCTGGGCGCAGTGCATATCGTGGAACCAATAATAGTCTATGTCCTCCTGCCGCCGCGTTTCCACATCAAAGGACTGCCCCACCACGATACGATCCCGGTCAGTAAAGGCCCAGCTCACGCCGAAGCTGAACTTTCGCGAATAGTCGTCTAAATCGTAGCTAAAGAGAGAATTCTTGGCGTTGGCCGCAGAATACGTGTACCGCAGATAAACGGTGACATCCTTCCCCATGTCCTTTAGGAGCGTCGCGCTGTAGTTGAAACCGTTGACCGTGGAATCGTCGTAGCTCTCCTGAGTCACCCCGTACCCAAAGCTGGTCAGGAGCCGCGCCGTCCGTCCCAAGGGCAGCGGATCCGGCGTTATCGTAATCCCGTAGTAACGGTGCGTACTCGTATAGCCCGCCGACCAGCGGCCGATTTCGTATTTCAGGTTATAGCTGACCGGCAGATGGCCCAGCCGATGGCCGTACTGGTAAATGAAGGTCGGTTCCTTTTTAATCCAGTGGCTGTCAGAATCGTGAAACTGTCCGTACTGTACGGAAACTGAGTTTCCCCCGTTCTCCCAATCGACGCCGAAAATATTTTTCGCCTTCGCCCGGCTGTAATAGCGGATATTCGCGTAAGCGTTAAGGCGCGGCGTAAGCTGCCAGTCGAACTTCTGTCCGATCCAGGCGCCGTTGTCGCTGTCATAGCCTACTCGCGGCAGTTCCAAGCCCTTTTCCGGTTTGCTGATATCCTGTCGGTGGAGGGGGCGCGTGTAGACAACCTTATCCTTCAGCCAGTATTTCACCTGATGGATAAGCATTTCCTTTCCCGGATAGATCTCGATGAGATCCCCGCTGACATGGTAATCGGGCTTTTTCGCCCCACATTTCGTCTGAGACCCGTCATAGATGAGAACCTTATCCGGATACATCTCGATGCGCCGGCCGGTGATGTAGTATTGCCCGTATTTCCCTTTGACGTCCTCCATGTGGCCGGTATGACGGCCATAATGATAGACGGCGCGATAGCCTTCCATGTCCGCGTGGGGTGTATCCGGCGTCATCTGCACCATGTGGGAGCGGCCATCCACCTTGACCACCTGCTCCTTGAGATTGCCCCGGGCTTCATCGGACAAGAAGCGGCGGGCATCAATCTCCGTGATGCGGACGTTCCCCTTGGCATAGACTTCTCCCGTCGCCTCGTCATAAAACATATCGTCCCCTTCGAGAGCGAGGGGAAGCCGTGCCGGATCAATGGGGCCGCGGAGATGAGCGCGCATTTCTTCCACATCTTGGACCAGTTTTTGCTGCGCTTCCGTCACCCGATTTTCCCGGGCGTTGCGCCGGGCATTTTCGATATAATCCAAAACTTCTGTATCCGTATTGAGATCGTCCGAGGTATAATAGGCTTCCGCCGTTCCCGCGCTGCCGAGCGTCAGTGCCGCCGCAAGGTGCAGCGCCAGATATCGCCAAGCGATTCGTCTGTTATTCCCCTTCATGGCTTCTTCCCCTATCTGTTATTTCGCGCCGCCGTCCGGCCCGTTCCTTACCTTATCCTTCACTATACTACATCATCCCGGACATTCCCGCAACAAAAAAGGAGCGCCGCCGCGCTCCTTTTTTGTCCTGCGTCAGTTCCCGCTGTCAAGGGCGGTGGACAGGCCATAGAGCGAAGTCTCGTTCTTCGTCTGAATGTAAAGCTCCGTGCCCGCGGGCAGGTTGACGTTCTTGCCCTTGATGAAGACGCCGCCAATGATCCCGATGGGGCCTAAGAGAGCCATCCCCGCCAGGCTGGCCCCCGCCGCCATAGCCATGGATTCCATCTTTTCCTTGGATTCCTGTCCCAAGAGCATTTCCACGTCCGTACCGTCGATGGCCCGCAGCGCCTGGAAATCGATGACAACTTCCGCGTCCCGGCCGAAATTTCTGGCCTGTTTCACCTTCGTCACCGTACCATAGCCCGGCGCGCCCTTGGCAAAGAGAAGCCGGCCGCCTTCAATGACATCCTCCGCCGCCTGAAACTCGATGCGATCCCCGGCCTTGAGATTCTTTGCGTTGATGGGCGTCACCGTCAGCACTTTGATCAGCGTATTAGCCGGTACTATCCCGGCTACAAGGGGAATCTCATTGGAGCCGAAAGCCGCCGTAGCCAAAGCGTCGATCCGCTGGCGATAAGAGCCTTCCGACGGACGCCCCTGCAGAGTGATCTCCATATCCCCCACCCGCTTTTGGATGGATTCCATGCTGACTTCCTGGGTGATGGCCCACTCCACGGCATTCATCTGCGTAACGAGGGACGGCCCATCTTCATTTTCCAGCATGATCGCATAGAGGGCGTCGGTGCGCTCCACTACGCTTTTTTGAGGACTCGCCTGCCAAAAATCCTTTTCCAAATGTGCCAGGCGGTCGAGGAGCGCCCCTGTTTGCGGCTGTCCGTAGGCCGCGCGCTCGGTCGCGTCCAATTTCTCCTGCATGGTCTCCGGCGCGGCGGCAATCGCCAATCCTACACTCTCGATAAAGAGCAGAGCCGTCAAGAGCAGGCTGCATAGTTTCTTCATCAAATGAACCCTCCTTTTCCTTACGTTCAGACATATTCGTCGCCCAGCAGGAAAATTCCTGCTTAAAAAGAAGTTAAACGCCGCTTTCCCCTATAGACAGAGGCGTCAAAAGCAGTTATAATGGAGAAAGGCTGAAAAGCCTACTCAAAAGCACTTATTTTTTCTTGTGCCGGGCGACCGCCCGGTATTTTTTTGCTCAAGAATCGAAAGTAAAATATTTTAAGGTGACAGCCGGGCTGTCTTATGATATGATAAGTGGCGAACTTATACTTTTGTCCGCCACGAGCGGACGTAAGGAGAGATTTGTCCATGGATGCTATCAACACCATACTGAATGAAATCGATTCCCTTCTCTGGGGCCCGCCGCTCATCGTCCTTCTTTTGGGAACGGGGATCTACCTGACGCTCCGGCTGAACCTTATGCAGGTCTTTCGCCTGCCCCTGGCACTTTCCCTCATTTTCCGGGCGAAAAACCACGGGGAAGGGGACGTATCGAGCTTCAAAGCCCTCTGCGTGGCGCTGGCAGCCACCGTAGGCACGGGCAACATCGTCGGCGTCGCCACCGCGGTGAAATTGGGTGGTCCCGGCGCGGTCTTTTGGATGTGGGTGGCCGCCTTCTTCGGCATGGCGACGAAGTACGCCGAAGGGCTTTTGGCCGTCAAGTACCGCACCACGGACGAAAAAGGTGAGATCGCCGGGGGACCGATGTTTTACATCCGTCACGGCATGGGGGAAAAGTGGGCCCCCATGGCGGCCTTCTTTGCGGGAGCCTGCATCTTGGTGGCCTTCTTCGGGATCGGCACCTTCCCCCAGGTGAACGCCATCGTGGACAGCATGCACATCGCCTTCGGCGTGCCCCGAGAAGTATCCGACGGCATCGTCACCCTCTTAGTGGCCGCCATCACCATCGGCGGCCTCCAGAGCATTTCCCGCGTCGCCAGTAAAATCGTGCCCTTCATGGCTGTCGTCTACGTCGTCGTCAGCCTCGGCCTCATCGTCATGAATCTCAGCGCCGTCCCCGACGCCATTGCCCTCATCATCAAGAGTGCGTTTTCGGGTGAGGCGGCGGTGGGCGGTTTCGCCGGCTCCACCCTCATGATGGCCATGCAAAAGGGCATCGCCCGGGGCATCTTCTCCAATGAATCGGGCCTCGGCTCCGCCCCCATCGCGGCGGCCGCCGCCAAGACAAAGTGGCCCGCCGAGCAGGGCCTCATCTCCATGACCGGCACCTTCATCGATACCATCATCATCTGCTCCATGACCGGCCTCGCCCTCGTTTTAACAGGGGTCTGGCAGGGTAATTCCGCCGGGGCCATGATGACCGCCGACGCCTTCGCCACGACCTACGGACAGCCGGGCGTCGCCATTCTTACCGTCTCTTTGGTGCTCTTCGCCTTCACCACCATTTTGGGCTGGAATTATTACGGGGAGCGCGCCTCCATCTACCTCTTCGGCACAAAGGGCATCATGCCCTACCGTCTCCTCTTCATCGTCCTGGTGGCTTCCGGCGCCTTCCTCAAATTGGATGCCATCTGGACCCTGGCCGACATCGTGAACGGCCTCATGGCGATCCCGAACCTCATCGCCCTCTGCGCCCTCTCCGGCGTCATCGTCAGTGAAACGAAACGGTATTTTGAACACCTGAAAAAAAGCGAAGCCGAGTAAATTTTTCTCAACAGATAAAAAACGCCGCCGCCCGTGTCGTGCCCCAAAAGTTCTATGCTTTTCGTCTGACTTTTGTGAGCCGTTTTCCCGGGCTGCGGCGTTTTTCCTTGAGCAAAATAAATTTTGAGAATTATTATCATTTACAAACAGAGAAAAACATGATATGCTACTTTCCAGAAAGAAAATGTACCGGAAAGAAGGGACCCACGAATGAAACTTTTGAACACGCGCAAAAAAATCCTTTTTCTGCTGGCGCTCTGCCTCGCGGTGACCGCCCTGTTCGCGGCCGGCTGCGGCGATACTCGGGGCGGCGAGAATAAGACAGGGAAAAGCGGTCAGAAAACGGTGACGGTGACGACATCGTTTTTGGCGGACATGACGAAGGAACTGGCCGGGGATTACGTCCGCATCGAGATGATCATTCCGGCAGGGGAAGACCCCCACCTCTACGTCGCCCAGCCGAAGGATCTCCAAAAGCTCAAGGAAGCCGATCTCGTCCTCTACCACGGGCTGCACTTTGAGGGCAAAATGGTAGAGGTTTTAGAAAAAAAAGGCACGGCCGTGTCGGCGGATTTTCCCCCGGGCGACATTCTCCGCATGGAGGAGGACGGCGCCGAAGTGGTGGATCCCCACTTCTGGTTCAGCATCCCCCTTTACAAAAAAGCCTCGGAAAAAGCGGCGGAGAGCCTGATCCGGCTCGTTCCGGAACACGAGAAGGAGATTCGGGCAAACTTAGCGAAATATCTGAAGCAGTTGGATGATCTGGACGGCGAGATCAGGGGGAAGATCGCCCAGATCCCGCCGGAAAACCGGAATTTGGTGACGCCCCACGACGCGTTCAATTATTTCTCCCGAAGCTACGGCATGAAAGTGGTGGCGCCTCAGGGCGTCAGCACCAACTCCGAGGTGGCCAACGCGGACATTGAAAAGACCGCCGACTTCATCGTCTCCCACAAGGTGAAGGCGGTATTCGCGGAAAGTACCACGAACCCCGCGCGCATGAAAAAATTGCAGGAGATCTGCAAGGCCAAGGGCTTCGACGTGGAGATCGTGAGCGGCGAAGGCAACGAACTCTTCTCCGACTCGCTGGCCCCCGCCGGGCAAAAGGGCGACACTTACCTCGACATGTACCGCTCGAATGTCGATCTGATCGTGAACCATCTGAAATAAAGAGCAGAAGGAAAAGGGGGCGGCGAAGAGCCGCCCCCTTTTGCCATAATCGGTCAAAAAGCCGCGGCGAAGTTCAGCCGAGGCGGGAAAGAGGGATATCCATGGAAGAACAGAGCCTGCTTCACGTGGAAGATATGACGATGGCCTACCGCGAAACGGCGGTGCTCTGGGACATCGACCTTGACGTGCCGGAGGGGGTTCGCTGCGCCATCGTCGGGCCTAACGGGGCCGGCAAATCGACGCTTTTAAAGGGCATCTTAGGCCTTCAGCAGCCGGTGTCGGGCTTCGTGCGCTTTTGGGGAAAGCCCATCGGCGAAGTACGGGCGCGCATCGCCTATGTACCCCAGCGCGGCGCGGTGAACTGGGATTTTCCTACAACGGTGTTCGACGTGGTGCTCATGGGGCGGTACGTGCATATCGGCCTCATGCGGCGGCCAAGCAAAGCCGACCGGACGATCGCCAAAGAGGCGCTGGCCGAGATGAAGCTCACGGAATTAGCTGATCGGCAGATATCAGAGCTTTCCGGCGGACAAAAGCAGCGGGTCTTCATCGCCCGCGCCTTGGCTCAGGAGAGCGATCTCTACATCATGGATGAACCCCTCGCCGGTGTGGACGAAACCACGGAGCGCATCGTCATGGATAAATTTGTGGCCCTGCAAAAAGCGGGAAAGACCGTCATCGCCGTCCATCACGATCTCTCGACCCTCGACGATTATTTCGACTATCTGGTCGTCCTCAACCGCACCGTCAAGGCCTGCGACTATCTGAAGACAATGGATAAAACGGAAAAGATCGCCCTCGCCTTTCGGCCCAAGGAGCGCTGACATGGACATTCTGACGAATTACACCTTTCAGATCATCGCCTTCGGGACGGCGCTTTTAGCGGCCGTGGCCGCACCGGTAGGGGCCTTGAGCGTCTACAAGGGGCAGAGCCTCATCGGCGACGCCATCGGCCACGCCACTTTCCCCGGCATCGTTTTGGCCTATATGGCCTTTGCCACCCGCGACCCGGCGGTGCTCCTCCTGGGCGCCATCGCGGCGGCGGCGGTAACCTTCTTCGCCATCCAAGGCGCTCACGAAAATTCCCGCCTCGGTTTGAACGCGAATCTGGCCATTTTCCTCTCGGGGTTCTTCGGCCTGGGCATGGTGCTGAAAAGCTACATCCAGGGGAACCCGGCATATCGCGGCGCGTCCCAGGCGGGGCTGGAAACCTACATCTTCGGACAGGCGGCCTACATGCTGGAGGCCGACGTTCTCCTCATCGCGGCGGTGGCGGTACTCACCATGACGCTTCTCGTCCTCTTCTACAAAGAGCTTAAAGTGTTCGTCTTCGACGCCGAATACGCAGAGGCGGCAGGCCTGCCGGTGGAGCTGCTGCGGGTTTTGCTGCCGCTTCTCACCGTCGCCGTCATCGGCATCGGCCTTAAAGCCGTCGGCTCCATCCTCATCAGTTCCTTTCTCATCATCCCCTGCGTGGCCGCCAGTCAGTGGTCCAACGACTTTTCCCGAGTCCTCTTCCTCAGCAGCCTCTTCGGTATCGCGGCCGCCCTCGCCGGCACTTACGTCAGCACCGTGGAGCAGGGGATGTCCACGGGGCCGAGCATCATCCTCGCCGCCTGCGCCATCGCCTTTTTTTCCCTGCTTCTGGGAAAGCACGGCCTTCTGCGCACTCGGCAGCGCCGCCGGGAAAAAGGAGGGCGGCTGTCATGACCGACGCGCTGCTGGTCCTCGCGCTGACCTCGGCGGCCTGCGCCCTGCCGGGGGTGTTTCTGCTCCTTCGCAACCTCTCCATGATGGCGGATGCCATCAGCCATACGGTCCTCCTGGGTATCGTGCTGGCCTTCTTCGCCATCCATGACCTCTCCTCGCCGTGGCTGCTCGTCGGCGCGGCCCTGATGGGCGTCGTCACCGTCCTAAGCGTGGAGCTTTTAGGGCGCACAAAAACGTTGAAAATCGACGACGCCATCGGCATCATCTTCCCCATGCTCTTTTCCCTGGCGGTCATTCTCATCAGTAAGTACGCCGGCAACGTCCATCTCGACACGGACATGGTGCTGATGGGGGAAGTCATTTACGCCGGGCTGGATACCGTACCCGTCTTCGGCCACGAAATCGCCGTCTCCGCCCTCAAGATGGGGGGCATCTTCCTGCTCAACGCGGCGTTTATTACGCTCTTTTACAAGGAACTCAAACTCTCCACCTTTGACGAAGAAACGGCCCGTCTCATCGGCATGGCCACGGGGGCGATTTTTTACGGGCTCATGACCCTGATCTCGCTGACGACGGTAGCCGCCTTTGACGCCGTAGGTTCCATCCTCGTCATCTCCTTCTTCATCTCCCCCGCCGGCACGGCGCTCCTCTTCACCAAGCGGCTCCACTACGCGCTTTTTCTCGCCGTTCTTTTCGGCCTTCTGAGCAGCGCCGTGGGATACCGGCTGGCGGTTCACTTCAACGCTTCTATGTCCGGCATGTGCGCCCTCGTCAACATGGTCATCTATGTCGCCGCCGTCCTCTTCCATCCCAAAGGCGTGCTGACGAAGCGGCTTCATCAGGCACACAACAAGACGCGTCTTCGGCAGGAACTCCTCATCATTCACCTCGGCACCCATACGGCGCAGCACCGTTACAGCGCCGAGAACAAGGTGACGGAGATCGCCGCCCATCTGCGCTGGAACGCGGCAGAAATGAAGCGGGTCCGTACCGAACTCGAAAGGGACGATATCCTCACCCGGTCGGGGGATTACTACCTCCTGACGAAAAAAGGCGAGGCGCGCTACCGGGAACTCTGCGCGGCGTACTTTTTATAGGAAACAGGGATACATGCGGCAGAATGGTGCAGAATTATCCATGCTTCCTATAGGGCCGTGCCTTTTTTCGGTACGAAAAAGCGGCTCATATCCACCCTTTCCAGCGTGAGAAGCCGTATCTTTTTCTCTAAGCCCGCGGCGTAGCCCGTCAGGCTGCCGCTCTTTCCCACCACCCGATGGCAGGGAATGAGGATGGAGATGTCGTTATGTCCCACGGCCCCACCCACCGCCTGGGCCGACATTTTGGCCACGCCCCGCGCCCGGGCGATCTGGGCCGCAATGTCGCCGTAAGTTCGCGTCGTCCCGTAGGGAATCTGCCGCAAAATCTTCCATACCACCTGCTGAAAGTCGGAGCCGATGGGGTGCAGCGGCGGCATGAAGTCGGGCTCCGCGCCGCGAAAATAAATATCCAGCCAGCGCTTCGTCTCCCGCAGGATCGGCGTTTCCCGTTCCTGTCGGGAAACGCCGCGCCAGTTGGGAAAATATTTCTCGCCGGCAAACCAAACCCCCGTCACCCCCCTGTCATCCGCCGCCAGCCAAAGGCCGCCCAGCGGCGAAGCGTAAGGTATCGTGTACAACATGACCGTTCCCTCCTCTCTTTTACTTTTCAGATCAAGTCCCCCCTGATAAATTCAATCCCATCCTCCCGGCGCTTTTTTCTTCCTGCCTGGAGATCCCTCATCCACCAAGCACCACGCGGCGCCCAGGTTTTTGCCCTGACAGGCAAAAATTTCTGCCCTCATCGTACGAATTTCATTTAGCCGTGCTTCCTAAAAAAAGAACCATCCGCGGGGATGGTTCTTTTTTACCCGGCCATGTATTTCCACGCTGTCGCTCTTATGCCATGCGCCCCTGAAAGCCCAGCTTATTGAGGGCCCGCAGCACCTCGTGGGAAGAGGCGGCGCACTTTAAGGCGCGGGCGGGAAGATAGCGCACGGCCGGCGGCTCGGTAAGGAGCCGCACCCGGCAAATGATCCCATAGTCTTCCTGATACGCCTCGTCGGCGATGGGAAAGAGGCGCTCCAAGGCGGCCTCATCGTAAAGATACTTCATCGTCATCCCGGCACTTAGAACCTCCGGCTCCATCTCCAGGCGGGGCGGTTTGATGCCCAGTCCCATCATTTTCGCCACGGCGTCCCTCCGCTCGATGGCCGCCTCCACCCAAGCGTCATGGGCCACCACCAGAAATCCTTCATGCTCGCCGCCGATGATGTTCTCCAAGAACAGCTGAGCCGCGATGGAATCACGCCGCAGCTTCTCGGCCACCATGGCGATCACGGCGTCCCGCTCTGCGAAGGGCCCCGGCCCGTCCCCGGCCATGAGATAGTTTTCCGTGTTGTCCAGACGCCCGTCATAATTTTCGTAGTGACAGATCATGTCAAAGATTTTATCGCCCCGCGCGGCCGCTGTCATTTCCGCTTCCATGCTCCCATCTCCCCTGTACCCCTTATGATGATTGTCCTTCAGCCCCTGATGAGTATTCCGCGGCGAAATGGGTCGCAGAGGCCCCTATCCCACCGCTGATCTCCTATTTCGCGCCGTCCGGTACGTCAGTCACGAAAGCGCGTGATCAGAGAACGCCCTGTCATTTCCTTGGGCGGTTCTATATCCGCCAGCGCCAGAAGGGTCGGAGCGATATCCGACAGCTTTCCCTCCCGCAGTGCCGCCGCGCGTTCGCTGACGATCAGGAAGGGCACCGGGTTCGTGGTGTGCTGGGTGAAGGGCTGGCCCGTCGCCCGGTCCGTCATCTGTTCCGCGTTGCCGTGATCCGCCGTGATAGCCACGGCCCCGCCCACTTTCTGCACCGCCGCCACGCAGCGGCCCACGCAGGCGTCCACCGTCTCCACCGCCTTCACCGCCGCCGCCATGACGCCGGTATGACCCACCATATCGCCGTTGGCGTAGTTTAAGATGATGAAATCGTATTTTCGGCTCTCAATGGCCTCCACCACCCGATCCGTCACTTCAAGGGCGCTCATCTCCGGCTGCAAATCGTAGGTCGCCACCTTAGGCGAAGGGACCAGGATCCGATCTTCTTTCGCATACGGTGTTTCCAGCCCGCCGTTAAAAAAGAAGGTGACATGGGCGTACTTCTCCGTCTCCGCGATACGAAGCTGGGTGAGCCCGTGGTCCTCAATGATTTCCCCCAAAGTTTTAGTCAGCTTTTGCGGCGGGTAGGCGACCCGGGCGTTCATCCCCGCCTCATACTGGGTCATGGTGGCAAAGGCCGGACGTAGAGATTCGTCCCGGGCGAAGCCGGAAAACTCCTCGTCAGTGAAGGCATGGGTCAGTTCCCGAGCCCGATCGGGACGGAAATTATAGAAGATCACGCTGTCCTCGGGGTGCATTCCCAAATAGCCGGCCACCACCGCAGGAATGACGAACTCGTCCGTCACGCCGGAAGCGTAGGATGCCGCCACCGCGGCCGACGCGCTCTCCGCTACGAGGCCGTCGCCGTGGGCGATGGCCTCGTAGGCTTTCGCCACCCGCTCCCAACGCTTGTCTCGATCCATAGCGTAGAAGCGGCCCGACACCGTGGCGACGCGACCCACGCCGATCTCCGCCAGCTTATCTTCCAATTCTGCCATATAGCCCGCCGCGCTGGACGGCGGCACGTCCCGCCCGTCCAAAAAGGCGTGTACCCACACGTCGGTGAGGCCGGAACGCTTAGCCAGTTCTAAGAGGGCATAGAGGTGGGCCGAATGGCTGTGGACGCCGCCGGGGGAAAGGAGGCCGAAGAAATGGAGAGCGCCGCCGCGCTGTTTTGCCGCCTCAATCGCCGCAGCAAAGGCAGCGTTATCAAAAAAGGAACCATCCCGAATCGCCCGATTGATACGGGTAAGCTCCTGATACACCACACGCCCCGCGCCGATATTCGTATGCCCCACCTCGGAGTTCCCCATCTGCCCCTCGGGCAGCCCCACCGCTTCTCCGGAGCAAACCAGCGCCGTCAGCGGATAGCGGGCCATGAGATCGTCCAGAACCGGCGTCTTTCCCATCGCGATGGCATTATCCTGCGCCATCGGATCGCCGTTTCCCCACCCGTCCATGATGATCAGCATGACGGGCGCTGTCTTTAATGTCGCCATAGCGGTACACTCCTCATCCCCATCCAACGAGCGCGCCTTTCGCTGCCGCCCCCGCCGGATCTCACCGTCAATGAATCCGTCCATCCCTCTTTTCCCGCAGCATTTACGGGCCTTGATATTTTACGATAGCAGCAAAATCTTTCGCCTGCAGCGCCGCCCCCCCCACCAAAGCGCCGTCCACGTTGGGCATTTCCATAAGCCCAGCGATGGTGGCCGGCTTCACACTGCCGCCGTACTGGATGCGAATCGCCGCGGCGGCGTTTTCGCCAAAGATTTTCCCCACCGTCTGCCGAATGTGGGAAGAGACCTCTTCCGCTTCCTCAAAAGTGGCTGTCTTTCCCGTACCGATGGCCCAGATCGGCTCGTAGGCGATGACGATCTTGGCTGCTTCCGCCGAAGTAAAGCCTGCCAGCGCCAGCTTGACCTGACGGGCCACAAAACGCTTGTAGGTGCCCTTTTCCCGGGTTACCAGCGCTTCCCCTACGCAGATGATGGGGACGAGGCCCGCTTTTAGGGCTGCCTTTGCCCTTTGGTTAACCCCCGCATCCGTCTCACCGAAATACTGCCGCCGCTCCGAGTGTCCGACGATGACGTAGCGAACCCCCAATTCCTTGAGCATTTTCGGAGAAATCTCCCCTGTGTAGGCGCCGCTCTCCGCCCAATGGACGTTCTGCGCTCCCAGAATCACATTTTTCCCATGGAGGGCGCTTCCCACCACGGCCAAGGCTGTCGCCGGAGGGCAGACCACCACGTCTCTGTCCCGGACTCCCTTGACCAGCGGGATCAGCCCCTTCATGAGCTGCATCGCTTCCGCGATGGTATTGTTCATCTTCCAGTTGCCCGCGATGATAGGTTTTCGCATCTTTTTCGCTCCTCTCCCGCCGTTCGTCTTACAGAAGCACGGATACAGGCAACACCGCCATCCTGGCGCCTCTCTTCCGCCCTTTCTGCGTCGGCAGACCGACCCATAGCCCCGCTGCGCGTCCAGTTTATCTCTGTGATCGGTCGAAAACGCTGCGCCCGTCTGACGGACTTCCTTTTATCCGTGCTTCCTTAGCGATCGGCCATGGCCGTTATCCCCGGCAGTTCTTTACCCTCAAGATATTCCAGCGTGGCCCCGCCGCCGGTGGAAATGTGGCTGATAGCGTCGGACAGGCCTGTCTTCTTCAAGGCGGCGATGGAATCGCCGCCGCCGACGATACTCACTGCCCCGGCCTTCGTGGCCTTGGCCACCGCCCGGGCCATGGCCTCCGTCCCCGCCGCGAACGCGTCAAACTCAAAAACCCCCATGGGGCCGTTCCAGACGATGGTCTTAGCTCCGTGGAGCGTCGGTGCGTAGAGTTCCCGCGTTTTCGGCCCGGCGTCCAACGCCTGCCACTCGCTGCCGATGGCATCGACGCGGACGACTTTATGACGGGCCTCGGCCGAGAAATCATCCGCCACCACCACGTCTACCGGCAGCACCATCTTGACGTTGCGGGCGTGGGCCTTGGCGTAGAGCTTCCGGGCCAGATCGTAGGTATCCGGCTCCGTCAGCGATTTTCCCACGTTCAGCCCCTGCGCCGCCAAAAACGTATTGGCCATGCCGCCGCCGATAATGAGGACGTCCACCTTATCGATGAGGTTGTCGATGACCCCGATCTTATCTGAAACTTTAGCCCCTCCCAATACGGCCGCGAAGGGGCGCGCCGGATTCTCCAGCGCCTTGCCGATGAAGGCAATCTCCTTTTCGATGAGAAGCCCCGCCACCGTTTCCCGGTACTGCGCGATGCCCGCATTGGACGCGTGACCGCGGTGAGCGCAGCCAAAAGCGTCATCCACCACCACATCCGCCAGCTCTGCCAGAGCTTTGGCAAAAGCGGGATCGTTCTTCTCCTCCTCCGGATGAAACCGCAGGTTCTCAAGGAGCAATACGTCCCCCGGGGAAAGCTTTGCCGCCGCTTCCTTCGCCTTCTCCCCCACGCAGTCTTCGGCGAAGGCCACCGGCTTTCCCAAAAGCTCCGTCAGCCGCGCCGCTACCGGGCGCAGGGAAAGCTCCGGCTTTACCGTCCCCTTGGGCCGCCCCAAGTGGCTGGCTAAAATCACCGCCGCCCCTTCGCCCAAGAGATACTCGATCGTGGGCAGTGTCGCCCGGATGCGCTTATCGTTGGTAATCTGCTGCTTATCATCCAGAGGCACATTAAAATCCGCCCGGACGAACACCTTTTTCCCCTTGACGTCGATATCTTTCAGCGTCTTCTTGCTCATAGCACACCCCTCCGCTTCACGCATCACGCTTCTCAAAGAGCCTTCCGCTTTTCACGCGCGCTCTTTTTGCTCTTTAAAAGAGGCCCGGCCCTCGCTTCGGCCGAACCTCTCTCGGATCACTCGTCCGCGGCCTTTCCTTTATTGCAGGCCCGCCAGATATTTGATTGTCCGACACATCTGATAGGTGTAGCTGCTCTCGTTATCGTACCACGAAACCACCTGCACCTGCGTCAGCTCGTCGGAAACAGGACTGACCATCGTCTGGGTGGCGTCGAAAAGCGCCCCGTAGCTCATGCCGATGATGTCCGAGGACACAATCTCCTCCTCATTGTAGCCGAATGACTCATTGGCCGCTTTTTTCATGGCAGCGTTGACTTCCTCCACCGTCACTTTTCCCTTCACCACCGCGATGAGGATGGTGGTGGAACCGGTGGGCGTGGGGACGCGCTGGGCTGCGCCGATGAGCTTCCCCTTCAGCTCGGGGATGACCAGCCCGATGGCCTTCGCCGCCCCCGTGGAATTGGGTACGATATTGAGGGCCGCCGCCCGGGCCCGGCGCAGATCTCCCTTGCGGTGAGAGCCGTCCAAGAGCATCTGATCCCCGGTGTACGCGTGAATGGTGGTCATGATCCCGCTCTGAATGGGCGCTAACTTATGGAGGACGTCCGTCATGGGGGCCAGGCAGTTCGTCGTGCAGGACGCTGCCGAAATGATGGTGTCGGAGGCCTTCAGCGTCTCATGGTTGACGTTGTAGACGACGGTGGGGAGATCGTTGCCCGCCGGAGCCGAAATGATGACCTTCTTCGCCCCCGCCTGAATATGCTTTTGGGATTTTTCCTTTGATGTGTAGGCCCCGGTACATTCCAGTACCACATCGATCCCCGCCGCGCCCCAGGGGATATTCGCCGCGTCCGCCTCGGCAAACTTCTGCACCCGGTGCCCGTCCACGAAGAGATCCGTCTCATCATAGGTCACCTCGTGGTCATACCGCCCCTGGGTGGAATCGTACTTCAAAAGATGCGCCAGCATCTTCGGCTGAGCCAAATCATTGATCGCCGCGATCTCGAACCCCGGCACGCCGAACATCTGCCGAAAGGCCAGACGCCCGATCCGCCCGAATCCGTTGATCGCCACTTTTACTGCCATAAGAAACAGCCCCCTCGATATGATTTTTGAAACCTGTTCCGTTTTCTTATTTATCGAAAAATACTTTCTGATATTTATCATATAGAAAGTTCCAAGAATTGTCAATCCGAAACACCATTGAATTTCCCTGCCTCCTACGGTATACTGATAGCCGAGAATCAGACTCTCTGCGAGAGCCGACGACGGGCTCTTCTCTTTGCTGTGCTCATAAAACGACCGTGTCCGTCTGCCGCCGATACGACGCTCTGACAGTCAGGAATCTCCCGATATCCGCCGGTCACAAGGAGGAAATTTCATGAGTTCATTCGGGTCCATCCTTATCGCCGCCCTCGTCCTGCTCCTTGGCTTCGTGCTGCTCATCAAGGGCGCGGACGCCTTTGTGGACGGCAGCTCGGCGGTAGCACGGCGGCTGCGGATCCCCGGATTGGTCATCGGGCTGACCATCGTAGCCATGGGGACGAGCCTGCCGGAATTGGCAGTGAGCGTCACCGCCGCCTTGGCGGGCAGCAATGAGATCGCCGTCAGCAACGTCACGGGCTCGAATATCTTCAACCTGATGATCGTCTTAGGGGTCAGCGCCCTTTTTACGCCCCTCTCGGTATCCCAGAAGAGCCTGACCCGGGAATTTCCCTTCTCCGTCGCCTGTGCCGCCGTCTTGGCAGTTTTCGGCGCGACAGGTGCAGCCGGAACGACATCCGGGGACGCCATCGGTCTCATCAGCCGAAGGGAAGGATTGATTTTCCTCTTTTTCTTCGTTCTCTTTCTCCTCTACACCCTTCACGAGGCCAATAAAGCCCGCCGCACCTCGCTGAAAGAAGAAAAAGAAGATCTCATGTCCCTGAGCAAAAGTCTGCTTCTCATTATCATCGGCATGCTGGCCATCAAATTCGGCGGCGATTTCGTCGTGGGGGGCGACACCGTGGTCGCCGGACACGAGCTGTCCTACGGGGCAGTGGCCATCGCCCGGGTCTTCGGCATGACGGACACCCTCATCGGCCTCACGATCTGCGCCGTGGGCACCAGCCTGCCGGAACTCGTCACCTCCATCGCCGCCGCCCGAAAGAATCAATTAGACATGGCCGTGGGCAACGTTATCGGCTCCAACATTTTCAATATTCTTTTCATTTTAGGGGTGACAGCCACCATTCGGCCGGTGGCCTTCACCGGGGAAAATCTTACCGATACAATCATTCTCATTGCCTTCAGTGCCCTGGTCTGGCGCTTCACCTGGACGAAACACACCCTCGTCCGCCGGGAAGGTCTCCTCATGATCGCCCTCTACGCCCTCTTCCTCCTCTACGCCGTCCTGCGGGTGTATTGGTAAAAAGCGGCCGCCAAAAAGGCGATACGTTATTCCCTTTACGGGAACGCGTATCGCCTTTGGGGCTCTATCATACACATTGTGGTATGGTAACGCAAACGAGCAAGATGTCTCAACCGCAACATTTTTTGATAATAGCAAGCTTATGTCTATCAAATAAACTTCATTGCGCCTTAAATAATCCCTCTAACATATTTATCACACTTTTGTATAGTTCATTTCCCTTGTCTATTTTAGAAACCACTCTTTTTTGCTCTTCAAATATATCGTTAGATCCTACTTTCTCTCTCCCCAAAGAAACTTTTGCTTTTTTTATAAAATATTCTTTGCCATTTTTACCATTTTTTTGCGTATCTGAAATTGCAGGATCATTATCTAATTCTGCCAAAAATTTCTCAGGAGTATCAACAGGTAAAAATCGGACATTATTTTCCCAAAAAGCAATAAATTTCTTTTGAGCTTCTATTAATTCACTTTTATTACTGTTGCCGCTCCTCCCTGAAACATTGAATTTTATATCATCCCCAGTCATTGTTTTAATAATTTCTTTTAATACCAAATTATCAGACTCTGGAATTTTCGAAACATCAACGCTTCCATCACACAGATATTCAGGTTTAATAATATCACGGTGTTTATCATAATCTACTTTTTTATCTCCATCTAATAAAAATAAACAATTATCCTCTTCTTTTAGCGCCGAACTCATTATATGGTGCTTAATAATATTCTCTGCGCCTCCCGGTATATATTTCACTTCTATATTATTACTAAAATTCTGCCTCTTTTCTTTCTCAATAATAAAGTCAACTATATATTTGGCTAACTTATCTTCTACAAACACCATCTTTTTATCACGAAATTTATCTCCCAATTCGTAAAAAGCATCTTGAAAATCTATATTTTCAAAAATCTTAATCTCATTGTCTATTTTGGAAACTAATTTTATTGCTTCTTTAGGAAAATCTCTCACCATCTGGATAGAATGCGTTGTAATCACAATTTGATGATTTTTTTCAAACACTCTTTCAACAGAAAAGATTTCAATCCATAAATTGCACTGGGATGTAAAGAAATTTCCGGTTCATCAATAAGCAATAACGAATTTTCAGGTGCTTTTATAATATCATTCACAAGAAGTATAATCCTTGCTTCACCTGTTCCCGCAAAGGCTTCGGAATAAACACTCCCATTCTTTTTTATCCATATAGTTTTTGCAGGTTTATTGCCACTGCCTTTAGTGTAAAATCTATGTGTGACAATTTTAATTACTGAATAAGATTCTCCCATTATTTCACTAACAGCTTTACAAACATCCTTAACCATTTCAACATTATCATCTACCATCTCCTTTTGATAGAAAACATAACTTTGGGTGTTTTTTTCTATCACTGGGGATAATAACTTTGACCTATTCCTAATAAAGTCCTGCTTGGTCTTTTGCTTGTTCGTACTTTGAAAGTTATAATGATAAAAGAACAAATCATATGCCGAAACATATTCTTTACAATCACAATATACAACATTCTTCTTTATAGCATCCCAACGGGTTTCTGATGAACTTCCTAATTTGCGATATTCGCCTTGTGTCAGAACTTCCATCTCATATTTTTTTGAAGGTCTCGCTGGTTCCCAGTAATCTAAATTATCTTTTTTGTTGATCCGAGTTTTTAAGACCTCTACAATTCTTTTAGCCTTTCCAAAATAATAACCATAGATCAAACAATGCCTATCATCATTTTTAACCCCATCCTTATCTATCTTATCTACTGATGTCGTAAACCAATATTCTCCAACGCTCTTCCCTTCTGGAGAACCATATAATGCCTGCAGTATAGATGTTTTATTTGTGCCATTTTTCCCAACTAAAAGTGTGATTGGAAAATAAAATCCCATTCGGGAATTCGCTTGCAACAATTTATATTTTGGGAATCTTATATATTCTATAAACGGATAATATGATTTTTTGTCGTTTTTAAATTTATTTTTCAAATTCTCCACCAATTTAATGAAATCATCCATCTATTTCACCTCCCCTAAAATCAACTGAAAATATTTCCCACTTGCCTCTGCTAATTTTACCGGCACAGCATTTCCTATCTGTTTTGCTAATTCCCTTCGATTTCCTAAAAAAATATAGCTATCGTCAAACGACTGCAATCGTGCAGCTTCTCTTGCACTCAGGGCTCTATCTTGCGTTGGATGACCAAACCTCCCCTTGGAGTAAGTCATACAACCTCCAGTAATTGTAACTGAAGGTTTAGATATATCAACAATCCCATACACATCACCATGTCCTTTGTTTTTTTTATGACAATTCAACATCAAATCATCAGGTAAAATCGTCCTGCTTCCACCATTCGCTCGTATATACCTAATTCGTTTAATATTAATATCTGTTAATTTATTAGCAATATGATTATGTATTCCTTCTCCCAAAAATTCCTCGCCGCTCTTTATTTCAGGTAAATCCATGATTACTTCAGCGGTAACCCATTGTTGCGTATTCTCTTTACCTGCTTGTGAATGCGTCTTTATTGGTAACATAACATTAAAACTTTCATCAACAGTTTCCCTTTTGATTCCATGTAAAACGAGTCGTTTCCTATTTTGAGGAACTCCATAATCCGCTGTATTCAAGATATCGTATGTGATAAGATACCTTGATTTAATCGGATTAATAAATTTTGTGAAAATCGATCTATTTTTCTTATTTTTGATACCTGACACATTCTCCATCAACAAAAAATCTGGTTTTAGCTCTGTGATCAATCTCAGATATTCAAATATCAATCGATTTCTCTTATCATTAACATCATGTTTCCCAATTGTTGAAAAACCTTGACACGGAGGACAAGCAACCAATAATAATTTATCGGACGGCTTCAAACTTATAGCCTCCATAATCTCTTTTCCATTTATATCTCTAAGTATCTTTCTCAAATAAAACAACTTCAGGATTATTGAGTCTATATGTCTGTGCCGCCCACTTATCTATTTCGACTGCAGCCGCAACCTTTATACCTGCTTTTTTTAACCCACTTGTGGTTCCGCCAGCACCACTAAATAAATCAATTGCCACAATAGTCTTCATATCTATCCTTTGCATGATAATATAGTAACACTATTTATCATACAACCCCTCCTTCCTTTACAAATTCTTCTCACTATCTCCAATCCCTTCTTAAGAAAAGCTGTAGAATATGATAATTCCGTAAAAAGAATTACATTCAACACAGCTTTATTTACCAATAACTACTTCTCCCTATAAGCTCTCTGGCCCCCAATATAACTGAGAAGATTATGCACCAAGGCGATACGTTATTCCCTTTACGGGAACGCGTATCGCCTTTTTTCGTGGACGGCCTCGCGCAATGTTTCACGTGGAACAAATGTTTCACGTGAAACATTAATATGGCCAGCCAATTTTTCTCTTATTCCGTTTTTTGATCCATCACCGCCAGCGACGCCACCCGGTCGCCTTCTTCCGTCTTGATGACCTTGACCCCCTGGGTGTTGCGGCTGATGACAGAAATTTCATCCACGTTGGTGCGGATGACGATGCCGCCGGTGGTGATGAGCATGAGCTCCTGCTCTGGGTGGACCACCTTGAGGCCTACCACCGCGCCGGTTTTTTCCGTGACTTTCATGTTGATGATGCCCTTGCCGCCCCGCTGCTGAATGCGGTATTCGCTGACGGCGGTGCGCTTGCCGTAGCCTTCTTCGGTGACGGTGAGGATTTGGTGCTCGGGGCGAAGGGTGTCCATGCCCACGACTTCATCCATGTCGCTGAGCCGGATCCCGTAGACGCCGTGCGCCTGCCGTCCCATGACCCGGACGTCGCCCTCTTCGAAGGCGATGGCCAGTCCATCCCGGGTGCCGATGACGATCTGACGCTCGCCGTCCGTGGCCTTGACGCCGATGAGATCATCGTCCTCGTCCAAGGTGAGGGCGATGAGGCCCCCCTTGCGGGCTGTATCAAATTCCTTCAGCACCGTTTTCTTCACGATGCCCTTGCGGGTCGCCATGAAGAGATAACGATCTTCCCGGAAGGCTTCCACGGGAATGACGGCGGTGATGGTTTCCCCGCCGGAGAGCGGCAGCAGATTGACGATGGCCGTCCCCTTCGCCTGCCGCGCCGACTCGGGAATATCATACCCCTTGAGACGGTAAACGAGCCCCCGATTCGTGAAGAAGAGAACGGTGCGATGGGTCGTGGTGATGAGGAGATGCTCCACGAAGTCCGTTTCCTTCGTCCCCATGCCGGTGACGCCCCGGCCGCCGCGCTTTTGATTGCGGTAGGTGTCAAGGGGAATGCGCTTGACGTAGCCGCCGTGGGTCAGCGTCAACACCACGTCCTCCTCAGCGATGAGGTCTTCCACCGCCATGTCCGAAGCGTCGAGAGTGATGCGGGTGCGGCGGTCGTCGCCGAACTGCTCCTTCACCTTCGTCAGCTCGTCTTTGATGATGCCGAAGATCTTGCTCTCATCGGCCAAAACCGATTTCAAGTAATCAATCGTTTTCAAGACTTCCTGATATTCTTCCTGAATCTTCTCCCGCTCAAGGCCGGTGAGGCGCTGGAGGCGGAGATCCAAAATGGCTTGGGCCTGCTTGTCCGAGAGGGAAAAGCCGTCCATGAGGGCCGCTTTGGCGATGTCCGCCGTGCGGGAGCTGCGGATTGTGGTGATCACCGCATCCAAATGGTCAAGGGCAATGGTCAGCCCTTCCAAGATATGCGCCCGGGCTTCGGCTTTCGCCAGCTCATACTTCGTCCGGCGGGTGATGACGTCTTCCTGATGGGCGAGGTAATAGTGAAGGACTTCCTTCAAATTGAGAACCCGAGGCCGCCCGTCCACTAAGGCCAGCATGATGACGCCGAAGCTGTCCTGCATCTGGGTATGCTTATACAGCTGATTCAAAATGACATTGGCGTTGGCGTCCCGGCGCAGTTCCATGACGATGCGCATCCCGCTGCGGTCCGATTCATCCCGGAGCGCCGTGATGCCTTCGATGGTCTTGTCCCGCACCAATTCCGCGATCTTTTCCACCAAGCGGGCTTTGTTCACCTGATACGGGAGCTCGGTGACGATGATCTGCGCCTTGCCGCTGGACATCGTTTCGATGTGGGCCTCCGCCCGCATGGGTACGACGCCTCGGCCCGTCCGATAGGCGCTGCGCACACCCTCCAACCCCAAAATCTGACCGCCGGTAGGGAAATCTGGCCCCTTGACCACGGTCATCAGCTCGTCCACCGTGGTCTCCGGATTGTCGATGAGCATCAATACTCCGTCGATGACCTCTCGCATGTTGTGGGGAGGAATGTTCGTGGCCATGCCCACGGCAATGCCTGCCGAGCCATTCACCAAAAGCTGGGGGAACTTCGCCGGCAGCACCGACGGCTCCTTGAGGGATTCGTCGTAGTTGGGAACGAAGTCCACCGTATCCTTGTCGATGTCCTGCAGCATCAGCTCGGCGATCTTCGACATGCGGACTTCCGTGTAGCGCATGGCCGCCGCCGGGTCGCCGTCCACGGAACCGAAGTTGCCGTGGCCGTCCGCTAGGGGATAGCGGATGGAAAAGTCCTGCGCCATCCGCACGATGGCGTCGTAAACGGAAGTGTCGCCATGGGGATGATATTTACCCAAAACCTCACCGACGATACGCGCCGATTTCTTGTAGGGTTTGTTCGACCCCATGCCCGCTTCCTGCATGGCGTAGAGGATGCGGCGATGCACGGGTTTTAAGCCGTCGCGCACATCCGGCAGCGCCCGGGCCACGATGACGCTCATGGCGTAATCGATGTAGGACGTCGACATGACCTCGGAGAGGTTCACGGGAACGACCTTATCCTGATCAGAATCCAAAAAGCTCACCTCAAATGTATGATATTGCTATTCATATTTCAATAACCACTAAGTGCAGACTTCGCTTCGCTCGTCTTTGCTGAGTGGTTAGGTATATATTCTCACTAAGTTCCCGCTTCCCTGCGGTCGCGCTCACTAAGTGTTCCTATTATATCATTTTTTCGCGGCAAAGTCTAAAAAATGATGCCGCGTTTCCCTCATTTTTCGCCGCAAAGCACGAATTTTTCCACGGCGTCGGCCACCGCGTCCTCGTCGCAGGGGGGCGCGATATACGTCGCCAACGATTTCGCCGCGTCCTGCCCGTCCTGCGGCACGACAGCCGTCCCCGCCCAGCGCAGCATGGCGAGGTCGTTGTCCCCGTCGCCGCAGGCCATGACTTCTTCGGGGGTGATCCCTAAATGCGCCGCCAACGCCGCCAGCCCCACCGCCTTCGTCACGCCGCAGGGCATGATATCCGCCACCTGCGGCGCGTTCAGCGTCACCGCGAACTTTCCGGGGAAAGCCGTTTCTACCTCCGTCAGCATGGACGCCATATGCGCGCCGGTGAAATCCCGCAGGACGAATTGCAGCACCTTCTCCGTGTAAGCCAAATACGCTTCCCCCACGGCATGCACCGTAAATCCCGGCACCGTCCGATAGGCGTCAAAATATTCCGGTCGGTAGTCCGTACTGTAAATTTCCCGGCCGATGTGCCACTGGACATACCAGCCCCGACCAATGGCAAACCGCAAAAAATCCCGCGCTAAGGCCGGAGCATAAGTGCGGGAAAAGATGGGGGCCGCCTCGTCCATCCCCTGCACCAAGCCGCCGTTACAGGAAATCAACGGCGCGTTCGCCCCGATGAGCCGCCCGAAGTATAAGGCGGAATCGAGCATCCGTCCCGTGGCCAGCGTCACATAGACGCCTCGCGCCATCGCCGCGGCAAGGGCCGCCCGGTTGCCCCGGCTCACGGTCTTGTCCCGATTGAGAAGCGTCCCGTCTAAATCGAGGGCGATGAGCCGAATCACCGCCCCGCCTCCAAGACGTAGCGGCGCACCGCCAGCGCCGCGCCGTCCTCCGCCACAGAATCCGTCACCGCGTCCGCCGCCTTCTGTACCTCCGGCGCCGCGTTTCCCATGGCTATCCCCAGTCCCGCCGCCCGCAGCATCGCCACGTCATTGCCCGAATCCCCGAGGGCCATGATCTCCGCTGCCGAAATGCCGTAGTCCGCCGCCACCTTCAGCATAGCCGAAGCCTTGGACACCCTCGCGGGAACGATCTCAATGTACGTGGGATTGGACTGCATGACCGCGATCTCCCCCGGGAAGGCCGCCGCGATCTCGGCGATGACCGCCGCCGTATGCGCTGGCGTATCAGCGACCACGAGGAGCTTCGGTACCCCTTCCGTCCGCGCCAAAAGGCCCTCTTCTCCCACCGCCCTTCCGGCAACCCCGGATGCGGTGCGGTAAAATCGCGCCTCCGCTGTCTCCGCCGCAAAAAACAGCCCGTCCAGCCGGTAAAGCTGCACATACCAGCCCCGGGCGAAAATATAGCGCAGCACCCGCGCCGCTGTTTTTGGCGCCAAAAAATCTGCGTGCAAAAGCGTTCCGTCCATCTCCTGCACCACACCGCCGTTATAGCTGATGACGGGCGTATCCAGCGCCAATTCTTTGGCATAGCGCACTGCCGAGGCAAACATCCGACCCGTCGCCAAAAGCACCCGCACGCCCTGCGCCGCCGCTTCCCGAAGCGCCGTCCGATTTGCCGCCGACAGACGATACGCCGAATCCAGCAGTGTCCCATCCAAATCAGACACAATCATGCGAATGGCCATCTAACTCCTCCTCTTCCCGACGCATCCCGCCGTCTCTCCCGCGCTTTCCGCGCTGTCCACGTGCACCGCATCCCGCGCTTCGTCTCTCCCATCCCCAAGGCCTCGTCGGCTTTTGTCCCCTTCCCAGGGCAGTATTTCCTTTCTCCCTCACACATTGCCCTCGTACACATACCGCAAATGACGCCGGGCGGCTTCTGCCAACCGATGAATGACGGCCACCGGCGTCGCCGGAATCTCCGTCATCAAAAAGCGGGGAAAATAGCGGCTGATGTGGAACGGCAGCATCGGCGAAATCTCCGCTAGCCACGCGGCCTCGGCCTCCATGTCGGCGCTGTCGTCGTTTTTTCCCGGCACGATGAGGGTCGTCACTTCCACATGGGCGGCCGCCGCGGCCTGCCGAATGTTTTCCTTCACCGCAGCTAAATCGCCCCCCACCCAATCGTAAAACGACGACCGCCAGCCTTTGAGATCGATATTGAAGGCATCGACAAGGGGCAAGAGTTCCCTGAAAAGGCGCGGCGCCATGCACCCGTTCGTCACCACCGCCGCCGAAAGCCCCGCCTCCTTCAGGAGGCGCGCCGTATCCCGGACATACTCATAGCCGATCAAAGGCTCATTATAGGTAAACGCCACCCCCACATTCCCCCGAGGCACGAATTCTTCGGCCAGATGCGCCAAATCTTCGGGGGCCATCTCCGTCGTGGGAAATGACGCCCCCGCTTGAGAGATGGCGTCGTTTTGACAGAAGGGACAGCGGAGATTGCAGCCGAAACTTCCCACGGACAGGATAAACTTCCCCGGCATCCAGCGGGCGAACGGCTTCTTCTCCACCGGATCGAGGGCCAGCGACGCGACCCGCCCGTAGTTTAGGCTCACCACCGCGCCATTCTGTGCCCCTCGTGCCCGACACCACCCTGTCTCCCCTTCCGCTAAGGCGCAGTGGTGGGGACAAACGGGGCAGACAATCTTGCCCCGGGTCAATGGTGTCTCACCACCTCAAACCGATAGAGTTTCACCGGCTCCTTCGGGCCTATGCCGCCCTTCTGTCGAGCGATGGCCACCTGCTCCGTCACGGAATTGACCCCCGGCAGCGCGGGGAGGAGCAGCCCCCGGCGGCCTCCCATCCCTTCCACAATGACCCCATACTTCGCCGCGTCCAGCGCCGCCTCGGACGCCACCAGCTCAGGATCCGTCAAAACATCGACGCTGTAAACAAGATCCGGCAATTCCTCCGGCTCTACCGGGGAAAAACGCGGGTCTTCCGTCCCCGCCGACACGGCGTTCTGCAAGATCTCCGCCGCCACATGAGCCGTCGTCGGCTGAAAGGTGCCGATACAGCCCCGAAGCTGCCCGTCCTTTTTCAGGGAAACGAACACCCCCGCCCGCCGCGCCGTAAGTTCGGGGAGCAGCGCCTCTGGCAGCGCCGCTCGCTGCCGCGTTGTGACAAAGGTCTCTAAACTGTACCGCGCCAGTTTTACATAAGCGTCTTCCGCCGCCCGCCGCGCTTCTTGCCGCGCCACCTCCGCCGCCGCAAATTGATCGCCGATACGGCGAGACGCATCGACGCCCGTTACCTGAAAGGCCGCTACGCCGTAGCCCACGCCGAAGGGCCCTTCATAAGATAATGCTTCCGACGTGACGGCCAGGCCGTCCAGCACCCCGGCCATGATCCAGAAGGAACGAAGGCCGCACTCCGCCGCCCCCTCCGCGAGCGCCGGATCTATCGACAGCAGCCGCAGGAAATCGCCATCCCCCAACGCCGCCATACATTCTCGATCAAAGACCGGCCCCTCAGCGGAAAAACCGTAAGGCCCATCGGCGCGAAGCTTATGGGAAAGATCGCCGGAGGCAAGGTGAACCACCCGCCGCCCCAACGCCTCCGCCGCCCGGGCGATGCAGGTGCCAAAGCGGTAATGCTGCAAAGGCGACATCCCCGACAGACCGATGCGAACGACCTTCACCGCCGTCGTACATTCCTGTAAAAAGCGCAGGGGAATCATCGTCCCGTGATCAAGCTGCGGCTCTCGCGGCGCCCCCGTTCCGCCGTCGATCCCCGCCTCGCGGCACGCCTCCCCGATGGCGCGGGCCAAAGCCGAATCGTAAACCGCCGTCACCTTCACCTCAGGGGCGCGAAACGCGCCAAAATCCCCGGAAGCGACCTCCCCCGGGGACACATGGAAATAATCCGCGTACATCGTGGCGTGCGGGCTCGTCACCACCACCGTGTCCGGCTGAAGCGCCGCCGCCCGCCGCATCGCCTCCCGATACGCGTCGATGGTCGCCTGGATCCGCCGCTCTTCCCCCCGCCCGATCTCCGGCAGAATGATGGGCGGATGCGGCACGGCAAACGCACCTAAAATCGCCATAGGAATCCCTCCTTCGCTTCCCTTACTTCAGCCCCCGCTTCTTATGGCAGCGGCGCCAATACCAGACCCCGCCGAGGACGGCGCAACCAACCACAAACAAAAGGCTGGCCTCATGCCCCACCTCCAAGAGATATTCCCAGCTCTCCCCTAATGCCATCCCCGCACCGATGATCAACGCCGTCCAAGGCAAGGAGCCTAAGATGGTATACAGGGTAAACTTTCGCAGATCCACATGGGCAAACCCCGCCGGCAGGGAAATAAACGTCCGGATCACTGGCAGCATCCGGCTGAAAAACACGGCCTTCAGTCCGTAGCGGTCAAACCAGTTCTGGGCCCTATCCACATGGGAACGCTTGATGAAAAAGTAATGCCCGTAGCGATCCACAAAGGCGCGTCCCCCGCGCCGCCCCACCTCATAGGCGAACCAGGAGCCCAGAATCCCTCCCAGCATACCGTACCAAAGCGCCCCCCAAAACGTCATGCGCCCCGCAAACACCAGATACCCGGCAAAACCCAAGATCAGCTCGCTGGGAATGGGGATACAGGCATTTTCCATCCCCATCAACAGAGCCACAGCGAAATAACCCCAATGGTCAATAAAGCCTAAAAACATCTCCGATAACCCGCCCATACGTCCTCCTTCACCAGATAGCCGACAGAACCTGAGCCGCGCCGAATACAACCGCCGCTGACGCCCCCATCGCCCTTCCCTATAAAAAAACGAGCCCCTTCGGACTCGTCGCTGTGCGTGGTGCCTCAGAGTGGAATCGAACCGCTGACACAAGGATTTTCAGTCCTTTGCTCTACCGACTGAGCTACCGAGGCAAAATGGCGACCCGGATGGGACTTGAACCCACGATCTCCGCCGTGACAGGGCGGCATTCTAAACCAACTGAACTACCGGGCCATAACTATATCGTGACAACCTTTATTATTATACAGATAGAACATATACTTGTCAACGCTAAATCAAGCCGCGCCCCTGTTGCTTTTCTGCCGCTTCTTTATTTCCATGTTCCGCTTTCAAAGGACATGACGGCTTCCAGTACGGAACCGGCTATGCAGCGCGCTTTATCGGATATCGTATAGCAACGTCCCGGATCGTTTGCGCCATCCACTTCCGCTACAACCATCCCCGGCTGTATGGGAAAATCGTCGTGAATAAGGCCGCGCAGAACGCCGGGAAAAGGAGCCGTCAAGACCGTCTTTTGTCCCTCTGCATCGTAAATATCTGCGATATGATCACCTTTGCGCAAAATATTAGAAATCGTTCGCGGGCTTTTGAAAACACCTGCCGTCGGAGCTAAGAGCAGATTACCGTGAGGTACGCCCGTTTGCCGCTTTGAAGCCCGCCCCTCTCGAATAATCCGCCCCAGATTATGCCCACGCCGCACCTCGATAACGCAGTCTACGTCACGGCGAGCACAGTATCCGCTCCCCAGCCCGATACGAAAATCCGCCACGGACGCAGCCTGCGCCTCCGGAATATACCCCGCTAAAGTATTGATTAGAATATGATGGCGAAAACGTCCGGCGCATTTTCCTTCCGGATCGATCATCATGATTACCCGCCCCGAACGAAGCCCTTGATCCGCTTCTTTGATCCCGTCGGCACGGTAACAGGTAACGCGCTCTACGGTTTTCTCACCGGCGTATATAGCATCAGAGAACGCCACTTCCCGCCGAATCGCCGAAGGGTGTGCCCGTTCCAGCATCAACACCTCGAAGCCCGCAATGTGCAGATAATGCGCCGCAGCTGTCGCCAACTCACCGCCGCCACGGATAACGATCAGGCGTTTCATTGTCCTTATCACGCTCCCCATTCTTCTCTGTTCTATTTATTCGACAATAATCGCAGAGCTTCCTTCCAAAAAAGCGGCCGGGCCGTTTTCTAATCAAAATACCATTTTGCAGCACCGCCGCGAAAAATATCGCTTACGCAATGATTTATGCAATAGTGCAAAAACGAAACAAATAAATTTTAAATCTTGTCATTTAAATACCGGTATGATATAATAAAGGCAACTAAAGGAGGTGGCACCTATCGAAGAACAGTTAGAGGCCACGCCCCTGACGCGCTGACGGAGCGGTGCAGAGATGAAGACAGCGTCTGGCGATGTTCGGTGACGATTCCCACATGCGCAGACGGCAAAGCACGGCGTCAGTCGCGTTTCGGTGTATGGCACTTTAAGGCACGGCGGCGGAAAGCAGGCTGCCAAAGAGGAACCAGGTTCCTTCGCAACGTACCCCGGTCGACCTTCCGGGAGGCGAAGACGGCAGGATCGTATCTGTCGGCAATGGCTTAGCTGGCCAGAGTTAAGCGCAGTCCGCTCGAGAGGGCTGCGTGGAGAAAAATGAATACCGGTTCTAAAAACTGGCGAGGACGGCTCATAGATGTGTGAGCCGTCCTCGCTTTTTATATCCCCTAATTCGCTTCATAAGCCCTCACCCGGAGTCGCAGTCCCCGCGCTTCACAGAGCGCCCGGCAGGCCGCGATCTCCTCTGGGTTTTCGACCTGATCGACCACGGTCATCACCACGTCCGGCACATACGCTTTGCAGCGCCGGGCAAAAGCCAGCATCGCCTCGTAGGATCTTTCGCCAAATTGACTGCGCGTAAGTTCAAGATAGCGCGCCGCGTTGGACGCGTTCAAACTGATCGAAATCGTATCAAGGATTCCGCCGGCAAAATCAGCCGCCGTATCCCGCTGATAAATCAGATCAGACAAGCCTGTAGTATTGACCCGTGTCTTGACTGCCGGATGTTCCTGACGCAGCCAGTGAAGAATGGTCACCATATCCGAAAGGCGCATCGTCGGCTCCCCAAAACCGCAAAATACCACTTCATTTATCAGCGGCCAGGGAACGGCCTCCAGTTCTTCCAACACTTCGCTGACCTTCGGTTCCCTCTTAAGCCAGAGGGACGTCTCCGCCGCCATACGCTTCATGCCGCGCAGGCAAAACGTACACGCACAGGGACAGCGGTTCGTTATGTTCAGGTAAATACTGCGCTGTCCCGACGGATAACGCCGTTGGCTTTCCGCCAGATCAATATATTCCCCGCCAGTATCCACCGCATAAACGATCATTCATCTCGCTCCCATTCTCCATTCAGAAAAATTCCGGCCATCCCTACTTTACTCGGCGCAAATACGGACGGGACGACCTATCCGTCTCCGGCAGCGGAGCCGAGGTCATTACGGTTTTTGACGGAACGCTTTTCCAGCCAATATTAAGCAAAATACCGACGGCCCACAGACTGACCGCCAATGAAGAACCGCCGTAGCTGATAAACGGCAGCGGAACGCCGACAACCGGCCCCCAGCCGCCGACCATAAAAAGATTCGCGAGCGCCTGCCCGACGATAAGCACCGTCAAGCCAAACGCCAGATTCTGCCCCAAGGGATCCCGCGCCGCTCTGGCAATGCGGACGCCATAATAAACGAGCGAAGCGAACAGTCCAAATACCACCAGCGCGCCAAGAAACCCTGTTTCCTGGCACCAGACGGCAAAAGCGAAATCGGTATGCGCTTCCGGCAGATAGTGATATTTACTAACTCCAACGCCCAGCCCCATTCCGGTAAGACCGCCGGAGCCGATTGCCTGCAAGGACTGCACGACCTGGTACCCCGTTCCCTGCGGGTCCGCCCAAGGATTAAACATGGCAAAGATCCGCGCCAGGCGGTACGGCTGCACCCAGCAGATAATACATCCCGCCAGCGCGCTTAGTCCCACCATCCAAAGTTTTTCCCTTTTCCGCATGTTGGAAAAAAGCAACATAATAAGCGGCACGCCGGCTACAATACTCGCCGTCGCGCCGTCCGGCTCCCGCTCGATCAAAATCGCCATCGCTCCCAGAAAAAACCATTGTCGATTAAGCAACCGGCAGGGCCGCCCGGCACGCACACAGGAAGCTATATAGGAGGCTTCAATGAATACGGCCACTACCTTAGCAAATTCTGCCGGCTGAAACTGAATCCCCGCCAGCGGGAGCCAGCGCTGGGCGCCATTGATCGTCGTGCCAATAAACAGCACTAAAACCAGCGAAATAAGTATCCCGCCAAAAATGAGCGGCATCACCGCCCGCCAACGATGATAATTGACAAACACCCCCGCTAAGAGGAACAGAATTCCTCCTGCAAGGTTAACCGCATGTTTTTGCAGGAAAAAATAAGGCGTCCCAAAATTCATCTCCGCCATCACAAAGCTGGAACTGAAAACATTCAGCCCGCCAATAATGAGAAGCCCGCTCATGATTCCCAGCACCGCTTCACAGTCGTTCAGCCAGAATTTGCGCCCGTCCTGCAAAAGGAGTCGATTCGTCCCTGCCGTCATGGGAATACCACCTCGCAACGGTTAATCTTTTCGCCCAGCGCGCTGAATTTCGCTTCGTATTCCGTCTCGATATTATCCGGGCGCCCTTCCGCATGAAGATCATACGACACATCCGTGACCGTCAAACCGACGGCGACAAATTCCTGCAAAGAAAAATCGAAGAGCGGACGATTATCCGTTTTGAAAAAAAGACGACCGCCTCCCGGCAGGAGACGCCGGTACTTTTCCAAAAAGAAACGGCCGGTCAGCCGTCGCCGGGCATGACGGTTCTTTGGCCAGGGGTCGCAAAAATTGATATAGAATCCCGCGATCTCGCCCGGCACGAAAATTTGCTCAAGCGCCTGAACGTCAAAGACTAAGAGCCGGACGTTAGAAAGCTCTGCCGCCGCAACTTTCACCGCGGCCTTATAAAGGACATCCTGCTGGAGCTCGATACCGATAAAATTCTTCTCCGACTCTTGCGCCGCGATCCGGCTGATAAAATCACCTTTTCCCGTCCCCAGCTCCACATAGAGCGGCGCCTGTCGCCCGAATATCTCATTCCAGCGCCCGCACTCCGCTCCGGTCGCCGGGCGATCCTTCGGATAGACAAACGCGTCAAAATCATGGATAGCCGTATCAACCCATGGTTTCCTCCGCAATCGCAAACTAACCCCGCTCCTTACCTTCAGGTCTTTTCCAGGCCAAATTTCTTCAGATAGCGATACAGCGTCACCCGACTGACATTCAGCAGGTTCGCCAGCCGGCTGATATTGCCGCCGGCGGCCTTCCACGCTTTAACGAAAACCTCACGGTCTTCCTTCCATTTATTGTCAGGCTTAATATCTCCCATCAGATTGATATTTTCCGGACGGATAACGTTTCCTTTCGTATTGAAAAACGCATATTCCAAAACACTTTGCAGCTGCTTGATATTGCCCGGCCAGTCATAATCGTGAAGAATCTCGACGGTTTCCGGCGTAGCGGTTTTCGGCGCCATCTGATGCTGCGCCGCCAGCTCCGTCAGAACATGCGCAACGAGCTGTGGAATATCCTCACGGCGGCTGCGCAGCGGCGGAACCCGGATAATACTCCGGGAAACGATATTATAAAGCTCCCGGTCAACCAATCCGCGCTCGCTGAGCCGTCGAAGATCACTATCGCAAGCAGCGATAATGCGCACATTAATCGGACGTTCCACAGTCTCGCCAATTCGGCAGGAAAAGCCCCGTTTTAAAAATTCAGCCAGGCGAGCCGCGATATTCTTCGGCATCTTTTCCACTTCATCCAAAAACAGGGTCCCGCCCGACGCCAATTCCAGCTTGCCAGGATGGCTGTCCTCCGCGTTCATGACGATGCCGAAAAGCTCCTGCTCCATAAGCTCAGGGGTTGCGTCGCCGCAACGCAGTGTAATAAGCGGTCCCGCCGCCCGGGGACTGGCTTGATGGATGCCGTGTGCCAGCCGCTGCTTTCCGGTGCCCGCCTCTCCTTGGATCAGCAGATGATGTTTATTCTTCGCCATCCGGGCCGCTCGCTCTTGCATCGCCGAAAAGGACGTCCCCTCTCCCACCATGGAGCTCAGGCTGTATTTCGATGTGTACCCTGCGGCGTGGGCCACCAGCGTCCGCAAGTCTTCAATCGGCATAGAAACTACCACGACGCTCGACACCGCCTGCTCAGCATCGCGCTCCAGCGGCACCACTGTCGTAATGTCCTCGTACGTTTTGGCTTCCGTTATCCAAGTGACTTCTTTATTATGCGAAGGGATTCCACGGAATCCATTATAGATCGGCGTATGGCGATAATTGAGAACTACGTCGCTTAAGTTTGGCGCTTTATGATCCTTTCGCGACACGCCGATCCCAGCCAGCCGCGTAAGGCCAAGCCGGTTGGCATAAGCTACGTCGCCGCCTGACATCACATGATATACGGCAAATGGCGTCGCGTCAAGGATCGCTTCCTGCGCTTTAATTCGCTGCATCTGCGTCAAATAGGACTCCAGCGATTTACGAAGCGTCAAAAGGATAGAAATGATCGCATCCTGCTGTATCTCTCCTCTTTCTACCGCCACCAGCGTCATCAGATAACTAAGCTCGCCGTTTATGTGCACCGGCGTCGAGCAGGCGTCCCCGCCGTGACATTCCTTCACCCACATTTCCGGGCCGAACAGCCAAAACGGCGCCTCATGTTCCCGGGCAATACTGATACTTGACGTGCCAACCTCCTCAATCCCCACGCACACGCCTTCGATTTCCCCAGCTGTCATCTGAAAATACGGCAACGCGTAACTTTTAAGTACGACGCAATCCGCGTCCAAAAGCAGCAGGCAAAGATCATATTTCTGGAAAAATTCCCGAACCCCGTCCGCCATATTTTCCAGATAATCGATTGCCGCCTGGTGGTTTTTTCGCCGCTCAGCAAAGTTTTCCGGATCCAGCCGCCGCGTCAGGACCATCCGATCCGACGGAATGTTCAGTTCCCGGCTTTTCCGCCATGAATCCGCTACCCAGGGGTGAACATTCGGGTCAATATCACCCGTTTCCATGAATCTTTTGTAATAGATCGCCAGTTTATCCCGGTTTCGCTGTTCCCGAATCATATCCTTATCCTCTCCGTTCCTAAGGATTTTTCTTCGCTGTAAATCGACATTGTCCTTATTGTACCAAGCATTTCACAATATCGCAATTCTTTGTTCGAAAAAACTTTACAATCCGTCAAAAGATTCTCTGCTTTCTTTTTCTTTTGTAATAATCCTGTGATTGAAAAAGACTCTTTGCTTTTCCGCAGGCAACATTTTCCCAGTGCCTTTTCCTCCCTCTTTTTCTTTTTTCCGCTTTGCTTTATAATAACTTCCAGGAAATGATTACAGGAGGACTGACCTTGCATCAATATTTGTTCTTTATTGGCGACTTTCCTGTCCGCGCCTACGGACTCGTTCTCAGTCTCAGCATTATCCTTGCCACTGGCGTCGCCTATTTTCTTGCCAAGCAGGATGGCCGCTGGCATACGCATATTCTGGATATGGGGCTCTACTGCGGTCTTGCTGGTATCCTTGGCTCGCGGCTCTGGGACGTATTCTTTTTTGACTGGGACTATTACCGGCATCATCTGACTGAACTGTTAAACGTCTGGCAGGGCGGCATGGCGATACAAGGGGGCATCGTCCTTGGCGCCGCCGTCGGTATTTGGTACACAAAACGCCACCATATTGATACCTGGGCGCTTGCCGATATTGTCTGCCCCGCCGTTATTTTAGGTCAGGCCATTGGCCGCTGTGCCAATCTTTTGAACGGCGACGCGTTCGGCGCTCCGACTGGCGGCGATTTCGGACTTCTCTACCCTTCTACGACGCTGGCCTATCACACATACGGCAACCAGCCGCTCTGGCCGGCTGAGATATGGGAAGGCCAGCTGGATATTATCATCTTTGCATTGCTTCTTATCTATCGATCGACGAATCACGCGAAGGGACAGGCCTTCGCGCTCTATATCATGCTTTATTCCGCCGCGCGCTTTTTTCTGGAATACCTGCGCGGCGACTATACAAATCTTGTCTTTGGCCTTTTCAAATCGGCTCAGATGACCAGCGTCATTGCCTTCACCGCCTCCCTTGCTGTTTGGCTCTGGTTAGCCTGGCGCCATGCAAAGGAAGGTGCGGAAGCGAACCGAACGGCGGAGATCCCCCGAAAACGCCGTCATTCTTGAAGCTCTGTTAAAAATTGTATATTTATGCTGGATTATGGTAAAATAGGTCTTGATTTTGCAATTATTTATTATTCTTTATCACTTTACCGACAAAAGGAGACCTGCATGGAAAATATTGTTGCCCGCCATCAAACGCTGGACATGTATAACTGCAAGCCTGACAACCTGAAAGGCGATAACGGCATTCAGCGTGATCTGCCTGCCCTTCTTGAAGGCGCGGGCTTTCACATTATCACCTCAAAGACGGAAATCATCGACGACTCGCATACGGTTATTTTCCTGCTCCTGCGCGAAGGCCATTTTGCCGTTCACCTCTACCCTTATCTCCATTATGTCGCCACGGATCTCTTTCTCTGCGAGCCTGGGGCGGCGCCGGAAAAAGTTCTTCAGGGTATACGAAAACTATTTCATCCGGAAAAATTCCGGACGACGTATCTAAAGCGCGGCGATTTCACCAGAAGCGCCGATATGAAGCCGAAAATCAAAACGCGCGTAGCGACGCTTCGCCGTATTCACAACACAGGAGCAAAAGTAATTCGCCTATTAGCGCACCGCCGCCATTAAATTGGCGATCCGCTCTTGCTTTTTGCGAGATTCTATATTATAATAGCTTCTGTCGTCGGGATGTGGCGCAGCTTGGTAGCGCGCATCGTTCGGGACGATGAGGTCGCAGGTTCGAACCCTGTCATCC
>ERZ773005.220-NODE-220-length-52607-cov-5.770494_pt1 | contig 52607 bp, 53 predicted proteins | sample MGYA00580666_ERZ773005 | MGnify/ENA primary metagenome ERZ773005 (study PRJEB29015, sample SAMEA2737999) | human oral metagenome | biome: human oral; feature: human-associated habitat; material: dental | place: China | collected 2061 ...
CGTGTGTACGGTGAACGCTGTACCGAGAGTTCGAATCTCTCACTCTCCGCCATTTGTTTGAGGTTCCTTTTTTAGGTCGGACCGCAGCGCTTGGGTCTCGCGCAATGAGGCTCTGTGAATCCCGTCAGGTCCGGAAGGAAGCAGCGGTAAGCGGCTCGCCTCATGTGCCGTGAGGGCGCCTGAGGGCTGTGGCCCGACGTTGAAAAGGATCAATATAAAAGCTGTCGCTAAAGCGACGGCTTTTTTGTGCCTCGAAAAGGCGGGAGAAGCAGAACGTGTCTTATTCAGCGTCGCGACGCCAGGAATTTTGTGTGCGGCAAGGGGGAGAAGAAAAAAATAGCGGAAAAAAGGACTTTTCACTTTTGTATGGAATATATCAGTTATTAAAGATTTTCGGCGTGTGGTTCAAAGGGTGGAGAGACGGTTATGAAAAGTGCGGCGATGGATGATTTCGTGGCGCGGGTACAGGCGTCGTCGGACATCCTCAGCGTAGTTGCGTCCTATGTCCCTTTGAAACGCAAAGGCAACCGATACTGGGGCTGTTGCCCTTTTCATCAGGAAAATACGCCGTCTTTCTCGGTGGTGCCGGATGAAGGCTTTTTTTATTGTTTTGGATGCCACGCCGGAGGCAATGTCTTTAAATTTTTATCCTTGATCGAAAATATCAGCTACTTTGAAGCTATTAAAATGCAGGCGGAGAAGCTGAACATTCCGCTCCCGGAAACGGAGAAAACGGAGCGGGAGTTGGCGCGGGAGCAAAAGTTCGCCGATATGCGCCGGGTACTGGAGATGGCGCGTGATTTTTTCTACAGCTGTCTGGTCAATACGGAGTATGGTGCGCCGGGGTTGGCGTATTTTGCTGGGCGGGATATTTCCCGGGAGACGATTGACCGCTTTCAGCTGGGCTTCGCGCCGGATGCGTTCGGGAAGCTTCGTGACGCGTTTATACGCCGCGGCGTCAAGGAAGAGCTGCTCGTGGGCTGCGGACTCGCGGCGTCACGTCAAAGCGGCGGCGTCTACGATCGCTTTCGCAATCGAGTGATGATTCCTATTGCCGATGAGCGAGGGCGGGTCGTTGGCTTCGGCGGCCGGGTAATAGGCGACGCGCCGCCGGGGCAGCCGAAGTATTTGAATTCTCCGGAAACGCCGATATTTAACAAACGACGGTTGCTTTTCGGGCTGGATCGCTCGCGGCGGGCGATCCGACAAGCGGGATATGCTATACTCGTGGAAGGGTATATGGACGCGATTTCGCTTTTTGGCGCGGGGGTGGAGAATGTAGCGGCGTCCCTGGGGACGGCGTTCACCGTTGAACAGTGTCGGCTGCTGCTTCGCTATGCGCCGGAGATTTATTTCTGCTACGACAGCGACGAAGCCGGACAGCAGGCGACGATGCGGGCGTTATCGATCATTCGTAAAACCGGCGCCCGGGCGCGGGTGCTTATTGTTCCGGACGGCAAGGATCCCGATGAGTTTATCCGCCGTCACGGTGCGGCCGCGTTTCAGGAGCTGACCAAAGCGGCGCTCCCGTTGGCGGAATACCAGATTCGTTACGCTCTTCGGCATAATGAGGTGCGGACGATGGAAGGAAAGGCAAGGGCCTTGACGGCGATTCTACCCGTCTTGAAGGAGTGCAGCGCGGTGGAGCGAAGCGGCTATGTCAGCCGCCTTACGAGGACACTGGGGATCGAGGAAGGAATTATTTGGCAGGAGCTGCGCCAATATCGCGGCGGATCTATGGCGGAGATGGAACCGCCGCGGGCGGCGATACGGAAGCTGGTTCGTCAGGTGGATAACGCGGTCCGACGGGCGGGGCGCATTGTTATTCGCCAGGCATGGAACGACGCGGGGACGCTGGTTCATCTCGCGTCGCTGATTCCTTTGGATGAGTTTCCTTACCCGCTTCACGGACGGATCCTGCGCTATTTAGAAGAACGGGCGTCGCACGGTACGCCGCCGGATAACGCGGCGGCGCTGAACGAGCTCGATGAAGCGGCGGCGGATGAACTGTCGCGGGCGCTGGTGGAGGATCCGGGGGATGAGGATTCGTTTAAAGTTTACGACGATTGCGTCCGCGTGCTGCGACGGGCGTATCTGGCGCCGCTCTATGAGGAGCACCGCCTGCGGGCAGATATGCTGGAAAAAGAAGGACGGGATTTTTTGCAGGAATTGGCGAAAAGTCAGAGAATCAGAAAAGAAATGGATGATTTATGATTGAGGAAGCAAGCGGTATCTACGATAGCAACGACGGAAGGGGGGCGGCAGAAAATGGCGGCGAAAAAGGCAATAAAAGAAAAGACGACGAATAAAGAGGCCGAGAAGAAGACGGCGGCGGGCAAAAAATCGCCAGCGAAAAAAACGGCGGATAAGGCGGCGTCGACGAATACGGCGACCGCGAAAAAAAATGCAAGTCAGATGCGCCCCGCGGCGAAAACGAAAACGGAGCTTAAAGGGAAAACCGCAACGAAAGCTAAAGAGCCGGGGGAAACCGTGTCAAAGGGAAAAGCGGTAACCAAGACGAAAGCGGTCGGTAGTTCTCCAAAATCGGCGAAGAAAGGCGCTTCCCCAGCGGCCGTGTCGGCCGCTAAAAGCGTCGTTAAGCCTAAAGCGGCGGCGAAAAAAGCCTCGGCGTCTGGCGCGGATAAAAAACTAAAAGCGATGGGAAAGACGGCGTCTGATCCTACGAAAAAAAGCGTTGCGAAACCGGCGGCGAAAAAAGTCACCGCCGCTAAATCTGTTCAAGCAGAAAAAGCAAAAACAGCCAAGACGAAAAACCAGACGGCTAAGACAGCGGCAAAAGCTGCGGAAGGAAAAACGCCCGCCGCTCCCTCCAAAAAGATGATAGCGGAAAAGAGCGCGGCTAAGCCGGCGAAAAAAGCGACGCCCAAAATTACCGCGATCAGTGGCGGTAAAGGTACGCAGGCAAAGGCGGTCAAACCGGCGAAAAAAGCGGATAAAAAAGATCCGAAAAAAGCGGCGGACAAAGCGACCAAGCCCGCGGCAAACAAAAAATCTGCGCCGGCGCCCGGGAAAACAGCGAAGAAACCGGCGGTAACAACCGGCAAAAAAACGACCGGGAAAGAGAAAGCTTTAACCAAAACGGATAAAACATCTCCGGGGCCTGAAAAACCGATACAAAGTACTTCGCCGGAGGCGGCTTCGGGGAAGGGAATACCGAACGTCGGCAAGGGCAAGGATGTGGGGGCGTTCCCCGAAGCCGTTCAGGATATTGTTAATAGCCTTATCGAACAGGGGAAGAAGAATCATAATGTCCTGACTTACAACGATGTCATGGACGCGTTGCAGCAGCAAGAGTTATCCGTGGACTCAATGGAGGACGTTTTCGATATCTTTACCAAGAGAGGCATTGAGATAACGGACGATATGGGGGAACGCTCCGAAAGCGATATGGGGAAAGCTGAGGAAGAGATCGATCTCAGCATTCCTGAAGGAATCAGCATTGACGACCCCGTGCGCATGTATCTCAAGGAAATCGGCCGGGTGCCGCTTCTTACGGCGGAAGACGAGATACGTCTGGCACAATTGCGAGATAAGGGCGACGAGGTGACACAGGAAGACGCCGCCAGCCGACTGGCAGAAGCTAATCTGCGTCTTGTCGTCAGCATCGCCAAGCGCTATGTGGGGCGGGGCATGCAGTTCCTCGACCTCATCCAGGAAGGGAATCTGGGGCTGATTAAAGCGGTTGAAAAGTTTGATTACACGAAAGGATACAAATTCAGCACTTACGCGACGTGGTGGATACGGCAGGCGATTACCCGAGCGATTGCCGATCAGGCGCGGACGATTCGTATCCCGGTGCACATGGTTGAGACGATCAATAAGCTGATTCGTATCTCCCGGCAGCTTTTGCAGCAGTTGGGCCGTGAGCCAAGCCCGGATGAAATCGCCAAAGAGATGGAGATCACCGTCGATCGCGTGCGGGAGATCATGAAGATCGCGCAAGAACCAGTTTCACTGGAAACGCCTATCGGCGAGGAAGAAGACTCGCACCTTGGCGATTTTATTGAGGATCAGGAAGCGCCTGCTCCGGCGGAAGCGGCTTCATTCATGCTCCTCAAGGAGCAGCTCGAAGACGTCCTTGATACGTTGACTCCGCGGGAGGAAAAGGTTTTGCGCCTGCGCTTTGGCCTCGACGACGGACGGGCGAGAACGCTGGAGGAAGTGGGGCAGAGCTTTGGCGTTACCCGCGAGCGCATTCGCCAGATCGAGGCGAAGGCGCTGCGCAAGCTGCGCCATCCGAGCCGGAGCCATAAGCTGCGGGATTTCCTCGACTGAAAAACGCAGGAATATCAATGATGGACGAAGGGGAATAAAAAGTATGCGCTATTGCTCGGACAACCGACCGGGCAGGGAAGAAATGTTTGACACAGCGGATTTGCCGATGTATAATGTTCTCCGTTGATAGATTCCTTGATAGCTCAGTTGGTAGAGCAATCGGCTGTTAACCGATCGGTCGTAGGTTCGAGTCCTACTCAAGGAGCCATTTTGAAAGCCGGGAGCTGTCTTTCTCTAAAGGCGGCTCTTTTTGTTTATACGCTTTAAAAGGAGGACGTGCGTGCGAATTGACGAACGGCTGCGAGCGGCGGCGGCGATGGTCCCGCCAGAGAGTCGGGTCGCAGATATTGGCTCCGATCACGCATATCTGGCGATATATCTTTTCCGCGCGTGCGGCGCGGCGCGCGTAATTGCGGCGGATAAGAACGAAGGGCCGTGTAAGGCGGCGCGGCAAATGATAAAAAAAGCCGGACTGGCGTCGGAGATTCCGGTGCGTTGCGGCGACGGTCTTTCGGTACTCTCTTTCGGGGAAGTAGATGTCGTCTGCATTGCGGGCATGGGCGGAGCGCTCATTGCTCGAATTCTGGCGGCTTCTCCGCAAGTGCTGGCAGGCCTTCGCCGGCTGGTGCTTCAGCCGATGAACGACGCGCCGCTCCTTCGCCGCTGGCTGTATGAACATGGCTGGCATCTGACGATGGAGACGTTGGCGCAGGAGGACGGGCGGATTTATGAAATCATGGCTGCGGAGCCGGGGGAAGAAGAGATTCCCGCCGAAGAGCTTTTGGTCATCGGCCCGTGTCTTTGGGAGGAAAAACCGCCGCTTCTCGCTACACACATCGACGGCATAGTAAAAAGAGCGCGGCGCGCCGCCGCGGGCATGGAAAAAAGCCCTGCGGCGCAGCAGAGCGAAAGTTATCGAAAACTCCGCGCCGAAATTGAAAAATTGGAGGCGAAGCGAATATGGTAAAATGCCAAGCGGTTATGGACGCGATGGAACGGCTGGCGCCGCGGCGACTGGCCGAAGAGTGGGATAATCCCGGCCTTTTGCTGGGAAGTCCGGCGCAGGAAGTGCGCCGTATTCTCGTTTGTCTTGATGTTCGCGATACGCTCGCGGATAGGGCGATCGCGGAAAAGTTTGACTTGATTGTCGCTCATCATCCTTTGATCTTTCGGGGAATTAAAAATCTCCGTACCGACCGCCCCGAAGGACGCCTGATTGAAAAACTTATTCGCGGCGGCGTGGCGGTATTCGCTGCTCACACGAATCTTGATATTGCCGCGGGCGGCGTAAACAATGCGCTGGCGGAGAGGATCGGTCTTACTGACCTCGAGCCGTTCAAAGTAACGGAGATCGAAGAACTGGTAAAGCTCGCTGTCTACGTGCCGAAAGACGAAGCGGACGCGGTACGGGAGGCGATTACCGACGCGGGGGCGGGGCATATCGGCCGTTATCGCGCCTGCACATTTAACGTGGCAGGGCAGGGGACGTTTCTGCCCGAAGCAGGAACGCACCCGTTTATCGGTCACCCGGGACGGATGGAAACGGTCGACGAAGTTAGAATTGAAACGATCTTTCCTGCGGCAATTGAGCGGCGCGTCGTGCACGCTATGCTGAAAGCCCATCCTTATGAGGAAGTCGCTTACGATCTCTATTCGTTGCGCAATCCGGGACGCGCGGAAAGTCTTGGCCGGATCGGGAGACTTTCCGCGCCGATGACAGCCGACGCTTTTGCGGCGCGGGTGAAAGACGCCCTCGGGGCGGATTATGTGCGGCTGGTGCGAGCTGGGGAACGACGGGTGGAAAAGGTCGGCCTTTTAAGCGGCAGCGGAGCGGAGTTTATTGATAAGGCGGCGATCATGGGCTGCGACGCTTACGTTACCGGCGACGTGCGCTATCATGACGCACAGCGGGCCGTGGAACTGGGATTACACGTTATTGACGCGGGACATTTTGCCAGCGAGCAGATTATCGTACCGGTGTTAGCTCGATACCTTGCCGACGCGATGATGCCGGGTGGTATTGAAGTTATAGCCGATGATACGGCGCGGGATTTTTTCACTCTCGTGCGATGATCGAGATCTTAGTTCGCGCTCGTGCATAAAGAAGTAGGTAAAAGCGTTTTTTTCGCCGTGGAGAGAAACCGCTTCAATTTGACGGTGACGCCGGGGTATGGTATCCTAGAATCGGTGAGTCGGAAAGACGATCGCGGGCGGACGCAGGAGCCGTCTGAGGAAAGTCCGGGCTCCACAGGGCAGCGTGCTGGATAACGTCCAGCGGGGGCGACCTCCGGGAAAGTGTCATAGAAAAGGAAACCGCCGGTTTTTCCGGTAAGGGTGGAAAGGTGCGGTAAGAGCGCACCAGCGATCAGGCGACTGATCGGCTTGACAAACCCCACGCGGAGCAAGACCAAATAGGGAAGGGATGATGCGGCCCGCGGAACCTTCCGGGTTGAGTCGCTAAAGCCGCCGGGTAACCGTCGGCGCAGATAAATGATCGTCGCCGCGCGAGCGGAACAGAACCCGGCTTATTGAAAGCTCGCCAAATAAAAAAGGCTCCCTTGGGGGAGCCTTTTTTATTTGGCGCAAGATATAGTATAAGGAACTGATAATTGAGAAAATTTGCCGTTTTTAATGGCAAAACAGATTTTTTATGGTATAATAAAAAACGAGTTTTGACAGAAAGCCGAATCCAACTCAGGAACGGGGGAACCAATCTTCTGGGGTGAATGTTCTTTTGCGCGCTAGGCGTCCAAAGAACAAGGGGAATCTCTTGCCCCTGACCCGTCAGCTAACCTCGTAGGCGAATAAAGAGAGGAGTGGCTTTTTGAGCATCAGGTTTTTTCGTGTTTTTCTTGTGTCCATGATTTGCTCGTGTTGTTTTTCCGTGGCGAGCGCCGACGCGTTCAGTGTCGGAGATCAGGGAAACGATGTGGCGGAGATCCAAGGCGCGCTTGCAAGCCTTGGCTACGATGTCGTTGCCGATGGAGATTTTGGGCCGGGGACAGTGGCTGCGGTCAAGGATTTTCAGGCTGTGCACGGGATGGAAGTTGATGGAACGGTAGGCCCGTCTACTTACGCTGCGCTTCTGGGCAAGGATATGCCGGAAGTCAGCCGCGGATCGAACGTTTATCAGCGGCGCATCGTGCAGACGGCGATGGAGTATCTGGGCGTGCCTTACGTTTTCGGCGGGACTTCGCCGGGCGGCTTTGACTGCTCAGGCTATGTCCGCTACGTATTCGCTCAGGCGGGGATCTCCCTGCCGAGAATGGCGGATGAACAGTATGAAGTGGGAAGACCGGTCGCGGCGAGTGATCTGCGCACGGGAGATCTTGTGTTTTTCTCTACTTATGAATACGGTCCGTCCCATGTCGGCATTTACCTGAGCAACGGAAATTTCATCAACGCTTCGTCGAGCCGGGGAGTCGTTATCGATTCCCTTTCCAGCGATTATTGGGGCAGCTGTTATATCGGGGCGCGGCGGATCATGTGACAAGCGGTTAGAGGCCTTCGGGCCTCTTTTTTTGCGTGTGAAGAAAAGTAAGAAGCGCCATGGAGAAATTTCCAGGTGCGTCGCTTCTCAGGGGTAACGTTTAGCATCCTGCCTTGGATAGGCGAGCACGTCTTGGGTAAGCTTTAACGCGAATAATAAGCGAGTAATGCGATGAGGACGATAAGAAAGATATCTGCCATGAGCGCCTCCGTAGTATGTGATATATTTATGTAGTATGATACAATGATGAATGAAAAGAAGCAAGAGCGGAGGGAAAGGATATTGGATGCGAAATGGGAGATGGAACCGCTGTTTTTCGCTGATACGAAAGAAGCGGAGGACGCGATCCTGAAGATTGGTGCGGATCCGCGCGGCGCGGCCATTATGAAGGAGAAAGCCGTCTTTCGCGTGGTGAAGCTGCAAAAGGTGCCGCTGCGGGTGGCCAACGTCCTGAAGCAGACCTTCCTTTCCAAAGGAGCCGATGCGGCGGTTTCCCGAGGTACGTCGGAATTGACGGCGCAGACGACGGATATGCTGTTGATGGGAACGCTGGCGCAGTATCGCCGCGTCTTAAAGGTATTGTACAGGCAGCCCTTTGGGTTACGGGGACTGGCGGAGGAACTGGAAAAGTTTTTAATGAAACCGTAAGAATACGGCAGGATTTTAACGACGAATCACGAACTGATACTTAGTAGTAGAGTTTAGAAGCGAGGTGGATAATGTGGCAAAGATTCGGGTTCACAATATGTTGTTCTATGGTTTCCATGGTATCTATGAGTATGAGCGCGAGCAGGGACAAAAGTTTTTCGTCGATGTCGAGTGTGAAACGCGCGATAACAAGGCGGCGCAGACAGATAAACCGGAAGACGGCGTCGACGGGGCCATCGTCTACAATGCGGCGCGTGATGTGGTGGAAAACAGCCGCTCGATGCTTTTACAAACGGTGGCAACGCATGTCAATGAAGCGGTGTTAAAGATTTTTCCCTATCTGGCAAGGGTCAAGACGGTTATTCGCAAATTTTCCGTGCCGGTACAAGGCGTCCTCGACGATGTTGAAGTCGAAGTGACTACGGAAAACAAGGAGTAAACGATACATTGCGGGCGGCTGTCGTGGGCGGCCGAAGCAAACGATAGGGACAGGCCCGGCGGCAGGGTCGGATTCAGAGAAATTTTGCGAATCCGGGGCATGCCGCCGGGCCTTTATCATGTCAGCTCGGTTATGATTCTATGGGAAGCGCCTTATTTTTTTGTTGACAGGAGAAAAACCCTTCATTAAAATGGAGAGCGTATAGCTATGATTGGGAGGCGTGGGATGATTGCGGAAGGCTTTTATATGGCGGCGCTGCTATCCGCATCTGGTGTCAGTCCGGGAATAGCGCGGCGATTGGCGGAGCGTTTCGGCTCCGCAGCGACCGCGTGGAATGCCGCGGCCGGTGAGTTAGCGGTTGATTTGGCCGAAGCGCCGCGGCAAGCGCTTTTAGCATTGCGGCAGAAGAAACCGGATCTTCCGGAGGATATCGCCGAAACCTGCGGGAAAAAGGGAATCGCGGTCTGTACAATGAGGGATGCAGTTTATCCGTCGCTTTTGCGGGAGATATACAGTCCCCCGCCGGTGCTGTTCTATCGCGGATCGCTTGATTCCTGTGCGTTGCGGTTGGCAATGGTCGGCGCTCGTCGTGCCAGTCCTTATGGAAAGCATGCGGCGGAGGAAATAGCCGCGGGATTGGCCGCGGCCGGGATCACGGTCGTCAGCGGCGCCGCCCGGGGCATCGATACGGCATCGCACCGGGGCGCGCTGACCAAGGGACGCACCGTGGCGGTGCTGGGCTGCGGGCTGGATGTCGTTTATCCGCCGGAGAACGGCCGCCTTTTGGCGGAGATTGCGGAGCGCGGTGCGGTACTTTCCGAGTATCCGCCGGGGACGCGTCCGTTAGCCCCGTTCTTCCCGGCAAGGAATCGTATTATCAGCGGTCTTTCGCGCGGTACGATCGTCGTCGAAGCGGCGGAAAAAAGCGGTTCGCTTATCACGGCAGAATTGGCCCTCAGCGAAGGGCGCGACGTTTTTGCCGTGCCGGGCAGCGTATATTCCGAGACGAGCCGTGGCTGTCACCGGCTGATCCAGGCAGGGGCGAAGCTCGTTACCGGCGTAGCAGATATTTTAGCCGAATACAACGGCACGGTTCCTGCGGCGGATCTTCCGACGGCAGCGAAGCCGCAGGCGGCGCCGGCGAACCTCTCCGCTGAGGAACAGGCCGTTTACGATGTTTTGTCGTTCGAGACGGCGCTGACCGTCGATGAAATCATATATCGGCTGCACGGGACAGCGGAAGTGTCAAATGTAGCGTTTCTGCTCCTTCAGATGGAGCTGGCCGGATGGGTCGAGGGAGACGAAAATCGCGCGTATACTCGTGCGGTGAAGGAGGTAAATCGGTGAATACAGCAAAGAGCGGCAAGACCAAAACAGCGGCAAAATCCGTTCGCTCCGCAAAAAAGTCGGCGAAAACGGCGAAAATTCCCGCCGGGCAGACGCTGGTGGTTGTTGAGTCGCCCGCCAAGGCCAAGACGATTGAGAAGTATCTGGGCAAAAATTATATGGTCAGAGCTTCGATGGGACATTTGCGTGATTTGCCCAAAAGTCAGTTTGGTATCGACGTTGAGCATGACTTTGCACCGAAGTATATCAATATCCGGGGCAAGGGAGATCTCATCAAGGAATTGAAAAAAGCGGCGAAAAACGCCGCGCATATCTATCTCGCATCCGATCCGGACCGCGAAGGTGAGGCGATCGCCTGGCATTTGGCGTACATTTTGGGCATCGATGCGTCGCGGGATTGCCGGATTATTTTTAATGAGATAACGAAGCCGGCGATTCAGGAGGCGATCAAAAATCCGCAGCCGATTAATCTGGATCGGGTCGACGCGCAGCAGGCGCGCCGGATGCTGGATCGCATCGTGGGCTATAAGTTGTCGCCGCTCCTTTGGCGTAAGGTGCGCAAAGGCTTGTCGGCGGGACGGGTGCAGTCGGTGACGGTAAAGCTTATCTGCGACCGGGAAAAGGAAATCCGTGATTTCGTTTCGGAAGAATACTGGACGATCAGCCTCAAGCTGCGAAAGAAACGCTCACGGTTGTTTGAGGCTGAGCTGACGGCGATCGATGGCAAAAAACCGGCGTTGCCTGACAAAGCGGCAGCTACGCGCGCCGCGGAAGAACTGGCGCGGGAGATTGTCAAGGTCAGCGAGATAAAGCGGCGCGAACGTCAGAAGAAACCGGCGCCGCCTTTTAATACCAGCAGTTTGCAGCAGGACGCGGCGCGAAAGCTTGGCTTCACGTCGCGTAAGACGATGATGCTGGCGCAGCAGCTCTATGAGGGCATCAGCTTAGGGCGCAAGGGACCGGCTGGTCTTATCACGTATATGCGCACGGATTCGACCCGTATTTCTTCCCTGGCGCTGGAGGAGACCCGTGCCTTTGTGCGGGAGCGGTTCGGGACGGCATATCTCCCGCCGCGGGCGAATCTCTATGCCGCGGGGAAGAACGCGCAAGACGCACATGAAGCGATCCGGCCGACGAGTATCGCCCGGACGCCAGAGGAAGCGGCGCCTTTTCTTACCGCGGATCAACTTAAGTTATATACGCTCATCTGGCAGCGTTTTGTCGCCTGCCAGATGAGCCCGGCGATCTATGATACGCTGAGCGTTCTTTTGACCGCCGGAGCGCGGTATCAGCTCCGCGCGAGCGGATCGCAGCTGAAGTTTGCCGGATTTACGGCGATTTACGATGGCCCGGAAGGGAAAAAGGAAAAGGATGTCGTACTGCCGGAGATGGCGGCGGGCGATGCCTTGGATACGATGAATGTCTTGCCGCAGCAACATTTCACGGAGCCGCCGCCGCGTTACAACGAAGCGTCGCTGGTCAAGACGTTGGAAGAAAAGGGGATTGGGCGGCCGAGCACCTACGCGCCGATCATCGAAACGATCCTCGCCCGCGGTTATGTCATTCGTATGGATAAGCAATTTCATCCGACGGAGCTGGGGTTTGTCGTCGTCGATATGCTGGAGGAATATTTTAAAAATATTGTCGACGTGAAATTTACGGCGAACATGGAAACCGAGCTGGATGAGATCGCCGATGGTAAACTTACGAAAAACCGCCTGCTGGAAGATTTTTACGGTCCATTTGAAAAAACCTTGGAAAAGGCGGACGAGGCAATCGGCCATGTGGAGATGCCGGTAGAGGTTTCCGATGTGCCGTGTGAACTGTGCGGCCGTATGATGGTAGTGAAGCAGGGGCGTTACGGAAAGTTTTTGGCCTGCCCGGGTTTTCCCGAGTGCCGGAATACGAAGCCGATTCTTAAAGAGACGGGGGCAAAATGCCCAAAGTGCGGCGGCAGCATCGTTGAACGCCGGACGCGTCGGGGCCGGTTCTTTTACGGCTGCCGAAATTATCCTGCCTGTGATTTCGTTACCTGGGATCAGCCACAGGCGGAGCCGTGCCCAAAATGTGGCGCGCTGGTGCTGAAGCATCATTTCAAAAATGGCCGGGCGCTGACTTATTGTTATAACGATAGCTGTGAGACGCGTGTGGATCATCCCATTAACCGGGAACTGGAACGCCTGCGCCACCGAGCGGAAAAAGCGGAGAACAGCGACGGCGCAGCGGATAAAACGAAAAAAGCGGCGGGGAAAGAAAGGACAGCGGCAAGAACCGCCGGGAAAAAGACCGCAGCGAAAAAGGCGGCGGCAAAGAAAACACCGGCCAAAAAAACTGCAGCGAAGAAAACAGCCGCGAGAAAGAAAGCGTAACTTTAAAGAGAAGTTTTTTACGAAAGCGCCTGAGAAAATGTCAAAGAGCGGCTGAGGGTGAAGTCTATGGTAAGCATGGCGGCAGAGGCACGAGTGATCGTCGTCGGCGCCGGGTTGGCGGGGAGTGAAGCGGCGTGGCAGGCAGCGGAAAGGGGCGCAGCCGTCGAGCTTTACGAAATGCGCCCGGAAGAAATGACTCCAGCGCATCGAACCGGCGATTTCGCCGAGCTGGTATGCAGTAATTCTCTGCGGGCGGCCGGACTGGAAAACGCGGTTGGCGTTCTGAAGGAGGAAATGCGGCGGCTGCGTTCCCTTGTCATAGAAGCGGCGGACGCGGAACAAGTTCCGGCGGGCGGAGCGCTGGCCGTCGACCGGGAGGGGTTTAGCCGCCGGATTACAGAAAGAATTATGGCGCATCCGAAAATCACCGTCATTCGCCGACACCTGGATGCCGTGCCGCTTGCCGCAGACGCAGTGACTGTCGTGGCGAGCGGCCCGCTCACGGATGGGGCGCTCGCGGCGGATATCGCCCGCCGTACCGGAGAGGAATATTGCCATTTTTATGACGCAGCAGCGCCGATCGTTACCCGGGAATCTCTTGATATGGCGCGGGTCTTCGCTGCGTCCCGTTACGGTAAGGGAGAAGCCGCCTATCTTAACTGTCCGATGAATCAAGCAGAATACGAGGTCTTTTGGGAGGCGCTCGTGGGGGCGGAAACAGCGGCGGTAAACGGTTTTGAAAACGAAAAGGTCTTCGAGGGGTGTATGCCGGTGGAGGTCATGGCCGCGCGCGGTCAGGAAACCCTCCTTTTCGGTCCTCTGAAGCCGGTCGGTCTTGTTGATCCTGTGACGGGAACGCGTCCTTACGCGGTCGTCCAGCTTCGTCAGGATAACGCCGCGGGGACACTCTACAATCTCGTTGGCTTTCAGACACGCTTAAAATGGCCGGAACAGCGTCGGGTATTTGGAATGATTCCGGGGCTGGGTGCGGCGGAGTTCGTTCGCTATGGGGTCATGCATCGCAATACCTTTATCAATTCGCCGTGCCTTTTGTCGCCGACCTTCGCCCTGCGGGCGGAGCCGCGGCTCTTTTTTGCCGGGCAGATGACCGGCGTCGAGGGTTATGTCGAATCTGCCGCGTCGGGGCTAATCGCCGGAATCAACGCTGCTCGGCTGGCGCTGGGGAAAGAGCCGCGCGTTTTCCCGCCGGAAACGGCGCACGGTGCGCTCGCCCGCTATATTACTACCGCCGATCCGACAAATTTTCAGCCGATGAACGTGAATTTCGGTTTACTGCCGCCGCTGGCAGAGCGGATCCGTGATAAAAAAAGAAAAAAACAGGCCGTGGCGGCGCGCGCATTAAAAGCGTTGACGGATTTTTTGCCGCGGCTTGGAGGTTTTTAAAGGGACAGCGCCTTTAGAACATGTTTTGACACGTTAAACAAGACTACTGTGACAAAGGAGAATAAAACATGGAAGCCGCGAATCAATTTCATGCCACGACGATCGTCGCCGTCCGTCACCAGGGGAAGATCGCTCTTGCCGGTGACGGTCAGGTCACTTTTGGCGGGCAGACAATCATGAAGGCCAATGCCCGGAAAGTGCGCCGCCTTTATCATGACCGAGTGCTGGCTGGATTCGCCGGTTCGGTAGCGGACGCGTTTACGTTGTTTGAAAAATTTGAGAGCAAGTTGGAAGCGTTCAACGGTAATTTACAGCGCGCTTCCGTTGAGCTGGCGAAGGAATGGCGGACAGATCGCGTTTTAAGGCGGCTTGAGGCGCTGCTTTTGGTGGCGGACAGCACAAATATCCTGCTGATTTCCGGAAACGGCGAGGTTATCGAGCCGGACGGCGGTGCGGCGGCTATTGGTTCCGGCGGCTTTTATGCGCTGGCGGCGGCTCGGGCGATGATGAAGCACGCCCCGGATATGGCGGCGGGCGAGCTGGCGCGGGAAGCGCTGACGATCGCCGCTGATATCTGCGTGTATACAAATCATAATATCTGCGTGGAAGAGCTGGGAGAGGAGGCGGCACTGTGAACGAACAGACCCCGCGGGAGATTGTAGCGGAACTTGACAAATATATCGTCGGACAAGATAAAGCGAAACGAGCCGTGGCCATCGCGCTTCGTAACCGATGGCGCAGCCGCCGCCTGGACGTGTCGCTTCGGGACGACGTTATTCCTAAAAATATTTTGATGATCGGATCAACGGGGGTAGGTAAGACCGAGATTGCTCGCCGTTTGGCGAAGCTTGTACAGGCTCCGTTCATTAAGGTTGAAGCGACAAAGTTTACCGAAGTCGGCTACGTGGGACGCGACGTGGAGTCTATCATACGTGAGCTCGCGGAAACGTCGGTGCGCATGGTGCGCGAGCGGCGGATCGCCGAAGTGCAGGAAAAAGCGAAAGATCTTGCCGAAGAGCGTATTTTAGATGTTTTTGTCCCCGAGCCAAAGCACTCGGCAAATCCTTTGGGGCGTCTTTTCAGCGCTGCGGAAACAAAAGAAAAGGAAGACGCCGCGGAAAGCGAGCCGAAATATAAAGCGGGACGCGATTGGTGCCGTAAGCGTCTGGCGGCGGGGGAACTCGAGGACGAGCTGATCGAAATTGACGTTGAGGATAGCCCCCGCCCCATGGTGGGAATGTTCGCCGGTTCGGGACTCGAGGGCGTGAGCGACAATTTGCAGGATATGATCGGCAGCCTGATGCCGAAAAAACAGCGCAAGCGCAAGGTCTCCGTGCGGGAAGCGCGCAAGATTTTCACGCAGGAAGAAGCGATGAAGCTCGTCGACATGGACGAGGTTACCGAAGAGGCAATTCGCGCTGCGGAGCACAGCGGCATCGTTTTTCTTGATGAAATTGACAAAGTGGCGGCGCCCGGGGCGGCCCCTTCCGGCCCCGACGTTTCCCGTGAAGGCGTACAGCGTGATATTTTGCCAATCGTTGAAGGCTCGACCGTTATGACGAAATACGGTCCCTTAAAGACGGATCACGTTCTCTTTATCGCCGCCGGCGCTTTCCATACAGCTAAGCCATCCGACCTTATCCCCGAGCTTCAAGGCCGCTTTCCAATCCGGGTCGAGCTTGCCGCTTTGGAAAAAGAGGATTTTCGTCGAATCTTGGTCGAGCCGCAGAACGCTTTACTTAAGCAGTATGAGGCGCTCCTCGCGACCGAGGGCGTGACGCTTGTTTTCACCGACGAGGCAATCGACCGATTGGCTGAGATGGCCTGTGAAGTCAATGCGCAGACGGAGAATATCGGAGCGCGTCGCCTCCATACCTTGCTGGAAAAGCTCTTGGAAGAAGTTTCCTTCGAGGCGCCGGAAATGGCGGATAAACGCGTCGTCATCGACGCTGCTTACGTGGAGGAAAAATTGGCTGATATTACCGTCAACCGGGATCTCAGCCGGTTTATTCTTTAATGATGTTGAAATTTCTGTGGAAAATATTTGCTTCTGCGCGGTTTTTTCATAATTTTTAAAAATAGCGTGACATTAGAGAAAAGTGTGATAAAATTATAAGTACTTGAGACGCGCGTTTTCGTTTGAGCGGCCGAGAGGCGAAAGGATGAAAAAATGGCAACTTTACTGGAACGGGCCCGGAAGATCAACCGGCTGCTGCAGCGGTCGGAAAGCGTGGAATACGACAGTATTTCCCGGGTGTTGTGCAACGTTATCGGAGCAAATATTTACATTGTAAACCGGCAGGGAAAGATTTATGGTTATGCCTTTGTCGATGATTTTGAATGCGATTTGATGATTGATAAGGTCATTAATCAAGGAACGTTTCCGGATCATTACGTTAAATGGATGTTGAAGATTGACGAGACATCGGCGAATCTTCATCCGAAAAGCGGATTATGCGCCTTTGGCGATGACGCTGCTGCCTGTCTTTTTGATGGGAAAAATACGACTATTGTCCCTATTTATGGCGTTGGCGAGCGTATTGGGACGTTGATTGTTGCCAAATATAACTCGCCTTTTACGGATGACGATCTCTTACTGGCGGAATATGGCGCTACCGTCGTCGGTATGGAAATGCTGCGCGATCACACGCAGAGGATTGAGGTAGAGGCCCGTAAAAAGGCGACGGTGCAGATCGCCCTGGCTACCCTCTCTTTTTCCGAGGTACAGGCGGCAATCGGCATTTTAGGCGAGCTGCCGGAGACCGGCGAGGGGCTGCTGATTGCCTCAAAGATCGCCGACCGTCTGAAGATTACCCGGTCTGTCATTGTCAACGCCCTGCGGAAATTCGAATCGGCGGGCGTCATCGAATCGAAATCGCTGGGGATGAAGGGGACGTATATCAAGGTCCTTAACGAGCATCTGCTCGAAGAAATAAAGAAAATGAGACGTTAAAACGGTACTGTCAGGCAATTCCCCCGGAATTTTGCCTGATTTTTTTCGCCTGAAAAGATTTCTTAGAGCTAGGACAATCTGACTGTTTCAAAAAAAAAACGAAAAAAATCGTGTTCTGGAAGAAAAAACATGATACAATAAGGTCGTAAATTAGAATTTAATAAGGATTTGGCATCAAAACAAAAAGCGTTTCTCTTCTGAACCCGCGTCGGAGAAGGGGGGAGGGACTTTTTGGTATTTATATTTTGGGCAGAGGTGATACCATGTTGGAGCAGATTATGGCGGCGAATGATTTTGATTATCTGGGACGCGGCCTGAAAGCGGCGAACCTGCGGCAGGAGGTTATCGCGAATAATCTGGCAAACGTTAATACGCCGAAATTCAAGCGGAGTGAAGTTGCGTTCGAGAAACTTCTGGCGTGGGAGCTTTACGGCGACCGGCGTGAGAACACTCTGCCACTGGTGCGTACGCATGATAAGCACTTGCCGATTAATTATCCAAGGACCAGGGCGGAAGCGAAAATTGCGTCGGATCCGACGATAACGATGCGGGTTGATAAAAATAATGTCGACGTTGATATCGAGATGGCGGATCTGGCGAAAAACCAGATCTATTACAATGCTTTGGCAACGGAGCTGAGCAATTATATTTCCCGGGTAAAGAGCGTAATGCAGCCGGAAGGGTAGCTTCCGGCGGATAAGCGAATAAGGAGCTGAAAACGATGAGTATGTTCGGAGGAATCGACGCATCGGCGTCAGGCCTGACGGCTGAACGATTACGAATGGATGTTATTTCCAATAATATAGCGAACGCCAATACGACGCGGACGCCAGAGGGAGGGGCCTATAAGCGCCGGTATGTCGTCTTTGAACCGCGAGAAAAGAAGGAAATCGGCAAGTTCGCCGGGTTTCTGGCAGGAGCTATCAACCGGAATAATCAACGGGGTGCCGGGAACGGTGTCCGCGCCGTTCGTATCGAGGAAGATCGGACGCAGGGGCCGCTGGTCTATGACCCCGGACATCCAGACGCGAACGCGGCCGGTTATCTCGAGCGGCCGAACGTGAATGCAGTCGCGGAAATGGTCGATATGATCACGGCGTCTCGGTCATATGAGGCGAATGTCACAGCGATCAACGCCGCCAAGGGTATGGCGATGAAGGCATTAGATATTGGCAAAGGCTGATAAGAAAATAGATGGGATGAGGTGATACTATGGAGATAGAACCGTTGCAGATGACGCCGGTAAGGGCTGTCAAGATGAGCGCTGAGAGCCACTTGGGGGAAACTCTGGCGCCGCAGAAAATTAAATCTTTCAGTGAGTATTTGACGGATTCCCTGAAAGAGACAAATCGCCTCCAAAAAAGCTCTGAGGCTCTAAACGCCGCACTGGCGGCAGGGGAGATCAGCGATATTTCCGAAGTTGTTATCGCTAGCCAGAAAGCGGATATCGCCTTGCATTTGACTATGCAGGTCAAAAATAAAGTCGTCTCCGCCTATCAAGAACTCATGCGCATGCAGGTATAAGACCAGCCGGGACTGGAGCGGAATGAGCCGAAGGGATGGAGAAGATGGCAGAAGACTGGAAAGAACGGTATCTCCAGCTATGGAAGAAAACCACGAAAAAGCAGCGCTATCTGATGTTCGGTATTTTAGGGCTGGTCATCGCTGCAATCATAGCTGGCAGTTATTTCTATGGCAGTAAGCCGGATCTGGTGCCGCTGTTCACCAACATGGAAACAAAAGATGCGGGTGAAGTCGCGGCAAAACTGAAAGAATCCAAGATCCAATATGAGATACAGGAAAATAAGCAGGGCGTGACGATCATGGTCCCCTCGCGCGACGTCCATACAGCACGCTTGGATCTGGCAACGCAAGGACTCCCGCGGGGCTATAAGGGGTTTGAAATCTTTGATGACAGCAAGCTGGGGGTCACTGAGTTTCAGAACAAGGTGAATTATCTGCAGGCGTTACAGGGAGAACTGACGCGAACGATCGAGCAGATCGCCTCCGTCGAAAAGGCCCGCGTCCATATCGTTTTGCCGGAAGACAGCCTGTATAAAAAGAATGAGAAACCGGCAACGGCGTCTATTATGTTGCGCCTCAAGCCGGAGCGCAAATTGACGAAAAAAGAAATTAAGGGCATCGTTAATTTGGCGGCGCACAGTATTCAAGGCTTGACGCCGGAAAATATCACAATCGTCGACGATACGGGGAAGATCCTGAACGACCCTGACGAAGATGAGGAAAAAGGCGTCGGCAATAAAACGATCACGCAAATGGAGATGACCCGTAAAGTACAGGAACGCATGCAGAAAGATGTTCAAACTCTTCTGGATGAAGCGTTGGGGGAGGGTCGGGCGTTCGTCCGCGTGAATGTAGAGCTTGACTTTGATCAACGGCAGACGGATCGTCAGACGTTTACGCCGGTCGTTGAGGATTCTGGAATTATCCGCAGTCAGCAGGAAATGAGCGAGAGCTATACCGGCACATCGCAGAACCCGGGCGGTCCGGCCGGCGTGCAGTCGAATGTTCCAGGGTATGTGGCGCAGACAGAGAATGCTAACGCGCAGTACGAGAAAAAAGAATCGACCCGAAATTATGAGATCAATGAGGAGAAGCAAAAGATTATCGCTTCGCCGGGATCAATCCGCCGGGTCAATATCGCGGTCTTAGTTAATGATGATATTACGCGGACCCAGCAGGACAGCATCTTGCGATCGGTTTCCTCGGCGGTCGGGATCAATCCGGAACGCGGCGATACTGTTTCCGTCGAACCGCTGCCATTCAATACCGCGGAAGCGGACCGTAAGGCGGCCGAAGAAATGGCGGCGAAGGCTCGCCGGAATCGGGTGGTGTATATCCAGCTAGCGGTCGTAGTGCTTGTTTTGGCACTGGCGGCGGGAGCACTCCTTATGCAGCGCCGTAGACGTCGGCTGGAGCTTGAGGCGATGGAAGAAGAACGGCTGGCGCAGGAAGCGCTGGAAGCGCAGCGGCGGGAGGCAGAGAAACGTATGGAAGACGAAAGAGCGGATCTCGTCGCGGCCGGACTGTTGCAGGAGGAAGAGCTTACCTTGGAAGAAAAGCGGCACCTTTCCGAGCGGGAAGCAATTGAAAAACTCATCAGAGAAAAACCGGCCGAGGTGGCGATGCTGGTCAAAACCTGGCTTTCAGAGGAGTGATGGAATATGCCGGACATGTATGATGACGCCCCGCGCGAGATGTCGAATCAACAGAAAGCGGCGATCCTTTTCATCACGCTGGGGCCGGAATATTCGGCTAAGGTCTTTCAGCATATGGCGGATGACGAGATTGAGAAGATCACCTTGGAAATCGCCAGCCAGAAACAGGTGACTCCGGAGCAGAAAGCGCAGGTCATCAGTGAGTTTTACCAGATGGCGATGGCGAAGAATTATATTTCGACTGGCGGTCTGGAGTACGCGCAGAGCGTCCTGGAGAAAGCGCTGGGCTCGGAGAAGGCGGCCAGTATCATCAACCGCCTGACGACAAGCCTTCAGGTGCGGCCTTTTGATTTCCTGAAAAAAACGGATCCGTCACAGCTTCTGAATTTTATTCAAAATGAACACCCGCAGACGATCGCCCTTATTATGGCGTATCTTGATCCGGATCAGGCGGCGACGATTCTGGCTTCGCTGTCGCAAGAACGGCAGGCGGAGGTCGCCCGGCGCATCGCGATGATGGATCGGACGTCGCCGGAGATCCTGCGTGAGGTTGAGCGCGTTTTGGAACGAAAACTTTCGTCGCTGGTCACGCAAGACTTCACTACCGCGGGCGGCGTCAAGGCGATCGTCGAAGTCCTCAATCGCGTCGACCGGACGACCGAAAAAACAATCATCGAAACCCTCGAGGTCGACAATCCCGAACTTACCGAAGAAATCAAACGTCTTATGTTCGTGTTCGAGGATATCGTTATGCTGGACGACCGTTCCCTGCAGATGGTTTTGCGCGAGGTCGATACCAAGGATCTTTCTCTGGCGCTCAAGGCGACGCCGAAGGAAGTCGCGGCGAAGGTCTTCAAAAACATGTCGTCGCGCGCGGCGGATATGCTGCGTGAGGAGATCGAGTACATGGGACCGGTCAAGATTCGCGATGTTGAGGAGGCCCAGCAGAAGATTGTCAATGTCATCCGTAACCTGGAGGACAAGGGCGAAATCGTGGTATCCCGCGGAAAGGGTGACGAAATGATTGTCTAGAATCATCAAGGGCTCCGTTTGGGAAGAAGATCCCTGCGTGGTGGAAGTTCCCTTGCCGCCGCCGCCTTCGCCGAAAAAATCAGGGGACGAGGGAATATATGGTGAGAAGCGGGACGCGGCGCAACGTCATGATTTAGAGGATTCCCTGGCTCGCCAACAGAGGGAGCTGGAGGAAACGCGAGCCGCTTTCGATGAGACGCGCGAGACCATGATGGCGGATCTTTATCAAAAGAAGAAAGCCGCCGAGGCGTTTCTGGAAAAGGCCCGGACGGACGCCGGAATTATGCGTTCCGAGGCCGAACAGGAGCGGGAGAATATCATCGAGGACGCTAGGCAGCAGGCGGACACCATTCGTGCCGATGCCCGGTCAGCCGGGCATGAAGAAGGGACGGCGGCGGGGCGAGAGGAAGGCATCGCGCAGATCAGGGAAGAACAGAAACAGATCATTCTTGACGCTAACGCCAAGGCGGAAAAGACGATGACCGACGCCAAAGAAGAATCTCACGCCTACGTTTTGCAGGCGGAGAATGAAATCGCTTCTTTAGCGATGGATATTGTGGACAAAGTTTTGCCGCAGCATTTCATTGACGTGCCGCAGATTATCCTGCCCCTCATCCGCAAAGCATTGCTCAAGGTCAAGGACCAGCAGGAGGTTGTCATTCGGGTTTCTCCTGGTGATTACGATCTTATTCTTTTGGCTCGGTCAGAGCTTCAAAACATATTGGAAGGCAGCAGCGCGGTGCTGGAGATTCATTCCGATGAAACCCTCGGGGCCGGCGATTCGATTCTTGAAACGCCAAATGGCAACGTGGACGCCCGGGTCGCCACCCAGCTGGAAATAATCAGGAAAGCGGTACAGGATGCAATGTCATGATAAAGGCCGATCTCAAGAAGTTCACGCAGGCGATTGACGACTGCGAGCCGATAAAGCTCAGCGGTAAAATTACACAGGTCATCGGGCTGGTCATTGAATCGCGCGGGCCCAATGTCAGTATGGGGGAGCTGTGTTATGTAAAATCCCGTCATGAGGACATTCCGCCGATACCGGCGGAGGTCGTGGGCTTTCGCGAAGGATTGGTCCTTTTGATGCCCATTGGGGAGATGGTGGGCATCGGGCCGGGATGTGAGGTAGTCTCGGCCCAAAAAACACTGCGGGTGAAAGTAGGACCGCAGCTCCTGGGGCGGGTCTTGGACGGCCTGGGAAATCCTATCGATGGTAAGGGGCCGATTGTTTCGCGCCTGGAGTACCCCTTGCAGGCTGCCCCCCCGGATCCTTTGCAGCGACCTCGCATCCACGATTCCTTATATGTCGGCGTTCGTCCTATCGACGGGCTGACTACGCTGGGCTCCGGGCAGCGCATTGGCATTATGGCCGGAAGCGGCGTAGGAAAATCAACGCTGCTTTCCATGATCGCCCGTAATACGGAGGCCGATGTCAGCGTTATATCCTTAGTTGGCGAGCGTGGCCGCGAGGTGCGTGACTTCATTGAGCGCGACTTGGGGGAAGAGGGGCTGAAACGATCCGTTGTGGTCGTCGCCACTTCAGACAAACCGGCACTGGTGCGTATTAAAGGGGCGCTGACAGCTACTGCAATTGCGGAATACTTCCGCGACCAAGGGAGACGGGTTATTTTGATGATGGATTCCGTCACGCGCTTTGCGATGGCGCAGCGTGAGGTCGGGCTGACCATCGGCGAGCCGCCTGCCACCCGTGGCTATACGCCGTCAGTGTTCGCACTTTTGCCGCGGCTTCTGGAACGGGCGGGAACGAGCGCCGGAGGGTCTATCACCGGGATCTACACGGTGCTGGTAGATGGCGACGATATGAACGAGCCGATCGCCGACGCGGTGCGCAGTATCCTCGACGGGCATATCGTCCTTTCCCGTGCTATCGCAGCACAGAATCACTTCCCCGCGATTGATGTCTTAGGCAGTGTCAGCCGCGTCATGACCGACGTCGTGACGGATGAACATCTGGCGGCCGCGCAAAGACTTCGCGCGCTGCTCGCCGTCTATAAAGAGGCGGAAGATCTCATTCACATCGGCGCCTATGTTAAAGGCTCCAGTAAAAAGATTGACGAGGCCATTGAGAAAATCGATGAAGTGAACCGCTTTCTTTGCCAGGGAGTCTTTGAAAGGGTGACCTTTGATGAGATGGAAAAACAGTTAGAGGCCATCTGAACATCGGGAGGGGCGTATGAAGAAATTTCGCTTCAAACTGGAAAAGTATCTCGATGTTACCCGACGCCGGAAAGAGGAGGCCGAACGGCGCTTTGCCGAGGCATCCCGCCGTCTTGAAGAAGCTCGAGAGCGCTTGGGGCAGCTCCTGGCTGAGATGGCGCAGGGGCAAAAAGATTACGCCGCTCTGATCGGCGCAGGAAAACGGATCACCGTCGGGACCTTGATGACATATAACAGCTTCTTTAACTGGAAGCGCCGACAGATCGAAGAGCAACAGCAGGTTATTCTGGACTGCCAGATGGAAAAGCAGAAACGCCTGAAAGAACTCATGGATATGATGAGCCGCCTGAAAAGCATTGAACAGCTTAAAGCCAAGCGCCTGCAAGAATATAAGGACGCAGTTCTCTTGGAGGAAAACAAGCTGCTTGATGAGATAGGCTTACAGCTTTATATGCGGCGATCACGTCAGGAGGAACACGCATGATAGATTTATCTTCACTCGATGCTGTGATGCAGCGTATCGCGGATATTGAATCTAAGATTGGAATGCACCATAAGCCGCGGGGCGGCGTCAGTTTTCAGCAGGCATTAGCCGAGGAGATGGCGCAGGGAAAAACGCCGGGCGCGATATCCTCTGGCGCAGCGTCATCGGCCACAGGTACGGGGAGTCACGCAAAAGACCACGTGCCAGTCGTGACAACGCCGTCTGTTTCGGCGGGGCGTGAGCCTGCATTGGCGGATAACGCGTATTTGGAAACCATCAAAAACGCGGCGCAGAAATACAGTGTCGATCCCAGGCTGGTTTCGGCGGTAGCAGAGGTCGAGTCTGGCTTTAATCAGAGCGCGGTGTCGAGCGCGGGAGCGGTCGGGATCATGCAGCTTATGCCGGAAACGGCGGCCGCCCTGGGCGTGAATCCGCATGACGCGGCACAAAACATCGAGGGCGGCGCGCACTATCTGCGGCAATTATTAGATTCTTTTCATGGGGACGTTCGCCAAGCGGTAGCCGCTTATAATGCGGGGCCGCAGGCGGTGCGCGATTACGGCGGAGTGCCGCCGTACAGCGAGACCCAGACATATGTGGATTCCGTCCTTGACCTTTATCGCTAATTTTTCCGGGAGCAGGTGAAATTATGGGAGCAGAACAGACAGAGAGATCTTCCGAGAGCGAGAACTCCGGGAAAAGCCGCATACTGAAATTGCTGGGGCTCCTTCTCCTGCTGCTGGTACTGGTGGTATTTGGGTTCTTCGTAGGAATTTATCTGCGGATTTTCGACGTCCATGAGATTAACGAAACGATGCGGCTTTATAATTTGCCGGTTATTGGCGAGTATTTCGTAAGGCCTCCGGGGCAGTCGACGAAAGCGGCGGAAGAAGAGACGTCTTCCGTGACGGCGGATAAAGCGGAACCGGCGGCGAAACCGCAAGGCTCGTCGAACGGGCAAAGTCCAGCGTCGCAGGCAAAACCGCAGGCATCAAAACCAATCGTTTTGACGCAGGCAGAAATTGAAAAGGAACATAAGGCGCAGCAAGCGGAAGAAAAGAAACGTGTCGCCCGGTTGGCTCGCCTGTATGGGGAGATGAAGCCGAAGGCCGCCGCCGACATTATGGAGGCGCTCAACGACGACATCACCATCGCTATCCTGCAAAAGATGGATGACGCGCAGGCAGCGAAAATATTATCTGAGTTTGATCCGGACAAGTCGGCGCGGCTGACTCGCGTGATGTATATGGGGATTACCCCTAACGTTACATCGCCGGGCGATAGCGGGAATGAACCCTTACAGCCGCTGACAGGTTCGATTCAATAATCATAGCGGTACAACGAAAGGAGGTGAGAAAATGAAAACAACGAATTTTATGCTCGCGAATGGCACGGTTAAAGACAGCGCGGAAAACGGTATCAAGGTCAACACGACGATAAGCCGTAAGAAATTGACGGCGATCATTCCAAAAGTAAAGACCAGCTCTTTTGGCGACGCGCTTGATGAGGCTCGTACGGGCCAATCACAAATCAAGACGGCGGAAAAGCCGGAAACAGCGAAAACGCAGCCGGCGAAAATGAAAGAGGATACGGCCAAATCGGAAGATGTGGGGAAAGATGCACTGACTAAAAAGGCTGGTGCCGTTTTGCCGGATCATTCGACGACACAGGAAGCGTCCGGTAAAACCGGCGATAAGGCGTCGGCAAAAACAGCCGTGGCTGAGTCGGAGGAAGCTTCTAAACCGGCGGAGACAAGTCTGAACGCGATGCTGATGGCGATGGCAACCAGCGCGCTGGAGATGGTGGCTCCTACGGTGGAAGCTACGGAAACCGAGGAGAATTTAGCGCAGCCGTTATCGACCATGCCGAAGGAAATGCCAATGGCGCTTGACGCGCTTTTGCCGCAGGACGCGGGAAAAACCGCGCAGGCAGCGCAGAACCAGCAGCTCATGAATCTGCTCTCCGGTTCGTCGCTTGGCGTGACAACGGATACGGTTCCTCAGAATGTGCTGGCGGAAAATGAAGCGGTTTTGGCTGATGCGCTATTGACGGCAGAAGAACCGGCGGTAATTTTGCCGGAGGCTTTGTCCGCGACGAATGTGGCGTTGGACAAGATGGCGGCGCCTGCTAATGCGGCGGTTGCTCAGCAGCCGGCGGTGCTGGCTGATACGGCGGCGCTTGCAAGACAAACGGGAGCGGTTAAGAATGACGCAAATCCGGCAGTAAAGAATGCAGCCGACAGCCTTTGGCAGGGTGTTTCTCTGACCATTGAGGACACGATCGCTTTGCCGCAGGAGAATACGGTTCGGACCGACCTTGGCGATATGATGCGCCAAGATTCGCGTGAATCGTCACAAACTCCCGCAACGCTGACGGAAATGGATGGCAAAGGGATCCGGCAGGGCGCACAGCTTCCTGAAGAGGCGGCCTTTGATACGGTGAAACTTGCCGAAGGAGAAAGCCGGGAAACGATAACTCAGCCGTTGGCGGTGAATACCTTTACGCCGGCTGTCGGCCTGACAAATAGCGCAGGTACAGCGGGAGCGGTAGACTCGCCGGCCACAGATAACTATGAAGTGGTTCGGCAGATCGTCGATCAAGCAAAGCTCATTCGCTCGACGGACAGCAGTGCGGAGATGGTCATTCGTCTTAAACCGGAGCATTTGGGCGAGCTTACGCTTCGCGTTTCTGTAACAGCCAGCGGGGCCGTAAACGCTTCGTTCCATACGGACAACCCACAGACGCGCGGACTTATCGAGAATTCAATGGTGCAGCTGAAGCAGGAGCTTCAGACGCAAGGAATGAAGGTCGATAATGTCAGTGTTTCCACTGGGCTGTCGCAGGATTTCTTTGCCAATAGCCAAGCGGGACAGCAAGGTTATCCGCAGCCGCAGTACTCGGCGCACAGTCAGGAGCTTGACCGGGCTGCTTTTACAGGCGATGCGGAAGCCGTTTCCGCGCTGGGCGTGAATAACGCGGGAAGCGTCGTATCTCTTGATCCCAATGTAGGCACGGCGGACGGCGTTGATTACCGGGTGTAAACTTTTAAGGAGGCGATAATTTATGGCAGACAGTACCAGCCTGAATACCATTACCACGAATGGCACGACGTACAGGGCTGCGGACTATGCCGCGGCGCAGGCCGCCAGTAAGCGAACGGGCGGTAATGATACGCTTGACAAAAACGCGTTTTTGCGGCTTTTGGTGACGCAGATGCAATATCAGGATCCGCTTGATCCCCAGGATAATTCCCAATATGTCGCGCAGCTTGCGCAGTTTTCCTCGTTAGAGCAGATGACGAACGTCTATACGGCAGTTAATCAGCTCGGATCCATGATCTCCAATATCAATTCCACGACCTTGATCGGTCAGCTCAGCAACATGGTGGGCAAGGAAATTCAGTGGGTGCATGAGACGGTAAAAACCGACGCCAGCGGGAAAGCGATTGTGGATGCTAACGGCAAGCCGGTGACGGAGAAAACCTCGTATACCGGGACAGTTACCGGAGTCAGCATTACCGACGGAGTGCCGACGGTAATCGCCGACGTCAAAGGTAAGGTGGCGCAGGTGAAAGTTAGCGACATCGTCCGTATTGGCAAAATTCCCGGGCAGACGTCCAGCGGCAGCTGACGGAGGAAAGGATGCAGGAATATGGCTGATTCGAGAGTATATTGGCCCTCTCAGCCACTATGGCCTGTCGGTGATCCGGTCAGTACAAGCCGTCGCGATGTATCTTCGTCGGCTAAAAGTTCTTCCTTTGCCGAGATCTTGGCGCGGGAGAACAAAAAGGTCAGCTTTTCCCAGCACGCTTTGCAGCGATTGCAGGATCGGCAGCTTAATATCGGCGAGCCGGAGCTGGAGAAGCTCGATGATACGGTAGCGAAAATGGCGCAGAAAGGCGCTAAGGAGGCGCTTATCTACCTTAACGACGTCGCTTTGATTGTCAGCGTCGCTAATCGGACAGTGATCACCGCCATGGATGGGGCGAGTGCCAAAGAAAATATTTTTACGAATATCGACAGCGCAGCAATTCTTTAAGGCTGGACCTTCTCAGGAGGCCTGGGCCGCCGAACGACAGACGCGGCCTGCTGCACTAAGAAAGGAAGATTGATTTATTATGATGCGTTCCCTTTTTTCCGGCGTATCCGGATTAAAGAACCACCAAACCCGTATGGATGTTGTTGGCAACAACATTTCCAATGTTAATACCACCGGCTTTAAATCGAGCCGCGCCACCTTCTCTGATATGCTGAGCCAGACTTTGACCGGAGCTGCGGCTCCGACCGATAATCTCGGCGGTACGAATCCGAAGCAGATCGGCCTTGGTTCCAGCGTTTCGAGCATTGATCTCTTGTTTACGAACGGCAGTGTGCAGTCTACCGGAAAGAACACGGATCTGGCGCTTTCTGGGAACGGACTTTTCGTAGTGTCCGATGGAAATCAAAGGTATTACACCCGCAACGGCGCCTTCGAGTTTGATGCTGACGGCAACTATGTGCAGCCGGGCAACGGGCTACATGTCATGGGCTGGATGGCGAAAGACGGCAACCTGACGACGAACGGCGAGGTCGTTCCCATTAAGATCCCGGCGGGAAAGCCGATGGCAGCCAAAGCCTCCATGCGAGCAACTTACACCAATAACCTAAATTCAGAGGTTCCGACGATCGCGTCCCTGACACCTTCGTCAGGAACGCCTCCAACGGCGACGGCGACAACAGCCAATCCGGTTACCGTCAAGATGAGCGATGGAACGACGTACACCATGACGAATGGGAAATATACGGTTGGACACAGTTTGCCGCTGACGACGACGTTGACTGTCTACGATGCCTTGGGGGGCAAGCATGACATTACGCTATATTTTACCAAGACGAAGACGGACAGTACAAACGGCAACGAATGGACGGTTTCCGTCAATACAAATGGAACCGGAACGGCGACGATCAAGGAAAAGGATGGTTCTACGACGACCGTTGCCATGGCGAACCAGACGCTGAAGTTTACGACGGATGGCAAGTTTGATACCGGTGCCGGAACGATCAATCTGACCCTTACCAATGGGGCAACAGGGGCACAGACCGTGGCAGTGGGATTGAGTTCGCTCACCCAGTATGCGGGAAGCAACACGATCTCCGGCAAGGCGGACGGCTATGCGGCCGGTACGTTAGAGAGTGTGTCCATTGATAAGTCGGGCATTCTTACGGGTACCTATACGAATGGTGTGAAGCAGATCGAAGGGCAGGTGGCCGTTGCGCAGTTCAATAACGCTTCGGGCCTCACGAAGAACGGTGACAGTCTGTATCAGGAATCCAACAACTCCGGCGTAGCGAACATTAAAACTGCTGCCGATCTGGGCTGCAAAATCACGCCGTCGGCCTTGGAAATGTCCAATGTGGATATTGCCAACGAGTTCACGGATATGATTGTCACGCAGCGTGGGTTCCAGTCCAATTCCAAAACGATCACGGTGTCCGATGAGATGCTGGAAACGCTTATCAATATGAAACGGTAATTTCTAAAGGAAGAAGGCAGGGGGGAGGAAAATCCCTCCCCCGAACTGCCGTAGAAACGGAATGGAGTAACCTTATGATCAAACTGACGAAATTCAATTCCGACGCAAATAAAAAAGGTGTGTTCATATTAAACGCCGAGATTATTGAAACGATTGAAGAGACACCGGATACGGTGATTACCTTGGTAAACAGCAAGAAACTGATTGTGGATGAACCGATGGATGAGGTTGTCCGGCGAGTTATGGCATATCGCCGCGCCTTAAATAAATATTGAGCATGGTACGGAGCCTGCCTCCGTTGTAATACATGAAAAAGGGTGAAGGAGTGATAGGAATGGCGGACGAAAAGAAGCCGGCGGACGCGGCGGCCTCAGAAGAATCAGCTCCGGCAGGGAAGAAAAAACCACCCCTGATTGCGATTATAGCTGTACTGGTGCTGGTCGGAGTGGCTCTAGCGGGGGGGATTTCTTATTTCGTGGTAACAAGAGCCATGAAGAACAATATGGCAGAGGATTCCGGCGACTATAACCGGTATCACGACCCCGGAATTTTCGTCAAGCTAGGCGATGCCAAGGATGGAATACTGGTCAATGTTGGCGGCGTCAAGGCGGGACGGTTTCTAAAAGTAGGGATCGTGCTGGAGATGAATCCCAGCAAAAAGTCGATTATTGCGGATGGAAAGTTAAATCCAATTGCCGAAACAAAGATTCTGGATACTGTACTGCAGATTCTGCGTTCGGAACCTTTGGATGGCTTTGATGCGATGAAGCAGGAAGCGCTCAAGGAGAAGATTAAGACGGAAGTCAATCACGAACTCAGCGAGGGCTCAGTTTATAATGTGTACATTACCAGCTTTATCCTGCAATGATGGACGATCCATATCGGAGGGAAGGAGGGTGAAGATTGGCAGATGACGTACTTTCCCAGTCTGAGATAGATAAGCTGCTCTCAGCATTAGATGAAGGTTCAGTATCGGCGGAAGAAGTCAAGGCGGAAGAGGAACAGAAGAAAGTCAAGATTTATGATTTCAAACGCCCGGACAAGTTTTCCAAAGATCAGATTCGAACCTTACAAATGCTGCATGAGAATTTCGGCCGCATGATGAACACTTATCTGTCGACTAATCTTCGCAGCCTGGTCGATGTGCAGGTTGCTTCGGTCGAGCAGCTGACATATCAGGAGTTCATACAGTCACTGTCGGATCCGAGTGTCATCGGGGTGCTGGCGGTTCCCCCGCTGAAGGGGAATGTGATCATGGAGCTCAATACGAATGTCGCGTTCTCTATTATTGACCGCGTTTTTGGGGGAACCGGGGCGAATACGATCAAGCCTCGGGTGCTGACGGAGATAGAAGAAGCGGTTATCATGAGGACGTTCAGCAAGGCGCTGGACAGTTTCCGCGAAGCATGGGACAACGTAGTGAAGTTTGTGCCGCGTCTTGAGGCGATGGAGTCGAATCCGGCGTTCGTCCAGATTGTCCCGCCGAGCGACATGGTGATTATTATCACCTTAAAGATACAGATCGGCGAGGTTGAAGGGTTTATGAATATCTGTATCCCTTATTTGGTTTTAGAGCCGATCATGTCGAAGCTGACGACAACGTTCTGGGTCGCGGCTTCGGTAACGAAAGAAGATCGACCGGAACAGGTTGAGATCTTGCAGAAGAAGATCGCTAACACGCAGGTTCCGCTGATTGTTGAGTTGGGGAGAATAGACGTTTCTATCCGCGAGTTTTTAACGTTAGGATATGGAGATGTTCTGCAGCTGGACACTAAGGTGAAAGATGAGTTGCCTTGCATTATCGGCAGGCGGCGAAAGTTTTTCTGCCGACCGGGTACTTTCGGGAAAAGAGCAGCCGTTCAGATAACGCGCATAGCACCAGAGGGAGATGAAAACACAGATGAGTGACGAGATGGTTTCGCAGGAAGAAATCGATGCCCTGCTCAAAGACGGCGGAGCTGCTTCACCGGCGGAAGCCGGAACAGGTGAGGCGGAAGCTTCTGCCTCGGCTGAGGTTGCGGCTCCCGCGGCGCCGACGGCTGAGAATCCGCTCTCCGATATGCAGAAAGATGCCCTCGGTGAAATTGGCAATATTTCCATGGGGAGCGCCGCAACGACCTTGTCGGTATTGCTGGGGCATAAGGTTTCGATAACAACACCGTCGGTTTCGATGTCGACGATGAATTCCATCCGGGCGAGTTACCCGATGCCGTATCTGATTGTTGAGGTCGGCTACACGATGGGAATTAACGGCAATAATGTTCTGGCCATTCAGGCGCAGGACGCTTCTGTTATTGCCGATCTGATGATGGGCGGCGACGGGACGAATCCGCCGGAAGAACTTAATGATATCCATATGAGCGCCGTGGGCGAAGCTATGAACCAGATGATGGGTGCGGTTTCTACGTCTTTGTCGACGATGTTCAATAAAAAGATTGATATTTCTCCGCCTAAGGTCAGCCTGATTGACTTTGGGACGGAAGATAAAGTTACGGAGATCGTCAGCGGCGATGAGCCGGTGGTGAAGGTTTCCTTCCGAATGGAGGTTGATGGCCTTATCGACAGCGAAATTATGCAGATCTTGCCCGTTCCCACTGCGACTGATATGGTGGAGAGCCTTTTGCACAGCAACGATAATGAGGAACCAGAACCGGAGGCATCTCCAGCTGTAGCGCCTGCGTCTGCTTCGGCCCCGGCTCCAGCAGCTCCTGCTGCTGCGGCGGCAACGGCTGCAGCGCCAATGATGGCGGCTTCGGCGGCCGGATATGGCACGGGGGCCCGGGTGGCGCAAGGTGTGCCGGTTCAGGCGGCACAATTTACGCCGCTGGCGACGGCGCCGGTTCAGGTCAATGAGGCGAATATCGGCCTGATCCTTGATGTTCCTTTACAGGTCACGGTCGAGTTAGGGCGGACGAAAAAGTCAATTAAGGATATTCTGGAGCTTTCCAACGGCTCGATTGTCGAGTTGGATAAGCTGGCCGGCGAGCCGGTAGATATTCATGTGAATGGAAAACTGCTGGCCAAAGGCGAGGTAGTCGTTATCGACGAAAATTTTGGGGTCCGTATTACGGATATCGTAAGCCCTGAAGAAAGAGCGGCTCGTTTGCAGTATTAAGCCGATTCTTGTGTGTTTAGAGGATTTTTTATATAATACAACTTGGTTTAGCAAGAGACATGCTAACAATTTTTGATGAGGAGAGATGAAACATGGCGATTAGAGTTTTGGTTGTCGATGACGCCGCGTTTATGCGGATGATGGTCAAGGACATCCTGTCTAAGAATGGGTATGAGGTCGTTGGCGAAGCGGAAAACGGCATGAAGGCAGTCGAGCAGTATCAGGAGCTTAAGCCGGATCTCACCACGATGGATATTACCATGCCGGAAATGGATGGCATTAGCGCGGTCAAGGAGATTAAAAAGATCGATCCCAATGCGAAAATTGTCATGTGCAGCGCTATGGGGCAGCAGGCAATGGTTATTGAAGCAATTCAGGCGGGGGCGCGCGATTTCATTGTGAAGCCGTTCCAGGCGGATCGAGTCTTGGAAGCTGTACGCAAAGCCGTGGGCTAATGCGTAGGAAGGGCCTTTCGGCGCTTCTCCTCCTCATGGGAGCGGTGCTGCTATATATGACGGCGCCGGCTTTGGCGGCGGAGACAGCGGTGGGCGGAGGGTATTTGTCCGGTTATGCGGAGGTTGATCCCCGGCCATCTGCGACATCCTGGTGGTCAACGCTGGCGTATCTGGTCAGTTTGTTCGCTGTTTTTGTCTTTGTTGTCGTCATGGCCTATTTGGCGTCGCGCTTTTTGAGCGGTCATTTTGGCAAGGCGGGAGCGGGCGAGGGTGGTCGAATTCTGGCGCATCTGCCGTTAGGGCCGAACCGGTCGGTCTGCGTGGTTGAGTTGGCGGAGCGGATCTTTATGCTGGGTGTTACGGAACATTCGATTACGCTTTTGCGGGAGGTTACCGACGCGGCGGAGATTGAGCGTTTGCAGCGTCGGGCGCTGGGTAATCAGGGGAATGTGGGGGCGCTGTTTTCCAGTCAGCTGGGTTCCTTTGAACAATTCGCGCGCCGGATCCCATCATTATTTCGGGGGCCGCGCCACTGATGAGAAGGAGTTGTGAAGCCGTGTTGAACAAACAGCGGACTCTCATTTTGGTGGGGGCCCTGTTTTCTTTTTTGTTTGCTCTCCCTGTCGCACAGGCGGCCCCGCTGTTTCCCAGTTTAGATATTAATGTCGGTACGGCGGAAGGACCGCAGGACGTTGCGGTAACCCTCCAGATTATGGCGGTTTTGACGATTTTGTCGCTGGCTCCGTCTATTCTGGTGATGACGACAGCATTCATCCGGATTGTCGTGGTGATCGGTTTCCTGCGCAACGCGCTTTCCACGCAAAATGTTCCTCCCAACCAGGTAGTAGTGGCGCTGTCTCTGTTTTTGACGTTCTATATCATGGCTCCTTATTGGAGCGAAGCGAACGAGAATGGTATTCAGCCGTATTTGGCAGGACGCATTACGCAAGAAGAGGCGCTGAAAAACACGGTGGCTCCGCTTCGGGAATTTATGTTCAAGCAGACGCGCGAGAGTGATCTGGCGCTCTTCGTTAATCTGTCTCAGGCGGAACGGCCAAATTCGCCGGAAGATGTTTCGACGTTTACGCTTATTCCCGCTTATGTGATCAGCGAACTGAAAACGGCGTTTCAGATTGGATTTATGGTTTATATTCCGTTCATTGTCATCGATATGATCGTCGCCAGTACGCTGATGTCTATGGGGATGATGATGTTGCCGCCGACGATGATTTCACTGCCGTTTAAGATTTTACTGTTTGTTATGGTAGACGGTTGGCATCTGCTCATTAAGTCGCTTATTATGAGCTTTAAGTAGGAGATGGAGAGATGTCTGGGGACGTAGTTGTACAACTGGGGCAGCAAGCGCTGATGACGGTGCTGCTTGTCTCGGCGCCAATGCTGGGACTGGGCCTTCTCGTCGGCCTTTGCGTCAGCGTATTTCAGGCCACGACCTCCATCCAGGAGCAGACGCTGGCGTTCATTCCAAAGATTATTGCGGTTTTCGTGGCCATCCTGATTTTTGGGCCGTGGATGCTGCGGATTTTAGTAGAATATGTGATGAATATTATAGTAAATTTACCGCAGTATATCGGTTGATTGAGGGGAATGAAGGGTGGACTTTTACGATTTATTGCAAAATCACGCCGCGGTATTCCTGTTGCTCGTCTGCCGGGCGAGCGGGCTCTTCATGATTTCCCCCTTCTTTGGCAGTTTGAATGTTCCGGTGTATTTCCGGGCGGGAACGTGCCTGGCGCTATCCGTGGTGCTTTTTCCCGTTGTTGACGGTTTTACCGCTTTGCAGGCGCCGCCGACGGTTCTCATGTATACGGCTGCGGTTCTGCAGGAAATATTTGTCGGCTGGCTCATCGGCTTCGTGTCGTATATCTCATTTTCTGCTATCCAGATGGCCGGTAAGGTCATGGATATGCAGGTGGGATTTTCTATCGTCAATGTCATGGATCCGACTTCCGGTCAGCAGGCTCCGCTTATCGGGAGTTTTCTTTATAATTTAAGCGTTATTGTCCTTCTGGTGACGAACGGGCATCACATGCTCCTGTCGGCGCTTGTTGAGAGTTTTCGAACGATACCCTTGACCGGTATTTCGTTTGACGCTTCCCTGACAGAGCTTATCGCCCGCTTTACGACAGGGATTTTCCTGACGGGAGTGCAGATTGCGCTGCCAATTACGTTTTCCATTTTGCTGACGAATGTCAGCTTAGGCATCTTGGCTCGTACCATGCCGTCGCTTAATATTTTTGTCGTCGGCATTCCGCTTCAGATTATGATTGGCATGTTTGTCCTTTTAATGGTGATCCCTTTCTACGTGCTCTTTCTGGATGTGTTGTTTAATGAAATGTATGGAAACATCGACATCGCTCTTCGCACTTTGCGGTAAGACTTTCGTTTTTGATCTCCAGCTTTTTGCTGGGGAAAAGACGGAGGATCCGACCGCTAAGCGCATGTCGGATGCTCGACAAAAGGGCAATATCCCGAAGAGCCAGGAGATTAATACGGTTTTCGTCTTGCTGGCAGGATTTTGGACGCTGAATATTTTGGGAGCGTCGATTTATAAAGAGATCTGCGCCTTTATGACCCACATTTTGAGCCAGCCGGTGGATACCGTCAATACGGAGACGGTTATGCGGATTTTCATCAGCATGGTCGTCGTTCTGGTAAAAACGGCGTTCCCCATTATGGGGGTCATCATGCTGATGGGGCTGATCATCAATTTCCTGCAGGTGGGGATCAATTTTACGACGGAACCTTTGGGTTTTAAATTGGAGAATTTGAATCCAATCAATGGGTTTGGTCGGATATTTTCCAAGCGTTCCCTGGTCGAGCTGGTAAAATCGCTGTTTAAAATCCTGATTATCGGCTCGTTTATTTATACATACCTCAAGGACGAGATTGCGCAAATGCCGTATATGCTCTATATAGATCTGACGGCGAGCCTGCCGCGGATTGCGTCGATCGTTTTCAACCTGGCCTTTAAGGTCTGCGGCGTCATCTTTGTTATGGCGGTTCTTGACTTTGCTTATCAGAAGTGGGAGCATTATACGAATCTGAAGATGAGCAAGGACGAGGTCAAGGAAGAGTTTAAACAAATGGAAGGCGATCCGCAGATCAAAAGTAAGATTAAGCAGAAACAGCGGCAGATGGCAATGCAGCGGATGATGCGCGAGGTTCCTAAGGCCGATGTCATCATCACGAACCCGACCCATTTCGCAGTGGCGCTGCGTTACGCGAAAGGAATGAAAGCCCCGGAAGTGGTGGCCAAGGGGCAAGATTTTGTGGCGTTGAAGATCAAAAGAGTCGCTCGCGAGGCCGGGGTCACAATTGTGGAAAACCGACCGCTTGCCAGGGCGCTTTATTCCGCGGCGGAAATTGGGGAGACAGTTCCGCCGGAGCTTTATAAAGCGGTGGCGGAAGTTCTGGCCTATGTGTATCGACTCAAACATCGTCGCTATGCGTAAATTGCGATTAAAGTAAAAATTTTCGCGGAGGAGAGTTCAGAAGATGGCAGATAAAGGAACAGCCGCTGCCAAGGCGAGCGGCGTTATACAAAAATACAGCGATATTATGATCGCGGCGGCCATCATTACGATTGTCCTCATGATGATTATTCCGCTGCCGACGATGCTTTTGGATCTCTTGCTGTGCGTCAACATCACGCTGGCGATCGTTATTGTTATGGTCACGATTTATAACCAGGAGGCGCTGGATCTTTCCGTTTTCCCGTCTCTGCTGTTACTTACTACGCTGTTTCGTCTGGCGCTGAACGTTTCTTCGACGCGCCTTATTTTGTTGGAAGGTTATGCCGGCGAGGTCATTACCGCTTTTGGCAACTTTGTTGTCGGCGGCAATGCAGTCGTCGGTTTTATTGTGTTTGTCATTCTGATTATCATTCAGTTTATCGTCATTACCAAGGGCGCGGAGCGCGTCGCGGAGGTTTCCGCTCGCTTTACCCTGGACGCGATGCCCGGTAAGCAGATGGCGATCGACGCAGATCTCAACCAAGGAACGATAACGGACGCAGAAGCGGCGCAGCGGCGGCGGAAAATCCAGCGCGAAGCGGATTTTTACGGGGCGATGGACGGTGCTTCGAAGTTCGTGAAAGGCGACGCGATTGCCGCGATCATCATTATTATCATCAATATTACCGGTGGCTTTGTGATCGGTATGGTGCAGCGCAATCTTACCGCTGTGCAGTCGCTGCAGAATTATACGCTTTTGACCGTCGGCGAGGGTCTGGTTAATCAGATACCGGCGCTGATGATTTCCACGGCGACGGGCATCATCGTCACCAGAGCGGCGTCTGACGGCGGTAATCTGGGGAGCGATCTTGTCGGTCAGCTTTTCCGCAATGCCCGCGTGTTTTTCATCGCCAGCGGCGTGCTGCTGCTGCTCTCCATCGTGCCGGGACTGCCGGGACTGCCGTTTGCCAGCCTGGCGATAATCGCGGCGCTCATTGGCTATAATCTTCGCAAGCAGGCCGAGATCCCGCAGGAAACTGCTGCGGCGCAGAAGGAAGCAAAAAAGAAACAGGAAGCGACGAAGCCGGAGAATATCGTTTCGCTCCTGCAGGTTGATCCTATGGAACTCGAAATTGGCTATAGCCTTATACCGCTCGTCGATACCGGGCAGGGCGGCGATCTTTTGGAGCGCATCGTTATGATCCGACGTCAGTGCGCACTGGAATTGGGGCTGGTTGTTCCGACCATTCGCATCCGTGACAATATTCAAATAAAACCTAACGCATATATAATAAAATTAAAAGGAATTGAGATAGCGAAAGGCGAATTATTACTTGATCACTACTTAGCCATGAATTCAGGCACTGTCTTTGAGGAGATTCCCGGGATCGAGACGACGGAACCGGCCTTTGGGCTGCCGGCTCTCTGGATCACGGAGGCGCAACGGGAGCAGGCGGAGCTGAACGGCTATACGGTGGTCGACGCGGTATCCGTGCTGGCAACGCATCTGACGGAGGTTATCAAGACGCATGCCGATGAAATCCTCGGACGAAAAGAGACGCAGGATCTCATCGATAACCTCAAGAAGGCGAATAGCTCGCTGGTGGACGAGGTCATTCCTGAGCTGATGAATATCGGCGAAGTGCAGAAGGTTCTGGCGAATCTTTTGCGCGAGCGTATCTCGATTCGTGATATGGGCACGATTTTCGAGGTGCTGGCCGATTATGGGCGGGCGACGAAGGATACGGATATTTTGACCGAGTATATCCGACATGCGATGGCGCGTCAGATTACCCAGCAGTATATCCAGAATAATACGATTCCCTGCGTCACGCTGGATCCGGCGATCGAGAACCGTATCGCCGGGGCGGTGCAGCGGACGGATCGCGGCTCTTATGTGAGCCTTGATCCGGATACGATGCAGCGGCTGTTGGCGTCGCTCAATACGGAGCTTAGCAAGCTGACAAACATGGGCTACCAGCCGATCGTCCTTACCAGTCCGGCGGTGCGTCCGTATTTCCGTAAACTTGTGGAGCGTTCGATTCAGGGGATCATCGTCCTGTCGCACGCGGAGATTGAACAGAGCGTTGAATTACAGATTCTTGGGGTGGTGAAGATATAATTGCGTATCAAGGTGTTTAAAGCGGCTGACCTGAAAGAAGCGATGGCCATGGTCAAAGATGAGCTGGGCCGCGATGCAGTTATTCTTCATACGAAACGCTACCGGCAAGGGGGATTCCTCGGCTATAAGAGCAAAGAGGTGGTCGAGGTGACGGCGGCGATCGACGATACGCCGCGCCGCCCCCATGTGAAGCTGCCGCCGCCGCGGCGACGGACGAAGGGTTTGTCACCAGATTTACCGCCGGCGGCGCCGCTCAACCCGTTGCCGCGTCAGTCGGCGCCGCGGCAGGTTCTGGCGCAGTATAAGACGGCGGGAACAGAGGCTGGGGTGTCATTGGCTCGTTCAGCGGAGCTGGCGGCGCGCATGGGCGAGGCTCCGGCGGAAATGGCGTTTGTGCCGACAGAGTCGCCCCCCCGTTCAGCTCCGCCGAGGCCTTCTTATCAGCAGGAGCCGACTGCGGCACATCCTGCGGTGCCGTCGGCTCCACAGCAGGCGAATGAGCAGCTGAAGCCGATGACTGTACCGATTGTTTCGGCTCCGCCGGTTCCACCGGAACCGCCCTTGGTCGCCGCTTCTCCTGATCCTTCGCTAGGGACGGCGGCACCGTCAACGCCGAGAATCATCAAGGCGGCGCCAACGTCAGCAGCACTGGCGGCCGCAGCGCCGCCCCCGGCAGAAGCTGTGTCCGCGCTTTCAAAAGCGGAGCAGGAAAGCGGAGAAAAGATTCAGGCGTTGGAAGATGAATTGGCGCAGATGCGAAAAATGCTGCGCCAGGTCATGAGCCAGCCGCGGACAGAAAATGAGATTCTCTCGCTTCAGGATGCACTCAAGGCGCAGGAAGTCAATGAAGCAGTCATGCAGGATGTTATTCGTAAGATCCCGCAGGCGATGCTTCTGGCTCCACATGACTCGGAGGAAGCGCACAAAGCTTTGAGCGAGTATTTGCACGGCGCGTTAAAGACCGGCACCGGCATTGGCCTGAAGGATGGCCGCCCAAAAATTGTCGCATTGATTGGGACGACAGGGGTAGGTAAAACGACGACGATCGCGAAGATTGCGGCCCGGTTTGTGCTGGAAAAAGGCGTCAGCGTGGCGCTGATCACGGCGGATACGTATCGTATTTCGGCCGTGGAGCAGCTCAAAACATATTCCGACATCATCGGGCTGCCGTTGGAGATTGTTTACTCAGCGGTGGAGCTTAAAACGGCGATTCGTAAACATCGCGATAAAAAACTGATTTTGATCGATACGGCGGGCCGAAGTCAGAATAACGAATACCAAATGCAGGAATTGAAAGACTTTTTGGCAGAGGAGCCGGCGATTGAAAAGCATCTGGTGATGAGCGCAACGACGAAGGCGCGCGATGCGGAAAAGATTCTGGAGCGGTTTTCAGCGTGCCGTCCCGATCGCTTGCTCTTTACAAAGACAGATGAAACCGACAGCCTTGGCTTCATCGTAAATTTGTTGTTTGACCGGCGGATTGCGCTGTCATATCTGACGAATGGGCAGAGCGTGCCGGATGATATTGAACCGGCCCGGCCGGAGGTATTGGCAAAGCTTTTATTGAGGTAATCGGGCATGAAGGATCAGGCGACGAGTCTTAGAAATCTCGTACAGGGAAAAACTGAATACACGGCGGGGGCGGGGACGGCAGCAGCCGCCCCCGTTAAGCCGGTTTTTTCCTTGCCGACGATTTCTGCGCCGTCTGCTACGGCTTCTGTGCCCACAGCACAGGAGCGTGCCACGTTTTCAGCTTTGCCAATTTCGCCGCATATTTTCCCGCTCGCGGTTCGCCGCACTGGCGAGGCGCGGATCATTGCCGTCACCAGCGGAAAAGGCGGCGTGGGAAAAACAAATCTGACCGTCAATCTGGCGATTGCGCTGGCGCAGGCGGGACAGCGGGTCATCGTCATCGACGCGGATCTGGGCATGGCGAACGTCGATGTGGTGCTGGGATGTGTTTCCAAGTTTCATCTGATGCATCTTTTAGAGAATGATATTTCTTTAAATGACGTCTTGATTCACGGTCCGTATGGTGTAAACTATATATCAGGCGGTTCGGCTATTGAGCGGGCAGTCGAGCTTTCCGCGCTGGAACGTCAGTGCTTGATGGATAAGCTGGCGGCGTGCGGCGAAATGGCGGATATTATTTTGGTAGATACCGGGGCGGGGTTAGGACAGAATGTTCTGGACTTTATTTTAGCTGCCGACGAGGTCCTTTTGGTGACGACGCCTGAGCCAACGGCTCTGACAGATGCTTACGCGGTAATGAAAGCATATAGTCTTTACGCTACGAATAAAAATTTGCGGATCATTATCAATCGGGTGTATGATGAAGCGGAGAGCCGCGATGTCCTGACGAAGCTCCAACGGACGGCGGAACGCTTTTTACAGATGCCGCTGGAAGCGCTTGGCTCTGTTTATGAGGACCGCAACGTCATGAATGCGGTCAAGCGCCAGTCGCCGCTTTTAGCCGCATATCCCAATACGTTGGCGGCGCGCTGTGTACAAGCCATCGCTAAGAACCTGCTTTATGGCGGACATCATGAGGTACAGTGGGGATGGCGGGGTTTTTTGCAACGGATGCTTAAATTCAAGGATTAAATCGGGAGGAGGAAAGAGGCATGGCTGACGACATCATGCCGGCGGCAGCGATTCTCAAGATCGGGCAGAGGCTGGCCTTCTTTTCGGATGTGAGCGATGAAAAATATTCGAGTCGGATCGAGGATCTCTCGGATAAAGAAATCGTAGCGGCGATGCCGATGGATCGTAAGCGTCGTCCGATTATTCCGCTGTCGGGGCAGCATTTATATGGAATGGCGTTCGCGAATCAATGCAAGTACCGTTTCTTTGCTGTTTTTCATAAAAAAGGCTTGAATAACGGGATTCCTTGTTGGTGGATATCCAGGCCGGAACAAGTCGAGCGCTTTCAGAATCGCGCTTTTGTCAGGGTGCGGGTCGATCTGCCGATCGAGGTGCAGGTGATGGATGATGACGGAGGATTTCGCCCGCCACAGATGACGCGGGTGCTTGATATCAGCGGCAGCGGGGTCGCATTCGTTTTCGACCGTTCCGTCCGGATAGAATCTCAAGTTATCATGGAGGTCCGGAATCTTCCGGAAATCGGTACACTCAAAATCATGGGGAGGGTTATGCGTTGCTCAAGAGTGGAACAGCCGGATGGGCGCCGGTTGTTCCACGTTGGAGTCAGACTGCTGAACTTGACTCGTCCCATTCGCAACCGGCTGGTACATTATATTTTTAATGTGCAGCGGCAGGATCTGTCGAAAGGGGCGGAGCCGACAGGGACGGCGACGACAGGGGGCCAGCAATGATTCGGATACTGATTGCCGATGATTCCGCATTCATGCGGATGGTCCTCTCCGATCTCTTTAAAAAGCAGCCGGATTTTGAGGTTGTCGATACGGCGAAAAACGGTAAAGAAGCGGTTGAGAAAGTTTTAAAGCTCAAACCGGATTTGTTGACACTGGATATCAACATGCCGATTATGGACGGGCTACAGGCGCTGGAAGTCATAATGAAGGATTGTCCTGTTCCCGTCGTAATGTGCAGCAGCCTGACGAAAGAGGGGGCTGACGCCACAATCAAAGCGCTCAGTCTGGGCGCGATTGATTTTATAAATAAGACTGGCGGCTCGGTATCGCGTATTGATACGATTGAGACGGAAATCATCAGCAAGTGTCGGGCGGCGGCGGGGGCTAAGATAATACGGGGGGGCGACGTTCCGCGGGCAGTGATAAAATCGCCGCCGGCTCCGGCGATTCACCACATTGAGCTGCCGCCGCACCGGACAGTGCATCTGCCGCCGCTTCATAATCTTCCCGCGTCATCGGCACGGTTTAAGTCGACGCCTCATCTGGTCCCTAAAGAAGAGCCGGGCGAAAGACAAGAAAAATTGGTGGTGCTGGGAACTTCGACTGGCGGTCCGAAAGCCCTCCAAACGGTCATCGGCGGACTTCCTAAAAATCTTCCGAGCGGCGTTCTCGTTGTACAGCACATGCCGCCGGGCTTTACAAAATCGTTAGCTGAAAGATTGGATGAAATCTCGCAAATTTCCGTGAAAGAGGCGGGAAATCATGATATTATAGAGAAGGGACATGTTTATATCGCGCCGGGAAACTATCATATGACAGTAGTAAACGGCGCGAGGGGACGGGAAATTCTTTTGAACCAGGACCCGCCGTTGGGGACGCTTCGGCCGGCGGCGGATGTCCTGTTTAACTCCGTAGCTCCTCTGGGAAAGGATATTGTTTCCGTTATCCTTACGGGCATGGGAGCGGATGGCGCCGCTGGGATGAAAGCGATCAAAAAACATGGCGGCTATGTTATCGCGGAAGCCGAGGAAACCTGCGTCGTTTACGGTATGCCAAAGGCCGTTATCGACCAGGGTCTGGCCGACGAAGTGCGGAGGCTTCCCGAGATCGCGGGCGCGATAGTGAATGCGGTAATAAATCATTAAGGAAGAAATAGGGGGAAAGAAAATGGACACGAATCAATATATGGAAATGTTTTTGGATGAGTCCCGTGAACACTTGGATTCGCTGGACGACGGCCTGATGACCCTGGAAAAGGATCCCAGCGAGCTTTCCATTCTGAACGATATTTTTCGCAATGCGCATACCCTGAAGGGGATGTCGGCGACGATGGGGTATACGAAAATTGCCGAACTTACGCATGATATGGAAAATATTCTCGATGCACTGCGTAAAGAACAGATGGAGGTCACAGAAGATATTATCGACACGCTTCTAAAATGCGGCGATTCTCTCCGCCAGATGGTGGAGAGTATTGGTGAGGGCGGATCGGAGGATGTCGTTGATATCAGCGAAGTAGCGGCGAAGCTGAGCGCACTTCTCAAAGGGGAAAGCCCCGCAAATGTAGCTGCAGCCGCTCCTTCGGCCAAAGTCGCGCCTGCGGAACTGGATAACAGTATGGAATATTCGGATACCGACAGAGAAGTTATAAAGAAAGCTAAAGACAGTGGGTTGCAGGCGTTCCATGTCAAAGTGACATTGGTGGAGAACTGCATTTTGAAGTCAGCTCGTTCCTATATGGTCATGAATACGCTTGATCAGATGGGCGATGTTATCAAATCGGTGCCGCCGGCAGAAGATTTGGAGCAGGAAAAGTTCGAACATGCCTTTGATGTGGCGATTGTGACTGACGCGGAAGCGAAGGCGATTGAGGAAGCTTTAATGTCGATTTCCGAGATCGAAAAGGTCGAGGTAACGGACGCTGCGAAAGAAATGGAAGCAGCTGCCGCACCGTCTCCTGCGCCTGCTGCGGGTGCGCTGCCGGTTCCGGCTGCTTCAAAGGCCGCGGTACCGGCAGATAAGAAAACGAAAGCACTGGCGCCGGAAAAGAAGCTGAGAAGCGGGCAGTCCGTACGCGTTGATATTGAAAAATTGGACACGCTGCTCAATCTGGTCGGCGAGTTGGTTATCAATAAGGTGCGTTTGGGACAAATTGGGACGACGCACCGCCTGACGGAACTTACGGAGACTCTGGAACAAATGGATCGGGTGACGACGGATTTGCAGACTGTCGTCATGAAGGTTCGCATGGTTCCTGTCGGACAGGTATTTAACCGTTTCCCGCGCATGGTGCGCGATCTGGCGAAAGAGCTGGATAAGGATATCAATCTGACGATTGAGGGTGAGGAAACGGAACTCGACCGTACAGTCATTGACGAGATCGGCGATCCCCTGATGCACCTTCTCCGTAATTCCCTCGATCACGGTATCGAACATCCTGACGATCGCGAGGCAAAGGGAAAACCCCGTACCGGTGAGGTCGGCCTTATTGCCCGTCATGAAGGCAACAACGTCGTTATCATGGTCACAGACGACGGCAGCGGTATCGACGCTGAGGTCATTCGCCGTAAAGCGGTGGAGAAAGGTATGATTTCGCAGGATGAAGCTGATAACTTAAGTGACGCGGACGCGGTTCGCCTGATTTTCCTGCCGGGCTTCTCGACGGCGGAGAAGATCACCGACGTTTCCGGACGCGGCGTCGGCATGGACGTCGTGAGGAGCAAAATCGAATCTTTGGGCGGGCATGTCGACGTTGAGACGAAAATTGACGAAGGCAGCGTCTTTAAGATCAAACTGCCGCTGACACTGGCGATCATTCAGGCGCTTTTAGTTCGCGTAGAGCAAGAGATGTACGCGATTCCTCTGGGCTCTATCGATCGGACGATAAATATTACGCAGGAAGACATCAAAACCGTGCAGAACAAAGAAGTTATCGTGCTGCGCGGGCAGATTATTCCGATTATCCGGCTGGGCGACGTCCTCAATGTGCCGCGTGAGGAAGGGGAGGAACACGACGATATTTTTGTCGTCGTCGTACATATTGGGGAGCGCAAAGCCGGTATCGTGGTTGACACGCTCATCGGCCAGCAGGAGATCGTCATTAAGACGCTGGGGAAACTGCTCGCCGGCCTCAAGGTCATTTCCGGGGCGACAGTCCTGGGCGACGGTCGTGTGGCGTTAATTTTGGATGTCAGCGCTCTGATGTAAGAGAAGGGAGACCTGAAAATGGAAAAAGCAGAAGTTAAGGGACCTATCGAGGGCGAGGTTCAGGTCGTTGCTTTCAAGCTGCGCGACGAAGAATACGGCTTCGATATCCTCAATGTAAAAGAAATTAAAGGATTGACCGATATTGCGCGGGTGCCGTTCGCTTCCGACTTTATCAAGGGCGTTATAAATTTGCGTGGCAGCGTGCTGCCTGTCATCGATCTCAAGCGTCGTTTGGCGCTCATGGATACGCCGTACACGTCGGATACGCGAATCATCATCGTCAAAAGCGATGAGATCGAGGTCGGCATGATTGTTGACGCTGTGACGGAGGTCATCACCCTGAAAAAAGAAAATATTGATGAAGTGAAGGCGGTCAGCAATGAGCGGTCGCACTTTATCCGGGGAATCGGCAAAACGAATGACCGGCTTATCATTATGCTGAATCTTGAAGAGATTATCGGCGTTGTCGACGAGACGAAATAAGCTGAAGGGGAGGACAGAATATGTCAGATGATATATTAGAACTGACACCGGTGCAAATGGACGCCTTGCGGGAAATCGGCAATGTTGGCGCCGGTAATTCGGCGACGGCTTTGTCACAGATCATTAATCACCGCATTGATATGAATGTGCCGCAGGTATCCATTGTTCCGTTGGGCGATGTGCCGGATCTGGTCGGCGGTCCGGACGTTATGGTCGTGGGAGTGTTCCTGCGCGTATATGGCTCAGCCCCTGGTAACATTCTGTTCCTGCTGCCGGCGGAGAGCGCATTTTATTTAGTGGATATGCTGATGGGGAAGAAACACGGCGAAACGAAGAATCTTGATTTTATGGACGAATCGGCGCTGATGGAGATTGGCAATATTCTGGCGGGCGCGTACCTGAACGCGCTGTTTAATCTGACAAAACTGTCGCTTTTACCGTCTATTCCGGCGCTGGCGGTCGATATGGCAGGAGCGATACTGAGCGTTGTTCTGATACAGCTTGGGCAGATGGGAGATCACGCGCTGGTTATCGAGACTGAGTTTACAACCGATCAGGAAGGGATTAAGGGGCATTTCTTCTTGGTTCCCGATCCTGGGTCGCTGGATACGATTTTGGCAGCGGTGGGAGTGGGTTAAGATGGCGGATCTGGTTAAGGTCGGCATGGCCGACTATAAAGTAGGACGCGCACCCGCGATCCTCATCAGTTACGGACTGGGCTCCTGTATCGGGGTTTCTTTATACGACCCGCAGACAAAGGTGGGCGGCCTGCTTCATATTATGCTGCCCGACAGCACGCAGTCGCGTTCCAGTGAAAATCCGGCGAAATTTGCCGACACCGGTGTGCCGCTCCTTTTGAAAGAAGTGCTGGCGCTGGGCGCAAGCAAAAGCCGGTTAGAGGCGAAAATGGCGGGGGGAGCGCAGATGTTTGCCTTTGCAAAGTCGACAGATATCATGCGCGTCGGCGAGCGCAATGCGAATGCGGTACGGGATCTTTTGAAAGCAGAGGGAATCCGTCTGCTGGCTGAGGATACGGGGAGCAATTACGGTCGAACGGTTCAAATTAATCTGGAAAATGGCGTATATACCGTTAAAACAATGGTCAAGGGTGAGAAGGAAATTTAAGTGGAAAAGGAAAATAACGCCGAGCAGGTGCAAAAGCCTAAAATAAATGGAATAGCGGATGAAGCGCAGTCGGTTTCGAAAGCTCCGGCGCCTGCGTCACATTTTTTTGCTTCTCTATACAGCAGGGAAGAATTGTTTCCTGCCGCGTTGGCAGCCTTAATCGGAGCGGTTGCCGCAATTATTATTATAATTGCGGGGTTAAGTGCGGAGCGTCAGATCGAAGTTGTCATGGGCCGGGCTTTGGTTGGATTTCTCGTGGCAGGGGGCGTTATATTTTTTGCCTGTCGGTGGCTGAATGAGCAGGGAATCCCGCTCTATGTTCATCGGCATGAGGAGCTTCAAAACACCTGGGTGAGCGAGCCCGAGCAGAATGTGCCGGATATGGCGAAAGAGGGCACGTCGCCTGACGAAATGGCCGCTCCGGCAAAGCCAGCGGACGAAGCAAAAGAAGCCCCTAACGAGCCAGCGGGATTTTCGTCGCTTGAGGATTCTGTCCAGCGCATAAAAGCGCCGGAGAAAGAGGCTCCTTGAATCGCGGGTGGTGAGCAGATTTCCTGATAAATCGGAAAAAGGGGGAAGGCATATCTATGGCAAATGGAGAATCCGGGCAGGATATGGCTCCTCTGTGGATTGACTATAAAGAACATCACACGAAGGAAGTTCGCGATCAGCTGGTGGAACATTATCTGCCGCTGGTCAACATTATTGCCGGACGTATTGCGATTAGCCTGCCGCCGCACGTCGACCGGGACGATCTGATCAGCAGCGGCTTTTTTGGCTTAATGGACGCAGTTGAGCGATATGATTATGAGCGAAAGAATAAATTCGAGACGTATGCGGGGGTTCGCATACGCGGTGCAATGCTCGACTACCTGCGCTCCAAAGACTGGCTGCCGGCGTCGCTCCGGCAGAAGATTCGTAACTACGAAAAGACACTCAGCCGACTCGAAGGCGAGTTGGGGCGCAATGCCAAGGACGAGGAGATTGCCGCGGCGCTGGGCATTGAGATCGAGGATTTGCAAAAGCTGGTCACGCAAATGAACGTGGCGACGATCATTCCCCTGGACGATTATATCCGGGTGGAAACGGCACAGAATACGATTCCGGGCCCATCGGCCAATATTGAGAAGAAAGAGATGCAGGAAACTCTGGCGCAGGCGATCAAGAAGCTGCCGGAAAAGGAAAAGCAGGTCGTAGCGCTTTATTATTATGAAGAATTAACCATGCGGGAGATCAGTCTGGTGCTGCATGTTTCCGAGGCTCGGATATGTCAGCTCCACACCAAAGCGATCTTTCGCCTGCGGGGCTCACTGGCGCGAGTCAAAGCCAGTTTATTGGATTGACACAAGTTCAGGGGAAGGCTAAAAAGGCGTTATAACAGGGAGTCTAAGGATACCTAAAGGAGGATACATCACATGCTGGAGAACCAGAAAATTCCCGATGTCGGAGGACAGGAAGCAGGGTATCGGTTCGAGTTCAAGGAAGATGGCGTTTATTTGACCGTGTATCCGAGTGAAGGCGGTGGAATCCCGTTTGAATTATCTGATATGCAGCAGATCTTGAGCGAATATAGCGCTTCGGATTATGACGCCGAGACGTTAGCGCGCGTTGTGCGCAGCGCTGAAGGAAAGCCTTATCGCGTGGCAGAGCATTATGAAGCGCCGGCGGCGACGGAGAAAGCGATTGAGGAACCGCCGACGCCTTCGGAAATGAAGTATACGCTCGAAATCAGTAAAGACCAGATGGAAGTTAAAGTTCATCTTGATTACCGTCCCGGCGCGCTGGCGCCGTCTTTCGAAACGATCATGAAGGCGTTGCAGGAGCGCAAGGTCATCTACGGCATCGATGAGGAAGCCATTCGCAAGGGGCTGGATAATGAGGGGGATTTCATCGCGGCACGGGGAACGCCGCAGGAAAATGGACGCGACGCTGAAATTAAGCGTAATTTCAGTATGCAGGAAAAGGGAAGGCCGGCCAAAATGCAATATGATAAGGTCGACTATAAAAATATGAATATCTTTGTGATGGCTCGTAAAGGACAGGTTTTGGTCGAACGTATCCCGCATACGCTGGGAACTTCGGGAAAAACTGTTTTTGGCAACGAGGTCAAGCCGAAGGCGGGAAAAATAAAACAGCTGCCAATGGGGAAAAATACCGAGATCAAAGACGAGAATTTTTTGATCGCGTCCATCGATGGACAGATTATCGATAACGGCAGCAAGATTAATATCAATCCGCAGCTTTCGATTCGGGAGGATGTCGGCGTGGCGACTGGTGATATTGACTTTCCCGGCGCGGTTGAGATCAACGGAAGCGTACAGGCGGGCTTTAAGGTCAAGGCGGCGGGTGATGTTTATATTAAGGGCATGGTCAACGGCGGTATCGTCGAAGGCGTTAATGTTTATGTGAGCGGCGGCGTTCAGGGGATGAGCCAGGGTATGATCACCGCTGAGCAGGATGTGCGTGCTAGTTTCACTGAAAGCGCGACGATTGAGGCAGGCGGATCCATTTTCATTGAGGACGTGGCGCTACACTCTGACCTGCGGGCCGGACGCTTATTATCGGTGGAAGGAAAGCGCGGTTTGATCGCAGGCGGTTATCTGGCGGCGGGAAAAGAAATCCGTGCCAAGACGATTGGCAATCAGGCATACACGGCGACGAAACTGGTGGTCGGCGTGAATCCGATGCTCCAGCGCAAATATCAAGAAACCTGCCGCAGTTACGCGGATGCGAAGAAAAAGCTTGCTCAGCTAACCAAAACGCTTAATACGTTGGGGAAGGTGGATCTCAGCAAATTGCCGCCGCATCGGGCGGCGCAGATCAGCGAGCTGACGCGCGCCCAGTTCCCGCTGGCGGCACAGGTCGAGCGCGATGAAAAGCTTATTCGCGAGCTGGAAGACCAGATCGCGCAAATGAAGGATGGCGTTCTGCGCGCTTCCGACAAAATATACCCGGGGACGAAGATCGTCATTAATTCGATCATGAAAAACGTTCAAACGGAAGAACAACATTGCAAGATGTCGGTTGTTGACGAACAGGTACAGGTCAGCCCTTACTAAGGGCGCAGGAGAAAGGAGGCGGCGATCATGAATGTCAGTCCAATTAGCTTGCAGATGGTCGTTCCGCGCTCAACGGATGCCAGCCAGGTACAGAACAATCTGAACCAGCAGGCGGCGAATCAGCAGGATTTTGCCATGATTCGCAATGAAGTGGCGGCGCGGATGAAGATGGAACAAGTGCAGACAAAAGATCAACCTGAAGACGGCAAGGTTAAAGATGATCCCAATGGTCGAAATTCGCACGGTGGGTACAGCGGTGAGCGCCGCCAACGTGAGGAAGAAGAGAATGGAGATGACGCAGAGCGTCTGGTGACGGATCGCTTTCGGGGGCATAACATCGACATTTCCTTTTAAAAGACGGATAGGGCGAGAAACGAGGGAACTTTCTTCCCGGCAGGAACGGCGGCTGGTCTTTCCCGGATCAGCCGCTTTGTCCGTTTAAGAAAGTAATGGTTGGCTTAGGCGACAGGAGGGGACGGTTACGGAAATCGCAGGTTTTTTTATCATATTAGGCGCTCTGGTCGTGGTCGTCCTCCGCTATCAGATATGGCCAAAAAATGAAGGAGCACGAAACGGCGCTGAAGATATTGAGGCGGCAGCCCGGCGTATGCAGCGGGAAATGGAGCGGTCCGCTGACGAGATTATCGCCCGGATGGGCGATCATATCGAGCATCTTGAACAACTGGTCGAGGAGGCTGACGCCAGGGCGAAACGTTTGGAACGGCGGTTGGAGGAGCTGCGCGATATGACGTCTTCCCTGCCGCAACCGTCATCCTACGACGACGGCTTTGAACACCTCTTGAAAAGCTCAATGGCGGCGGAAAACTCTGTGCGTCAGCTCGAGCCGCCTGCGCCTGCCAGGGAGCGTTTAAAACAGGAAAGGCTGACGGTAAATGATTGGGAAGACGCCGCGGCGCTGATTGTGGAAGAAGGTCCCGATGTGGTTGTGGCGCCCAGCGTGGCCGACGTCGTGGATCTCCCTTTGACGCCGGAAGAGGAGGCGTGGGCGGCGGCGGAAAATTCTGCGGCCGAAACCGTTTCGCCAGGGCGAAGCGCTTCGGCGGCGGATGATCCCGGGGAATATTCGGCGATAGATTCTCCGGGGGAGGAGTATGCTTCTTTCCCCGCGGTGACGGAGACGGCGAATGAATTATCAGAAGCTTCGCCGCAGGAAGCAGCTCCGGGAGACGCTGAAGAAAATTCTTCCGCTATGTTTATCACGCCGGAGCCGACGTCGGATTTAGCAGCATCGGCGGGAGAATATCCGGAGGATACCAGGACGCCGGAAGAGGAAACGAATATCCCCGCTTCATCGCAAATTATCGCGGAAAATGCGACGGGCGTTTCGTCAGAACCGTTAGATAAAACATCGGCTGACGAATCGAAAGAAGTGTTTGCGGCGACGCCGGGAGACACGGATTCTACCACCGGTAAAGTTCGTGAGATGCTGGCGAAGGGGCAGACCGCTTCTGAAATAGCGCGAGAGCTTCATCTTGGCCGCGGTGCGGTGGAGCTTATTCAGCAAATGGAGAAAAACCAAAAAGAAGGGCAGTAATTTTCGCGAGCTGCTTTCGAGCGGTGCGAAGGTGTGGCAGGACTGTTTTTTAAGAGAGGGGATTGATCATGAAAAAGAAGCTTGTGGCGGGGATTTTAATCGCTTTATACTGTGTGGGAGTAAGTACGAGCGCGGGGGCGACGGAAATTCACGAGAGTCGGGTGCAGACGAATCTTGTGGAGCGGATACGCACGGCGGATAAAATTGAGGAAAAGGCCGCGTCGGAGTCTTTTTCCGATCGCATCGCTGAAATTACCAGCGAATATAACGCCGAAGCCAAAGGAGCTGCAGCAATAGAGCTTCCCAAAGTCGTAATCCTGTATGTCAATCATGCGAAATCTACCTATGATGATGCGGTGGACAAGGAAATTTTCAAATATCTTAACGCCGCTTTGCCAGAAAGCGAGTATGAATTGGTTGATGGCGAACCGTTCATTGAAAAACTGAATAACATGGGCTATATGGACCTGTCAATGGTGGAACGGGCGGATTATACGGACGCCTTTGCCGGGGAAAATATTGATTACTGCATTTATCTTGAGGTGCAGCCCTTTGTCGCCAGGGACAAGGTGACGTTTTTTACGGTGGGAAAGGACATAACAACCGCGGTGTTGTTCAGAATGGTAAATTTGGGAACAGGAAGATATATCTATAACGGCAAGTATACGGAAAAAGCGTCGGACAGTACGATGATCGGCGGGATCGGCAATAAATCCGTGGCGCTGAAAGCGATAGACAGCGTAGGCGAGAAGATGCTTGCCGAAATAAAGGAGCGTCTGCCTAAAGAGCGATCAATCACGGAGTAGAAGAGTGGTATGCAACGCTCAATCTTGATCTGCCAGCGCGAGGCGTGAAATTGCTCGAGTTTTATAGAGATTTTAAAAAAGAACAGAACGTAAAAAATCGTCCGAAATCATTTCGGACGATTTTTTGCAGGAAAAAGGGGTTTTCGGTGAGGAACGAATACGGGTTTCCTGCATATATTCCTGTTTTTCGATCAGAGGACGTCGTTTCCTTCGTTTAGAATGTCAATGTGGCACATTTTCATGACAGCGAGGGCTTGTTGATGGCTGGCGGGGGTGACGCCGGCGCAGGCGGAAGCGTCTACAGCGATGGGCTTTTCCGGAGAAAACGCCTTGAGAAGCAGGGCGTTCGAAATGACACAGATATCCGTGCAGAGGCCGAGGAGCAGGATTTCATCGCAGTCTCTCACTATTTCGGGGAGCGCCGTAGAGCCGAAAGTACCTTTTTCTATGACGACAGCTTCTTTGGCATAGGGGGCGAGTGCTGGGCAGATTTCCCAGCCTTTTTGCGGTTTAATGCAGTGCGGGACGGGGAGCTTTT
>ERZ773005.225-NODE-225-length-51123-cov-5.849044_pt1 | contig 51123 bp, 45 predicted proteins | sample MGYA00580666_ERZ773005 | MGnify/ENA primary metagenome ERZ773005 (study PRJEB29015, sample SAMEA2737999) | human oral metagenome | biome: human oral; feature: human-associated habitat; material: dental | place: China | collected 2061 ...
GCTTTTATCAGGCGTCGACGTCGGAGCTGTTTGGGGGGCTGCCGGAGACGGCGCCGCAGAGCGAGGCGACACCGTTTTATCCGAAGTCGCCCTACGGTGCGGCGAAGCTCTACGCGTACTGGATTACGGTGAATTACCGCGAGGCGTACGGGATGTTCGCAGCGAATGGGATCCTCTTCAATCACGAGTCGCCGCGCCGGGGCGAGAACTTTGTGACGCGAAAGATCACCATCGCCGTCGCGCGGATCTTAGCGGGGCAGCAAAAGACGCTCGCGCTCGGCAATCTTAATGCGAAACGGGACTGGGGCTTTGCCGGGGATTATGTGGAGGGCATGTGGCGGATGCTGCAGCAGGAAAAGCCCGGCGATTATGTGCTGGCGACGAATGAGACGCACACGGTGCGCGAGTTTGCCGAGTGCGCCTTCCGCGAGGCGGCGGGGATTGAGATCGAGTGGCGCGGCGCGGGGGCGGAGGAGAAGGGGTACTGCAAAAAGACGGGCCGCCTTCTCGTCGAGGTCGATCCGCGCAGTTTTCGTCCGGCGGAGGTGGAGCTTCTCTGGGGGGATGCCGCGAAGGCGGAGCGAGAGCTCGGCTGGCGGAGGAGGGTCGATTTTCCGTCGCTCGTCCGCTTGATGGTCGAGGCGGATTTAGCGAAATACGGCCGGTGAGCCGGAGAAGGTGAGGCGAGGCGGCGTGCATATTGTGCTTTTGTCCGGCGGTTCGGGAAAGCGCCTTTGGCCGCTTTCCAACGAGATTCGCTCGAAGCAGTTCATTCCGATCTTTCGGCAGGAGGACGGAACGCTTCTCTCGATGGCGCAGCGCGTGTACGGGCAGGTGCTGCGCGCCGACGCGGGGGCGGACGTGGTGATCGCGACGTCGCGGGCGCAGGTCGCGACGCTCCGCCACCAGTTGGGGGAGGCAGTGGAGCTTTCCGTAGAGCCTTGCCGCCGAGACACCTTCCCGGCCATTGCGCTGGCGGGCGCGTATCTCCACGATAAAAAGGGCGTGGGAGAGGAGGAGGCCATCGCGATCTGCCCGGTCGATCCGTATGTGGAGGACGGGTACTTCGTGGCGGTGCGGGAGCTGACAGAGCTTGCGAAAAAGGGGGAGGCGTCGCTCCTCTTGATGGGCGTGGAGCCGACGTATCCCAGCGCGAAATATGGCTACATCCTGCCGCGGGACAAGGGGCGTATCAGCGGGGTGGAAGCGTTTCGGGAAAAGCCGGAGGAAAGCGAGGCGGCGCGGTACATCCGCCAAGGGGCGCTTTGGAACAGCGGCGTTTTCGCCTGCCGCCTCGGCTATGTGCTGGAAAAAGTGCGGGAGATGCTTGGCGCTTCTTCGTATGCGGCGCTTTTGGCGCGTTATGAGAAATTGCACTCGATCAGCTTCGATTACGCGGTGGTGGAAAAGGAAAGCAGCATTTCCGTCGTGCGTTACGGCGGAGCGTGGAAGGATCTCGGGACGTGGAACACGCTGACGGAGATCATGGAGACGAAAAGCATCGGCGATGTGACGATGGACGAAGGCTGCGAGGCGGCAGAGGTCGTCAATGAGATGGACGTGCCGGTGCTCTGCATGGGGCTGCGGGATATGGTCGTCGCGGCCAGCCCCGAGGGGATCTTAGTCGCGGATAAGCGCAGCTCAAGCTACATCAAGCCGTATGTGGAGCGGTTCACCCAGCAGGCGCGGTTCGCGGAAAAGTCGTGGGGGAAGTTCCAGATCATCGACGTGGAAGAGGAGAGCTTGGTGATCAAGGTGACGCTCAACCCGGGACACGGCATGAATTACCACAGCCACGAAAACCGGGACGAGGTCTGGAACGTGGTGCGCGGCCATGGCGAGGTGCTTTTGGACGGCGCGCGCCGCGCGGTGGGGCCGGGCGACGTGGTGCATGTGCCCGCGGGGATGAAGCATCGCGTGAAGGCGCAGGAGAAGATGACGATCATCGAGGTGCAGCTGGGGAAGGAGATTTCCCGCGAAGATAAGCGCAAGTGGGAAGAGCCGGGGCATGTGGGTGCGCCGGAGAAGGGACAGCGGGGCGAGAGCGCGTGATGGAAAAGGACGCGAAGATTTATGTAGCGGGGCATCGCGGCATGGTGGGGGCGGCGATTGTGCGCGAGCTGCATCGGCAGGGCTACGGAAATATCGTGACGCGCCCGCACGCGGCGCTGGATCTCTGCCGCCAAGAAGCGGTGGAAGGTTTTTTCGCCGCGGAAAAACCGGCGTACGTCTTTTTGGCGGCGGCGAAGGTCGGGGGCATCGGGGCGAACAGTGAAGCGCCGGCGGACTTCATGTACGATAACATGATGATAGAGATGAACGTGATCCGTGCCGCGTGGCAGAACGGCTGTAAAAAGCTGGAGTTTTTAGGCTCGTCGTGCATTTACCCGCGGCTGGCTCCGCAGCCCATGAAGGAGGATTGTCTCCTGACATCTTCGTTGGAGGAAACGAATGAGGCTTACGCGCTGGCGAAGATCTCGGGGCTTAAATACTGCGCATACCTGAACCGGCAGTACGGTACGGATTATATCTCGGTAATGCCGACGAATCTCTATGGGCCGAACGATAATTATCATCCCACGCACAGCCACGTGCTGCCCGCGCTGATTCGCCGCTTCCACGAAGCGAAGAGGGCGGGGGCGGCGTCCGTGACCTGCTGGGGAGACGGGTCGCCGCTTCGGGAGTTCCTCTATGTGGACGATCTGGCGAATCTCTGCGTTTTCCTGATGAATCACTACCGGGGGACTGAAACCGTGAATGCCGGCACTGGAAAAGAGCTGACGATCAAGGCGCTGGCGGAGTTGGTTGCGCGCGTCGTCGGCTATCAGGGCGCGATTCTCTGGGATACGGAAAAGCCAAACGGCACACCGCGAAAGCTCCTGGACGTTTCCAAGGCGGCGGCGCTGGGCTGGCGCTACAAGACGGAGCTGGAAGAGGGTGTGCGTCTGGCGTATGAGGATTTTTTGCAAAATATCGCCCCGACGCTGGGCTGATTTTCCCGCCTGCAGGGCGGCGCTGATCGGTGGAAAAAGCCGCGGAAGAATGCTATACTAAGGGGGAACTTAAAGAAAAGAAAACGTGCTTCGTTGCGGCGTTTTTCAAAGGATGCTGACCATGCTGGAAAAATTTCCTACCTTCCGCAAAGTGACACTCTTAGCCGGGGTGCTGCTCTTGACGGCGCTGGCGGTTTATTTGGCTTTGCAGACGGTGCTGGCCGTTTACCCGGCAGAGTTTTCCACTGACGTATACTATCAGATGATGCCGATGAATTTGCTTTTGATCGGCCTTCTTTTTGGCGTCTACGGTCTGTTTTCTCTGGCGAAAAAACGCTTTGGCGAGATCTTTATCGGCCTTTCGCTGACGGTTTTTTATACGCTGGTCACCATGATGGCGGCGAATTTCTTTTTCCGCGCGTTTAGCTACTCGAGAAGCGTGCTTTTGGTCACGGCGGGGTACGAGCTCTTGCTGCTGAGCATTTGGCTCTGGTTCATGTGGCGCTTGGAGCGCTTCCTCATGGTGCCGCGCGAAGCCCTCGTCATCGGCAGCGAGAAGGCTTGCGCCCATGTGTTATTGCGCCTTTCCCATGCGCCGGAATTAGGCATTCGCGTGCGCCATATCGCGACGGACGGCGCGGACAGCGACGCCTGGCGAGAGACAATCCTGCGCGTAGATCTTGTCATCCTCTGCAGCGATGTGGAGCTTACCAGAAAATCCGAGATCGTCGGCTGCTGTCAGGAATTGCAGAAGGATGTCCTCCTTACGCCGTCCGTGTATGAACTTTATTGCAGCGAGCTTACCATCGATAAAATCGACGACATTCCTTTTTTCCGCCCCCAGTATCTTAATCCGCCCTTGGAACGCCGCGTCTTGAAGCGCCTTTTCGACGTCTTTTTTTCGCTGGGAGCGCTTCTTTTGACGGCGCTCCCCATGCTTTTCGTCGCGATCGCCGTCAAGCTCGACAGCCGAGGGCCGATTTTTTATCAACAGGTGCGCACGGGGCGCTACGAGAAAGAATTTAAGGTCTATAAATTCCGCAGTATGCGCCAAGACGCGGAAAAAAAGAGCGGTCCGGTCATGGCGGGCGAGAACGATCCGCGCATCACGCGCGTGGGGCGCTTCCTTCGGGCAACGCGCCTCGATGAGCTGCCGCAGTTCATTAATGTCCTTAAGGGCGAGATGAGCGTGGTGGGCCCGCGGCCTGAGCGCCCCTTTTTCGTCCGACAGTTTAAAAAAGAAATGCAGGAATATGCCTATCGCCATAATGTGAAGCCGGGAATCACTGGTCTGGCGCAGGTCTACGGGAAATATAATACCGCGGCCTATGATAAGCTCATCTATGATCTCATGTATGTGCAGCACTGCGATATCTTTACCGATTTAGTGGTCATCATTCAGACGGTGCGGGTACTCTTTCAAAAGAGCAGCACCGAGGGCGTGGATGAAAAGAAGGTGAATCAGGCGATGGCGGCCTGCGGGCTGCACAGGGGAATAGACGACGAATGAGAATGGAAGAAAACGATGAACTCATTTTTTAAGGTCTTTACGATATTTACGCCGGCGCAGCTCGGGCATTGTGCGGCTATCGTCGCGGCGATGGTGGTTGGCGCGATGCTCGAAGCTGTGGGCATCGGCGCGATTTTGCCGCTGATCTCGCTGATGGGGCAGCCGGATTTTTTGGCGCATCACGAAGAGATTGGCCGCTATGCCGCGACGCTCGGTATCCATAGCCATACGACGCTGATCATCGCCGGGGCGCTCGCGCTCGTCGCCGTGTATATCATCAAAAATCTTTACATGGCGTGGCAGACGAAGCTGCAAGTCGATTTTGCGCTGAAGTACCAGATTTATTTTACCGGGCAGCTGATGGCGAATTATCTCAGCAAGCCCTATCTTTTCCATTTGCACCATAATACGGCGACGCTCCTGCGTAATGTGAATTCGGGCGGCATGGTGACGTTTTCCAATATTCTCATTCCGCTGTTCATGCTTTTGACCGAGGTCATCACGGCGGGCACGATCTGGCTCATGCTCGTCTTCATGGACGCGTTCACGGCGATCGTTGTGGCGGGGCTGATGGCGACGATGATCTATGCCTTGCTGAAATCGTTTCGCAAACGGATCGCCGAAGCGGGCCGCATCCAGAATGAATACGCCGCGGTCTACCTTAAATGGCTCAATCAGGGACTGGGAGCGATCAAGGAAACGAAGGTCATGCGCCGCGAACGCTTCTTTTTGGAAGCCTTTGTGGAAAGCTATGTGCGCTATGGGAACGCCAACCGGAAATTCCTCTTCCTCAATCAGCTGCCCCGCATGATCATTGAGACCCTCGTCGTCTGCGCGCTGCTTCTCTTGATCGTGGTCAAGCTTGCGGCGGGCGAGGCCCCCACGGCGATTGTGCCGCTCCTGGGTGTGCTGGCGCTGGCGGCGTTTCGCCTCATGCCGAGCGCGAACCGCATCGTGAACTTAGCCAACGGGATCAAGTTTCAGATGCCGCTCTTTGAGGAGCTTTATCGCGAATTTCTCGCGATAAAGAGCCGCGCGGTTCATCGCCGGGAATTAGAGCTCCAGATGGCGTCCGGCAAGATGGCGTTTCAAAGGGAACTGGTCGTAGAAGGGCTGGGGTTTCAGTACCCGGGGACGGATCAGGTCGTTCTTCAGAATGTGAGCTTTCGCGTGCCCAAGGGGGCCTTTCTCGGCATTGTCGGCCCCTCCGGGGCGGGGAAAACCACCTTCGTGGACATTCTCCTGGGTCTTTTACGCCCGGCGAAGGGCAGTATCCGCGTGGACGGAGTGGACATCTGGCAGGACATCCGGGCGTGGCAGGCCAATATCGCTTACGTTCCCCAGACGATCTATCTCATTGACGGCACGATCCGGGAAAATATTGCCCTTGGCATGAAGCCGGAGGACATCGATGACGAGAAGGTGCACCGCGTACTGAAAATGGCGGAGCTTCAGGATTTCGTGGCGGCGCAGCCCGAGGGGATTGAGGCGATGGTGGGCGAGCGCGGGGTCCGCCTTTCCGGGGGGCAGCGCCAGCGCATCGGCATCGCCCGCGCCCTCTATCAGGAGCCGGAAGTGCTCATCTTAGACGAAGCCACCTCGTCGCTCGACAGTGCGACGGAAGAGAGTATCACCCACACGATTCTGAAACTCAAGGGCGAGATCACCATTCTCTCCATCGCCCATCGCGTCAGCACCCTCGCGGAGTGCGACTTTAAGGTGAGATTCGCCGACGGCCGGGCGGAGCTGGTATAAATAAAACGGTGCATAAAAAACAGGGTCGCCGCTTGATTGGATTCAAGCGACGACCCTGTTTCTTTTTCTAGGGGGTTGTTTACATCTGGCGCTGGGAGATCATCCACACCGCCTTGCGATAATCTTCGATGAGATCGTCCATCTTCACCGAGATCAGGTAGTTATTCGCTTTATCAGCGGCCGCTTTAAGCGCTTCGGCGCTCTTCAGGAGATACTGGAAATCTTTCAGAACCTCTTTGAAAATGGCCTTCGTGTCGACGTAGGTTCCGGCTGCTTCCTTGATTTTCGTCAACGACGTAAACTCGGAGAGCTTGGATACCGGCTTCATGTTGCTCATCAGCACCGCTTCGGCCACTTCGTCGATATGTCCGTTGATCTCGTTGTAGTAATCCTCCAGCTTGGCGTGCGCCTGGAAGAAATCAGATCCTTTGACATACCAGTGATAGCTCTGAAGCTTATGATAGAAGACTACCAAATCCGACAACAGGACGTTCAATTGTTTTTCCATTTTGTTTCCTCACTTTCTCAGGTTCAATACCCGAAGACAATTTTTCCGGCATTTTGTTATTTCCTTACCGGATTGACTATGTTTGTATTATATGTTATAAAATAAGAGAAATATAGTATTATATCGCCAGAAAATAATATTATTTCGTTTTATGCCAAAGAAATCGAGAATTTTATCTAATAATTTAACCTTATTAAAAGGAGCAGTGGAAATGAGAAAAACATATAATAACCTGCGCGGCGCGGGGAAATCCATGGTATCGAGCGGCGAGAATATGATTCAGCGGAAAAAATATAATTTTGGCGACCTGCCGGCCCTCTTTGAGCATGAGGTGGTGAAATCCGACGCGGCATGCCAGGAGATGGCGCATTGGCACAATGATGTGGAGCTTATCCGCGTAATGACCGGGAAGCTTCATTGCCGTGTGAACCATTCGGATTTTCTGCTTTATCCCGGGGAGCTTTGTTTCATCAATCTGCGGCAGCTCCATCGCGTTTACAATACGGAGAAAGAGCCGTGCGAGCTGGAGGTTCTGACGGTAAGCCCGGAGATGTTCTCGCAGAATAAGAAGCTCTATAAAAATTATATTCTGCCGGTCATTAACGACGAAAGCTTTACTCATGTCCGGGTGGAAGGAAAAAACGGTTTCGTAAAAATCATCGAGCGCATGATGGACGAGCTGCAGGAGATCGCTGCGGAGAAGCCGGTCGGGTACGAGCTGGAAGCTGTGGGCTATATCCATCTCATCTTTCGCCGTCTCTACATGATCTATTCCGAGCCGCGCGAGCAGCCGCCGCTGGATAACGACGTGTCCCTCCAGCGCCGCATGACCGCCTATATTTATGAGCATTACAGCGAGAAGATCACGCTGGAGGATATCGCCCGCTCGGGGGCGGTAAGTCCCTCAAAATGCGCCGCGCTCTTTCGGAAATATACGCAGAAATCGCCGGTTAATTTTCTTATCAGCTATCGTCTGGAGATGGGCAGCAAGCTGCTGAATAATACCGGCAAGGCTATTTCTGAGATTGCGCAGGACTGTGGATTCGCGCAGCAGAGCTATTTTAACCGTATGTTCCTGCGTGAATTTGGCTGTACGCCGAAAGAATGGCGAAAACACACGGCGTAGAAGCTGGGGATTTTGGATGATCCTGCGGCCGCCGGGACTCAAGAGCGGCGACGGCGGAATGGTGCTGGAGGTTTTGGATAAAGGACTGATTGATGTCGCGGTAGTTTATGGCGGCGTGGATTTCACAAAGTATGAGCGGGTTCCACGCCCTGCCGCCGATTGCTGGGGAGTGCTTTTGCGCTGCGACCATCCGCTGGCCGCTAAGGAAAGCATACGCCCCGAAGATCTTTGGGAGGAGCTGCTCATTTTCTCCCGGCAGATATTGAAAAAGAACAGTCATGCCGACGTGGTGCGGCGCTGGCTCAAAAAACCAATACTACTTATCCACAAGTTCGTATGAACAAACCGTGAATATGTGGATAATTTTTGTGGATAACTGAAAGGGAATACGATTTTCAGGAGGCGGATGATGAATAACTCGCAAGAAGCAGAGAAAATGTGGCTAAAGGAAGCGTTATGGGCGCTGGAGCGCAGTTTTCTCGGGCAGGGAACGACGCAGGAAGCGCGTGAGGCGCTTTTGGCGGCGCCTGGGGTGCGGCGGCAGCAGTGGCGCGCGGGAGCGACGGTTTTCGAGGAAGGAGAAAAGCCACGGGGGATGTTCCTCTTAGTGCGCGGTGCGGTAGGGATTCGGCAGGACACGCTTTCCGGGCGGGAAATTTTCATCACTGATATTGAGGAAGCGGGGGAGCTTTTCGGCGAGGTGTATTTTCTTTTGGGGCAGCCCTACGACATCAGCGCCCGCTCCCTGACGGAGAGCGCGGCGCTGCTTTTGGAAGCGCCGGTTTTCGCGGGGGCGCAGGGTGAGGCTTTGACACGGCGGCTGCTGCGTGTGCTGGCGGGAAAGGCGTATCAGCTTAACCGTCACCTGCGCGTTTTAGGGAGCGGCTCGCTGCGGGGGAAGATCGCGCACTATCTGCTTCTTCCCGGCACGCGGCCGCCTCTTTCCCGGGAGGCTCTGGCGGTGAGGCTGGCTGTCACGCGACCGTCGCTGTCCCGGGAGTTGGCGGCGATGCAGCGCGAGGGTCTTATCGCTGTGACGGGGCGGTCGCTGAAGGTGATGAACCGGGCGGCGCTGGAGGAATATTTGTAAAAAGCGCGGCGTAAGGAAAATTTAAGGCGGCGGATACGCAGGGCGAAAATGTTTTTCGGGCGTAACATTTGATACATCGTGACGATTCTTTTTCTGCTAAGATATGGGTCGAGAAAAAGAAGGATTTTTTAGAGGAGGTATTCATGATGGAAAATCAGATGTTCTGCTTTCAGTGTCAGGAAACAGCGGGAGGACGAGCATGTACGGTGCGCGGCGTTTGCGGCAAGACGCCGCCGGTCGCCGCCATGCAGGATCTGCTCGTCTATGTGACGAAGGGGCTGGGCGTGGTGACAACGGGACTGCGCCAGGCGGGGAAAAATGTGCCGGAGGCCATCGACCGATTGGTGACGGAAAATCTTTTTGTAACGATTACGAACGCGAATTTTGACGAGGAGGCCATCGCAGCACGCGTGGCCAAGACGCTGGCGGAGAAGGCGAAGCTTCGGGCGGAGCTTGGCGAAGCGGATCTTCCCGACGCTGCCGTCTGGGAAGGAGAGCGCGAGGATTACGCCGCTAAAGCGGCGCTCGTCGGTGTCCTGCGGACGGAAAACGAGGATCTGCGCAGTCTGCGCGAGCTGACGATGTACGGGCTTAAGGGGCTGGCGGCGTATGTCAAGCACGCGAACATGCTGGGCGGCGACAGCCGGGCGATCGACGCATTCATTCAGGAAGCCCTGGCGAAGCTTTTGGACGATTCCCTCGACGCCGCGGCGCTGACGGCGTTGGCGCTGGAAACGGGAAAGTTCGGCGTCGACGGCATGGCACTTCTCGACGCTTCCAATACCGGCGCCTACGGTCAACCGGAGATGACGACGGTAGAGCTGGGAGTACGGAAAAATCCGGGGATTCTTATTTCCGGGCACGATCTGCGCGATCTGGAAATGCTTCTGGAGCAGACGGCGGGTACCGGCGTCGACGTTTATACGCACGGGGAAATGCTCCCGGCGCATTACTATCCGGCGTTTAAGAAGTATCCGCATTTCGCGGGCAACTATGGTAACGCGTGGTGGAAGCAGAAGGAAGAGTTTGAGGCTTTCCATGGTCCCGTCCTGATGACGACGAACTGCGTCGTTCCTCCATCCGCGTCCTATAAAGACCGGCTTTACACGACGGGGACGGTGGGCGTCGCGGGCTGTCCGCACATCGATGGCGACCGGACGTACAAGGATTTTTCTCCGCTCATCGCCCAGGCGAAGCAGTGCCCGCCTCCTGCCGAGCTGGAAAAGGGAACGATCGTCGGCGGGTTCGCCCACGAACAAGTCTTTGCCTTAGCGGATAAGGTCGTCGCGGCGATAAAGAGCGGCGCGATTAAAAAGTTCGTCGTCATGGCGGGCTGCGACGGCCGCATGAAATCTCGCGATTACTACCGTGAATTTGCGGAAAAGCTGCCGAAGGACACGGTCATTCTCACGGCAGGCTGCGCCAAGTACAAGTACATCAAGCTGCCCCTCGGCGATATCGGCGGGATTCCGCGGGTTCTCGACGCCGGGCAGTGCAACGATTCCTATTCGCTGGTGCGCATCGCCCTGAAATTGCAGGAGGTCTTCGGCCTCGCCAGCGTTAACGATCTGCCAGTCGTCTATAATATCGCGTGGTACGAGCAGAAGGCCGTCATCGTCCTCCTGGCGCTCCTCTTCCTCGGGGTGAAGAATATCCATCTCGGCCCTACGCTTCCCGCCTTTCTCTCGCCGAACGTGGCGAAGGTGCTGGTGGAAAATTTCGGCATCGGTACGATTGCTGACGTGGAGAGCGATCTGAAGACAATGATCGGCTGAAATCCGGTGATGGAAAAATCTTTGACCGGCGTGCATGTAAGCGCCGGTCGGGCGCCGGTGCGAACCGGCGCCCGGCTCGGCAATAAAGGCGATCGGCTGTCTGCAAAAAATCCGTAAAATTTTTTACTTTTTGCTGTTTTGACCTATTGACTTTTTGCTCTTTTGCGGTATAATAAGAACTGTAAGAAGGAACGATGGCAGGATGACGCCGGGGAATCCGGGAGCGTCACCTGCGCCGGGATCCGGATTACAAAAAGTTTCAGGTAGACGGAAAGGTAAGAAAGGGGTTTGATTTCCATGTTTGGATTGGTACCGTTTGGTTCGAGAAACGATTTGGCAAAGCGGGAGGATACGTTCGACCGCCTGTTTGATTTATTCCGGGAGCCGTTCTTCCACGGGGCGATGACGCCGCTTCGCGAATGGGGCGGGATGTCCGCGTTCAAGGTCGACGTTAAGGATAACGGCGACGCCTATGAGCTGACGGCGGATCTGCCGGGCGTGAAGAAAGAGGATATCACGCTGAATTACGAGAACAGCTATCTGACGATCGCGACGAAGCAGGAAGAAACGAAGGATGAAAAGGCCGACAAGGGCAGCTACATTCGCCGGGAACGCTCGGTGGGCAGCGTGTCGCGCTCCTTCTACATCGATGACATCGACGAGGCGAAGATCAGCGCCGAATTCAAGGACGGAGTTTTGAAGGTGGCGCTGCCGAAAGCGTCGGCTCCGGCGGCGCGCAAGGCGATTGAGATTCGCTGATTTCGTCGGTGAAAATATAATTACTCCTCTAAACGGTGAAGCCCCCGGGCAGTTATGCTGCCCGGGGGCTTCGTCGTTTTCGGGGGTAAAGGCTCGTTCGTGCGAGGAGCTCTTTATTCGCCGGGGCTCTCTCAGCTTAGCAGCAGGCTGTCGCTGTCGAGTTCGCTGCCGGCGGCTTTTTCAAACATTTGCAGAAGGTCGGGAACGGCGAGATGCTGCTTTTCTTCACCCTGTACGTCGATGAGGATACGTCCGCCGTACATCATGATGAGGCGGTTGCCGCAGCGCAGAGCGTCGCGCATGTTATGCGTGATCATGATCGTCGTCAGGCGGCGGCGGGCGACGATGTCCTGCGTGAGGGCCAGCACCTGCTCGGCGGTTTTAGGGTCGAGGGCCGCGGTGTGTTCGTCGAGGAGCAGGAGCTTCGGATCCGCCATGGTCGCCATGAGAAGCGTCAGCGCTTGCCGCTGGCCGCCGGAGAGGAGGCCGACCTTTGCTTCCAGCCGATCTTCAAGACCGAGGCCCAGTCCCGCCAGAAGGGCGCGGAATTTTTCCCGATCGCTTTTCGGCGCGCTCCAGCGAAGAGAAGGGAGGCGGCCCCGGCGCGAAGCGATGGCCAGATTTTCCTCGATCATCATCCCAGCGGCGGTACCCATCATCGGGTCCTGAAAGACGCGCCCGATGTATTTCGCGCGGCGATGCTCCGGCCAGCGCGTGATGTCCTCGCCGTCGATGCGGATCGTGCCGCGATCGACGAGGAAGGTGCCGGCGATGGAGTTCATGAGCGTCGATTTTCCCGCGCCGTTGCCGCCGATGACGGTGAGGAAATCGCCGGGCGCGAGATGGAGCGACAGATCGTGAAGCGCGGTCTTTTCCGTGATCGTTCCGGGATTGAAGGTCTTGGCGATGTGCTGAAGGTCGAGCATCATTTCACCGCCTTTCGCGCCGTCTGGAGTTTTTTCTGGAGAAGCGGCAAAGCCAGCGCGGCCCCCACGAGAATCGCCGTGAAAAGCTTGAGATCGTTCGGCGGCATTCCCATTTCGAGAACCAGCGCGATGACGGCGCGGTAGACGACGGAGCCTAAAATGACGGAAATCAGACAGATCAGAAAGCCGTTGGCGCCGAAAAGGAGTTTCAGAAAGCCGTCCGCGCCGAAGAGAACCTCGCCGATAATGACCGAAGCCAGGCCGATGACGATGGTGCCCACCCCCATGCCGACGTCGGCGAAGCCGTTGCTCTGGGCGACCAGCGCGCCGGAGATGGCGACGAGGCCGTTGGAGAGGAGCAGCCCCAGAATAACGGTGACGTCGGTATTGACGCCGTTGGCGCGGATCATGTGGGGATTGAACCCCGTCGCCCGGATTGCCGCGCCGATTTCCGTGCCGAAGAACCAGTAGAACAGGAGGCTGAGGAGAAGGACGGCGACGCAGCCGACGAGAAGGACGGCGAGCTGCCGATCGGCAAACAAACCGGAAAAGCCGGTGAATATCGTATCCCGGCGCAAAAGCGAGAGATTGGCTTTGCCCATGACGCGAAGATTCACCGAATAGAGGGCGATCATCGTCAAAATACCGGCGAGGAGCGCTGGTATTTTGAGCTTCGTCGTCAGCCAGCCGGTCACGGCGCCGGCGCACATTCCGGCGAGGCAGGCAGCGAAAACAGCGAAAAGCGGCGCGCTGCCGCCGTCGATGAGCCGGGCGGCGACGGCGGCGCCCAGGGGGAAGCTCCCCTCGACAGTGAGGTCGGCGATGTCGAGTACCCGAAACGTCAGGTAGACGCCGAGCGCGAGGATCGACCAGAGCAGACCCTGCGACAGCGTTGGCACGAATAAGTCCATAAATATTAACTCCTTATTTTGAAACGCGGGAAAACGCGCCGTTCCTTTTATGATAGCACACCGGGCGCGTCGAAACAAGGAAGCGCAGGGAAAACTTGCGCCGGTCGGTCGTTTTATATATAATAAGGATATTGTTTCGATTGATATTTTCAGGAGGGGTAGATATGAACTTCAGAAAAAACATCGGAAGAACCTTCGCCGTCGTTATGATCGCCGCTTTCGCGGCGGGGCTCGCCGCCGGCTGCGGCGGGACGAAGGAGGCTGCTTCGCCGAAAAGCGCCCAGCGTGAATATAAGGTCGGCATCGTTCAGCTCGTCGAACACAGCGCGCTGGATTCCGCCAACAAGGGCTTCGTAGACGGCCTCAAGAAGCGGGGCTTCGAGGAGGGAAAGAATCTCGTCCTCGACCGCCAGAACGCGCAGGCGGATCAATCGAACCTGCAAAATATCGGCCAGCGCTTCGTCAGCAATAAATCCGATCTCATTTACGCCATCGCCACGCCGGCAGCGCAGACAATGGCGTCGCTGACGAAGGACATTCCCATCGTCGGCTCGGCCATTACCGATTACGTCGGCGCGAATCTCGCCGTGAGCAACGACGCGCCGCAGGGCAACGTCACCGGCACCAGCGATATGAGCCCGATTCGCGAGCAGATCGATCTGCTGCAAAAGATTTACCCCAACGCTAAGACCATCGGCACGATTTATTGCTCCAGCGAGGTTAATTCCGAGGTGCAGGTCAAAATTATGCGCGAATACGCGGAGAGCAAGGGGCTGAAGGTCGAAACGGCGACGATCTCCACGGTCAACGACATCCAGCAGGCGGCGCAGAGTCTCGTGAATAAGGTCGACGTGTTCTACGAGCCTACGGACAATGTGATTTCGTCGGCGCTCCCCACCCTCCTCAGCGTCACCGATCCGGCGGGGAAAGGCGTCGTCTGCGGCGAGCCGTATCAGGTGCGTTCCGGCGCGCTCATTACCTATGGAATCGACTACTATAAGCTCGGCATGCAGTCCGGCGAAATGGCCGCCGACATCCTCGAAGGCAAAGCGAAGCCCGCCACGATGCCGATTCAGACGGCAAAGGAACTGCGCACCTTCGTCAACAAGAAGAATGCCGCCGTGCTGGGCGTCGCTATTCCCGAAGACGTCATGAAGAACGCGGAAATTATCGAATAAGCGGCGTGCTGGCAATTGCGCCTTTCGGATCGCGCCCGCCTTTTTGACGGGCGCGATTATATTTTTTATCCGTAAAAAGTCGCGTTGACGATGCGGTTTATCCTGGGAGCCGTTTTCCTGCTTTCAAAAAGCCCGAGCTATTGCTAATTGCCGGGGGATATGATAGAATGACAGCACAGGTTACAGGTAACAGAGGAGGCTTGGGTGTTGCTTACGGTTTTGATGGTGCTCGACGCAATTATTGCGATTATCCTCATCGCCGCGATTTTAGGGCAGGAGGCGAAGTCCGCCGGGATGGGCGGGCTCGACGGCGGCGGCGATACGGTTTTTAGCGGCAAGGCAAGAGGCATGGACGCGCTCTTAGCGCGGGTTACGATAGTGTTTGCCGTGTTTTTCGCGGCGATTACGCTGGTCATTGCTAAAATGACGATGTGAAGCGGGCAGGACGTTTCCAGCCTTCGGCGGCTGGGAGCGTTTTTTTGTTGTACGGGAAGAAAGGGGCGAGTCCTGTGCTGATGGAGGGGGCGGAGCCGTTTTTTTTGCCGGGCGGAGAGGAAGGCGTCCTGCTCCTTCACGGCTTCACCGGCTCGCCGTCGGAGATGAAGCTCTACGGACGCTATCTGAATGAGCGGGGCTATACCGTGCTGGCGGTCCGGCTGCCGGGGCACGGCGTCTCGGCGGCGGATATGGAGCGGGTGACGGCGGAGGACTGGTTTAACGGCGCGCTGGACGGCTATGAGATCCTACGGGGCGCCTGCGCGAAGGTGGCGGTGGCCGGGCTCTCGATGGGGGGACTCTTAGCCCTCTGGCTGGGGACAGTGCGCCCCGTGTCGCGCACCGTGTCGTTGGCGGCGCCGGTTTTTGTCCGGGAGGGGCGCGATCTTCATAAGCTGCCGCCGCGGGAGGCGGCGAAGGGCCGGTTTTTACCCAAGCTGCACAAGGTGCTGCCGGGAATTCCGCCGGATTGTCGGGTTGGTTACCGGGTCATGCCGCTTCTCGCGGTGCATGAGCTGCTCGACGTTATCGACCGGGTGAAGCTTGCTCTGCCGCGCCTTCGGACGCCGCTTCTTCTAGTGCAGAGCGAGCGCGATCATACGGTGGAGCCGGAAAGCGCGCCGTATATTTTTCGCCATGTTGGGGCGGCGGATAAGACGCTTCTCTGGCTGAAGCAATCAGGCCACCGGCTGACGATCGATTCCGAGCGGGAGACGGTATTTCAAAAAACGGCGGAGTTCCTGCGGGCGGGATGCGAAAAGTGACGGAGAAAAGGGAAAGATTTAACCCCGAAGCGGGGGAAAGGAAGAAAAATTTTTTATGGCGAAAACAGAGATAAAAGACGCAATTTTGACGTATATGCGGGAGGCGGCGTTTCGGCCGCTTTCCGCGCCGGCGCTGGCCGACGGCATGAAACTTAGCGGAGCAGCGCGAAAGGCCTTCGATCCGGCACTGGAGGAGCTGGAAAAAACAGCGGCGGTGATCAAGAACCGCAGCGGGCTTTACGGCCTGCCGGAACACATGAATCTCGTGGTCGGAAAGCTCAGCATGTCCGGCAAGGGCTACGGTTTCATTATTCCCGATCGAAAGGGCGAAACGGATACGGATGTTTTTGTGCCGGGGGCGCTTTTGGCGAGCGCGATGCACGGCGATCGGGTGGTGGCTCGCCTTTCGCCGTCGCCAATTCCTGGACGCTCCCGGGAGGGGGAGATCATCCGCATCGTCGAGCGGGCGAATACGAAGATTGTCGGCACCTTTGCGGCGACACAGTCCTTTGCTTTTGTAACGCCGGATGACCAAAAGATCGGGCAGGACGTCTTTATTCCGAAAAAAGCGTTTCACGGCGCGAAAACGGGCATGAAGGTCGTGGCGGAGATCACGAAGTGGCCGGAGGGGCGGCATAACGCGGAGGGCGCGATCATCGAGGTGCTGGGAAAAACGGGCGATCCCGGGGTTGACGTTCTTTCCGTCATGCGGCAGTACGATTTGGCGCAGGAATTTCCCGACGAGGTGCAGGCGGCGGCATATCAGGTGCCGCAGACGGTCATGCCCCAGGAGTACGAAGGGCGGCGCGATCGCCGAAGCTTTACGGTGGTCACAATTGACGGCGACGACTCCAAGGATTTTGACGACGCCGTGTACGCCGAGCGCCGCGAGGACGGCGGCTGGTTTTTGGGCGTTTACATCGCCGATGTCAGCTGGTATGTGCGCGAGGGCGAGCCTTTGGATCGAGAGGCCTACGCGCGCGGCACCAGCGTTTATCTCGTCGACCGGGTGATCCCCATGCTCCCCTTCGAGCTGTCGAACGGGATATGCAGCCTGAATGAGGGCGTCGACCGGCTGGCGATGGCCTGCGAGATGATCCTGGGACCCGACGGCGAGGTGCGCTCTTACGAGATCGTGCCGGCGGTTATTCGCGTCTATCGGCGGCTGACGTATAATATCGTCAATCAAATATTGGTGGAGCAGGCGCCGGCGGCGGTGGAAAAGAACCGCGATCTCGTGCCGATGCTGGCGACGCTGGCCGCGCTGCGCGAAGCGCGGAAGTCGGTGCGTCATCGCCGCGGAGCCATCGATTTCGACCTGCCGGAGGTCAAGGTGAAGCTCGACGCGGAGGGGCGTCCCGTCGAGCTTATCAAGCGGACGGGATCGCTGTCCGAGTCGATCGTCGAGGAGTGTATGCTCTTGGCGAACGAGACGGTGGCGCGCCACATGGAGGTGCGGGAGCTGCCGTTTTTGTACCGCGTGCACGAGCAGCCCAATGCGGAAAAAATCGAGCGGTTGAACAGCCTTCTGGGGGCCTTCGGGCTTCATATCCGACCCAATCAAGAGGGGGAGATCCGCCCGGTGGACGTGCAGCAGGTCTTGGAGCGCGTCATCGGGCGGCCGGAGGAACGCATTGTCAGCGCGGTATCCCTGCGCTCCATGCAGCAGGCGCGCTACGCCGATCAGAGCCTCGGCCATTTCGGGCTGGCGGCGCGCTATTATACGCATTTTACGTCGCCGATTCGCCGTTACCCGGATCTTATCGTTCACCGGCTGCTCCGCGAGACCTTCGCGACGGGGACGATTCCCGTCAAGCGGCAGGATAAACTGCGGGGGCTTTTGCCGGAAATTGCCGAGCATACGTCGCTGCGCGAGCGGGTCGCCATCGAGGCGGAGCGCGAGACGACGGAGATGAAGGAGATCGAGTACATGACGCGCTTCGTGGGAGAGACGTTTCACGGCGTCATCAGCGGCGTTACGGCCTTCGGGATTTTCGTCGAGCTCGACAACGGGGTCGAGGGGCTGGCGCACGTGTCGCGCATGGTGAACGATTATTACGATTACGTCGAGGAGCAGTACGCGCTGATCGGCCAGCGGACGCGGCAGGCGTACCGCCTGGGCGACGAGGTCGAGGTCGTGCTGGTGCGCGCCAGCGTCGAGGAGCGCAATATCGACTTTATTTTGAAGGATAACGGCGTCTACGTGCCGGGCGAGGGAGATAAGCCGAAAAAAGGCGGCGCGCGCGGCAAAGGGCGAAACGCGAAAGCGGTCGGCGCGGCCGGGACAAAGCAAGAGCCCCCGGCGCGGAAGGGAAAAAGCGCGGGAAAAGGGCCTTCGGCACAGAAGTCGGATAAAATAACGAGGAGCGGAGGAGCCGCCGCTGCTAAATCAGGTAAGACGCGGCGCAGCGCCGCTGGCGGAGCGAACGAGACGGCGGCGGGAAAGCCGGGCGGCGCCGGCGAAAGGCGGGCGTCGGCGGGCGCGAAACCCGCTGCCGATAAAAAAACGGCGCAAAAATCCTCGCTGCGCGGGGGAAAAGCGGCGCCGGAAGAAAAAGTACGCGGCGGGATGGGCGCGGCGAAGGAGCCGCGCGCCGGAAAAAGCGACGGGCGAAAGAAGCGTGCCGCCTTTGACGATGGGCTCCCTAACAGCGCCGTCTGGCCCGATCCGCCGGATAAGCGGCGGGCGGAGGCTCCGGCAAAAGGGGACAGCCGGCGGCGCGGGAAATAACGTCGCCGGCCGTCGCTCCTTAGACCGCCGGGCGGAGGGATTACGATGGGACAGAAGAACAGCGCGACGAAAACGGTTTGCGAGAACCGTAAAGCGCATCACGATTATTTTATTCACGAGACCTATGAAGCGGGGATCGAGCTTTTCGGCACCGAGGTGAAATCGCTGCGCGCCGGAAAGGCCAATCTCAAGGACAGCTATGCGGTCGTCAAGAAGGGCGAAATGTATCTTGAAAATATGCACATCAGCTCCTACGAGCAGGGCAACATTTTTAACCGTGACCCGTTGCGGCCGAGACGTCTCCTCCTCCATAAGAGCGAGATCCTGAAGCTCTTTGGTAAAACGCGGGAGAAGGGCTATACGCTGATTCCGCTCAAGGTCTACTTCAAACGGGGGCGGGCGAAGGTGGAGCTGGCGCTGGCGAGCGGCAAGCATACTTACGACAAGCGCCGCGATCTGGCGGATAAGGCGGCGAAGCGGGACATGGAGCGCGCCCTGAAGGAACGCCAGCGCGATTGACGGCTGAATCTGAAAAGATATCGATTCTGTATATGTTTTTTCACGAAAGAAGAAACGCCGCAGGAAAATTTCTGGCGGGCGTTTCTTCTTTTTTAGGTGGTAAAAAATAGGATTATTAGCTTATGTGAAAAGAAAGCGAGAAGAGTGTTGACTATTGCCGAAAGTCATTATAGAATAAAGGGAAGAAAACTTATGGGACGGAATTTTTGGCTGACGAAAGGTCGGAATAACTAGGACGGAAGGAGGGCAGGCGGTGCGCTTTTTACGATGGATGATTTCCGGGTCCCGGCGGCTGACTGTCTACCGGAAGGGACCCTATGAAAAAATGTTTGTCCGCGAGGGACTGCGCAGCCTTCTTTTCGTCGGACTTGTCTTTGGCATAGGATTGCTTCTCGATATGGCGGCTCATATGATAACGGGAAATTTCGGCCTGGTACGGCTCACGGCGGCGTGGGTCCTGGTCGGAGCCCTCCTTGCCGGCGGGCTGGGGGCGGCGGCGGTGCTCCGGTGCCGGAGAGAAGATCTTGCCTTTATGAAAAAAGCGACGCGGCTGATCTTCGGCGTGATGTACATGGGCGTTCTGTTCTTTGCGTTTTGGGAGGCGCGGATTTCCGGAGGGCTTTATATCTATTCCATCGCGGTCATCGTCGTCGGGACAATGATGAACTTTCCTCTGCGGGAGACCGCAGCCTATATTCTCCTTTTTGATCTCTGCATTGTGTACTTTCAATACCAATCGGGACTCCATTTGTGGGATGACAATTTCCTCCACCCCGACCGGTACATCATCTTTATGACCGTCATCGCCCTAGGCGCGGCATGGCAGCGCCATGTCGCTTACCTGCTCAGGATTCGCCAGCGCACCTCGCTGCAGGCGATCGGGGAAACGGATCCCTTGACGGGACTTCTCAACCGTCGCGGCATGGAAGACTATGTCCGACGCGTCGCACCTTCGCGGGAAATATGCGCGGCGCTTTTTGATATTGATAATTTCAAGATGTATAATGATACTTATGGACACGCGGCAGGGGACGCCTGCCTCATACGGGTGGCGGCGCTCCTGAAGGATATGGTGAAGGAGCGCCGCGCGATCGCGGTGCGCTATGGCGGGGAAGAATTGCTGCTTCTTTTTTTCGGTGAGAAGCCGCAGGACGTTCGCCGGATTGTCGAGCAGGGAATGCGAAAGCTCTGGAATATGAAGCTCTCCTCCGGCGATGGGGCGACGCAGCCGTTTCTTTCCATGAGCTGCGGCGTGGCGGTCTCTCAGGAGCCAATCGCCAATAATCTCGCGAAGCTTTACGAGCTCATCGCGGCGGCGGACGAAAATCTTTACAAAGCGAAACGGACCGGAAAAAATCGCTGTGTTTCATAGACAGGAGGCGGACGCATGAGTCTTAAAACGACGATTTCAGGGGGGAAAATGAGACAGCGGGCGCTGCTCTTTGCGGCGGTGCTGTCTTTTTTCTTTTTTTCGACAGTCAGGGCGCAGCCTTTGGCTAAGGAAGAGCTGGAGTATCTCTGCGCCTGGGTGTCGCTGGCGAGTTACAGCGGTCGGGTGGGCGAAGTCGCCCGGGAAGAATTGGCGGCGAATGGGTTCGTGATGGCGCCGCTTCGGGAAGAAAATAAAAAAGCGGCGGCAAGTTATTATCTCATGCGGCAGGAGCCCATGGACGGCGCGCCGCTCTATCTTCTGGCGGTGACGGGGACAAAGGATTGGAAGGACGTTAAGATCGATTTATCCCTTCGCAAAGTGCCCTTCGCCGGGAAAACGCCGGAGGAGTTTCGGCGCGAGGCGAAGCGAAAGCAGATGGACGCCGCCGAGCCTTTAGTTCACAGCGGCTTTAACACCTACGCGCAGACGGCGTTTTTTACGCCGAAGGAAGGGACGCTGACCGTCGGCGAACAGCTGCGCGACGTTCTCTTAAAGGAGCCAAACGCGCGGCTTTGCCTTACCGGGCATAGCCTTGGCGGCGCGGTCGCCGTTCTTTTAGCGGGGCGGCTGATGGCGATGGGCGTGCCGCCCGAGCAGCTTTCCGTCGTGACCTTTGGCGCTCCGGCGGTTGGCAACGCGGCTTTCGCTGCGGCGTACGAAAAAATGCCGCTCAGCCGTTTCGTCGTGGCGGGGGATCCCGTCGGGGCGGCGGTGCAGGCCGTCGACTCGGACTATGTGCAGTTTGGGACGGTGACGCGCTTCGAGCCGGCGCGGGGGCAGAATCGCTTTTCGCACGAGATGGTGAGTTATATGGACGCCATGCTGCGCAAGGTTTACGCGGCGGACGAAGAGCCGGGGAACGCCGCGGGAACGGGGGAAAGCCCGCGCATTTATCTGGCGGCAGAGTTTCGCCTTCCGGAAGCGCTGGCGGCGGATATTCCCTTCTGGCGACGCGCCACGGCGGCGCTGGTGGCGCGCCAGCTGTCGGGTGTTGTCGTCGGAGATGCGGCGACTCTGTCCGAGGCGCAGGAAAAAGCGCGCGCCCTTGGCTGCCGCTATGTTCTTTGGCAGAGCTATGAGGCGCGGCGCGAGCGAGAACGCCTCGAGGCGTATCAGGTGACCTTGCAGGAAGGGCTGTTCGATACGGAAGGGAATCTTCTCGCGGGGCAGGCGCTTACCACGAATACCGCGGTCATGACCCCGCTCCTAGCGGCGCTCTACGATGCAGCGGCAGGGCGCGAGGGGAGAATACAGGGGCTTGGTTGGCAAACAGAGAGAAAAGAAGTATAATATACTAACGTAATTCATATAGGAGCTATGGGGTATCATTATAGCGGACTTGGGGCGAAGCGGATATGGAAATCAAAGATATGCAGGCCTTTTTCGCGGTCGTAGAGGAAGGAAATATCAGCCACGCGGCATTGCGGCTGGATGTCGCCCAGCCGGCGCTGTCGCGGCAGATGAAGCGGCTGGAAGAAGGGCTGGGCGTTCAGCTTTTTGAGCGTGGCAGCAGGCGTATTCGCCTGACGGAGGCGGGAAGCCTGCTCTATTCGCGGGTGGAACGGATCCTTGGCATGGTGGACGGCACGGTACGGGAAATTACCGAGATTGGAAGCGGTCTGGCCGGTACGATCCGGCTGGGGACGGTGACGTCTTCGGGGGCGCTCCTTCTGCCGGATTTGATGCGCGAGTTCCATCGGCGGGTTCCGCAGGTGACGTTTCAGCTGTGGGAAGCGGAAGGGACCCGGGTGCTGGAAATGCTGGACAGCCGTATCATCGAGATCGGCCTTACACGTACGCAGGTGGACGCGAGCTTCTATGAGTCGTTGACGCTGACGAATGAGCCGCTGGTCATGGTGATGAACCGCCGTCACCTTTGCGGCGCGTCGCCGGAGGAAGTCCGGCTGACGGAGCTGCGCGCGGCGCCGATCATTTTGCCGCTTCGCTGGAAGCGGGTGTTTTTGACCCACTGCCAGCGGGCGGGCTTTACGCCCGGCGTTATCTGCGAGAGCGACAGCATTATGCAGAATGTGCTGGCAGTGCGCGCCGGGCTGGGGTGCGCGCTGCTGCCGCTTTCGGTGCGAAGCCTTCTGCCGGACGACGGGCAGATCGTCATCAAGAAGCTGGTAGAGCCGGAGATCCTGACCCATACGGTGATGTCGTGGCTGAAAAACCATACCTTGTCGGCGGCGGCGAGTCATTTTGTCGATCTCTTCCGGGAGATGTTCGCTCCGGAGGAGAGCCGCGGGAAAGAAGAGAAAATTTCGGAATAGAGTTTCCCAAAGGAGCGTATATTTTATGGAAATAATGGAAAAGATAACCGTCGGCGCCTGCCGCGAGGAGACGATGACGGTCGGGGTCCAGCATACCGCGCAGGCGCTGGGCAGCGGCTCGCTTCCCGTTTTGGGTACGCCCGCGATGACGGCGTTGATGGAGAAGGCCGCGACGAATCTGGCGCAGGAGCTTTTGCCGGAGGGCTGGACGAGCGTCGGCACGGCGCTCAATATCGAGCACCTGGCGGCGACTCCCGTGGGGGCGGCGGTGCGCGCTATGGCGACGGTCGAGGCGCTCGACGGGAGACGCGTCAGCTATAAAGTCGAAGCCTTTGACGACGCCGGGCCCATCGGGCGCGGCACGCATGACCGCGTCGCGGTGGAAGCGGAAAAATTTCTGGCGAAGGCCCAGGACAAGCTGAATAAAAAGTAAAGAAGAATAAAAGAAGCGTTTTCGGCGACCTTAGATTTTTGTTAAAACGTCGCCGAGGCGCTTTCTTTTTTTCGTCAACCTGAGTATAGTATAATAGGATGGTTATAGTAACAAAATAAATGAAAAAGGGGCGCGACAACATGAATGAGAAAGTCTTTATCGTGGAGGATGAGCGGCGCATCGCCCGCTTTCTGCAAATGGAGCTGGAGCACGAAGGCTTTCTGACGGCTACGGAGTCGAACGGACGCCGCGCCTATGAACGCATTTTGCAGGAAAACTTTAATCTGGTGCTGCTGGACATCATGCTGCCGGAGATGGACGGCATGGAGATATGCCAAAGCGTCCGTAAGCTCTCGGACGTGCCGATTATTATGCTGACGGCGAAGGACGATGTTGACGATAAGGTCCAGGGGCTTGATATCGGGGCGAACGATTATTTGACGAAGCCGTTTGCGATCGAGGAGCTTTTGGCGCGGATCCGGGCGACCCTGCGCGATCGGCAGGCGAGCGGCAAAGAGTCCGGAGGGATGCTGGTGGCGGGGGATCTCGTCATGTACCCGGAGCGGTATGAGGTACGGGTGAAGGATCAGCCGGTGGAGCTGACGAAGAAAGAGTATCTCCTCCTCGAATATCTCCTGCGCAATAAGCGCACCGTGCTGACGCGCGACCAGATTTTGCAGAAGGTCTGGGGCTACGATTATATTGGCGATACAAATGTGGTAGACGTCTACATCCGTTACCTGCGGGCGAAGATCGACGAGCGGTTCGATCAGAAGTTCATTTACACCATGCGGGGTATCGGTTATGTCCTTAGGGATTAAACTGCCGCCGCTTCGTATCTCAATGCGGCTCATGCTGGCGAATGCGGCGATTCTCGTCAGTATGCTGATTTTGACGAGCCTGCTGACGATCATCGGGATATATTTTTCCCTGTATCATCAGGCGGAGCTGGAAATGGGACGGAGTATTCAGGAAACGCTGCGCTCTATGGAGCGCTCGGAAAAGCTGAGTCCCGACCAGCTTCCGCCGCTTCCCTCTTTACGCCAGCAGCGGGCGCAGCGCGAGCTCGATCCCGATTGGGTGCCGCCGCCGCAATTCGCGCTCCAGCTGTACCGCGACGGCGCGATCGTGCCCGGCGTGGTGCTGCGCATCATGGACGAGGACGGGCGGCGGGTTTTTGACAGCGATCCCCAGAATTATCCGTCGCTGGAAGAAATTCGATCGCGTATCGCAGAGAAGCCGCCGTTCTGGGCGAGCAAAGCCTTGCAGGTCGCATATCTGAATAATTTACATCTTTATTATCAAACTCTGTCCGTTCAATGGCGGGGGAAGCCGTATCAGCTTCATTTCCTGCGGACGATTACGGCGGAGCGGTCGTTTTTGCGACTTTTGCGCAACGGGCTTCTCTTGACGAATACGCTGGGCATGCTGCTGGCGCTTTTGGCTTGCTACTATGTGAGCCGACAGTCGCTGCGCCCCCTCCGGACGATCACGCAGACGGCGCGGGAGATCGAGGTGACGGATCTCAGCCGTCGCATTCCCATCCCTCCGGCGGATGACGAGATGAGAGAGCTGGCGGTGACGATAAACCGGATGCTCGACCGTATCGAGTCGGGCTTTGAGCAGCAGCGCCGCTTCGTGTCAGACGCTTCGCATGAGCTCAGAACGCCGGTCACGGTCATGCTGGGCTATTCGGATATGTTGAGCCGCTGGGGCCGGGCGGATGACGAGATTCTGGACGAGGGCATAGCCGCCATTCGTTCCGAGGCGGAGAATATGAAAAGCCTCATCGAACGGCTGCTGTTTCTCGCCCGGGCGGATCTCAGCCGGCAGATTTTGAACCGGGAAATCATCCATATGGACGCGCTCCTGGCTGATATCGTGCAGAAGGGGCAGCTCGTCGTAACCAAACATACGCTGACGCTGGGCGTAAACGAAGCGGCGCAGGTCTACGCCGACCCGGTGCTGGTTCGCCAGATGCTGCGCGTGTTCCTTGATAACGCCGTCAAGTATACGCCGCCGGGCGGGAAAATTATACTGGCGTCCCAGCGCGAAGGCGCCCGGCTCCATGTAATCGTCGCCGATACGGGCATTGGCATCGCCCCCGAGCATCAGAAAAAGGTTTTTGACCGCTTCTATCGGGTGGATTCTTCCCGCGCGAAGGCAGGGGAGGGCGGCACCGGGCTGGGGCTCGCGATCGCCCGCTGGATCGCCGAGGCGCATGGCTTCGATCTGGCGCTTACGAGCGCGCTGGGCGAGGGAACGACGATTCATATCTATATCCCATTAGCGAACGACGGGGCGTGAAGTATTAAAAAATCGTCTGGCGGAGGAAAGCTCCTCTCTGCCAGACGATTTCTTGTTTATAACCTGCAGGTGGATTTGGCAACGGAACCTTATCCTTCGCGTTCGACGCTGAATTCCGGGCAGTCGATTTCCGCGCCCCGCCGCTCGGGCTGAACGACAGCCTTTTCGTAAGCGAAGCACTCCTGCGCGACGTCTTTATTCAGCCAGAGGAGCGCGATGAGGTTGGGGATGGCCATGAGGCCGTTCATCGTATCGGAAAAGTTCCAGACGATCTCCAGCGTCGTCGTCGCCCCGACGAAGGTGATGAGGCTGAACAGTACGCGGTAAGAGAGGACAGCACGGCGCGCCCGGACGAGATACTCCAGCGATTTCTCGCCGTAATATTCCCAGCCGAGGATCGTCGAAAACGCGAACAGCGCCAGCGAAATGGAAACGATGATCTTCGCCGCGTCGCCAAAGACCGAGCTGAACGCGAGGATCGTGAGCTGCGCGCCCGATACAAGGCGGCCGGTCTCAGGATCGACGCTGCCCAGCGCCCCCGAGGAGGAGATGACAAGACCGGTCAGAAGGCAGACGATCATCGTGTCGAAAAAGGTGCCGGTCATATTGACGTAGCCCTGCCGCGACGGGTGATCCGTTCGGGCGGCGGCCGCCGCAATGGGCGCCGAGCCAAGCCCGGCTTCGTTGGAAAAGACGCCGCGCGCTACGCCCCAGCGCATGGACGTGAGCATGGTGCTGACGATACTGCCGCCGACTCCCCCGGCCACGGCGTCAACGGAGAAAGCGAGGCGCAGCATTTCCGCGATTCCCGCCGGGAGCGCGCGATAATTGGCGATGATGACAATGAGGGACATCGCGAAATAGAAAATCGACATAGCGGGAACGACGACGCTCGACACCTTGCCGATGCCGTGAATGCCGCGCACTAAGACGGCGAGAGAGCCGAGCGCGATCACGGCCCCCGACGCCCATGTCGGAATGGAAAAGCTCGTTAAGAGCGCCGAAGCGATGGAATTTGCCTGCGTCATATTGCCGATCCCAAAAGACGCGCAGACGGCGAACAGGCTGAAGAAAAAGGCCATTCCCCGCCCTGCGGCGCCGCCGATCCCATGCTTCATGGCGTACATAGGGCCGCCCGCCATCTCGCCGACGCTGTTCGTCTCCCGGTATTTTACCGCCAGCACCGACTCGCCGTACTTCGTCGCCAGGCCGAAGGCCGCGCTGATCCACATCCAGACGATCGCCCCCGGGCCTCCCAGCACCATCGCCGTCGCCACGCCGACGATATTGCCCGTGCCGATGGTCGCCGAAAGCGCCGTCATCAGGGATTGAAACGGGGAGATATCGCCCGCGTGCCGGTCTTTCTTATGAAAGATCAAGCGAATGGCGTACCAGAGATTCAGCCACGGCAAAAAGCGCAGGCGCACGGTGAGAAAGACGCCGGTGCCGACCAGGAGCGCCAGCATAACCGGCCCCCAGACGAAATTGTTTACGTCGTTTAACAGCTGTGCAATGTCCATACATACCCCTCCTGACAAGCTTGCCTTTTATTATAGCGAAACGACTTAAAAATGTAAACCGAAGGCAAGGCATGCGGACAGTTTTTCTAAAGTAATTAAGGCGATAACATTTTGAACTTAAAATGTTATCGCCTTTTCTTTGTTTTACTTTAGGAGAGGTCCCGTCAGCGGAGCAGATATTCCGCCGCAAAAACGATGAGGCAGACGGCGGCGGAAACTTGAAAAATGCTCAATCCCCCCCACGCGAGCGCCAAGCCGCCGAAAAATGCCAGCCAACCGGCGGCCGGGCTTTGGGTGGCGTCGAGAATCGCGGGAAAGGTCATGACCGCCAGCGTCACATAGGGGACGTAAAAGAGAAAGGATTGCAGGAAGGGGCTTTTTATCTGACGGCGGATAAGGGTCAGCGGCAGGATCCGAATGGCAAGCGTGACGGCGCTCATAATAAAAAGATAAACGTAAATATTATGCGTCATGACCGCCGTCCTCCTTCGCGAATCGGGAACAGCGCCGCCGCGCCCCCCGCGATGAGGAGGGTGAGGAGAATGATGCGCGTTCCCCCGGAAAGGCTGGAAAAGGGCGCTAAACGCGACGCGATAAAACTCGCGGCAAAGCTCAGCAGAATCGCGCCCAGGACGACTCGGTCAAGCTTCGCCGGGGGGAGAATGATCGCGATGAACATGCCGTAGAGAGCGACGGAAAGCGCGCTCAACGTCGTCGGGGGAAGCGTCTCCCCGGCGAGAATGCCCAGGACCGTTCCGCCCGACCAGCCGGGCAGAGCGACCAGCATCGCGCCGTAATTGTACCACGGATCGAGGGCCCCCCGGCGGGCGACGGAAATGCCGAAGATCTCGTCCGTCAGGTCAAAACCCACCAGCACGCGATGATAAAAGGGCGCGTCCGGCGCAAATTTCTGACTGATGACGCAGCTCATCAAGAGATAACGGGCGTTGGCGATGAGCGTCATCAGCGCCATCTCCCAGTACGGCGCGTCGGACGCGGCAAGGGTAAACGCCGCGTACTCTCCCGCAGAAGCGTTATTAAAAAAGCTGGCAAGAAAGCCCTGCCACGGGGTAAAGCCCGCGTTCCTCGCGGCGATGCCAAGGGTAAAGCCGACGACAAGATAAGCGAGGGCGATAGGGACGCCGTCGCGCACGCCTTCCAGGATGACTGTGCGGCGGCTCGTTATGAAATCCTTCGGTTCCTGCATAAATCCCGTATTCCTCCCTTTAGGGGAAATTATTTTTTATTGTAGCGATTTCCCGGCGATTTGTAAACCGCAAAATACGCGCGGCTGGAGTTGGGGAGAGATCGTATAAAGCGCAGCGGAAATACCATCGGAGAAGCCGCTGTTTCTGCGAGGAATACGGGAAGGGAGATATTTTCGCCCGCCGTAAAAAGCCGCAAGAGCCGATACGCAAAATCGTATCGGCTCTTGCGGGGCTTTAGCTCCGCCGCCGGGAGAACCAGCGGCGGACTTTCCACCGGAGAAAGCCGGTGAGGCTTTCGTTGTAGATGGCCTGAAAGAGGTCGCGGTCGGCGACCGACAGGCGATCTTCCGCCAGGAGGCGGAAGCGGTCGGAATCGGAGGAGAGCTTTTTCTTGTCCCGCTCCAACTCTCGAATGCGGTTCTTCGCCGTTTCGAGCTGCTTGGCGAAGTCCGGGACCCATTGCTTTTCGGCGACGGTTCGTTTGGCCGCCGCCGTGGCCAGCCAGTCACAGCGTTCGTTCATCGGATTGCCGTTGTGCCCCTTGACCCAGAACCAGGTGATTGGGTATTTTTCCGTCAGGAGCGCCAGCTCGCGCCACAAATCGTTATTGAGCACTTGCGCGGCTTCTTCCGGGGTCCACGACGTCCAGAGTTTTTTGGTGACACCTTGATAGAGGTATTGGCTGTCCGTGTAGACCTGCACACGCTCGCCGGGGGCGGCGTACGTTTCCAGTGTCCGCAGCGCCGCTACCGCCGCTAATAGCTCCATCCGGTCGCTGCGCGTCATGTCGACGCCGCCGGAGATCTCTTTGGTGTTGCCGTTCGGCAGGCAGATGACTGCCGCGTAGCCGCCGGCGCCGTCCTCGTGGACGAGGCAGCCGCCGTCGGTGTAGACCATGATGGGCTGGAGCGTGGATTTCATTGCGCCGTTCGGGATGAGTACGGAGTGAGCGCCGGGGTGCGGCTTTTCCGGCCGCCCGCGCATATTGCGCGGCACTCGCGTAACCTGGTGGCGCTTAATGGGATGAAGGCCCGGCCGGCCTACGGAGCGGAATGGCTTTTTCTGCGCCATATACGCTTTCGCCTGCTCGATGGTAGAAAAGCGCTGGCTTTCTGCGCCGTTGAAGCCGCGCACCTGCGCCTCGCATTCGGCGGCGCTGTGATATATGCCCGGGTTGCGTCCCCGCCGCACAGCGTAAAAGCCTTTTTTAACCGTTTCCTCCCCTGCCAGATAGCGCCGGGCCGCTTCTTCATCCTGAAACCGGCGGCCCTCCGCGCCCGGAAATCCGTCGACCTGCTTTTGATACGATACGACGTCATAATAAAGACCGGGCGCGTGTCCTTTTCTTACTGCATAAATCCATGCCATAAAATCTCGTGTTTCACCTCCCTTGCCGTCCGGCGGGCGATCCCTCGCCGCCGGTAATCTTCGCGTCGGGCGATGCGTATCCGCCGACGGTACTATGGTTATTATACGCTATACGGAAGGAAAACACAAAAGAAACCTTTGCCAAGTGACAAAAGAACTTTCCTGGGACGAAACGGGCAGGAAAAAAGCGGCGCATCCGCTGAAAAAACGGGTGCGCCACGCACTAAGATACGTAAAAATCTCCCGCCGCCGAAAGGCGCGGGAGATTTTTGCGGCAGGGGAGGCTTTTAAGGCCCCCTTGTTTCTTCACTTTTATTCTGACTTTTGATCCATAACGGCGAGAGAAGCGACGCGGTCGCCGTCGTCCGTCTTGATGATTTTAACGCCCTGCGTGTTGCGGCTGATGGTGGAAACCTCGTCGACGTTGGTGCGGATGACGATGCCCCCCGTCGTGATGAGCATGAGCTCCTGCCCCGGGTGGACGATCTTGAGCCCAACGACGGCGCCGGTCTTTTCCGTGACTTTCATGTTGATAATTCCCTTGCCGCCGCGCTGCTGGACGCGGTATTCGCTGACGACAGTACGTTTGCCGTAGCCTTCCTCGGTGACGGTAAGGATCTCGTGCTCGGGCTTTATCGTGTCCATGCCGACGACTTCGTCCATGTCGCTGAGGCGAATGCCGTAAACGCCCCGCGCCTGCCGTCCCATGACCCGGACGTCGGCTTCTTCAAAGACGATAGCGAGGCCGTCGCGGGTACCGATGACGATCTGCCGTTCGCCATCCGTCGCCTTGACGCCGATCAAGTCGTCATCCTCGTCAAGCGACAGAGCGATCAGACCGCCCTTGCGCGCCGTGTCAAATTCTTTCAGCACCGTCTTTTTTACGATGCCCTTGCGCGTCGCCATAAAGAGATAGCGATCCTCCCTAAAGGCGTTGACGGGAATGACGGCGGTGATCGTCTCGCCGCCGGAGAGCGGCAGCAGGTTGACGATCGCCGTGCCTTTCGCCTGACGCGCGGACTCAGGAATATCGTAGCCTTTGAGCCGGTAAACAAGACCACGGTTCGTGAAGAAAAGGATGGTCTGGTGCGTCGTCGTAACGAGGAGCTGCTCGACAAAATCCGTCTCCTTCGTCCCCATGCCGGTCACGCCGCGCCCTCCGCGCTTCTGGTTGCGGTAAGTGTCGAGGGCGATGCGCTTGACGTAGCCGCCGTGGGTCAGCGTCAGCACGACGTCTTCTTCGGCGATGAGATCCTCTATCGCCATATCCGAGGCGTCGAGGGTGATCCGGGTGCGGCGGTCGTCGCCGAACTGCGCTTTGACCTTTGTCAGCTCGTCCTTGATGATGCCGAAGATTTTGCTCTCGTCGGCGAGGACGGATTTCAGGTACTCGATAGTTTTCAGCACTTCCTGATATTCTTCCTGAATTTTTTCCCGTTCGAGGCCGGTCAGGCGCTGCAGCCTGAGATCGAGAATCGCCTGCGCCTGCTTTTCCGAGAGAGCGAAGCCATCCATGAGGGCGGCGCGGGCAATATCGGCGGTGCGCGACTCCCGGATCGTCTTTATGACCGCGTCGAGATGGTCAAGGGCGATGGTCAGGCCTTCTAAGATGTGCGCCCGGGCCTCGGCTTTCGCCAGCTCGTATTTCGTCCGGCGGGTGATGACGTCCTCCTGATGAAGAATATAATAGTGCAGGACTTCCTTGAGATTTAAGACGCGCGGTCGGCCGTCCACCAATGCCAGCATGATGACGCCGAAGCTGTCCTGCATCTGGGTATGCTTATAAAGCTGGTTCAAAATGACGTTGGCGTTGGCGTCGCGCCGCAGCTCCATGACGATGCGCATGCCGTTGCGGTCGGATTCGTCGCGCAGCGCGGTGATGCCGTCGATCGTCTTGTCGCGCACCAGATCGGCGATTTTCTCCACCAGCCGCGCTTTATTGACTTGGTACGGCAGCTCGGAAACGATGATCTGCGCCTTGCCGCTGGACATCGTTTCGATGTGCGCCTCCGCCCGCATGGGGACGACGCCGCGCCCGGTGCGATACGCACTGCGCACGCCTTCGAGGCCGAGGATCTGCCCGCCGGTGGGGAAATCCGGCCCCTTGACGACAGTCATCAGCTCGTCTACCGTCGCCTCCGGGTTATCGATAAGCATGAGCACGCCGTCGATGACCTCGCGCATGTTATGGGGCGGGATGTTCGTCGCCATGCCTACGGCGATGCCCGACGAGCCGTTTACCAAAAGCTGTGGGAACTTCGCCGGGAGTACCGACGGCTCCTTCAGGGACTCGTCGTAATTCGGGATGAAGTCCACCGTTTCTTTGTCAATATCTTGCAGCATGAGCTCGGCGATCTTCGACATGCGGACTTCCGTATAGCGCATCGCTGCCGCCGGGTCGCCGTCCACCGAGCCAAAATTGCCATGCCCGTCCGCCAGGGGATAGCGGATGGAAAAGTCCTGTGCCATGCGCACGATCGCGTCGTACACCGAGCTGTCGCCGTGAGGATGATATTTACCGAGCACCTCGCCGACGATACGCGCCGACTTCTTGTAAGGCTTGTTCGAGCCCATGCCCGCTTCCTGCATCGCGTAGAGGATCCGGCGATGGACGGGCTTTAAGCCGTCGCGCACATCCGGCAGCGCTCGCGCCACGATAACGCTCATCGCATAATCGATGTACGAGGTCGACATGACCTCGGCGAGATTCACCGGGACAATCTTATCCTGACCAAAATCCAAAAAACTCACCTCAAAATATATGACATGACTACCGCTTCATTATATCATTTTTTGCCCGAAAAGTCTAAAAATCACCGGTCATGACACGAGGATAAGCGTGTGGGTTTATCAAACATGTGATAATCCCCCGTTTAAACCGGAGTTTTTCGTGTGCCCCATCCCTAGTCTTACAGTGGCGTGCTTTTTAAGATTTTATCACGCGTTCGGGGAAGGATGTGTTGCATTTACTTCGCTTTCGCATTACAATAAGCAAAAGGAGGTTGTTCATTATGCCCAAAACTGCAACGATCAATATGCGCATCGAGCCGACGATTAAGGCTCAGGCGGAAAATGTTTTTTCGAACTTCGGCATCTCTGTGACCGATGCAATCAATATTTTTCTCCATGCATCCATTATGGAGGGCGGCTTTCCCTTCCAGCCCAAACAGCCCCTTTACAACAAAGAAACACTCCTTGCTATGCAGGAGGCACGCGACATCATGAAAGGGAAGATTGAGGCGAAGCGCTATTCTTCTCTGTCCGCGCTGATGGATGAGCTGGATGCGGAGGAGAGCAATGCTTGACCTCGTCACCACTACGCAGTTTCGTAAGGACTTAAAGAAGCTGCGAAAGCGCGGAGCTGATATCCGGATGCTGGATTTTGTCATCCAGACGCTCCGCGAGGAAAAACCTCTGGCTGAAAAACATCGAGATCATGCTCTCGTGGGTAATTACATCGGTTTTCGCGAATGTCATATCGCACCGGACTGGCTTCTCGTCTATGCCATCGATGAGGGAAAGCTGATTTTAACGGCTTCCCGAACAGGTTCGCATGCTGATCTCTTCTAGTCGACTCGTTTTGCGTCGGCTTTTTCTTTTGAATTTCTGAGCTGATGAAGTAACACCCGTATTGAGTGAGTCCCTGTGGGGTCGATCGTTTCGTTCCCACAAAGGCGGTGTTGGCTTGGAAAAGAAGTATGCCTTTGGCAAGGGCACGGCGAGAGTTCTCCCGCACTTTCCCTGACGTAAAAGGAGCTCCATCCTCTGGGATGGAGCTCCTTTTCGTCAGGCAAGAGCCTGCTTAGTGTAGCTTCGCATATTCCTCTTCGCTCACTGGCGCCAGCCATTCTGGGGAGGCGCCTTCCTTCATGATGGAAATGTGCTGAAACCAGCTCGTGTGCTGCGCTCCGTGCCAATGTTTCACATTTCGGGAATAGTGACGCTTTCTTCGGCGAGCGCCTGCATGATTTCCGCCTGAAACATCGCGGTCATCGCCTTGGCCGATTCTCGGCGACATCATGCACTATGCGTCTGACGGTCTTTTCAGGCGTGTCGGGCGGGGCGGAGGCGCGTCACTTTTTGGAGGACGCGGACGAGGACGGGGGCGGCAAAGAGAGTAAAGATCATGCCGGGAAGCGCCGCCAAAACTAAGGCGCCCGCCGCTTTCCCGACGACCAGCGACAAAGTGAGCCGGGCCGTGAGGGTCCCCAGGGGGCCGGCGAGCGCGACGACCCAAAGACGGCGCCCAAAGAGCGCGATCATCGCCCCGACGACGAGCCGGAACTGCATGGCGATGGCGACGTTAAAAAGATTGTGCGTGCCGAGAATAAGCCCCGCCATGCTGGAAAGAAGACCTGCTACAATGTACTTTTTGAAGCCGAATACGACGCAGATCGCCACTGCCAGCGGGGCCGAAAGCTGAAACTCCATGCCCGGCAGAAGACTCGGCAGTTTTATCGCGCCAGTGATGGTAATGAGCGCCGCTAAGAGCGCGACCTCCGTAAGATCATGAACTTTTTCGGACAATGTGGTCCCCTCCCCTTGTTGTTAACCAGACTTAAATATTAGTTGACAACGAGAGTATAGCATGGCGCGGGAAAAAATACAAGCCGAAAGGAGCCTGGCAAGCGGAGATTTGTCCGCTGTTGATTTTTGCCGCATAAAAAATACCGGACAGAAAATTTTCCGTCCGGTATTTTGCTCGGGAATTTCCTTCAGTCGCGAGGGGGATCGGTTACTTTCAGCGCGGTGGGATCCGAAGGCGCGCGGGTGATGTCATAAACGGTGGCGTAGATTGTAAGGGCGCCGTCTTGACGCCGGCCCGCCTGGAGGATAGCGCGGAAGCGTCGTAGCGTGTCGTCCTTTCCCGGGCGTTGATATTCGACCGTGTAAGGGCCGCTGTGTCCGGCCGCGGCGTGGATATGCGGCAGAAAGAGGTCACGGAGTTCTTTCCCGATAAGATCATCAAGAGAATGAACGCGGCGCTTCAGGGGAGCGTCCGGCGGCAGGTCATACATCTCGCAAAGGCGACGGTTGATGAAGGAAACGGTAACCGTGTCGTTTTCCATTTCGCCGATCATAAAGCCGCAGGGAATTGTGTCGATGAGCTGGTGCAGTTCAATCGGCAGTTCATACGGTTCGGAAACGTCGTCCCAGGAGATGAAGAGAAGGACCCGCTCTTGACTGTCGAGAATAATGCTGCACCGCGCCCGCAACCACAGCGTCTGACCGTCAGGGATACGACGGCGGACGATACACTCGGCGCTCCGGCGGTATTTTCGGGCGCGTTCGATGGCCTCGAAAAGGCGCGGGCGATCCTCGTCCACGATGAAGTCCAGAACGTGGCGGCTGTTATTCATGAGGTCGCTGGGCGTGCTGTGGAGCAGGCGGAAGAAGTTTTCATTGGCCCGCAAGCCCTCCAGCCGGCCGTTGGCAAATTCATAGAGCGCGATGCCGCCAATGAGGCCGTTGAGGAGGTGGTCCAGCTTCGCGCCGGGGTCAAAGAGATCATCGAAATCCCGAATGTCCGGCCAGGGAGAGGCCAAGGTACCCGCTGGCGCAGAGGTCGTCTCCATGCGCGCCATGAGTTCCTCATAGTCGGCGACGGGCATCGGTTTGGAAAAATAGTAGCCCTGAATATATTCGCAGCCGATCGTACGCAGAAAGCTCGCCTGATCGCGGGTCTCGACGCCTTCCACGATGACCGGCATGTGCATCCATTTGGCCATGCGAACGATGGAATTCAAAATATTTCCGCCGCGTCCGGTCGTCCCTTCCTGCGCGAGGAATTTCAGATCGATCTTGAGGATGTCGACGGGGAGATCCTTGAGCATATTGAGGGAGGAGTAGCCGCTGCCGAAATCGTCCATGAGGATCTTAAAGCCCGCGTCCTGCAATTTTTTCGTCACGGCGATGATCTGCTGGGGATTTTCGGTGTAAGCGCTTTCCGTAAGCTCCAGTTCCAGAAGGGACGGCGGCAGGCTGTATTTTTTGACCAGCGTGCTCAAAATCGCGACCAATTGGGGACTGTAAAAATCGACCCGGGAAACGTTTACCGAGATCGGCGGCGGATTTTTGCCTTCATCCAGCCAGCGGCGCAGAAGGCGGCAGGTCTCTTCCCAGATGTACTGGTCGAGCTGAAAAATAAAGCCGTTGTGCTCGAAGATAGGGATGAAATCGCCGGGCGGGATCATGCCCTGTTTGGGATGGATCCAGCGCACCAAGGCCTCGGCGCCGACGACTCGTTCGGTTGAGGCGTCGTATTTCGGTTGGAGATAGATGACGAAGTTGCGGTTCGCAAGCGCGTCGTTCATCTCGTTGACGACTGACTGCTCCGTGAGGATTTTGTGCCGCATGGTTTCGTTGTATTCGGCGCAGTCAAGGAGACCGCTGCGTTTCGCTTTGGAAAGAGCCAGGACGGCACGATCGATCATGGTCGTGACCGGCAGGCGCGATTCCGGCCGGCGCTGATCGCCGACCGCGTAAACGCCGAAGCGGACGGTGACCCGGTAGCCGAGGGTGAAGCTCGAGGCCAGAACCTTGAGGGTTTTGATAAAGCGTTCCCGGTTATTTTTCTCCGCGGGATAAAAAAGCAGGAAAATATCAGAATGAAGCCTGCCGAACACGCTTTTCGCCAAGTGCGTCTCCTTAAAAAAGTCCGCCAGATAGCGGAGAATGTTATCCCCGGTGTCCTCGCCGAAAAGGTCGTTAATGATCTTGAAGCGGGTGATATCAAGCGCCATCAGCTCAAAGCTCTCGCCAAGATTGGCATCGAGCAGTTCCTGAACACGCTGGCAGAAGGTGGAATGGTTGAAAAGTCCCGTAAGGCTATCGTAAGAAACCTGATACAAAAGGGCGTCGCTGGCTTCCTGAAGCGGCGTGATGTCGAGGAGAACAGCGTGGTAAACGTTTTTATCGTCATGGAAAAGAGAATGCCCGCCGTATTCAATGATGTGCAGTAAGCGGCCTTCGGCGTGGCGGATCGAGTACTCAATCTGATAGATGTCCCGCTGCTCAAGCTGGCGGGCGATGGAGGTCTGAACGGCCTTACGTTCCGCTTTGTCTAGAAGCGTCATAAGATTGACGCCCACAGCTTTCTTAAAGTGTGCCTCCGAGTTATAGCCCAGCATGCGCCAGAGATCGTCAGAATACTCGGTAAGGAGGAGGCGATTGCCAGTCATGCGGTAGGTGATGAACGCTGACTGGGTAAACATGGGAACCAGCGCTTCCGCGGTCGGTGGGTTTGCCGCTCGATCACGACCGACGATGGTGCTGAGAATGCGCGAGCAGACCAGGCGATAAGTTGATTCGTGATGATAGCTGCGCGTCAGGTGGATGCCGCGCAGGACAGGCGTTCCCTCCTCCGTCAGGCGATACATGAGGAGCAGGCGGTGCAGAATCATGGAAGAGCTTTTCGCCGTCCGCAGCACTAAGAGGCAGGTGACAGAAAATTCGCGGGGGGCGAGATGGACATGGAAGCGGGCGCGGAAAAGCCGGCACGGAGCAATGAGGGCGTATTCCCGCTGTAAGATATGGAGTACGGCGTCTCGTCCGCGGGCATATTGCGCCGACTGGGTGGCAAAGCCGATGAGATTAGGGTCCGTCGTATCGGCGTTGATGAGACCGTAAAGGTTCCCTTGCAGGTAAAATCCGCGGACGAAGCCCTTGGCAAGCTCTTTTGCCTTAGCTGCTTCCATAAATTCACCTCCTTTTCTGTGCCGCTGACGCTTGGCGTGTTCTCTTTCCCATGGGTAAACAGCAAGTAGCAGATATAATGTTTGGTTTACCATTATACCAGCGATAAATAGAATTCTTAGTTTACCATTATACTAAAGACGGAAAAAGAAAAACATTGTACGGAAGCCCCATGCCCGGGACAAAAGGTGCGCCGTCTTTTTTCCGGGGAAAAATCATCAAAAAAAAGAAAACCGCCCGGTTCGCAAAAAGAACCGGGCGGAGGGGATAAAGCTTGTTATTGCAGGATGTAGACGTTGATATCGCGTCGTCCAAACTCGATGGCGGCGCCGTAATCTTCCATGCAGAGATCGATCATATGTCCCTCAATCATGCCGCCGGTGTCCGCCGCAATAGCGACGCCGTACCCAGGAATATAGACTTGAGTCCCAAGCGGAATGATGTCGGGGTCGACGGCGACGATGCCGTGACCGGCGGGAATGCCGCTGGCGGTAAGCCCCGCGCCGCCGCCGTCCGAGGGAAGGTAGGCGCTGGCTTCCATTTCCAGAACATAAGCGTAAGCGAGGGGGCCTTCCGCAGTCTCAATGACCTGTGAACCGAGAGATGCGCGCCGCGCCGCTTCTTTACGAGATTCTTCCGCCTCTTTTGCTGCTTCGGAGTGCTTGCGCAGGCGGATTTCCATCCCCTTCGTGACGGGGGTATCGGCGCCCGGTAAAATCTGATAAACCTCCGGCGAGTATCCGAGGTCTTTAACAAGATCGCCCACCGTTTGCTTGGCAGTCTTTAGCGGGCGCTCTTCGCCGTCCACAAATAATGTGACGAGGACGGCGCGATAGACCTGAATTTCGGTTTGGTCCATGAGCTTCGGGGTAGAGAGCCGGAACTCGTCCTTGTCGTCGAGATGGATCCCGGCTTCGTGAAGAATGCGGTCGACCCGGGTCGCGGTCGTCGTGATGGCCTGGGAATGTCCGTCGGCGGTAATCGTGATCCGCTTGACGTTGATAAACCCGGCGGTCAGGATCATCACCGCCGCCAGTAAGAAACATAGAAGGCGTTTGCTCGCCCAGAAAGGCTTTTCCAGTTTGCGTGAGTCAATCATTCAAATCCTCCTTACAAAAGGGAAATACAAAGCGCGCGAACCTTACGATCCGGGGCGGCAGCCCGCCCCGGGGCACGCTCGCCGGTCGGGGGAAACTGTCTGTCTCTCGTTTCCTCCCCGCGCCGGGCATTTCCCGTCACCTGCGCCGTGTACACTGGAAGCGCACGGCGCACGAATCAGACACGCTCATTATATCACCCGGCGGCATGTCTGTCAAACTCAGGAGCTTTCAGTTTCCCACTTACGTCTGATTTTTAGCTGAAAAATGGGAAAAGAAAAGCGGTAGGCCCCTATTTTTTTAGGTTGCCTACCACTTTTGACGATTTTATGCTTCCGGGAGGGTGTAAAGTCGTCGCGCGTTCGCGGTCGTTTGTTCTGCCAGCGTGGCTAACGGCATGCCGCGGAGGTTCGCAACGAACTCTGCTGTGTTTTGAACGAAAGCGGGCTCGTTTCGCTTCCCACGATGAGGAACGGGGGCGAGATAGGGACTGTCCGTCTCCAGGAGAATCCGGTCGATGGGCAGACGGCGCACAATGTCCGGCAGCTTAGCGGCATTTTTGTATGTCACCGGCCCGTCGACGCCCAGATACCAGCCCAGCCGCAGGAGCTCCCGCGCTGTTTCCCAACTGCCGGAGAAGCAGTGAATGACGCCGGTATTTTCCCGCCCTTCGGTTTTCAGAATAGCTAAGAGATCCCCGTGGGCCTCGCGGTCGTGGATGCAGACGGGAAGGCCGAGCTGGCGGGCGAGATCGAGCTGGTGAATAAAGCACTGTCGCTGCGCGTCGCGTCGGTCGTTGTCCTTTTCCCAGTAGTAATCAAGGCCGATCTCGCCGATGGCGACGACCTTCGCTTCTTTCGCCCAGCGGGCGAGCCACTCATCGTCTTCCGCCGTCAAGGGAACGGCGTTTTCCGGGTGAACGCCGACGCCGCAGAATACGGCGCTCTCGCTTTTTGCCAGGGCGACGCTGCGGGCGGAAGAGTCCATGGCGTCGCCGAAGGTGATGATCTGACGGACGCCTGCCGCTGAGGCGCGTTCCAGCATCGCGCTGCGGTCGGTATCAAATTCGGGACCGTCGATGTGGGCATGGGTATCGACAAGGGTAAAGGAGGGGGAAGAAGTCGTCATAGGGAGTCCTTTCGTATGAAAGAGGGAACGTTGTCCATTCAGGAAAGAAGGCCGGGGATGATTCAGCGCACCTGACTGCCCACCGGCATATCCACGCCTAAGAGCTTTAACTGATCCCCCTGCGAGGCGGCCAGCACCATGCCCTGGGAGAGAATCCCGCGAATTTTGACGGGTTTCAGGTTTACAACCATAACGACGGTCTTGCCGATGAGCTGCTCCGCCTCGTAGTGCTGCGAGATGCCGGAGACGATATCTCGCTGTTCGTTGCCGAGATCGACCCGGAGCTTTAACAGCTTATCGGTCTCCGGCACCTTTTCCGCGGCGAGGATCTTGACGACGCGCAGATGGATTTTGCTAAACTCGTCGATGGTGATTTCGCTGGGTTCCGCCGTGATTTCCTTTCCTTTCGGCGCGGGCGATTTTTTCTTAGGTGAAGGCGTTTTCGGGGTGGCTGAGACCGACGCCGTTTTTTCTTCGCCTTCGATTTCAATACGGGGAAAGAGAGGCTCCGCTTCGCCAATGCGCTGCGGCGCGGGGAAGCGTCCCCAATCCGAGAGGTCGGCGAGGGTCAGGGCGGAAAAGTCTGTTGTAAAGCCAAGCTGGCGCCAGATTTTCGGCGCGGTCTGCGGCAAAAAGGGCGAGATAAGTCCGCTTATGATGCGCAGGCTCTCCGCGAGGTTGTATAGGACAGCGGCGAGCGAGCCTTTTTTCGCCGGGTCTTTGGCGAGCGCCCAGGGCGCCGTTTCGTCGATGTATTTGTTGGCGTGGCCGATGAAGCTCCAGACGGTCTTGATCGCAGTCGTCAATTCCATGGCTTCCATCTGCTCCGCGTACAGGCGCACCGTTTCCTTGGCGTCGGCGATAAGGGCTTCGTCGGCGGGGAGCTGTGATACGGCCGGGCGTTCAACGACGCCGCCCTGAAATTTTTGGACCATGTTCAGGGTACGGTGCAGAAGGTTCCCGAGATCGTTCGCCAGATCGGCGTTGATGCGCCCAATGAGCGCCTCGCGCGAAAAGTTTCCGTCCTGCCCGAGATTGATCTCCCGCAGGAGGAAGTAGCGGATGGCGTCGGCGCCGAACTCGTCGATAAGCTGATTTGGGTCGACGACGTTGCCCTTCGATTTCGACATCTTGTCGCCGTCCACGATGAGCCAGCCGTGGCCGTAGATTTGCTTGGGGAGCGGCAGATCGAGCGCCATGAGAATGCACGGCCAGATGATGGAGTGAAAGCGCACGATCTCCTTGCCTACGAGATGAAGGTCAGCGGGCCAGTAGCGGCGGAATTTTTCCGGGTCGTCTAAAAAGCCGACCGGCGTCAGGTAATTCGTCAGGGCGTCGAACCAGACGTAAATGACGTGCTTTTCGTCCATTGGCACGGGGATTCCCCAATCAAAGGACGTTCGCGAAATGCAGAGATCCTCCAGCCCCTGCCGGATGAAATTGATCATTTCGTTGCGTCGGGAAACGGGCTGGATAAAGTCCGGGTGCGTTTCGATATATTCCAGCACCCGGTCGGCGTAGTTCGACAGCTTAAAGAAATACGCTTCTTCTGCGACTTCCTCGACCTCCCGGCCGCAGTCGGGGCATTTGCCGTCTACAAGCTGGCGTTCCGTCCAGTAAGCTTCGCAGGGCGTACAGTAGAGGCCCCGGTATTCCCCTTTATAGATGTCGCCTTTTTCGTAAATGCGGCGGAACACTTCCTGCACGACTCGGATGTGCCGCTTCTCTGTTGTGCGAATGAAATCATCGTTGCTGATATCGAGGCGTTTCCAGAGCTTCTGGAACCCGGCGACGATCCGATCGACGTATTCGATGGGAGTGACGCCTTCTTTTTCCGCCGTGCGCTGAATTTTCTGCCCATGTTCGTCGCTGCCGGTCAAAAAAAAGACGTCGTACCCGGCGAGTCGCTTGAAGCGGGCGATGGCGTCGGCGACCGTCGTGCAGTACGCGTGGCCGATGTGCAGACGGGCGCTGGGATAGTAAATGGGCGTAGTTATATAGAAAGATTTTTTCTCCATAAAAAATAGTCCCCCTTCGGCGTATTCTCCTTTTCCATCATACCACGCAAACGCGGCTGGGTAAATAAGGGGAAGCGGAAAAAACGCCCCGGACGCGCCGTAGCGCGCCTGAGGCGCTGAATTTACGATCTGCCGGAAGCGGCGTAGATATGGGGAATAGGATAGATTATAAGCGACTAGGTGTGCTCCGGCTTTTTCTCCTTAGTGTCGGTTACGCCGAGCGGCTGGTTGGTTCTTCGTCAAGGATCTCAACTTCTGGCTGCGCGCCTTGGGTGATACACTTTTCCGTGATTGTGACGCGGCGCGGTTCGTCGGAGCGTGGGATTTCGAACATAACGTCGAGCATAACGTCCTCGATAATTCCCTTGAGGCTGCGGGCTCCCGTCTTGCGCTCGATCGCTTTTCTTGCCACGGCGCGCAGCGCCCCTTCTTCGAATTTCAACTCGACGTGATCCATCGCCATGAGCTTCTGGTACTGGCGCACCGGCGCGTTCACGGGCTCCGTCAGAATACGCAGGAGCGCGTTTTCGTTGAGCGTTTCCAGCGTGCAGATGATGGGGAGCCGTCCGATGATTTCGGGAATAATCCCGTATTTCATGAGATCCTCCGGAGTCACCTGATGGATGAGCTCGTCGAAGGTCGCCTTGTCCTTTTCGCCTTCCACTTTAGCGCCAAAGCCGATGTTGGCGTTGGATTTTTGCAGGCGCTTGGCGATGATTTTGTCGATGCCTACGAAAGCACCGCCCACGATGAACAGGATGTTCTGCGTATTGACCTTGATCGTCGGCGCTTCGGGGTGCTTGCGCTGCCCTCGGGCGGTAAACTCCACCTGGCTTCCTTCCAGCATCTTGAGGAGCGCCTGCTGAACGCCCTCATGGCCGGGATCGGCGGTGATGGAGTTATTTTCGCCGGATTTGCGGGCGATCTTGTCGAATTCGTCGAGGTAGATAATACCGTGTTCGGTGCGCTCGACGTCCTTATCCGCGGCATAGTAGAGATTGCGGACGGCGACCTCCACGTCCGCCCCGACAAAGCCCGCTTCGGTGAGGCTGGAAGCGTCGGTCACGGCGAAAGGAATATCGAGGAGCTTCGACAGATGTTGGAGAAGCGCCGTCTTGCCGCAGCCCGACGGTCCCAGCATGATGACGTTCGATTTCTCGATCTCGGTATCGTCCGACGTTTCGTAGCCGTACTTCATGCGTTTGTAATGGTTGTAGACGGCGACGGAGAGAATTTTTTTCGCGCGGTCCTGTTGAATAATATACTGGTCGAGATATTCCTTGATGAGATGCGGTTTGTTTTTTTCCAGTGTCGATCCTAAAGAAGCGGCGAAGTCCTTTTTGTGGTTCTCCTCCACATGCTGGTCGTGCTCCTCAATGAAATGATAGATATCCTTGATACAGCTCCGGCAGATGGCAAAGCCGGACTGCGGGTCGAGAATTGGCATATCGTATTGATCGTGAATGGTAATCAGGCGCTTGCAGAAGCTGCAAACGTGCTGTACCGGCGTATTTTTAGCCATGATTCTTCATCCTTTCCCTAACTATACGCTTCTATTATGCTTTATTTCTAATAAATTTTCAAGGGCAATTTGCCGTAATTGTATAGCGTCGCTTTCTCTGCTATACTTATCAAGGGTAAACCGTCCTGCTATCCGGGGTGCGAGGAGCATTTGCCGCGCGCTCTGTCGCGCTGTATCGGGCGAAAGGGAACTCGGCCAGGATTCTTGCTGCGTGTCATTCGTTACGGCGGACAAGATGAAAATAAGATATAATTATAATGAGAGGAACGCAGGCTTTAGAAGGAGGCGCTGATATGCACAAATGGCAAGTGGTATATTCTTCGGTAACCGGTAATACGCGTCGAATCGCGGAGATGATGGCGGCCGAGGTGGACGCGACGGTGGTGGAGGTCGAGAAGGCGACGCCGGGGGACGCGGAGATCGTAGCGGTGGGCTACTGGCTGTGGCGGGGCGGCCCCGACCCCAAAACGGCGGCATTTTTGCCGCAGCTCCACGATGTCGACGTGGTGCTGTTTGAAACGCACGCCGCCGATAATCGGTCGGAGCATGCGGTGACGGCTTTTGCCCGGGCGGCGTATCTTCTGGGGACAGGGTGCCGGATACTGGGTACGTTTGAGTGCCAGGGGCAGGTCAGCGCTGCGATCCGGGCGAAGCATGAAAAGCTCGCCGCGAACGATCCGCACGCCAAGGCAGGCGGCTGGAAGACCTCGATCGGCCATCCCGACGCCGCCGATCTCGAAGCCGCCGCCGATTTCGCCCGGAAGATGGAGAATAAGCGGGAGAGACTGGACGCATTCGAGGCGCGCATGGCAGCGAAAAAAGGCTGAAATACATTTTTCGCGTATACGTTACGGGAAAACCGGCGGCCAGTGACAAATAAAGACGCGGCGAGATTTCTGGGGTTAGATACAATCTCGCCGCGTCTTTATTTTGTCTTTTATTCGGCAAGGAGAGGGACGGTCAGGCTGCCGGTGGGCATGAGGATGACGCGGTAATCCGTTCCAACATATGTTTCCGCTTCGCGTAAAGCGTCTTCCACGCTGTCGACGGCGGCGGTAAACAGCATATCCTTCGCGAGCCGGCGGTCGAGACCGGTGACGAGGATGAATTTCGCCCGCTTCATCAGGCGGCTCACCGCGTAGGCTTTGTTCGCGCCGATGACGAAATGATCGGCCAGCTCCGCTTCGATGGCTTCCGGTGTTTTCAGGCGGCGGAAGGTCTCCTCGAGAACCTTGCTGCCGCTCCCTTCCTCACACTCGGCGAGGAGAATGACGACACCGCCGTCGCGCACCGCGAGAGCAGCGTTGTCCATGGTTTTTTGCATCTGATAGACGTTGATATCCTTCGGGTAGCCGCCGCAGCTGGCGATAACGACGTCCGCCTGCTGCTTGATCCTGACGCCGTAGACGGCGTCGACAAATTTGCAGGCTTCCTGATGCGCCTCGACGTAATGCCCGGCGAACATTTTGAGGAAGCGGTGCTCGGCGTCGAGGACGGCGTTAAAGAGAAATACCTTCGCGCCGCGTTTTTCCATGGCTGCTGCCCAGAGGGCGACGCCCTCCATTTGATCCTCGTAGACGGGGTTATCCGTCGTCTTGCCGAGACCGGCGCGTGGGTCCATCATGAAGCTGTGGTTATGGCGCACCGTTTCCATCGCCGCGCAGCCGGGGAGAACGGCCTTTCGTCCCCCGCCGTAACCGCTGAAATAGTGATGGACGATGGTGCCGGTGAGAATGACGTGATCGCTGTGGGAAATGAGCCGGTTGATAAGCACCGGCGTGAAGCGGCTGGTCGCGCCGAAGTATTCGAAATCCTCGGGAACGTTGCAGTCGCTGTTATACATCTTGATCCGTCCCGCGACCTCGTTGCCGACGCCTTCGCGCATCTCCTCTTCGGTCATCAGGCGATGCGTGCCGAGGGAAAAGACGATCTGCATATTCGCGTCGGGGACGCCGAGGCGGTTCATCTCATTGACCAGCACCGGCATGAAATCAAAGCTGTTGGCGACGCGGGTCGGATCGTTGCAGATAAAGGTGACGGTGTCGCCGGGTTTCACGCTCTCGGCGAGCGGCGGAGCGCCGATGGGGTGGCGAATAGAGTCCAGCACCGCCCCGGGAATATCCGTCAGGGGCGCCGCTTCCGGCATTCGGATCTCGCCCAGCACACGTTTTTCGTCGAGGGAAAAGGTTTTCGTGCCGCGGCCATAGGGGAATGAGTACTCTTTCATCAGACAGACCTCCTTGGAAATAAATCACGGAAAGCTTCGTTACCTTTATTATACCGGTTTTTCGTTTGCGGGGGAAGAGGGAACCGATTTTAGCGGCGTTGGCTCGGATCGATTCCTTGAAAAATTTTTGATTTTTTTTAGAAACCCTGTCATTTGTCACAAGACACCCCGGAAACTTTTATGCTAAAATAGATGAGAATGAGTATAACACGGATGGGGAAAGGCGGTTCATCAGAAAAGGAGGAGTCTCAAATAAAAAAATGGAAATCTCTGCTCACGGCGGCGGTGAAGGAAGCGATCGCGCAGCTGGAATTTAATGGCAAGGACGTGCCTACCGTATTGATCTGTGAGCAGAAAAGAGGCGAGTGTTCCATGAGCATTAAATCATTCCTCCTTTCCTTCGTCATGGGCGCGTTGCTTGTTCCGGCAAGCCTTGCGTCGGCGTCATCGCTGCCGGAAGGGGCGGAGGATTTCGCTCTCGGCGGCATCCATATCGGCGACAGCACTGCCGATGTGGAGGAGCTCTACGGCGAGCCGGATCGTGTTGAGGATAATGAGCCCGGCCGCATGGGCCTGCGCACCTATTACTACGGCGACTCTTTAGAGGTGCATTTCGCCCTCGATACGGCGTGTGTCTATGACGTGATGGTGAACGGCGAGGACGCCGAGTCCAACGCGCTGCGGAAAGACGCAGAACAGCTCGCAACGCCGGGCGGCATTCATATCGGGAGCACCTTTGAGGATCTGAAGGCCGTCTACGGCTACATCCCTAAACCGCACTGCGACCACAGAGCGCCGCCGACCTGCGCCTATTTCTATGAGCAGGGCGGGGTAAGGATCGGTTTTTATATCTGCTCGGAGATGAGCCCGGGGATCCGCTCGATCTGGCTCTCCCGCACATAAATCGATGGGGTTCTCTTTGTTTGATATAAAGTATAAAGAGGGCATCCTCACTGTCTATGCCCATACCCGAGAGGGGGTCGGCAGCTTCAGAAAATTCCCGTGTGAGGACAGTATCGTGCAGCGCATTTGGCAAGAATGGAGAGAAAATTCACATCCGCATACGCGTGAGAATGGAGGAACTGCTATGAAAAAATTACATATTGCAGGCGTCGCGGCGCTGCTTCTTTTCGCATCGTTCGTGTCCGCGCATATAGTTCTCCCGTCGGCCGCCCGCGCGGCGGCAAGCGAGGGGATCGTGCTGCACGATACGGTCAAGGAGTTCGTTCGGCCGGCGCAGGAGGTGCGCGAGGGAGCGGAGATCGACAGGGAGAGATCCGTGGCGTGCCCACTTTCCACCCTGATTGTCGAGGATCAGTGCACGGAGGTCTATGATGAGAGCGGCAGGAAGGTCTTCTACAGCAGCTATCCGATGCTGCACTTCGAGGGAGACACGCAGACGCCGCTGGCGCAGGCGCTCGCCGCATGGAGTGCAGAGATGGCAGAGGGCTTCGCAAAGAGCCCCGTGCGCAGGGAAAGCGAGTTAGTGCGCCGAAAAGGGCATGATCTGTTCCTCTGTTACTCTGATATCGCGCGTATCGCGCAGTGGGGGCGCGTGGATGATCAGATGCTCTCGTTCTTTTTGCAAGGCTCTGTCTACAGGGGCGGACCGCATCCGATCCCCTTGGCGGGCGCGGTGAATCTTGATGCTGTGACCGGTCAGGAAATCGCGCTGGATGAGATCGTCACGAGCAGGGAAGACCTGCTCGCGGCGCTTGCGGTAGCGTTTCGCGAGCAGTACCCCGGTCGTGAGGACGAGACCTTCGCGCACGATATCGAGGAGCAGCTTGCACAGATACACACGCCGGACAAGGGACTGAATGGCTTTTGCTGGTATATGGACGCAGATGGCAGCCTTGTCGTTCACTACAATAATTATGCGCTCGCGCCCTACGCATCCGGGTCCTTTACACTCACGGTCACGCGGGAAGCGGCGCCGGAACTCTTTACGGCGGCGTATCCGATGGAATAAAGAGCGACTGGCGTGAAAAAAGAGGTCGGCAAAGCGATATTCGCTTTGCCGACCTCTTTTCGCTGTCTGTTTCCTCCGGAAGAGCGGCGACGGCAGGGAAAAAGGAGCAGCGTTAAAAGCCGTCGATATCTGTTTCGCACTAAAGCAAGAACACCTGCCTTCTCCGTGCTGTTGCTATATCGTCACATCTTGACGTGAATAGATTTACCTCGAAAAATAGGGATTCTGGTTTGAATTCAGGCATTTCCGCCTTTTTGGCGCGGGCGGATCTTCCCTTGTTGCTGTGGATCGCTGTCATCGTAGCTGCAAAGCTCGATGAGATTGCCGTCCGGGTCGCGCAGGTAGATGCTTTGCATGGCGCCGCCTGCGCCATGGCGCAGGACAATGCCGGTTTCGGGGGAAGATTTGCCGTGAAGGCGTCAGTGGAGCGGTTTGTTTTTGATTTCCAGCGGCGCTGACTGGGTGACGGCGGCACGCTGGCGCATGGCGGCGGGGGTAAGACGCCGGTATATGGCGGCGATTTTTTGCCGTTCTGTTTCCGTGTCCAGCGGCGCGGCCAAGCGGTCGGCGACGTAGCGCTCCAGCACGGCGCGAAACGCATCGTTCAGCGAAAGGGAACGCAGGGCGAGAAGAATATGGAGCCGGGGATCGACGAGGTAGAGATGAAGAGCCGGGTCAGAGAGCGCGGCGGTTGGAAGCTGTTCCGCCGTCAGGGTGGAGAAGGTGAGCGGCGCATCGCCCCAGCCGTCCTTGAAGATGCCGTCGATCCGATAGAGGAGAAAGAGAATACCGTCCTCCTCATACAGGGCAAAGTCCATCGCGCCGGTACGAAAGGCCTCGACGGCGATCAGGTCGGCGCGGCTGAGCTGTAAAATGAACATGGCGCCGTTAGCGTCAACCTGAAAGAGCGCGCCGTCGCCTCTGGCCCGAATGGGAAGCGGAAAGGTCTGACCAACCTCGAAATTCGTGTAAGCCAAGCGATTTCCTCCTTTGGTGAGCAACGTATGAACGGCTTTATTATACTACAATGCGCTGCTTTTTGTCCTCTCGTCGCCGAAAAGCGGCAAGGATGGTATAATATGAATACTTAACAAGGGAAAGCGAAGCGCCGCCTTCTTCTGGTGGTTATGGTACAATAGAAGGCGCGAAGGGAAGGGAAGCTTGATGAGTTTACAGGATACGCCGCGGGCGAACCGGCTTCATATCGGGCTGTTCGGGCGGCGAAACGCAGGGAAATCGTCGCTTTTGAACGCGCTGACAAAGCAGGGCGCGTCGCTGGTGTCGGAGGTGGCGGGAACGACGACGGATCCCGTATATAAAGCGATGGAACTGCCCGGCGCGGGGGCGGTGGTGTTTATCGACACGGCGGGCTTCGACGATACGGGGGCGCTCGGCGAGGCCCGCGTGGCAAAAACGCGGCAGGCGGCGGAAAAGACGGATCTGGCGCTGCTTCTTTTCCCGGCGGAGGAAATGGCGGCGGAGAAGGAGTGGGCGGCGTGGTTTCGCGCGCGCAAGACGCCTGTCGTCGCCATAGTGAGCCGCGCGGACGAGCAACCGGACGGCGGTATGGCTCTGGCGGCACGGGTGCGGAAAGAGACCGGCCTTGCGCCGATTTGCGTCAGCGCGTCGGATGCGGGCGCTCCGGCGTCTGCCGGGGCGACGCCCCGGCACGATTTAGCAGAACTTCGGAGCGCTATTCTTCGCGCTATCCCCGCGGAATATGACGCGGTGAGCGTGACCGGCGGCCTCGCCCAAAGCGGTGATACGGTTCTTCTCGTCATGCCGCAGGACATCGCGGCCCCCAAAGGGCGGCTTATCCTGCCGCAGGTGCAGACGATCCGCGATCTTCTCGATCGCGCTTGCGTCGTCGTGGCGGTTACCGCCGACGGCTTTCGTGCGGCGCTCGCCGCGCTCAAGGAGCCGCCCGCGCTTATCGTTACGGATTCGCAGGTGTTTCCCGAGATCTGGCGGCAAAAGCCGCCGGAAAGCCGCCTGACTTCGTTTTCCGTCCTGTTCGCCAATTATAAAGGGGATATCGATTATTACGCGGCTTCGGCGCAAACGCTCGACGCGCTGTCGAAAAACGCGCGAATCCTGATCGCCGAAGCCTGCACGCACGCGCCGCTGGCCGAGGATATCGGGCGCGTCAAACTGCCGAAGGCCCTCCGCAGGCGGCTGGGGGACGGTATTACCATCGAGGTGGTGAGCGGGACGGATTTTCCCGCCGATCTCTCGCCCTATGATCTTATCGTTCATTGCGGCGGCTGTATGTTTAATCGCCGTTACGTCATGGCGCGGATCGCGGCGGCGCGCGCGCAGAACAAACCGATGACGAATTATGGCATCCTTTTGGCGAAATTGGCGGGCATTCTCGATAAGATCGATTTGCCGCGGGCAAGATGACCAGGAACGAAAATGTTTCACGTGGAACATTTGTTTGAAAAATCGGCGGCAGGAATTTTACGGGAGCGTTTGCTGAAAGGCTTTCGGAATTTTTAACGCTTTTGTCATCGCTGCGGATGGAAAATATTTGGCGATACGACGCCGGAGGTGTGAAATGGACAAACGGGTACGCTGGGAATTGGAAGGGGAGCTTCTGGAAATCTCCTTAAAATGCGACAAATTGCGCCGAAAAGGCGATCGCTCGGCAGAAGAGGAAGCGGATCTCGCGGCGGCGGAAAAGCGCCGGGCGCTCATTGAGGCGCGCCTTCGCGAGGGGCGGATTTCCGAAGATTAAAGCGGCATTGCGTATTTTAAAAGAAACCGTTATAATTTACCGTGGAGAAATACTGTCGAAGAAGAGAAGTCGCCGAAGATAGAGGGTGCAAATCGTGGCAATGAAGATACAGTCCCTGTCGTCACAGCAGCGTTCGCGGACCATGACGACCCGGGAACGGGCGCTCGCGGGTCGCGTCGGGGGGATCGATACGTCCTTTTCGACGGAGCTTAACGATCAGGAAAGCAGTCTGACGCGCGAGGAGCTGGAACATCTCCTGAAAAAGATTGACGAGCAGGGCGCGCGCCTGACGAATACGCCGACGTATGACGAGCTGAAAGCCTATCGCACGCTGGTCAAGGATTTCGTCAGCGAGGCGGTGTCGCGCATGTATTCGCTTCATACTTCAGCGGGGTGGGACCGGCTGGGCCGGCAGAAGGTTTACACGACGGTGCGCCGGATTGACGAGGAACTGGAGGCGATGGCGGAGCATATCCGCCTCGGGCAGGCGGATCCGCTGACGATCGCGGCGGGGCAGGACGCGATCCGCGGCATGTTGGTAGACCTTTACAGCTGATGAAAACGGCGTGGGAAGACATCGTCGGGCAAAACGAGCCGAAGCGCCGCCTGCTTCGCCTTTTGACAGCGGATCGTCTGCCGCATGCCTTGCTTTTTACCGGCCCCAAAGGGATCGGTAAATGCCGGACAGCCGAGGCCCTGGCTGGGGCGCTCCTCTGTACGAACCCGGAGAATGGGCGTCCTTGCGGGGGCTGCGCGTCCTGCCGTGCGTTGGCGCGGGATATTCATCCCGATTTTTTTCGGGTAGAGCCGGAAACTGTGGGCAAAGGCGCGCGGAGTATTCGCATCGAGCCGATGCGCGCTTTGATGGCGGCGCTTTCTCAACCGCCGGAGACGGCTCCGCGGCAGGTGGTAATCCTTGACGATGTCGATCGAATGAATGAGCCGGCGGCGAACAGCTTCTTGAAAACGCTTGAGGAACCGTCCGGCGCGGTAGTGTTTATTTTGGTAACGAGCGCCCGGGCGGCGCTTCTGGATACGATCGTTTCCCGCTGCCTGGAGATACCTTTCGCTCCGCTTTTGGACGCGGAGCTTTATGAAATCATGCGCCGCCATGAAATACCCGAAGAGGCGCGGCGGGATTTGGCG